>Ga0315278_10000210_pt1 | contig 52266 bp, 44 predicted proteins | sample YL17G06_0_MG_FD_203880 | JGI IMG/M metagenome (GOLD analysis project Ga0315278, IMG submission 203880) | Sediment microbial communities from Yellowstone Lake, YNP, Wyoming, USA - YL17G06_0 | ecosystem: Environmental > Aquatic > Freshwater > Lake > Sediment | place: USA: Wyoming | collected... | reverse complement strand
GCACGTGAATATTGACTATGAACCTCTCGCTCGGGCACCGCCGCGGTACCAGCAGGGGGAGTTCGACTTTGAGGGTGGTCAGTATCATTCCGAGGGCGGCCCTCTGGGTGCCTAACTTCACCGTTCCATGACGCGAGCTACCAAGCTAGGTGACCGTCACCCAAGCGGCTTAGGTTCCTGCGCGCAAAAGCCATGGTAGCTGCCGCGAAGCCGGCCTTCACCGGCCTATGCGCCTGAAAATGAGCGGCTCCGCCGGGCTTTAAACCGCCGGCTCCATGGTTCGACGCGGTGCCCGGGCCCTCTGCCAGCAGCCCCGGATGGGGCTTGATTGCACTACAATCTGTAAGCGGTCCGGCATCATTTCGCCAACCGCTTACCTCGTAAGGTGTCCGAACCAGGGTTTAGCGAGACCACTTTCTCGATCAAAGGACACACTTGCTAGTCAGCCTCCTTCCAGATTTTACTGCGCGCCGCCAATTCAGACTCAAGCTTGAGCGCCAGGTTTCCTGCTTCAGACCTCACCAGATAGGCGGGCTTATCAGGGGACCCGTTGCGCTTGATCTTTTTACCCTTGATCTCCCGCACGACCGGCTCAAGGAACACCTCTTCGACGACTCCGTCGATGACCGACCCAAGCCACTTCCATTCAATCTTAGCTCCGACACTGAACCTCGCCATGTTGGCCTCCCCACGGTGGTGCAATCCACACCGACCCGATCATCGCAAAGCATCTCCAAAGGCGGTCTAGGCCGCAGCGGCCAAGGACCAATACGCACGCCTACGAAGTAAATAGCTTGGCAGGCGCCTGAGGTTATCACACCATAAGCGAACAAGGGCGACCTGCCAAAGGTCGATCGACCGTGTCAACATCGATCGGTGACCAGTCAAAGCCACCAGCAAGAGGTGCGAAGCGGTATGAAGAAGACGGTGAAGCCTACCGGCGATGCGGCATTCAAACTGATCGATGCCAGAATAATATCCTTGTTAGCGTCCCTATATCTTACAGGGTGCGTGACTCCGAAGTATGATCCTCCAAACTCCGAGCTGGGCACGCAAGGCGAAGGCAGCTCGTTCGGTCCGAACATCGCTATTGGTGCTGCAGCAGTCTTGGTCGATAAAGCGACCGCAGTAACGCTGCGTCTGACCATTGGGCAGGTTCAAGGCTGCTCACGGCCCACCCCTTATGGTGATATGCAAGTGCACCTGATCGAATCGAGTAGCAAAAAGCAGGTGTCCGTCGAGGGAGTCAAAGCGCGCGAGTTTACGATGGATCTAAGGCTGCCACTCGGTAGCTACAGCATACAGTTATGGGACGATCGCTTAGCACGCAAGCTCGGTAGTGCCGACCTCGATATAAACTCCCACGATATGAGTCTGACCTTATTTGATACTTGTCCAGAGCACCGTTGATGTGCACTGGTTGGTGAAGCATGATGAAGCTGTCCCATCGACGACCTAGCCGGCGAACGAGCAAGGCGGGAACCTGTTCGCCCGCTGCCACGTGTTCAGATTTGATTACCGTTTAAGGAACGGTTATGGTGGCGCCTTCTCGTTATGACTTGCCAGCATCGAAGGACCTAGAAAATTCGCGGCCAAGCGTGCAGTAGAAGTCCGAGACAACGTATAGCGCCATCGGGCTCAGGCTGTTGCCAGGGCCGACAGTTGCCGACCAGCCATCGGCGTTGCGTGTCAGTTCCAGTGCATCACCGGCACGCAGACGCGCGGCCGACGCGTCAGCAACCCCGGGGAATATAACGGTGATGAGTCTGCCTATGGGAGTGGTTGGCAGCGGCGCCGCCCCGGTTTTTACTTGGAGAATCTGATCAAAGTTGTCGGGAGCGCTGATGCGATGGACCAGCACGGCCGTCGTCATGGAGGTCGGAATGAGAAAGTAGGTCGGCTGTGGCAACGCGGTCAGGTCTAGGCTTAGGTGCTGCTTGAAGAGGACCGCTTTGACCGTGACCGTCATGCCCTGTAGCAGCACTTCGCCGTGGTCTTCGAAGTTGCCCCGGTAGAGGCTGGCGACAAAGCTATGGATGTCGCCATTTATGAGCTGCGGCAGCACGAACGGGCGGGGCTCGATCGTGATCAGCGGTTGGACGCCACGGACGAGCTGCTTCTGGTACAAGGCCTTGGCGTCAACCGTGGGGTGCGACAGAGTGACTTCAAACAGCACCTGCCAGTCGTGAGGCACGTGGTACATCGGGATATGGGAGGCGTAGATGGTGTCGTTACCGAACAACACCATACCGTGCACCGCAGCTGGTGGCGCGACGCTGGGCGTCGCCGCAAGGGCGGAGGCTGCCTGCACCGGGCCTTCTGACGATCTGGCCGTTTTACATGAAAGAGGTACCAGACCTGCTGCCAGGGCCACGGAAAGCACAATGCTATGATGCTTCATATCAAATCGCATTGATCGCCAACCTCATAGCGCTGGAGCGTGCTTGCTCGAGAGTTGCTAAAGCCAAAGGGGTCTCGCGTAGGAACCGGAAGCCTGATCTCGAAAAGGCAGGCTTGGGGCTTCCAGATTGCTTCCAATCTTTCAGTGTAACCATTCGTCATCAGTGGTGTCGTAAGTTTTCCTGGCGTACTCTTTCCCGCATTATTTACAAGCTCAGTGGCAAATATGCCATGATGGGGTTGGCAGCGATAGGCGGCGAGTTGGGGCTGACAACAGCCGGCTATTTTGCGGCGCACGTCTTCGCAGCAGCTGTCGCTGTTTTTGTTGCAACGATGGCCGTCGGCGCGGTCCCTGGTGCAGCGATGCCGGCGCCGTTTTGATTGGCGAGGGCGATGAGCTTTTTGGTCTGCGCTGAATTGATGTCGACGAAGGTCACATACCAGACGTCGCGACCAGTCGAGGTCATGCCATCGCCGCCATTGGATAGCGTCGCCACCACGGTGTCATTAAAAATCATCGGTCCGCCCGAATCACCGAAGGAATCGATCACCGAGGTGCCTGCCGCAGCGGCGCTTTCTTGCGCCGTGACGCCGCCAATGAAGACATTATAGTTGTCCTGCGCTGTGACGATCTTCGTGGTGCCGATGTGTTTACTCGCGTCGTAGTTTGGATCCGGTGCGGCATTGGAGAGTGTGGTAAGGCCGTAGCCAATGGAGGTGACCGTTGTGCCAACTGGCGGCAAGGTGCCGCCGATCGACATATAAGCCGAGGCAGCGCCGGCAGGGAACATGACGATCGCCGTATCTTTGGCGGTGACAGTCGCGTCATTTGGATCACCGGTCTCGCCGTAGGAACCGTAGGTGAACGCCTTAAGCGACTGCACGTTACCGGCAAACGGTGAAATGGTGCGGCTGTTAAAGGCGACGGAAGTTCCCCCGCTCAAGAAGAGACCACCGGTTGCCGAGCCATCGAGGCAGTGCGCTGCGGTGATGACTGCGGTTGGACTGATGAAGGTGCCCGTGCAGATGCCAACGCTGGTGGAGTTGGGTTTGGACAGTAAGCGCACCACCGCCGGATAATCGCTGGATGCTTTTCCGTTGACCAGATTCAAGCAGCCGCCGGCTGCATCAGTACCGGCGCCGTTTGTCGTTGCCGGCTGGGTTGAGGGCGTGGTTTTACCATCGTCATTGCGGCCTCCGCCCTTGGTCGAGCAAGCGGCCGGTGCCGACAGTGCAATGATTGCGATGGTATTGAAGAGCTTCATTGACCCGCTCCTGACCTGGCTGCCAGTCCCAAACCCAGACCTCCTGATTGTCCGTCCTGCGTGTCATCGGAACATTTTCGACAGACCTTGAGGCATTCGCGAAGTTTCTAATATAAATCAATAAATTAAATTAGTTGACACAGATATTCCGCATCCACCCTACGGCCCCTTGGGAGGTAACTTACCAAGGATCTGCACTGCGCTCGCTACCGGGGCCGCATCGCCAAAGCTCAGATAGGTCTGCATGTGACCGTAGTCCCCAGTCTTAGCGGCCTGAAATGGACGAAACGAGCGGCCTGCCATCTGAATGGTCAGCGTCACGCTGCTAGCCGCAGTTGCTAGTGAAAAGGGTTGGTCAGTTTCAAAATGAAAGAATCCCGAACCGGTCTTTCCAAACAAATCTGAATTAGGGACCTGGAGTAGTTGGCCGCTCGTCCGGGCATCGGTCGAGGTGACCGTGTAGTTGAGGGGCTGGTTTTCAGGGACATTATAAAAAATAGCGTCGAGGTCAAATTTGATCGTCGTGGCGTCAACGCTTTTGCGTTCACCGCTGCAGTCGGTGACGAAGATCTCGTAGGCGAGGGCATTTTGCTGATCTCCATTGGAAATCGTCGGTGTCAGCAGCTTTGCCTGAGTCGATCCAGCCTTAGTACACGGAGCGGCGGCCTTGCTGTGGTCGGCAGCACCTGTGCCGCTAGGTTGCGACGTGGCGGCGGTGTTAGCCGCCTCGCCGGAGAATGAGCTCGATTTGCAGCCGCCTGCGTTTAGCGCGAAGGAGCAAACCAGCAGCAGCTGTCCGTAGCACAAAGGGAGTTTGGCCATGGCAAGTCCTCGACGTGACGTAGGCGTCAGTGAGTCTTATCGGTCATTTCGGCCCTAAACTTGAGTGGGGGGACTAAAGTTCAGCAATTTTAGGCACTAGTGGTCTTTTTTTCGCGGCTTCCAGCGTACAGATCATAGATGAGGAGCTTGCATGGGATGCCGCCGTTTTTGAGCGGAATGCGCCGGGTGGTTTTGAGACCGATCACCTTGTATGGGGAGTCTTCAGCGACGAGTAGGGCCGCCCGCCAGCCAGTAAACTTCTTTTTAAGCGTATCGCCGATCTCTTTGTAGAAGGCTTCAAGATCGATGCCGCCAGCCTTTGCCAGGCGTTCACCATAAGGCAAGTTGGCGACCAAGATACCACTAGGTCCCGGTGCTTCGATGTCTTGGAAGCGTCCGACGGCGAATTGCATGTGCTTTTCAACCCGAGCGCGCAAGGCATTGGCACGGGCCAGCTCGACGTATTTGGCATCGATATCGGAGGCGACGACCGGATGCTCCGGACTCGCGAGCTTTTCGCTGCGGTAGTGCTCCTGCATGGTCCGCCATAGGTCGCGATTAAAGAACGCCAGCCATTCAAACTGGAATTGCCCCTTCGCCCGGTGGATTTGCGGCGCCTTAGCCATGGCGATCATGGCGGCTTCAATAGCGATCGTGCCGCTGCCGCACATGGGGTCTAGGAAGGTCTGAGTGCCATCGTAGCCAGCCAGATGGAGAATCGCTGCGGCGAGGGTTTCCTTGATCGGTGCGGGGTGGCCATCTTGGCGGTAGCCGCGTTTGTGCAGCGACTTACCCGAGGTGTCAAAGCTGAGCGTGCAGCGGCCCCCGGCGACGAAGGCGACGATGATCACCCGCGGCTCTTCGAGGTCCACCTTCGGCATCTTGCCATCGCCGATGCGAAGGAAGTGCTCCTGCACTCCCTCGCGAACTTTTTGGCTGATATCATTGGCGCGCATGAACGCCTCGCCGCGATCGGCGGGGACGCCTTCGACGAGGAAGGTGCGCTCTGGGCCAAAATAGTCCTGCCAGGGAATCCGTCTGGCCTGGGTGTAGAGCATCTCAGGCGTCTGCGCTGCGACCTCTTTGATGACGCGAAGGATTCGACTAGCAGTACGAAGACAAAGGTGGGCCGCGTAAAATTGCTCTTCGGTAGCACGAAAGTGAACCGCCCGGTAGGCTGGTTCTATGTTGCTGACGCCGAGCTGTTGTAGCTCGGCGATCAGCACATCTTTGGTCTCTTCCGGACAGGTCGCAATGAGGCGGAGCGAGGTTTCGCTCATCCGTGCTTACTTCTTTGCTGGGGCTGGGGCAGGTGCAGCTTCTGCGGTTTTTGCTTTTTCTACGCTGATCAATTCGACTTCGAATTGCAGAGTCGCGTTGGGGCCGATGGCATCGCCGGCGCCGCGATCGCCGTAGGCGAGATCAGCAGGAACGACGAGGGCCCATTTGGCGCCTGGCTTCATGAGTTGCAGCGCTTCAGTCCAGCCTTTGATCACGCCGTTGACGGGAAACTTAGCTGGTTGGCCGCGCTTGTAGGAGCTGTCGAACTCAGTGCCGTTGATCAGCGTACCTTTGTAGTTGGTGCTGACGGTGTCGGTGGCTTTCGGCGAGTCGCCTTTGCCTTCCGTGATCACCTTGTACTGCAGACCGCTTGGTAGCGTCTTGACGCCGGCTTTTTTGGCGTTTTCCGCGAGGAAAGCCTTGCCTTCAGCGGCATTTTTATCGCCATCGGCTTTACGCTTGGCTTCGGCCTTAGTCTGCAGATTCTTCTGCAAGGTCGCCATGAGCTTTTGCGACTCTTCGGCGGAAAGCGGCGACTTCTCGCCGGCTAGAGCTTCTTTAAGGCCACTGGACAGGACGCTAAGGTCGACTTCCAAGCCGTCACGTTTGAAGTTCGAGCCGATTTGGTAGCCGATCATGTAGCTGACCTTGTCCTGGTCGGTCTTCAGGGTGGTTGCTGCTTGGACGGGCAGACCGGCAGCGCAGGTAAGTGCGACGAGCGAGGCGTTGAGCAAGGAGTGACGAGCCATAGGACGTTCAACCTCTAAATTGGTTTATGCCTGTACGAAAAATCCCTATAGCTCGGTAACTTAACAAACTCTTGCAGGAATGCTACCGAAAAAGGATCGGCGGACACTGCTGCGGCTCACCTTGGTCGTCCGCAAGCGGCGCTGATTTGTGTCTCTAAATGTTCTGATATAGTTGAAATAACAGATCCTTACAGCGCCGCTGGGGCGTCGTAAGGATCGATTCATAATAAGCGCGAGGAGTGGGCCCGAATTCTTTAGTGCTGAACCGGTGTTTGCGAGGTGCAGTGGTTTGGGCCTTGTCCAGGATCACAAGCAGGCTTCACCGGCGGTGGCGGCGGAGGCGTACACTTAGGCGTCAGGATGGTGATGGTGGTCTTGTTCGCGTCCTCGATCACGGACACGGTGGCCGAGGCCTTTTTCACCAAGCTGCCATCATCCGCAGCGCAGGAAGCGTTGACGGCGAAGGCCCCGACTTTGTCATAGGCATGACTAGCCTGGTCGCCTTTGCTATTTACGCCATCGCCGAAGTCCCAGCTGATGGCGTGGCTTGGCGTCATATCGCAAAAGCCATTGAAGGCAACGGCCTGGTTCTTTTGCGTCAGCAGCGGCACGACCGTGATGGTAAAGCCGCAGGTACTGCTGGTGTCATCGATGACGGTGAGGGTCATGCTGGCGGTTGCGGTTTGGTTCAGTTGATCGGTGACGATCATGGTGATCAGGTAGTCGCCTGGCTGCGTGAAGGTGTACGGCGTTTCCAGGGCTTCGCAACCGTTACTGCGACTGACCGATGGCTGCGACAAGCCGCCGATGTCGTATCCGGCCCGGTCGATCCCCGGATTAACGCAGGAGCTTTTGCCGACGAAGCTTGGCGATAGGGTGTCGGCCGTGGGCCGGATGGTCGTTGGCACGTTGATGTGGACGTTGGTCACCGACTCACCGTTGACGATGGTTTCGACGCGCGCTGTCGGCATTTGGCCAGCGGGCACTTTGGTCGGCTCGGGTGCGATATTTTGTGGTTTATCGACGTTGGCGCGGGCCTTCGGCCGAAGGATTTCGTAGGACGCAGGTGAGCAGTTGGCAAGCAGCTGAACGCTCAGCAAGGTCACGGCGAGGGTAGTGTGAGGCCATTGGTACTTGAACACAAAAACTCCTTGGACAGCTGGGAAAGGACGGAAGAGAAGAAAGTCGAGTCGGTCTTTGTAAGCTAGTAACTTCGCTTACCGGTTATTACTTGGTCTTGGCCTGGGTCACTGGCTTAGCCTGCGCCGTGACAGCGGCAGGTACGTTGCTTGGTTTTGCTGGCGCAGCAGCAGCGACGGGTGTTTTGCTTGATTTTCCTGGCGCTGCGGCAGCGATAGGAGCGGTGCTTGGTTTTGCCTTGGCCATATCGCGGTAAATCGTGAACTCCACTCGGCGATTGAGCTGGCGACCTTGGTAGTTGCCGTTGTCAGCGATCGGGCGATGCTTGCCGCGGCCAATGGTGATGATTTTACCGGCTGGCAGATGGTAGTGGCTGACCAACCAGCGCTTGATGGTGTTGGCGCGGCGCAGGCTGAGATCCATGTTGTAGGGATCCGAACCGATGGAATCGGTGTGACCTTCGATGATGAGACGGGTGAAGCTAGGTTTGGTGTTCAAATAGGCGACGAGTTTTGCCATGACTTCGTCGGTCGCACCGAGGATCAAGGTGTCCGAGTCATACTCAAACAGCACGTCATGAACGACGATCTTTTCCGTTGGTTTCGGTGGACCGGCAAACGGGTCGGCTTTTACGGCTTGGGGTTGCGTCACGGTTTCAATCTTTTCTGCTTTGGCCTTGGTATAGCCGCCCAGGGTGTAGTTCAGTCCGGTGTAGACGCGCCAGTCGGGTGAGCTAATGCCTTTGACGAGTTGCGTACCGCCGCCAACGTGTCCCGCGAGCCTGGTGGTGAAATCGTGTTTGAGGCCAAGTAGGGCTTCAGCCGATGAGGCCTGGCGATCTGATGCATCGGTCACGCTGTGGTTTGGCAAGCTACCGAAGACCTCAAAGATGGCTTTGGTGTCAATCGACGTGAGCAGGTAGCTGATGGCACCCGAGGCGATATATTGGTCTGGGAGTGGGCCCACTGGTACGGTCGGATCATCTTGATGGCCGCGTAGGCGCCAGCGGTAGCCGACGTTAAGACCAAGTTTGAAGTTTTTGATCGTCGTGTCGCCAGCCAGCTGCAGGTTGGTCGTCGGCCCGGCGTTCTTACCAGCATAGGGATTATTGTTGATGCGGTTAATGCTTTCCGACAGCATCAGGGCAAGGCCGTAGTCGCGCGTGCCGTAGAATTGAAGCTTGGCATTGAGACGCGCTTCGGTGTTGCCCGTTGCATTGTATTGGCCGTGATAGCCGCCCTTTTCTGAATCCTGCTGGAGGACTTGAGGCGCGCTGATGCCGATGTCAAATCCGGGCAATAGACCGACGCCGACGTTCAAGTCTGCGCCAAGGACAGAGTCCGTGTAGGCCGTTCGCTTTTGTGGGTCATTGGCGAAATAGGGCAGTGAGTTCACTGCATCATTGAGGAAGAGTCCGAAGTTGACGACGCCGGGATCCAAGGTCTGGGCTGATTCGACGGTGACGAAGTCCAGGCCGGAGGTGGTGGCATTGAAGTTTTGCGTGTCGGCGCCGACGACATTGGCTAAACCAACATCTGTCAAAAGCATCGACAGCGTCAGTGCTGCGGCGTATTGCGGGCGCAGCCCCAGTGTGGCATTGCCGCCATGGCCATTTTCATTGTGTTTTTTCGTCGGCTTCAGCATGTTATCCACTCCATTAGAAACTCAGCAGGAATCGCTTGCGCCTCTGTTCGAGACGCTTGCTAGACTCTTCTGCAACTTGGATGCCAAATCTTCTGTTTGTGTTTCGACGCGTGGTGGTGCTTGTAGCCAAGGTCTAGGCACCTGGGTCGGTTGCGTCAAAAGCTTGGACGCTCGATATCGTCGGCAGGGTCATATAAATGCTAATACATTTGGTCCACTAACCGTAACGATCGAAGTGGCAGAGGGATTGCAGTGGCAGACCTGACTTTGTCGTTTTACCTGATGTTGTTCATGATTGGATATTCCATGCGTAGTTTTCTAAACGGTTTTCTAAAAGAAAAAGTCCATGTAAACAGAACGGTTTGCGGTGGTGTTGTTGTCTGTGCCGCCGTCTTGTTATTGTTGATAGCGATTTTCTTGGAGAAGTTTGGGCTTCGTTTTGGTCATATCCGCCCTATCGCCTTTATCGGTACTGCGGTGGCGGTAAAGCTGGGATTGTTTTCCTTGTGGCCTTCGCTAGCAAGGCTGCGGTCCTCGTCGACCGCCTTCGTGACCAAGGATCTATTCGTATTAAAGGACAACGGCGCGAGCGTCGACCAAGGACCTGGCCGGCAGAACCCCCTGACATTGTGGCATGAGAACAGCTCGCGCCTGGCTTCGGCCTTGTTTGCGACCAATCTACCGACGTTTATCCTGAGTAGTGACCAACGCCTGCTCGATTGGAACAGTGCTTTTGACCTGGTCTTTGGTCGCCAAGACAAGATCAAACGCGGTGCCCCGGTGCGCGTTTGGTATGAACTTTTGGATAACTTTCGGCGAGTGCCTGCGCGGGTGACGAAGCTGTATGGTGACGGGATCTTGCCCCTCGCCGATCGCGAGCGCGCGGTCTATGTCTCGTCTGAGTACGGTCGGATGGTTTTCACAAAGGTGATGGCACCACTGATCGATCTAGCCTCAGGTCGTATCGTTGGTTGGTCGGTCGTCCTCAATGTCAATTCGGTGCACCAGCGGCAAAAATTCTTTACCGACCTGTACGCCGCGATCGCCGCCGAGACTCGGCGTATTCGCTACGCCTCGGCTTACGATCGGCTGTTTGACCAATTTAGCGGCCGCCGCCAATTGATCGAATTGCACGTTAAGGAACTGACAAAGGTCGAGCGGGTCCTGGATGTTGGCTGTGGTACAGGCGCATTCAGTGCGTCGCTTTTGGCTGAAGGGCACCGGGTGACCGCAGTGGATGGGGATCCACATGTGCTGCGCCAGGCCCGTCAACGCTGTGCGTCCTTTCGGCGAGTTAAGATAGTACGCAAACCCTTGGCTGACCTGAGCAGCCTGCCGCAGCAACGCTACGGTGCAGTCGTGCTGTGCTACCACTTGCAGACGGAAGCGGAGCCGCAGGTGTTGGTGCAACGCCTTCATGCCTCTCTGGCACCAGGAGGTCTGCTCTTGCTGACCCTGCGTGCCGACGGTAGTACCATGGATTCCTTGTTCGCGGCAGTCGGCGAGCAGCTACGCGACATCCAGGCTTTCGATGAATTAAAGCACCAGCTTGAGCAGGTCCGCAGCGAGTCCCTAGCGGCCGAGGTGGAGCGCCAGACCCAGGCAAAGTTGGATGTGGCAACGGCTTGTTCTCTGCTGCTGGCCAATGGCTTTACCCTCATTCGGGAGCACTTGGGCCTCGAAGACGGTCAAAGTCTGTTGCTTACCTTCCGGAAGGCTTGAACAGCCGACTTTCTCAATGGTATAGGGGATGCTTTCCGTTCCTCGCCTGAGAAAGGGCCGCACATGTTTGGCAGCAGTAAGAAGAATGACGTGCAAAAAGCGCAGGAGTCGATCGACTTTAAGACCCACCGCTATCAGCTCGAGTTCGACACGTCAAAAGGCAAAATCACCCTCGACCTTTGGCCGGACATCGCGCCAAACCACGTTAAGAATCTGCTCGGTCTGGCCAAGATCGGCTTCTACGATCGCTTGACCTTTCACCGCATCGTCCCTGGCTTTGTCATCCAAGGCGGGTGTCCTGAAGGAACCGGGACCGGCGGCCCTGGGTACCACGTCGATGCCGAATTCAATGAGCGCAAGCATGAGCCAGGGACCCTGTCGATGGCTCGGGCGCAGGACCCGAACTCGGCCGGTAGCCAGTTTTTCCTATGCCTCGAAAAGGTCCCCTTCCTGGACCGCCAGTATACGGCCTTTGGCCAAACCGCCGATGCTGACAGTCTCGCGGTGGTTCAGGCGATCGGTAAGGTCAAGACAGGTGCCGGCGATCGTCCAGTTGAGGACGTCGTCATTAAAACGGCGACTGTGTTGACCCATCCGCTATAAATTGCAAGGTGACCGCCCCTCTTCGCTAGAGCGGGCGGGATGCCCCGAAGAAATCTCGCCTGCCCTGATAGCCCGAAGAGGGTTGTTAGCGTTATAATAAAGCTGTCGAGCTGCCTTCTTGGGCCCCATGTTGCACTCGCTGGGCCCACGGGCCTGGTGCAACACTCGCTTGCGGCCTCCCATCCGGGGGAGCACGCACTAAGGGGCAAGATGATGATAGGTTATGGATGGCTTTCAGAGGCCCTGCCAGTCCTTGGCTGCGGCATTTTTGCCCTGTTACTCTTGGCGCTTGGCTTTACCGGCGCGCCGCTGTTTCTGTGGACCGCCCTACTGCTTGCCGGGTTGTGGCTGCTGGCGGCGCCGTTTTGGCTTTTGGCGGTGTTCGCCTTGGCCTTGACGGTGCTCAATATCGTCCCGCTGCGCCGCATGCTGCTGTCGATCCCCCTCGCGCGACTCATGGACAAGTTGAAGTTGATGCCCGTGATTTCAGAAACGGAGCGGGTTGCCCTCGAAGCGGGTACCACGTGGGTGGATGCGCAGTTGTTTTCTGGCAAACCTGATTTCACCTGGATACGTGGTGAGAAGTATGCGGGAGTTTCGACCGAAGAGCAGGCATTTCTTGATCAACAGGTGGTGACCCTGTGCGCGCTGGCTTCGGACTGGGAGATTTTTCAGACCAAAGACCTGCCTAAACCGATGTGGGACTATATCAAGAAGGAGCGCTTTTTCGGGATGATCGTCCCGAAGGAGTACGGTGGCCTCGGGTTCTCTGCCGCGGCCAACAGCGAGGTCGTAGCCCGCTTGGCTTCGCATTCCGCGCCTCTCGCGATCACCGTCATGGTGCCAAACTCGCTTGGACCAGCGGAACTCCTAGCCCACTACGGGACTAAAAAGCAAAAGGACTACTACCTCCCACGCCTGGCGCGCGGGGAGGAGATTCCGTGCTTTGCCCTGACGGAACCTGAAGCTGGATCCGACGCGGGTTCCATTACCTCTAGCGGGGTGCTGTTTCGCGGCGAAGACGGACAGATTTATGTGCGTCTCAACTGGGAAAAACGCTACATCACCTTGGCAGCAATCGCCACTCTGATTGGCTTGGCAATCAAGCTTTACGATCCTGAAAACCTGCTGGGACGTGGCAAAGACCTGGGTATCACCTGTGTGCTGGCACCGGCAAACCTTCCCGGCGTCGTGCTTGGAGAACGTCACAACCCCATGGGTGTGCCGTTCTTTAATTGCCCGACCAGCGGCCATGACGTCGTGGTTTCGATCGACCAGATCATCGGTGGCGAAGGTGGCGCCGGCCGTGGCTGGCAGATGCTGATGGAGTGCCTCGCGGCCGGAAGGGCGATCTCGTTGCCGTCGCAGGCGGCAGGCATCGCCAAAATGGTGACCCGACTCACCAGCGCTTACGCCGTGATTCGGCGCCAGTTCGGTATTTCGATTGGTCAGTTTGAAGGGATTGAAGAGCCTCTAGCCCGCATCACCGGTCTGACCTACTTGATGGAGGCCATGCGTATCTTCACCGTCGGCGCCGTCGATTCAGGCATGAAACCGGCGGTGATCTCGGCGATTGCCAAGTACAACCAAACGGAACTTGCGCGCAAGGTCACCAACGATGCCATGGATCTCATGGGTGGTGCGGCCATATCGCGCGGCCCCCGCAATCATATTGCCAATTCCTACATCGGTTTGCCGATTAGCATCACCGTCGAAGGAGCCAATATTTTGACGCGGACGATGATTATCTTTGGGCAAGGTGCCATTCGCTGCCATCCGTTTGCCTATAAAGAAGTCAAAGCTCTGATGGACAAGGACTATAGCGCCTTTGACAAGGCCTTTTGGGCGCATATGGGCCATGTGTTGCGCAATGGCTGCCGGTCTTTGGTCCTCAGCCTGAGCCGTGGCCTGCTAGCTGGAAGTCCTGGTGGTCCGGGCGCCGCCTACTACCGCAAATTGTCTTGGGCTTCGGCGTCCTTTGCCTTCATGGCGGATGTGGCCATGGGTACCCTCGGTGGAACTCTCAAGTTGCGCGAAAAATTGACCGGTCGTTACGCTGATGTTTTATCTTGGATGTATATGGCTACCGCTGTCCTGCGGCGCTATGAAGCGGAAGGCTACCGAGCCGAACACAAGGATGTCTTTGAGTGGGCCATGCAATACTGCATGGTGCAAATCCAACAGGGCTTTGATGGTATCTTTCAGAACTTCACGGTGCCAGGCATCGGATGGATTTTTCGCGGTCCAGTTGCTTTTTGGGCTCGCCTGAATAGCCTTGGGCATCTGCCATCGGACGGACTAGGCCACAGACTCGCGATGCAGATCCAGGAAGCCGGGGTCCTTCGGGACTCACTGACGACAGGAATCGTGTTTTCGGCTCGCCCAGGGGATTCCGGTGAGAAGTTCGAGCATGCTTTCAAGCTATCGCACCAGTCAGCAGCGATCTTGCAAAAGATTTCGCAAGCGATCAAGGCAGGAGTGTTACCGAAAAAGCGCGCTAACCTGCTAGTAAAGGCTGCTGTCGAGGCCAAGGTGATCACTCCGACGGAGGCAAGCCTACTCGAGGAGGCAAATACGGTGCGTCACGATGCCATTATGGTAGACTCCTTTGGTTTGGCGGAGTTTAGTCCCACACTGCTTGACTTGGGTGGGGTAAAGGCCGGCGTCTAGATGGGCTCTACAAGGGTTGGTTGGCGATGCAGAAGTTAGGCTTGTTCGGTGGTTTGGTACTCATCATCATCATCGCCGTGGCCGCCGTGATGGCTGGTCGGATGGGCGAGACCTCGCATGCTTACGCCAAGGGCACAGTGGTCTTGGCTCCGGAGCTGACTGCTGCGGCCAAGGGCATTCATACGTTGTTTATCATCGCTAGTGGGCCAGACAAACCAATGCCCCTCGGCGCTTTCAGAAAGACCCTGAGCAGGGATGCCGAGGGAGCTTTTTATGACTTTGTGTTAACCAAGGACAACATGCAGCGCATGATGGGCGAGGACGAATGGCCGGCGCAGTTCAAACTGAAGGCTCGCTTGGATCAAGACGGATCGGCCGGCCCAGATCAACCCGGCGATATTGTCGGCGAGGTGTTTCCCGTCACCTTGGGTCAGTCGGATATCGAGATTCGGCTTACGCGCAAGGTCGAATGACCTTCAGCAGCGGTGAATTTACTTTGGTGAATCCTGGCGCCTGGCGCGAAAAAAAGCCTTCAAGACCTCGCCGCACTCGGTTGCTAAAACTCCGGGCGTGACCGGCAGACGGTGGTTCAAGCGCACGTCCGCGTGCACTTGGTACAGACTACCCATCGCTCCTGCCTTGGGGTCAAAGGCACCAAAAACCACCCGGTCGATGCGTGCTTGATGCACCGCGCCGGCACACATGAGGCAGGGTTCTAAGGTCACGTACAGGGTACATCCGCTGAGTCGCCAGGCACCAAGTTGCTTACAGGCAGCGCCGATGGCATCGATCTCGGCATGTCTTAGCGCGTCTTGAAATTCTTCTCGGGCGTTGGCGCCGCTGGCAATGAGTTGTCCGTCTTTGACGATGACTGCACCGACTGGGACTTCTCCACGCAGTGCGGCCTGGCGGGCCAGGTCGAGCGCCATGGCCATCCATGCTGCGTCGCCTTCGCTACCGAGGTGCGGTGACCCGTTCACAGCGGGGCTGCACTTTGCGCCGGCAACGGGTTGTCTCCCGTCAGACGCTTGCCTTGAGCTAGGTGTTTGGCGATGTTGCCAAGTCGCCGCAGTCCAAGATGGGCCATGATCTCTTCCGGCGCTCGGCCGAGGCCGATGAGATAGCTGACGGCATAGTGGCGCAACTGCTCGGTGTTTAATTTAGCCAGCGGCAATTTGTCGCCGAGTTCGTAGAGGATGAATTTCAGGCCATGTCTGGTCATCACCGGTAACGGACTACTGGCGTCTCGGCCTTTGAACGACACGAATATGCGTTTGTCTGTCGCCTGCACAATGGCGTGGTGCCGAATGTTCAGATATTGACTGCGGTAAGCGAGTAACAGGCTTAGCGTGGCGTCGGAAAGGCGGATCGAGCGGGCTCTTGACCCACCGATATGCAGGCTTGAGGTGTTGCCTTCGGTAATCAGGTCGACCCAGCGTAGATTGATGAGCTCGTTGGCCTTGACGCCTTCGTAGGCGAGCAAGGAAACGATGGCTCCGTCGCGGGCGGCTTTACAAGCCGGTCGCCCGGACTGGGCGATGTGGATAAGCTCGGCGATCTGCTCTGTACTGAGGCCTTTGCCCAGCGCTTCGTCGCGCATCGGAATAGGCACGCTGTCAAAAGGCGTCGAGCTGATCGCCCGGCTTTCCGAGAGAAAGCGGAAGAACTGGCGAATCCCGATCACGGTGCGTCGTACCGAGTTGTCCCGTTCTTCGAGATCGCTGCGCAGAAAGTCCTGATATCCCATCAGAGTCGATGGTTCCACGGCACTCGGTGGCAGGTCATAGCGTCCTAGATAGTCGAGAAAACGCTGGGCATCACGGCAGTAGGACTCAATAGTCGCCGGCTGCTTGCCGCGAGACCTAAGACTGTCCGCGAACCGTTCGACCATTTGGTAGTCTAGAGTCATCAATCATCTGGCCCCATGTGGTACTTTCGCTGGCGCCAAATTACTCTCAATTCCAGCTTGAGGCAAATCTCTTCCCTTACAGCCACGTATGATAAGATTGAGATCGATCGGTTAAAGCGTTTTTCACCGCGAGGAACGAGTCTGAAACCCTACCCTAGGTCGCCGCTGCCGTCTTTCGCCTGGACCTTGGGCCCGGTCCTGGTCCTGTTGCTGACTGGCTGGGTTCGGCCCGAGCTGCCGCGGGCGCTTATGGCTGTGGCGCCAGTACCCAACCGCTTGGACGAGGTCGTGGTGCTCGTTAACGGCGAGGCGCGCGTGGTCCCGCGCGACCATGAACTCATCGTTCTCGTTGGAGACCGCCTCGAGATACGGCAGGCGTCGGTGTCGCCGTCTCTGCCCAAAAACGACATAAAAATCAATGTTTATGGACTCATAGGGTGCCCCGCAGGCGGCGCCGAAGATGGCGGGCGAGAGTTTTCGACCGAGGAGCTGAAGGTCAAATTCTCTGAGGCCGCTAAGGGTGAGGTCTTTGCCGTGGGTATCAGCGCCAAAGGTCATCTTGCCGGAGTGGTGTTTATCCGCTTGGTGCCGCCCGAGCTTGAGTTTGCCGAGCTAACGATCAACGGTGATAGGAAGGTGGTGCGAGTTGGCGACATCCTGCACGTCAAGCATAGCGACCGCCTGAAGGTTGAACGCGTGTTTACCAACGTACCGGGCAACGTCGGCGTCTTGGTGCAGATGGTTCAAGTAAACGTCAACGCCAACGTCAACGACAGGGGTGATGTGGCGATGCGATTTATTCGAGGCGGGCGGGTCTTTGCCAGCATTCCACTAAAGGTCAGCGGCTAATGTCCACGTTCGCAAGCAAATCCGCCGCTGAACGTCGTCGCCGCTTCGAACTCTTCGTCATTGTCTTGACGACGGGATTATTGATCTCCTTGTCACGCCTCGAAACCAGGCTGTTTGACCTAAGCGAAACATTCGCAAAAAATCAGGTCTTTTTAACGACCATTTTGTATTTCGGGCTGATCAATTTCAACGTCATTTTGATATTGGTCCTGAGCTTTTTGCTGTTTCGCAACGTCGCTAAGCTGGTCGTTGAACGTCGACGCGGTGTTTTTGGCTCTAACTTGCGAGCGAAACTGGTCGCTACTTTAGTTTTTTTCGCATTGGCTCCGACCATGTTATTTTTTTACGTCTCGGCACGCTTTATTGTTAGCAGCTTCGACGAATGGTTTTCCGATAAAGTTCGGGCGACGATGCACGAGACGCGTGAGGTCAGTGAAAAAGTCTATCGGCAAGACCAGCGCCGGCTCGAAAGCTTGGCGCGAATCGCCGTGCAGAGGCTAAGCCCGGTGTTACTCAGTGACCCTTGGTCCCGCGGCGACTTGCACCACATTCCCATTCACCTGCTTGACGGCTTTGAAGCCCAGTATGGACTCGACAACATTAAAGTGTACAACGCCAGAGGGCTGTTGATCTGGGCTAGTCGCGTCAGCAATAGTCCGCGCAAAGCCCAAGGCGAAGATTCCTTTGTCGCCAAGGTGACCTACCGCTTTGCCCAAGAACGTGGCATGGAATCCGCAAGTACCGTAGTAGGCGAAGACAATCAGGACATTGTTAAGGGCGCTGCCCCGATTCTGGAGCCAAAGACCGGTACGCTCATTGGCGTCGTCGTCGCGGAGACGCGCTTTGAAACCCAAATTTTAAAAAGTATCGAAACGATCCAACAGAGCTTTGCCAATCTGCGGCCTGGGGCGCAGTTGATCAAGTTAAGCTATTTGATTCTGTTGGTCGTGATGACCTTGCTGGTGGTATTTTCGGCCGTTTGGCTTGGCTTTTATGTGGCCAGAGGCATCACCGGTCCGATCCAGGCCTTGGCTGAGGGAACCCGCGAGGTGGCACTTGGCAACTATCAGATCAAGTTGACACCTAAGAGCGAGGACGAAACCGGCCAGCTGGTACGATCGTTCAATATGATGACTCAGGACCTGCAGCGCCACCGCTCGCAGGCGGACGAGGCTCGGGGTCAGCTATTGCAGAGCAATGTGGAACTCGAGCGTCGGCGCAAGTATATGGAGGTGATTCTAAAAAACATCACCGCTGGTGTGATCGCGATCAATAAGCTTGGACAGATCACCACCGTCAACAGCGCCGCCGAGGACGTCCTGGCGATCGATGCCCGTCGCGTCACCGGGGTCAATGTGCGCGAGGCCTTAGGACCGTATCTCTATGCTGCAATATGGCAGCCACTCGCCGACGGTTTGATGACGCACGACGTTTATAGTGCGCAGCTCGAGGTGGAGCGCGACGGTAAGCCGCTCACACTGCTGGTCGACGGGACGCGGATTGCCGACGAACACGGTGAGGATCTCGGCACTGTACTGGTCTTTGATGATGCTACGGAACAGGTGAAAGTGCAGCGCGTGGCGGCTTGGCGTGAAGTGGCTAGGCGCATTGCGCATGAGATCAAAAACCCGGTGACCCCGATTAAGTTGAGTGCGCAGCGACTTTTGCGCAGATTTCACGAAAAATTTACCGGCGAGGACCAAGAAGTCTTCGAGGCTTGTTTGAATACGATTCTAAAACAGGTCGACTCGCTGCGTGACCTGGTCAATGAATTTTCGAAGTTTTCACGTTTACCCCAGGTGCGGTTGCGCCTTGGTAACATCAATGAAGTCATACTCGACGTGGCCAACCTGTATCGCATGAGCTATCCGCACGTCGACATCGACACGACGCATCTTGGCGAGCTACCCATGTTTCCACTTGATCGGGACCAAATGAACCGAGTCTTCGTCAATCTGACCGATAACGCCATCGCCGCTTTAGGTAGTCACACCGAGCGCGGCAGCGTCGCCTTCTATTCGTCGCTGCTGCCAGAATTAAGCACGGTGCGGATCGAGGTGGTGGACAATGGCACGGGGATCCCTGAGGGCCTGCGCGACCGGGTCTTTGAGCCTTATTTTTCGACCAAGGATGGTGGCACGGGACTAGGACTGGCGATCGTCAATCAGATTATCACCGATCATGGTGGGTATCTGCGTGTCCTTAACAACCTGCCGCATGGAACCCGCTTGGTCATCGAATTGCCGACCGGCGGCCACGGCCAAAGACCCTAGTGCTTAATCCACAGGCAATCCTGTCGACCGACGGTTCACCCCGTGAAAGTTCGATTTTGAGTGTCTGAACATTCTTGATAAGCTGAGTCGGTATAAGCCGTTGCGACATTGAGGGCCGTTTCGTTGCCCTCGGAAAAGGAATGCCCGTGGATACCCAGAGACTAAGCGTGACCGAGCAAGAAGGGCAGGTTGTGATCACCGGTCTTGACGCCGAGGCCGAGTCCAAATGGGGCGTCATGCAGCTTGACCAGCGCCATGTGTTGCTATCACTCGGGGATGGGGCGGCGAGCATACTCAAGGCACCAACCAGCTTTGGTAGCTGCCCAAGTGGGGTATTTCGCGACTTTCTCCTGGGCTTGAACGTGGCCCATTTTTCGGGCGTGTTGGCGGTGGATAGTGGATTCGGCCAGAAGCGGCTATTTTTTGACCACGGACAAATCGTGTTCGCTGGGTCGAACATCATGGACGACCGTCTCGGCGAAGTGATCTTTCGTGAAGCTCGCATTAGCCTTGACGAGTTGACCGACTCCGCAGCACAGGTGACTAAATCGCGTAAGTTTGGCCAGGTGCTGATTGCCAGCAGCATCTTTACCAATACCGAGCTATGGCTGGCGCTCAAGCTGCAGGTGCGCCAGATCATACGCTCATTGTTTATGGCCGAGCAGGTATTTTTTGAGATGGAGAGTGGCCATGGCTTGGCCCCGACCCAAGTGGTGTTCCAAGAAAGTATGCAGGAGCTGATCACCGAATGCTATAGCTTCGGCTGCGCCTTTCGCTCCTTTCTCAGCAAGCTTAAGTCCGACAGCCAAGTGGCGCTAACGGTGTCTGGCGAGAAGCTGAAATCAGAACAAGCCGAAGGCACTTTCATGGCGGATTTTATCGGTTTGCTAGGACAGGAAAGCCACGTCCAGTCCTTGCTAAATGCCTCAAAGTTGATCGACCCCTATACCGTTGCGACCTTACTAAACCTGGTCAATCAGGGTTTGTGCAGGGTCACCCCGGAGGTCGATGAAGGACGGCGCAATGTCCCGCATTTAGCGCCACTACGCGGTAAAGTTGACGCCCTGACTTACGTTTTGTCCTCAGTGCGTAAAGGCTTCGAAGGCGCGCACAAGAATCTACCGATCGCCGATTTACGGACCTTTGCCGCCGCTTTGAACCCCGATGGTTTTGCCTCCATCTATTTAGACGAACATGGCGCTCTGACGAAAGACTGCATTGGCGGTATGTTCAGTCAATGCATTGCTAACAGCGGTCGCATCGCTTATTTTGATCGCGCTTTGGAGAGCCTTATTCAATTTCTCCTGCAGGTCGCCGGTGACAACCTCGAATACAAGGTTGCCAGCGGAATCAGGCAGGATTACCGGGCGGTCACGCAATGAACCAAAAAAGAGGCGGCAAAACCCCGGTCAAAGAGCGAGGGGGTAGAGCCACCGCTGTCGCCGAACGCACCAGCCCCTTCAGTGCACAGACGTTTATGGTCGATGGGCTGGCTGCAGTAGCGGAATATGTGCGCTTTCGCCCGGCGGCACTGCTCGAAATTCGCTGTACAAAAAGATTACGCGACAGCGTGACTGAGCTGCTGCAGCGTCATCAAGTCAAAGTGAACGTTTTTGACCGCGAAGAGGAAGGCGCAGGCGGGGTTCAAGCGCCGGTGTCCGCTCGAGTCTCGCTCAAAGCCCTGGACTTTGACGCCTGTCTGAAGCGGCTTCAGCCGCGTACCCACGACGTCGTACTGGCCTTGGATCACATCACCGACCCACGCAATTTGGGGGCGATTGTTCGCAGTGCGGCCTTTTTTGGGGTGCGCGAGGTGATCGTGCCCGAGCGGCGCCAGGTCTTGTTGACGCAAGCCGCTGTCAACACCGCGCAAGGGGGCTTTGCACTGACTGAGTTGGTGGTGGTCACCAATCTAAATAGAGCCTTGGGTGAGCTTAAAGACCTGGGCTACTGGCTCATTGGAACGCAGATGTCGGGTGAGCCCTTCCACAAGCTGGCCCGTGTTTACGAGCGGTCGGTGGTGGTCCTTGGGGCCGAAGACACCGGCTTATCAAAAGGCGTCAGTGAGTCCTGTGATCGCCTGGCGTCGATCCCCGGCCTGGCAGGTGGTTTGGATTCTCTCAACGTCTCCGTTGCCGCTGGCATCATTTTGTGCGAGTTTACTCGTCCCGCGCCAGGTTCGTGAAACGATGAAAAAGCGCGACGCATGACTTGACATGGTTTCTGAAGCGTAGTATCTCATTGGTTCAGCTATTCATGGAACATATTGAAACCATTAGGGTTTTTCTTTTTTGTGGCGGCTGAAGTGCGGGTTCGTTGGCGTCTAGAAGAGTGCTCGCTGGCGTAGCTCAATTGGTAGAGCAGCTGATTTGTAATCAGCAGGTTGCGGGTTCAAGTCCCATCGCCAGCTCCAGCAGATGGGCGATTAGTAGTGTCGTGATGATTGTGTATTCTGGCTATGATCTGGAGGGTTGCCCGAGCGGCCAATGGGGGCGGGCTGTAAACCCGTTGACTTACGTCTTCGAAGGTTCGAATCCTTCACCCTCCACCATGTTCCGCCGCAAGCGGAAGGTGCATAGTCGAACTTAGAGGTTGGAATCGGAAGAAAAAGTCGGCCGCAACCAATTTCTAATTTCAAATCCTAGCCAATAGGCTAGTATCCGGCGGTGTAGGGCGGGAATAGCTCAGTTGGCTAGAGCATTAGCCTTCCAAGCTAAGGGTCGCGGGTTCGAATCCCGTTTCCCGCTCCAAAAGTAGCTTTTTCAGTGTCTGTTGCTTAGTTTAAGGTGATACCTCATTTAGTGATACGCCCAGGTGGCTCAGGGGTAGAGCACGTCCTTGGTAAGGACGGGGTCGTGGGTTCAATTCCCATCCTGGGCTCCATTCTTCGAAAATGATCCGTTGACTTCGGACTCATAATAATCAAAAGACAAGTTTCGCGGCGCGTCAGCCATAGCGGGAGGAAGAGATGGCTAAGGAAAAGTTCCAACGGAAGAAACCCCATGTCAACATCGGTACCATCGGTCACGTCGACCACGGTAAAACGACTTTGACAGCGGCTATCACCAAGATCATGTCGTTGAAGTACGGCGGTGCTTTTACACCGTTCGATCAGATCGACAAGGCTCCTGAAGAGAAGGCCCGCGGTATCACCATTTCCACGGCTCACGTTGAGTACGAATCGGCCGAGCGTCACTACGCTCACGTCGACTGCCCTGGACATGCTGACTACGTTAAAAACATGATCACCGGTGCGGCCCAGATGGACGGCGCCATCCTCGTGGTGAGCGCGGCCGACGGCCCGATGCCACAGACTCGTGAGCACATCCTCTTGTCGCGCCAGGTCGGCGTGCCGAAGATCGTTGTGTTCATGAACAAAGTGGACATGGTCGATGACCCTGAGCTGCTTGAGTTGGTCGAGATGGAAGTTCGTGAACTTCTCAGCCAATACAAATTCCCAGGCGACGACACGCCCATCGTTCAAGGCTCTGCCTTGAAGGCTCTGGAAGCAACCGTCGCAACCGATCCATGGGCTGAAAAGATCATTGCACTGATCGCTGCTGTCGATAAGTGGATCCCGCTTCCTGAGCGCCCCATCGATCTGCCATTCCTGATGCCTATCGAAGACGTGTTCTCGATCTCTGGTCGCGGTACCGTCGTCACCGGACGGATTGAGCGCGGCATCTGCAAGGTTAACGAAGAGCTTGAAATCGTCGGTATCCGCGATACGACCAAGACGGTCTGTACCGGTGTCGAAATGTTCCGCAAGATCCTTGACCAGGGCCAAGCTGGCGATAACGTCGGTGTCTTGCTCCGCGGTACGAAACGCGAAGAAGTCGAGCGCGGCCAAGTCTTGTCGAAGCCAGGCACCATCAAGCCACACAAGAAGTTCAAAGCTTCGGTGTACATCTTGACCAAGGAAGAGGGTGGTCGTCACACGCCATTCTTTAAGAACTATCGCCCGCAGTTTTACTTCCGCACCACGGATGTGACTGGGACGATCACGTTGCCAGAAAGCGTCGAGATGGTCATGCCAGGCGACAACGTCAACATCGACGTCGAGCTGCTGACCCCGATCGCTATGGACAAAGAGCTGCGCTTCGCAATTCGCGAAGGTGGCCGTACGGTTGGCGCCGGTGTCGTTGCTGAGATTACTGAGTAATAGACTTAGGTGCTGAGGCTTAGCGGCCTCGGCACCTGGTTTTCTTTGATCGTGTTTAGGCGAGTAGCTCCAACGGTAGAGCGGCGGATTCCAAATCCGCATGTTGTGGGTTCGAATCCCTCCTCGCCTGCCACCCATATTTCACCTAGCAAAGGACCGCTCTGATGTCGAAAGACGATGCCACCTGGTTGAACGTGGCCTATGTCGTATTTCTACTGGTCACGGCTTTTGTCGCCTACCGGGCGCTGGAGATGGTGGGCATCCAAACCGGATGGATCGAGCGGTTCGAGTGGTTTAACTATGCCGCGACCGGTTTGAGTGCTGCGGTTGGTCTCGGGGTAACTCTGGGCCTGCGTAGCAGCGCCGATCGCAACGAGTATTTTCTCTCCTCGATCACTGAGTTGAGGAAGGTTAGCTGGCCAACCTGGCCAGATACCAAGCGGATGACTATTGTGGTGTGTGTGGTGGTCGGGATCTTCGCGGTGATCGTGGGGATATTTGACCTCGTCTGGGCGAAGGCTTTAAGGTTACTCATCGCCTAAAGTGTGTAAAAGGGATGTGGTTATGACAGAAGAAGCCGTCGAAACATCAGGGCATCAAGAAGCGCTACCCGCCGGAGCTGGGAAGAATCCCAAGTTTCGTTGGTTTGTCGTTCACACTTACTCCATGTTCGAGGAGAAGGCGAAGTCGACTCTGCTCGATCGCATCAAGCTGAACAAGATGGAAGATAAGTTCGGCGAGATTGTCGTGCCCAAGACCTCGCACGAGATGACCCTGAAGAGCGGCAAGAAGAAGAAGGTCGATCGCAACGCCTTCCCAGGTTACATCATCGTTGAGATGGAGATGACCGAGGAGACCAACCACGTTGTGCGTGATACGCCTAAAATCACAGGATTTGTTGGCAATGCCCGCAACCCACGGCCGATCACCGATCAAGAGGTCCTGCGGCTGACCTCGCCGGAGTCGATCAAAGAGCAGACCAAGCAGCAGTCTGCCACCCAGTCGTTTGAAAAAGGCGAGACGGTTAAGGTCATCGATGGTGCTTTCACCAACTTCGATGGCGTCGTGGAAGCGGTTCAAGCTGAAAAAATGAAGTTGCGCATCTTGGTTAGTATCTTCGGGCGCGAGACTCCCGTCGAGTTAGACTATGGTCAGGTGCAAAAGCTGACTTAATAGCGACTGTCAGGTGATTATCGCTTGACAACTTATGGTCCCTGCCGTAAAACGCGAGACTCTTGTTTTCTAAGGGTTTTCCGGCATCAGTCTTGGTTAAGGAGTTGAAGGTGGCGAAGAAGATTACGGGCTACATCAAGCTGCAGATTCCTGCCGGCAAAGCCAATCCGGCGCCGCCAGTTGGTCCGGCTCTTGGTCAGCGCGGCGTTAATATCATGGCGTTCACGAAAGAGTTCAACGCTCGTACCCAAAAGCAGATCGGTTCGATCTTGCCTACGGTCATCACGGTCTATGCTGATAAGTCCTTTTCGTTCATCACGAAAAGTCCTCCCGCATCGGATCTACTGAAGAAGGCTGCGAAGGTCGAGAAGGGCTCGCAGACTCCTAGCAAAGCTGTTGCAGGTAGCGTGTCTTTGGCGCAGATCAAAGAGATCGCTGGCATCAAAATGAAAGATCTCAACTGCTATGATGAAGCTGCAGCTGTGAAGATCATATCGGGCTCGGCCCGCAGTATGGGACTACAGGTTCAGGATTAATCAACATAGTAGGAGAACCCGTCCTCGAGGCGGTTCGCTTGAACTACGGAGAATCTAGATGGCTACACACGGTAAGAAGTACCGCGCGGCCTCCGCGCAGGTCGATGCAGTTAAACAATATCCGCTCCTCGATGCAGTCGAATTGGTCAAGAAGACCACATTTTGCAAATTCGACGCTACCGTAGAGTTGGTGGTCAGCCTTGGTGTTGACCCCCGTCAAGCGGATCAAAACGTCCGCGGCGCGACCGCCCTGCCGCACGGCTTGGGTAAGAGCGTCCGTATCGTCGTCTTCGCCAAAGGCGACAAAGCGGCACAGGCCAATGTCGAGAGCGTCGTTGAAGTCGGTGGCGATGAGCTTGCGGCGAAGATCCTTGGCGGCTGGCTGGAGTTCGATCAAGTGGTCGCAACCCCTGACATGATGGGCGTAGTTGGTAAGCTCGGTAAGGTGCTTGGTCCTCGCGGCCTCATGCCTAACCCGAAGCTTGGTACCGTGACCTTTGACGTCCTCAAGGCGATCAACGAGCTGAAAGCAGGTCGTACCGAGTACCGTGTTGACAAGGCCGGTATTGTGCACTGCCCAGTGGGTAAAGTGAGTTTCGATGCGGCTAAATTGGCAGACAATGCCACTGCCGTCATCGAGGCCTTGTTGAAGGCGAAGCCGACGACTGCTAAAGGCACGTACCTTCAGAAGATCGGTGTGTCGTCGACCATGAGCCCTGGCGTCAAAGTCGATCCAGTACCGTTCCGCGTCTAACTAGTTCGCTTTCTAGGTAAGTTAAGGGGATAACGCCATGGCAATGACCAAAGCCCGAAAGCACGAGCTCAAGGGTGAAATCGCGGATCGTCTGCAGCAGGCCAATGCGGCTATGGTTGCGGAATACCGCGGCCTAACGGTCGCACAGCTCACCGAGCTTCGGGTCAAGCTGCGCGAATCAAAGTCAGAATTTCGGATCATCAAGAACCGTGTTGCGAAGGTCGCGATTCGGGAAAGCGTCGAGCACGTCTCGGCGATCTCTAGTGCCCTGAAGGGCCCAGTCGGCTTAGTCATCGTTTATGGTGATGCCGCGGCTGCCGCTAAGTCGGTTCTTGAATTCGGCAAGGACAAAGAGAACTTCAAGCTGACGGCTGGGGTATTGGCTGGCAAGGCCGTATCTGCGGATGAGCTGAAGAGGATCTCCGAGCTGCCGACGATGGATGTGTTGTTGGCTCGCTTGGTGGGGACGCTCGTGGCGCCGCATCGTGGCTTGTTGACTGTATTGAGTGGTGTGCCTAGGCAGTTGGTACAGGTTATCAACGCCATCAAAGATAAAAAAGAGCAATAAAGCTATCATTTTATACCGCTTTGGGTCGTTTTGAGCCCGAAGGTTGAGGAGGATTACGGTATGTCGAGCGTCACTAAAGAACAGGTTGTCACTTTTCTGGAAAATCTGACCCTGCTGGAAGCTGCAGATCTAGTTAAAGAACTAGAGACGAAGTTCGGCGTCAGCGCTGCTGCTCCCGTTGCAATGGTTGCTGCTCCCGCCGGTGGCGCTGCTGCCGCTGTGGAAGAGCAAACTGAGTTTACGGTGATCTTGGCCGTCGCTGGCGACAAGAAGATCAACGTGATTAAGGAAATCCGGACGATCACCGGTCTTGGCTTGAAAGAAGCTAAAGACCTCGTCGAAGGCGCGCCAAAGACCGTGAAGGAAGGCGTGACCAAAGACGAAGCTGCTAAAATCAAGAAAGCTCTTGAAGAAGCGGGCGCAAAGGTTGAACTCAAGTAATTTGAGTTCGTTTTGAGTGTCCCGGCTTTGAACTTTCGGCAGACTCAGTGGATGATTCCTGTTGTGGTTGATGATGAGGGCTCTAGCTGCAGGCAGCTCCTGTGGCCAGGGCTCTTTTAACCTCCATTTCGGACTTACTTAATCTATTGTCATGTGATAACTGCATGATTGGGTAAGATAATCTCCTGGATCCGCAAGCATTTGATGAGATCTGATATTGTCTATTGACAATACTGCAGGCTATCGAAATGATGGGCCGGTTCACGATAGTTTATGGTGCGATCTGGTGTAAAGCGAACCCTGTTCCTTTTCTGGGGCAGGGTGTCTTTGCCACCTTCACGGATCTTTAGGAGAGCCCTATGACCTCCCTGGCAGCATCCTTCACGCGGCCACGGAAGAATTTTGCTAAAATTCCTCCAGCCGTCGAAATCCCTTACCTCATCGAAGTCCAGCGCAACAGCTACGAGCAGTTTCTGCAAATGGCTTCGGACCCCGACAAACGCAAGAACATCGGCCTTGAAGGCGTGTTCCGGTCGGTCTTTCCGATTCAGGACTTCCAGGAGACCGCCTCGGTAGAGTTTGTCAGCTACGCCTTCGAAGAGCCGAAGTACACCGTCGACGAATGTCGGCAGCGTGGTATGAGCTTTGCTGCGCCGCTCAAAGTGGTCATCCGACTCGTCGTGTGGGACGTCGATAAAGAATCGGCCGTTAAGACGATTCGCGACGTGAAGGAGCAGGAGGTCTACTTCGGCGAGATTCCGCTGATGACAGACTCCGGGACCTTTATCATCAACGGCACCGAGCGTGTCGTGGTGTCGCAGTTGCATCGTTCGGCCGGGGTCTTTTTTGACCACGACAAGGGTCGCAATAGCGCCACCGGTAAGCTTTTGTACACCGCGCGGATTATCCCGTACCGCGGCAGCTGGATGGACTTCGAGTTTGACTCGAAGGATATTCTCTACGTCCGTATCGACCGCCGCCGCAAGCTCCATGCGACCGTGCTGCTGAAGGCTCTGGGCTTTTCCGAGGCACAGCTGCTTGACTACTTCTATGAGAAAGAAAAGATTCGCGTCCGCGATGGCAAGTTCGAGAAGAAACTGAACTTTGAGCTGCTTCGTGGCCAGCGCGCCTCGGCCGACATCCTCGACCCCGAGAGTGGCAAGGTCTATGTCAAAAAGAACCGGCGTATCTCGCAGGGCGCGATCCGCCAGATGCAGACCGCCGGTCTTGAATACCAGCAGCTGTCCTCCGATGACATGGTCGGCAAGGTCCTGGCCGGCGACGTCAAGGACCGTGATGGCAACATCATCATCCCGCTGAACGCTGACCTCGACAAAGCCCTCATCAAAGAGATCGTCAGCCGCGGTGTTGAAGAGCTCGACATCTTGTTCATGGACCAAGTGAATGCCGATGCCTCGTTTCGGAACACCTTGGTCAGCGACAAGATCACCAGTCAGGACGAGGCGATCCTTGAGATCTACAAACGCTTGCGTCCGGGTGATCCACCAACGATCGAGCCTGCCAAGGCCTTGTTCGATAACTTGTTCTTCAATCCCGATCGCTATGACCTGAGCACGGTCGGCCGCTTGAAGCTAAACGAACGCCTCAGCCTGGATCTGCCGCTTGAGCAGCGCACCCTGACCAAGGATGATATCCTTAAAACGGTCGGCTACCTGCTTAAGTTGAAGAACGGCAACGGCGAGATCGATGACATCGATCACTTGGGCAACCGTCGCGTACGGGCTGTTGGCGAGCTGTTGGAAAACCAATACCGCATTGGCCTACTTCGCATCGAGCGGGCGATCCGTGAGCGGCTGCAGCTGCAGGACGTCGACACGCTGCTGCCCCATGATTTTATCAACAACAAGCCGGCTTCTGCGGTGGTTAAGGAGTTCTTTGGCTCCTCCCAGCTGAGCCAGTTCATGGACCAGACAAACCCATTGTCTGAAGTCACGCACAAGCGCCGCCTGTCGGCCCTTGGACCCGGCGGTCTGTCGCGCGAGCGTGCCGGATTTGAAGTGCGGGACGTTCACCCAACGCATTATGGTCGGATCTGTCCTGTTGAGACGCCTGAAGGTCCAAACATCGGCTTGATCTCGTCGCTTGCCTCGTATGCTCGGGTCAATGAGTATGGCTTTATTGAGACCCCGTATCGGAGTCTTCGCGTCGAAGATGCGAAAAAGGCCGTCCGTTACTACTCGGCTTCCGAAGAGCATCGTGACCATGTCATCGCCCAGTGTTCATTGCCGGATACCCATAAGCCAGACGACTTAGTCGGTGTGCGCCGGCAGGGTGAGAGCGAGATTGCGCGTTCGGAAGAGGCCGACCTCATGGACGTCTCGACCAACCAGTTGGTGTCGGTCGCTGCGTCGCTGATTCCCTTCTTGCAGAATGACGATGCTAACAGGGCTCTAATGGGCTCGAACATGCAACGTCAGGCTGTGCCACTGCTCAAGACACGCGCACCGCTCATCGGTACTGGACTTGAGCTGACGGTAGCCCGCGACTCCGGGGCTGCAGTTGTGGCGAAGCGCGACGGTACTGTGGTGTCTGTCGATGCCGATCGTATCGTCATCAAGACCAATGAAGATGATCCAGAAGCTCTGACCGAGGTCGGCGCCGACGTCGATATCTACAATCTGCAGAAGTACAAGCGCTCCAACTTGGATACTTGTATCAATCAGCGGCCGATCGTGACCAAAGGCGAAGTCGTGTCTCGTGGCGACATTATCGCCGATGGCTTCGGCATCGAGATGGGTGAGCTGGCTCTGGGCCAAAACGTCGTCGTGGCGTTCATGCCCTGGAGTGGTTACAACTTCGAGGATTCGATCCTCATCTCCGAGAAGGTCGTCAAGGACGACCAGTTTACCTCGATTCACATTCAAGAATTTGAGTGTATCTCGCGCGATACGAAGCTCGGCCAAGAAGAGATCACCAGCGATATTCCCAACGTCGGCGAGGAAGCCCTGCGCAACCTCGACGAGGCCGGCATCATCCGCATCGGTGCGGAAGTGCAGCCGAACGACATTTTGGTCGGTAAGATCACGCCCAAGGGCGAGACGCAGCTGACTCCTGAAGAGAAATTGCTGCGGGCTATTTTCGGTGAGAAGGCCGGTGACGTCCGCGATACGTCCCTGCGCGTGCCTCCAGGTGTCGTAGGGACCGTCATTGGTGCCAAGGTCTTTGCTCGTGCTGGTGCCGAGAAGGACATCCGCTCTCTGCAGATTGAAGAGACCGACGTCCTGAAGCTACGCAAAGACGAAGGCGACCGGATCAATATCATCAAGGACTCTGCGGTCCGTAAAATGGCCAGGATTGCCATCGGTGACTCCGTTGCCGCAGATCTTCGGTCCAAAGATGGCAACGAAATCGTTGCTAAAAAGGGTGCCGTACTCGATCACGAGTTTATGAACGCTCTTGATTATGTCTACTGGGAGCAACTGAGCCTCAAGGATGCCGAGAAGAACACCTTGCTGCGTCAGGCCCTGGACAACCTTCGGGACAAGATCAATCTGATCAGGTTCATGACGGAAGAGCAGATCAAAAAGATCAAGAAGGGGGATGAACTGCCCCCTGGCGTGATCAAGATGGTCAAGGTCTACATCGCCATTAAGCGGAAGCTTCAGGTCGGCGATAAGATGGCGGGTCGTCACGGTAACAAAGGGGTCGTCTCGCGGATTCTACCCGAAGAAGACATGCCGTTCCTCGAAAGCGGTCGTCCCGTGGACGTGGTGCTTAACCCCTTGGGTGTTCCGTCGCGGATGAACATCGGTCAGATTCTCGAGACCCACTTGGGTTGGGCCGCCAAAGGCATTGGCGAACGCCTCAACGAGATGATTGCGACCAGCTTTGATCGCAAGTCGGTGGAAGAATACGTGCTCAAGATCTGGGATGCCCCAGATGTGAAGGCCTTCGTCAAGTCCGCCAGCGACGAGCAATTGAAGTCGTTTATCCGCAAGTATCGGGAAGGCGTGCATTTTGCCAACCCAGTGTTCGATGGCGCAAACGAAGGTGAAATCAAAAGCCACCTGCGTCTAGCCGGTCTCAGCGATGACGGCCAGGTTGATCTCTATGACGGCCGTACTGGCAGCAAGTTTGATAATCGGGTCACGGTCGGCGTCATGTACGTGCTGAAGCTCCATCACTTGGTTGATGAGAAGATTCATGCTCGGTCGATTGGACCGTATTCTCTGGTCACCCAGCAACCTCTCGGTGGTAAGGCCCAGTTTGGTGGCCAGCGTTTGGGTGAGATGGAAGTTTGGGCGATGGAAGCATATGGTGCGGCGCATACGCTGCAGGAATTCCTGACGGTCAAGTCGGATGACGTGCTTGGCAGGACCCGGATGTACGAGTCGATCGTCAAGGGTCAAAACGCGATGACGCCTGGCTTGCCAGAGAGCTTCAACGTGTTGGTGAAGGAGCTCCAGAGTCTGGGTCTCGACGTTAACCTGATCCGTGATGACGGGCAGGAAACTGGGCTCGATGGTCTCCAACAACAGTAGTCGGCACTTGTGCATTTTTTCCTCCATTCAAGAGGAGTCGTGATTTGAAAGATTTACTGAACTTTTTCGATAAGCCCACTGACCCGTTAAGCTTCAACGCGATCAAGATCTCGTTGGCTTCTCCGGAGAAGATCCGTAGCTGGTCCTATGGCGAGGTGAAGAAGCCCGAGACCATCAACTACCGGACCTTTAAGCCGGAACGTGACGGCCTGTTCTGTGCCAAGATCTTTGGACCGGTGCGAGACTTCGAATGTATTTGCGGAAAATACAAGCGGATGAAGCACCGGGGCATCGTTTGTGACAAGTGCGGTGTCGAAGTCATTCATTCCAAGGTGCGGCGCGAACGCCTCGGCCACATCAACTTGGCGACTCCTGTAGCACACATCTGGTTTCTTAAGTCCTTGCCGTCGCGGATTGGCGCGGTCTTGGATATCACGCTGAAGGATGTTGAGCGGATTCTCTACAGTGAATCCTACGTCGTTTTGGATGCCGGCAATGCCGACCAAACGAAGCTCAAACTCGCCGAAGTGCTATCCGAAGAGGAGTACGATACGGCTCTTGCTGAGCATGGCAACGGTGCGTTCCGCGTCGGTGTTGGTGCTGAAGCGATCATGGAGCTGCTATCCCAAGTGCGGGTTGAGGACTTGGCCGAAGACCTGCGTCGTGATCTTCGCGACGTTAAGGCTGAGGCGACGCGCAAGAAGTTGCAAAAGCGCCTGAAGGTTGTCGAAGCATTCAACCAACAGGATGCTGGCGGCAACCTGATGGCAAAGCCGCAGTGGATGATGCTGTCGGTGATTCCGGTCTTGCCGCCGGATCTACGCCCATTAGTGCCTCTTGATGGTGGCCGTTTTGCGACCTCCGACTTGAACGATCTGTATCGTCGCGTCATCAACCGGAATAACCGGCTGCTGCGCTTGATCGAATTAAATGCTCCTGAGATCATCATCCGCAACGAAAAGCGGATGCTGCAGGAAGCGGTCGATGCGCTGTTTGATAACGGCCGTCGCGGCAAGGTGTTCACTGGACCGAACAAGCGTCCTCTGCGCTCCCTGTCCGATATGCTCAAAGGCAAGCAAGGTCGGTTCCGTCAGAACTTGCTCGGCAAGCGGGTCGATTACTCGGGCCGTTCCGTGATCGTCGTCGGTCCAGACCTAAAGCTGCACCAGTGCGGCTTGCCGAAGAAGATGGCGATCGAGCTGTTTAAGCCCTTCCTCTACAACAAGTTGGAAGAGCACGGCATCGTTTCGACGATTAAGAGTGCGAAGAAGTTGGTGGAAAAGGAACGTCCTGAGGTTTGGGATTCCCTTGAAGAAGTGACGAAAGAGCATCCAGTGTTGCTCAACCGCGCACCAACGCTTCACCGACTTGGTATTCAGGCGTTTGAGCCGGTATTGATCGAAGGCAAAGCGATTCAGCTGCATCCTTTGGTTTGCTTTGCCTTCAACGCGGACTTTGACGGTGACCAGATGGCTGTGCACATTCCACTCTCGGTGGAATCGCAGCTTGAAGCTCGGGTCTTGATGATGTCCACCAACAACATCCTGTCGCCTGCTTCGGGCAACCCGGTGATCGTGCCGACGCAGGATATTGTCCTCGGTATTTATTATCTGACCCGTGAAGACATCGGCGCCCATGGCGCTGGTAAAGTCTTTGGCTCCGTCGAGGAAGTTCGTGCGGCTTATGACCATGATGGCGTAGCGCTGCAGGCTCCGATCACGGTAAGACTGCGTGGATCCAGGGTTAAGACGACGGTTGGTCGAGCCTTGCTGTCGGAGATTCTGCCGGATGAAATTCCGTTCGACATGATCAACCGCTCGCTCGGTAAGAAGGAAATGGCCAAGCTGGTCAATGAAACCTTCCGCCGCTGCGGCCCTAAGAAGACCGTGTTGGTTGCTGATGCACTACGCGCGACTGGTTACCGCTATTCGACCAAGGCGGGTCTGTCGATTTCGATCGGCGATATGGTCGTGCCGCAGATCAAGTATAAGCTGCTCGATGAGGCCTACGAGGAAGTCAAAAAGATTAAGGAGCAATACTCCGAGGGCTTGTTGACCGAGGGTGAGCGCTATAACAAGGTCATCGATATTTGGGCGAAAGTGACGGAAAGTATTGCTTCGGAGATGTTTAAGAACATCTCGACTATGCAACGCGCCGATCACCTCGGCAAAGAGCATCGGGTGGCGAGCAATAACTCGATTTACATGATGGCTGATTCCGGCGCTCGGGGGTCTGCGCAGCAGATTCGCCAGCTAGCTGGTATGCGTGGATTGATGGCCAAGCCATCTGGTGAAATTATTGAGACGCCGATTACCTCGAACTTCCGTGAAGGGTTATCGGTCCTCGAGTACTTTACGTCGACCCACGGTGCACGTAAGGGCTTAGCCGATACGGCTCTTAAGACGGCTTCTTCGGGATACCTGACCCGTCGTCTGGTGGACGTGGCCCAAGATGCGATCATCTCCGAGTACGACTGTGCGACTCAAGACGGCTTGATGTTGGTACCGTTGCGAGAAGGCAACGACATCAAGGAGTCGCTCGGCAAGCGCTGCCTCGGCCGCGTGTTGCTTGAAGACGTCAAGCGTCCTGCCGATGGCAAGGTGTTGGTAAAGGTTGGTCAACTGATCGACGAGGCTTTGGCTGACTCGATCGATAAGGGCCTTGTTGAATCCGCCCGAGTGCGTTCGACCCTGACCTGCGAAAGCCGGGTCGGTGCCTGCGCTAAATGCTACGGACGCGATTTGGCCACTGGTCACTTGGTGAACGTCGGTGAGGCGGTCGGTGTTATTGCAGCGCAGTCGATCGGTGAGCCAGGAACCCAGCTGACGATGCGTACGTTCCACTTTGGTGGTGCTGTTAGCCATACGGTTGAAACCAGCGCTCAGGCCAGCCGCTTCTCCGGGGTGGTTAAATTCGAGAGCCTACGCACGGTGCACAACCGTGAAGGTGTGCTCGTGGTGCTGACTCGTACGGGCGAGATTCAAATCGTCGGTGACGATGGATTGGTCAAAGAGAAGTACCCGATTATCTACGGTTCGACTCTGTCTGTTGCAGAAGGCGACCGCGTTGCAGCGGGCGATAAGCTGGCTGTTTGGGATCCCTTCACGGTGCCGATCATCGCGGAAGTTCCTGGAAACGTTCGCTACACCGACTTGCGTGAGGGCATGACGCTTGAAGAGCGAGTCGATGAAGTGACGTTCCAGACACAGCGCGTGGTGACCGAAGGGCGTACGGCTGATTTGAAGCCACGCCTCGAGATTGCCGATGCTGATGGCAAGGTGATGAAATCACCGACTAAGAAGGATGCGATCTACAACTTGCCGGTCGGTTCGATCGTCGTTCAAGACGATATGGCCATGGTTCACGCCGGGGATATTCTAGCGAAGATCCCGCGTGAGACGACCAAGACCAAGGATATTACCGGTGGTCTGCCGCGAGTCGGGGAGCTATTCGAAGCTCGTAAGCCGAAGGATATGGCGATCATGGCCGATCGCGATGGTACGGTGAGCTTTGGTGCGGACACCAAGGGTAAGCGCAAGCTGGTCTTGACGGATAACGACGGCGAAGCCAAAGAGTATCTGATTCCTAAGGGCAAGCACGTCGTCGTCACCGAAGGTGACTACGTTCGTAAAGGCGAGCTGCTGGTTGACGGTCAGGTCAATCCCCATGAAATCTTGGAAGTATTGGGGCGCGTTGCCTTGGCCAAGTTCATGGTCGACAACATCCAGGATGTCTACCGCCTGCAAGGTGTCGAGATCAACGACAAGCATGTCGAGGTGATCGTTCGTCAGATGCTGCGCCGGGTTAAAATCGTTGATCCAGGCGATACCAAGTTCTTGCCTGCTGAGCAGGTGGATCGTCACGATCTATTCGATACCAATGCAAAGATGCGTGAAGACGGCAAAGCCGAGGCGACCTACGAAGCTCTGCTTCTTGGTATCACCAAGGCCTCGTTGTCGACGGAGAGCTTTATCTCTGCTGCATCCTTCCAGGAGACGACGAAAGTCCTTACCGAGGCGTCGATCAACAGCAAAGTTGACTTCTTACGCGGCCTTAAGGAAAACGTCATCATGGGTCGGTTGATTCCAGCAGGTACTGGAGCCAAGGTCTATCGCGACTTGAAGGCGGAGGTGACGACGCAGCGGCGTCAGGTCCCTCAGCCTGGTCTGAGTGAGCAGACGGCGGCACAGTCTTAATGGTCCGATTCGCTAGATTCAGTGTTTTTTAAGCTTTTAGGGGTTGCCTTGGGCAACCCCGTCTGGTACCTATACATGCCGCAAAGGTCCTGTAGAAACTCCAGGATTGTTCGGCAATATGCTGATTTGATTAGATAAAGGTCGCAAATACATGCCTACGATTGGCCAGATCATCAAGAAGGGGCGCAGCCAGCTCAAAACCAAGAGCAAGTCGCCTGCGCTCACCGGTAGCCCGATGCGTCGCGGCGTCTGCGTCCGCGTCTACACGACGACTCCGAAGAAGCCTAACTCTGCGTTGCGCAAGGTTGCTCGGGTTCGTTTGACCAATGGTATCGAAGTGACGTCCTACATCGGTGGTGAAGGCCATAATTTGCAGGAGCACAGCGTGGTCATGGTCCGGGGCGGTCGGGTTAAGGACTTGCCAGGGGTTCGTTATCACATCATCCGTGGCACGCTGGATACCAGTGGCGTCGCCAATCGCAAGCAGAGCCGCAGCAAATACGGCGCTAAGCGCCCGAAGTCCTAAAAGGGAGAATCTAAGACATGGCACGTCGCCGCGAGATACCGAAACGCGAGATCCTTCCGGATCCTAAGTTTAAAGATGTTCTGGTCGCTAAGTTTGTTAACTGCATGATGACTCACGGCAAGAAATCCGCCGCTGAGAAGGCGTTTTACGGCGCCATCGACATCATCGAGTCCAAAGGCCCGCAATCGATCGCACCACATAAAAATGGTGTCGAGGTGTTTCGCGCTGCCGTTGAGAACTCCCGCCCATTGGTGGAAGTGAAGTCGCGCCGGGTTGGTGGTTCTAACTACCAGGTTCCCGTCGAAGTGCGCCCTGAGCGCCGTCAAGCTCTGGCCATTCGCTGGTTGATCGAGTTTTCCCGTGGCCGTCCTGGCCGCAGCATGGGTGAACGCCTTGCCGGTGAGTTGCTCGATGCCGCTAACAAGCGCGGTGGGACCATCAAGCGCCGTGAAGACGTGCACAAGATGGCCGATGCGAACAAAGCGTTTGCCCACTACCGTTGGTAAGCACTGGTTTAGTAGATATGGGGCGGCTCTGGCCGCCCTTTATTTTTTTAGGTTAATTTCTTCACGGTTGCTTGCTCCCTCCTACTTTGGTTGGTTTTTCCATGGCGATGAAAAAGACCGAGCTTTCTGCATTCCGCAATATCGGCATCATGGCGCATATCGATGCCGGTAAGACGACAACCACCGAGCGTATCCTCTTTTACACCGGTAAAATCCACAAAATCGGCGAAGTGCATGAAGGCAACACGACGATGGACTGGATGATCCAGGAACAAGAGCGAGGCATCACCATCACCTCGGCCGCCGTCACTTGTTTTTGGAAAAATCATCGCATCAATATTATCGATACGCCCGGCCACGTGGACTTTACGGTGGAGGTCGAGCGCTCCTTGCGTGTGCTCGATGGCGCGGTGGCGGTATTCGACGGGGTTCATGGTGTCGAACCGCAGTCGGAGACGGTCTGGCGGCAAGCCAACAAGTATAAGGTGCCGCGCATTGCGTTCATCAACAAACTAGACCGGGTTGGTGGGGATTTTGCCGCCTCAGTCGCGTCGATCCGGGAGCGCTTGAGTGCTAATCCGGTGTGCTTTCAGCTGCCGATTGGGCGCGAGGATGAGTTTCGCGGGGTCGTGGATTTGATCTCGATGCAGGCTTGGGTGTGGTCGGAGGATGCGCATAAGTCTACCACCTTTGAAATAGGTGCCATTCCTGCGGACATGGTTGAAGAGGCTCAGGCCGCGCATGAATCCTTGGTCGAGCGGATTGCTGAGACCGACGAAGCATTGACGGAGCGCTTTTTAGAGGGGCAAAGTATTTCCTCAGACGAGCTATGGGCCGCAGCTCGCCGTGCGACCATTGGCTTTAAGTTTGTTCCCGTGTTTTGCGGGTCTGCGTTTAAAAATAAGGGCGTGCAACCTCTGCTCGATGCGATCGTTGCGCTGCTGCCGTCGCCGCTTGATTTGCCGGAGATGGAAGGCCTGTCGGCGGACGATAAAGAGATCGTGATGCACCGCAAGCGTCTTCCCGATGCGCCGATGTCCGGCTTGGTCTTTAAAATTGTGAGCGACCCCTTTGTCGGGCAATTGGCCTACGTGCGCATGTATTCGGGGACGGTTGATGTCGGCACCACCGTGTTTAATGCACGGACCGGTAAACGGGAGCGGGTGGCTAAGATCTTAACGATGCATGCGAACCAGCGCGAGGAAGTCACGCAAGCTACTGCTGGCGAAATCGTCGCTATGGCTGGCCTGAAGTTAGTGGCTACCGGTGACACCATTTGCGACCAGAAGGACCCGATTCGTTACGAGTCCGTACAGTTCCCGACGCCGGTCATTGCAGTAGCCATCGAGCCCAAGAGCACGGCTGAGAATGACAAATTGGTTAAGTCTCTCGAGCGCCTGGTGGTTGAGGACCCGACCTTTAGGGTCGCGGTGGATCCGGAGACTGGGCAGACGCTGATCAGTGGGATGGGTGAGCTTCATTTGGAGATCATCATCGATCGGCTGAAGCGTGAGTTCAAAGTGGACGCCAATGTTGGTGAGCCACAGGTCTCCTACCGTGAGACGATTGGTGCTAAAGGTTCAGCGGAAGAGACCTTCGAGCGTGAGTCGGCCGGGATCCACCAGTTTGCCGCCGTGCGTATCGATATTGAGCCGCTCGACGGTGCCGCCGCCCAAGGTGGGCTGGTCTTTGAAAACAAGGCATCGGCGCTGCAGGTTCCGGTCGCCTTTCTGAAAGGGGTCAAGACCGGGCTTGAGGAGAGCATGCAGGCGGGGCCGATCGCGGGCTTTCCGGTGCTTGGCGTTAAAGCGACGCTGCGTGGAGGGGCGTTTCAGGAGCAGGTCTCCGATGAGATCGCCTTTAAAATCGCGGCGGCCAGTGCGATGCGTGTAGCCCTGCGCAAGGCTCAGCCGCAGCTGCTTGAGCCGGTCATGGCTCTTGAGGTGTCCGTGCCCGAATCCTATCTTTCTAACATTATCACTGATTTGAATAGTCGCCACGCCAAGGTCAACAACGTCTCGTTGCGCGGCCATGTGCAGGTTGTTGAAGCCTCTGCACCGCTGGCGCAGATGTTTGGTTATTCGACGCAGCTGCGTTCCATCTCTCAGGGGCGTTCGACCTATACGATGCAGTTTTCTCACTACGAACCGGTATCGAAGCAGACCTTGGAGCGAATTACCGGTCATGGCGGCTAAGTTTGTTGACAGATGCATGATGCATCGTTACAACTTGGTTCTCGGTTTTCTTATGCGGGCATAGCTCAGTTGGTTAGAGCGCTACGTTGACATCGTAGAGGTCCCCTGTTCGAGTCAGGGTGTCCGTACCATTTTAGAAGACTCGTCATGGTGATGGCTGGAGTCGTGAACGCCGAGTCGGGTGATGCAAGAGGATCCAAGCACAGGCGCAGTGCCCCAGGTCCTCAAGCGTTTAGTTGGTATTAGGGCCGAGTCAGGTCGCCTATGACAACACCGTCGATGTCGGTGGGTTCAATGCCGATGGGATGAGGTCTGCAGCGCGGACATTGCTGTCACCATGATGGTGAGCGGTAGCCTGCGCGTATTGTGCCACGGTAATGATGAGTTGGTTCTGACTAATTGGTTTAGTCAGGTGGTCGTTGACGCCAGCTTTCAGCGCACGTTCTCGTTCTTCCTTCATCCCGTGCGCGGTGAGCGCGATAATGGGTTTGCGGTAGCCCTGCCGGCGCAAGCTTTCCGTTGCGTCGTAGCCGTCCAGGCGTGGCATCTGGAGATCCATCAGGATGATATCGTAGTCATTGGCCCATGCCTTAGTCAGGACCTCTAAACCATCGTTGGCGATATCGACCTTGGCGCCATGGGCCGCAAGCAGCCGCTGAATGAGCATTTGGTTGTCGATTGCATCCTCGGCCAGCAGAATGCGCAGTCCCTGCAGGCGTAGGGTGCTGGAGGCTCGGGCGCCTTGGCGTAGAGGTTGGCGTTGGTCTGGCAGTTGGTGAATGTAGGGTACGCCTAAGGCTCTGCCGACTGGCACGGTGACCTTGAAGGTGGACCCCTGTCCAGGCTGGCTAGAGAGCAGGGTGACATCGCCGCCCAGTAGACGGGCCAAACGGCGCGACAAGGCCAAGCCAAGCCCGTTACCGCCAACCGGCCTTGTCGTCGACTGGTCGGTCGGGGAAAAGGTTTGAAATAGCAATGCCTGATCGGCTGGTGCGATTCCGCGTCCTGTGTCTTTGACGTAAAAGGCGATCTGATCCTCGCCAGCGTTGTCTTTGACCTGCTTGAGCGTTAGTTCAACGGATCCGTGTTTGGTAAACTTAATGGCGTTGCCGACGACGTGGAGAAGTATTTGCCGCAGGCGTATCGGATCGGACGTGATGCGTTCGGGGATGAGACCTTCGATTCCGGTTTTGAGGTCGATACCTGACTCCTGCGCCTGTCTTCCGAGCAGTGTCGCAACCTCGGCGACCAAGTTAGGTAAGGAAAGGTCCAGGCTTTCGATTTCGAGTTTACCGGCGTCCACCTTGCTCAGGTCTAAGATGTCGTCGATCATGCGCGCTAGCAGGCTGCCATTGCGGCGCAAGGTGGCGGTGAACTGAACTCGATCGTCGTGACTGATAGCGGCGCCTTCATCGGCGAGGATCTCGCTGAATCCCAGGATCGCATTGAGCGGCGTGCGGATCTCGTGACTCATATTGGCGACAAAAGCGGCCTTGGCACGGACTGACGCGGCGGCTGCCTGGCGTGCCTGCTTCATCTCGGCCTCGAGCGCTTTGCAGCGCTCTTCGCTTTGACGTAGGGCTTCCTGGAGGCGACGGCGCTCAGTCAGAATCGTTTCGATAAATCGCAGCACACGGCCCAATATTAGCCTCGTGATCTGTTCGGCCTGGCGAAAAGCTTGGTCAGGGCGCGACTATACTCCCTATAACCTGTCACATATATGGATCATTGGGGGTATTGAGCAGTTCCCCAGGACTTGTGGCCGGTTGCGGGTGGGGCAAGGACCATAACCAATTTAGTCGGCCAGGCGGCCAGATTGCTGGCGCCTTGGTCCTTAATATAAGTTGTGTCGTCGGCCGGTCCTCGTGCTAAGGAGGGGCAGTCCGTTTTGGCTATTCATTGCGGCATCTCCACTCCAGGCAACACGGGCGTGTGAGCGGCATGATGCGCACAAAGAAGGAATCTGATGAAAACAAAAAATATGTTGGCACTCGTCACTGCGTGCCTGACTTGGAGCTGCGGTCGTCCCGCGGGTTCCAGCCACGTCGAAGAGATTTGGAACAAGGCTAATGACCCGCTGTTGTTGCAGGGCGACTTCACAAGGCAATTTGCCAAGTTGCCACTCACCGGTGAATTGCCTGAAACACCTTGGACCGACACCTACTGGCCCAGTAACCTTGGCGGCATCGCTCAACGCTGGCGCCATGCACCGCCGGATCAGTTTAGCTACAAGACCTATTCCGAGGCGGCCGTCGCTAAACTGAGTTTGGCGCAGTTGGCCGATCTTTCGCCAGCCGAGAAATATGACATCTACGAGGGCCGCTTCGACTACCCGACCGTCGCGCGTGAGCGTGCCCGCGTTAGTGCTAAAAACGCGTATTGGGAAGGCATCTGCCACGGCTGGGCCCCAGCCGCATTGAATTTTGCTGAGCCCAAGCCGATTAAACTAGCCGGTGCCAGCGGTATCCAGGTGCCGTTTGCCTCGTCGGATATCAAGGCTTTACTTAGCTATTACCAAGGCGAATTAAGCGCAGCGCCGTCGCGGATGCTCGGTACTCGCTGCAATATCGATCTGGCCAAGTTTCCCAATGCGGCGAAAACTCACCCGGAATGCAAAGGCATCAATGCTGGCGCGTTCCACGTCGCATTAGTCAACTTGGTTGGACGGGACGTGAAGGGCTTTGTCGCCGATGTCTCCCATGGCAACGAAATCTGGAACCAACCAGTTTATGGTTTTAGGTCTAAGGTAGAGACTGAGCGCGCGCCGTCGCCAGGAGCAGCTCCAGAAGCGACCTCGGAAGTCGTGATTAACACCGAAATGGATTACACGAAAGAAATTGATCCGACCTGGGCCGCCGTCAACGGGACCGATGACTGGTCTGGCGAGACCGTGATGTATCGTTATACGGTCGAGTTAAATGCTCGCGGTAACATCATCGGTGGTGCGTGGTTATCCACCGAGCTGCTCGACTTTGTTTGGACGCAGGAGCGGCCGGAGTTCAGCGGATATTTTGCCGATGTCTTGAAGGTCTATGAGCGGGCAAAAGATACCAGAACGGTCTTGGCCGAACCGAAATGATCCGAGGCGTGAGATTTAAGTACGTAGTGATTGGGACTAACTAGTTGGTTTTTGCAAAAAGTCCAAGGCACCCGGCAAGGCCGGTGCCTTGATTTTTTTTTGGCCCATGCCGATAGCTGTTTTGCAGGTTAAACATGGAGCGATGACAGGTTCTGCAGTTTTGCGCGGCAACTTTGGGCCGGGCGCTTCAGTACTGCGGCTATTTTACCCAGCGAGAGGCGATTAAGGATGGTTCGTAAACTCCGCCAGACCAAGCCGATGGTGGTACTCAATGCGCGTGGCAAGATTCGCATCATCGGCATGCGCCATCTGGTATTGAGTGATCTCTACTATTCGCTGCTGCAGCGGTCCTGGTGGTTTTTTTCGGCGATTGTGGTCTTCGGTTATCTCGCCCTAAATGGCGTGTTTGCCGCGATTTACTGCCTCGATCCTGATGGCCTTGCCAATGCCCGGCCGGACTCCTTTTTGGATCGCTTTTTCTTCAGCGTTCAGACGACGTCGACGGTCGGCTATGGCTACATGTATCCTAAGTCCCTTTGGACTAACGTGATGGTGACCTCAGAGAGCATCGTCGCCTTAATCGGGGTGGCCATGATCACTGGGGTGGTCTTTGCCAAGTTCAGTCGGCCGCGTGCCAGGGTGATCTTCAGCAAAACGGCGGTCATCGGCCCTCATGATGGTGTGCCGACTCTGATGTTTCGCGTCGCCAACGAACGCGCCAATTTTATCGCCGATGCAAGTATTCATGTGAGCCTGGTGCTCCCGGGTATCACTGCGGAGGGTCGTAGCTTCAATAAGATGTTGGATCTGCATTTGGTGCGCCACCGCAGTTCGATGTTTTCTGTGACGTGGACGGTGTTGCACCAAGTCAATGCCGATAGCCCACTGTTTGGTCGTAGCAGCGAGGAGATGATCAAGGCTGGTGCATTTTTGGTTTGTTCTCTCACCGGCTATGATTCAACCATGGGTCATATGCTGCATGCGAGGCATAGCTATGATCCGACAGCCATCCAATGGAACATGCGGCTGGTGGATATTCTAAAGCCGGCAGAGGACGGTGATGGGATGGTGATCGACTATCACAGGTTTCACGCCACGGAGCCTGATGTTGTGCTCTTGCAGGGGTGAGTCGACCCACCGAGTTACCCCGGTCCCTTTTTTGGCGAGGTTGTCGCGACGAAGTTGATCAACCAAAATGATCATATTGGCGTGGCAATTAGCTCAAGCGTGGGTGCTCTATCGCGAAGGTACACTCCTGAGTACCTAATCGGACAGGAGAATTTAAATCTTGTTTTTATCTTGTTTTTACACTAAAGTTATTCCAGGGAATGCCGATAAGCATAGTGACAGTGAAGGAGGCGCGACCCCTGGCCTATCAGGTAACAATTAAAGCAATGGCCGTCAGAGAATTTCATGATCTGGGCAAGGACGATAAGCTTCGCATCGGCGTGGCTATCTTCGAGCTAGGGAAAGAGCCGCGGCCACCACTGGTTAAAAAAATGGCGGGGATGGATCGAACGTACCGAATTCGCCAGGGCGACTTCCGGATCATGTACGAGATCGAGGACAAGATAAAGCTAGTGACCGTCATCAAGATCGGACACCGCAGTAACGTTTACAAGTGAGTTCCAGCATAGGGATGAGAAGGAGTGCCTTGCGATGGCTAGACCAAAAATAAAAGAAGACAAAAAACGGGCATCGATTTCTATAACTGTGCGTCAGGACACCATGCAGTTAGCCAAAGAGGCCGGTAACAGCTCCAGGTTTTTTGAGCAAGCTGCTGATTCCATGATGGCGATCGGCTCGCTGATGTCTGATCTAACGTGTGGTCGTGCCAAGCGAGCTGAAGTTCTCGAAGACATTGAAGACATCATCGATTCCTGGTACCGCCTCAGAGACGAAAGCCTAAGCATTGATGCCATTGACGAAGCCTCAGTACAGCAAAAGAAAGCCGCTACTGCCTAGGCATAAGGTCGTATCTAGGCTACCGCTTTTTTGTATAGCTCCTCAGCGTCAAGCCTGGTGACCCCACAGCGGCAAAGCGAAAAGCAATTTTTGAACCGCTCGGGCTTGAATTGATGGAGCGCATGAACGCCACTCTTGGTCCAAGAGTGGCCCCTGGGCCTGTTATTCTGCCGCCTCTACCAGCAGAAGAAAAAACAGCCATCGCTTATCAGTTCGTCCCATGTGCCCGCTGCCCCTCACCAGTGGCGATGCTGATTTTTGCTGTCCGTGCAACAGGGCTAGGGCAGATGGAAGACTACGCACGCATGATGTACGCTGAGTATTCACGCAGAAACCTGCCCACCTGGATCATAGGTCCGCCGCAAGGGCCTCGTGTTTTCCATCCATCACAGACCTTGCAGGTATGGCCAACCAGGTCCTCAAAGGCCCAACTCCTTAGTTCCCTCTGAATCGCAACAAATGCAGGCGGACCAAGGGGTCGGTAAACAGGTACGCGCCATCACCGCGACGGTAGATTGCCGATTCAGCCTCGAGCTTGGCGAAGATCTTCCTGGCTCCGGTCAGGGACAACCGCGCTGCGGCGGTGAAATCACGGCTCATGGGATGCCGTTCCAGCCCACCGCGACGGGCTAAGGTCAAGAGCGCACGCTCCTGATCTTCCGTGAAACGTCCCAAATACTGCTCGATGGTGCTCTGCCTCGACTCGACGAGATCGCGCACGGCTTCATGAACATGGACCCTTTGCAGTTCTCCCCGTGCACGAAATTGGGTGCAAAGTCGCGCGCAGACCCTATTGATGGCTTCTGGCACGCGGTCTAGTTCATCCTGCAATATACGGCTTGTTTCTTTGGAAATACTGAGCCCTACCTCGGCAAATCGTTCGCTCATGTAGCCCCAGTATTCATCGTAAGGTATATCGCCGAACTCAATGTGAGTGCCCCAATTGAAAAATGCCGCATTCGGAGAATTGAACATGGTGGTCAGAAGATGGCGTTTCGAGCCGAGGATGATGACTGGAATATCGTGCGGCAGGGTTTGCAGACAGCCGCGGAGAATCCCTTCGGCCTCGGCGGCCTGGTGGATGTCCTGAAATTCGTCCATGACCAGAAGCACCGGAATTTTTCGCTGCTTCATGGTGCCTAAAGCAGCGATGATTTCGCTGACACCCTTGTTTGGTCCTTCGGTCAAACCAAGGGAGACGGAGATCTCGCCATCCGGGTCGAAGTCCATTTTTGGCCGTAGCGATTTGGCTATCTCCAGCGCTGCACTCAGTGCGGCTCTGGCCGGAAAGGCCTTCTTATAGCCTTCGGCCATGGCAGCCGACAACCGGGAGGCAATCTGCGTCATCGAAGCAACACCGTAGAAATCGACGTAGACAAACATCCCACCGTGACCTGGTCCGGCCTTCCACTTGGCGGCCATTACTTTGGCCAGCGAGGTCTTCCCCGAGTTCCGGCGGCCGTAAAGGAGGATTTTCTCACCGTTGCCGATCGCTGCCGCGATGCGCGTTCGCTCGCTGTGGAGGTTGCAGATGTCCACTTCATCGAGAACGGTGTCAAAGTAAAAACGGCTAGGCATCGATGGCTCCGGGAAGTCACGGTTGCTCGTCCACGTGGCGACTGCTCTACTGGAGCAGTCCTACTAGGGCAGTTCCGCGGAAACTAGATTAACATCCTTTTTTTAATGGATAAATGCCAATCTGAAGAACCTCGACCTGCTGCTCTATTGGGGCAGCTCTATTCGAGTCATAATTCCTTAACATGATTTAACCTGCCATATTCTCAAGGATCTTTGGCAAAATACACGTGCCACGCCTTCCCGACCATTCGATGGGTACACTACGCCTTTGTCGCCACCAAGACAGGCATCACGTCCGCAGACACGGCAACCGGGACGGAAAGGATGCATAGGCGTCTGGTCATGAGAAAATGCGTTCCGTGCTAAAGCAGATACTAGTTCAGCACAAGTCGTTTGACGCCAGTCCCCCTAAAACCTACAATCGATCAGTACTACTGCGGATTTGCATGCAATTTAGCACCGACGGTGATCATAGTGCATAACAGACTAATTAAACTACCCAATATCCCTACCCGTAGTTTCTTCCTCTGGGGCCCGCGCCAGGTCGGAAAAAGCACTCTCCTACGCCTTCTCTATCCACAAGCTATTGAAATTAATCTATTAAAATCCGATCTTTTTGCAAAATACCGACTCCACCCCGAAAGCCTCCGAGAAGAGCTAGCCGCAGCCAAGCTGGCTAAACTCATCATCATCGACGAGGTGCAAAAAGTTCCCGCTCTGCTGGACGAAGTTCACTATCTTATTGAAGAGCATCACCTTGTCTTTGCTCTATGCGGGTCGAGCGCGCGAAAACTGAAGCATGGTCACGCGAATCTCCTTGGGGGGCGGGCCCTACGTTACGAAATGTATGGACTCAGTGCCAGCGAGCTTGCCGGCGATTTTGACCTCAGTCGACTTCTGAACCGAGGCTATATCCCGTCTCACTACGACTGCACGGATGGCGAGTGGCCACGCTTGATGCTTTCGTATGTCGGCGACTATTTAAAAGAAGAAATCGCCGCCGAAGGCCTGGTCAGAAACCTGGCTGGGTTTGGCGAGTTTTTGCGCATGGCGGCCTTGGGCGATACTGAGACCGTAAGCTTTTCGAGCTTTGGACGTGACGTTGGTGTGTCACCAAATACGGTAAAGGAATACTTTTCAATTATGGTCGATACTCTCCAGGGCTGGTGGTTGCCGCCGTACGCAGCAAGACCCAAGCGCCGGACGGTCAGTGCGCCGAAATTTTATTTTGCCGATATAGGCGTGGTTAACCACCTTGCACGTCGGGGTCCATTGACAGCCGGAGGAGAACTGTTCGGCAAGGCTTTTGAAAACTGGCTAGGCCACGAGATACGCACCTACAATCAATACCGCGACCGCTTCCTCGACCTTAGCTACTGGCGCCTTTCCAGTGGTATCGAAGTCGACTTCATCGTGGGCCAAATAGCACTGGCTGTGGAGGCAAAAGCCGTGACGCGCGTCCGCAGTGAGCACTTTAAAGGTCTCCGTGAACTAGCAAAGGAGCATCCTGGCGACTATCAGCGAATTCTAGTTTGCCTCGAGGCCGTTGCGCGAACGACGGAGGATGGCATCACCGTGCTACCCTACGACCAGTTCGTCGGTAAGCTTTGGAATGGCGAGTTTTTTTAACAAGGCAGAAACGTAGTTGCAATCACCACATGCGTTCAAGTCACACGGCACCCAAACGCCGCAGCGAATCTTTCGTCTTTCTATCCATGCCGCCCTTCGCTGCGACGAACGATTCACTATCAACTGTGCGGCCTCAGCTATGTGTATATCGTCGTGCCTACTTCGAAGACCACACAAGGCAAGGAGTATATAGACCTGCCCATGGGGTTCATTGACCGAGCGATTGCCGTAAGGATTATTGAGGCGCGTGTGCCTATCCGTGGTGCCGAAGTAGGTATTTTTTGTTTCTATGATGGCACGGGCAAGTTTCCTTGCCATAAGACAAAGCGCAAAGCGCTTCAGAGTATGAGAAAATGGAGCGGCATCGGCCGCGAAGCCCATAAGAAGATCTAATGGCGCAGGAAACCGGGCGTACGGTTGCACTTGATCCTGAGGGCGCAAGCCGTTAAAACCAATATTCACCCCTCCCTGGAGACCTCGAATGATGAAGTATGCAAACGCAACGTCCGTAGCATTTCTTTTGCTGATGCCTCTAACAGGCTGCACCACGACCAGCGAAGATGTGGCCAAGACCGAGGCAATAGCCGATGAAAAAACCGAGGAAGCCTACCATGCGGCTGATGAACGCGCGTTAAAGGCACAGGATGTCGCCGAAGAGAAGACGATTCAGGCCGTTGACGAAGCCGATCGCAAGATCGAGGCAGCCCTGCGTCAGGCCGATATCGACACCGAAAAAGCCTATCAAACAGCTGACTCGATCGAGGCAAAGCAAGATAAGCGGGTCGAGATCACGAGACAAAAGCAGTTCGTGAGCGACATGAGTAGCCGCCTGAGCAGCCGGAAAAAAGAGATCAAGGCCTTAGCTGATCAAATCAGCAAGGAAAGTGCCAGTGATAGGGCCCGTGATGAACCGCGACTCGCCGCCTTGCGCGATGCTCAGCACGCGGCAGAAGACCTCCTCAACAAGGTTAAAAAGGCCGACTGGCGGGAGTGGACGGTGCAAAAGGCAGCGGTGCAATCCGCCTTCGGTCAACTTGACGATCACTTGAGCGAGACCAAAGTCGCACGCTAGTGCCACCGAGGAGAACACTTGGCGTGTGCCGCCGGTCTATTTAGACAGCGGCTACGTCGGTCGTCACTCAAACATCCCAGAGGCGCGGCGCTAGAACCTTCGCGGAGCCAGCCACCTTGGACTCTGCGACGCTCCTGTCACTTGCTCATGAGCAACTGACGGATGAGCGTCGCAGCGCCATTCCAAAAAATCTCTGCTCCTAGACACACGACGATAAACGCCATCATTCGCAGCATTACTTTGGTTCCCGAGGCACCTAGCCGCCGTGCCAGTAGTTCGGAATAGGCGAAGGATAGGTAGACGGCAACGCAGACTCCGATGATGCCAATGACGGCTCCGGCCTGGCGGCAAGCGGTGTTGACGAAGGCTTCGTTTTGCGTGTGGGCACTGAGAGTTAAGGCTACGGCAATGCAGCCTGGCCCAACTGTAATCGGAAAGGTAAACGGGTAGAACAAGCGATCGCCATAGGATGCCGCCGCGCCGTCCGGGCTTTGGCTGGTTGTGCTGTCATCCTGATTCAGCATGCGCCAGCCCATGGAGGCTAAGACCAGGCCACCTGCGGCCTGCACGATCGGGATAGTCAGGCCAAAAAAGGACAGCAAGTAGCTGCCGACAAACAGCACAATCGCGAGCAACACAAAGGTATTAAAGGCGATCTTAGCGGCGATCGTTCGCCGCGTCGCGCTGTCGATGGGACCGGTCATGCCGAGCAGAATGACTGCCGTGCCGATGGGATTGATCACGGGGAACAAGGCCAAAAATGCCAGAGGAACTGCTTTGACTAGAAGAAGGAGTGGAGTTACCGCATCTTGCATGTCTAAAGAGCCTTATAAAACAGGGAATTGAGATACACCTAGCGGCAACAATCTACGCCGCTGAGGCCACGGTCGCAAGGTTCATGAAAGCCGCTTTTGACTGGCTAGCCAAGTTGGCGGTCTAGCCAAGTTAACCAAATATTGATATATAGCACCGGTTCGTCAAGCATTGAGGAGGATGGCATGAAGGTACTAAGTCGGTATGGATTCATCGGGGTGATCGCTTTCTCTGGCGGTGCAGTGTCCTGTAGCCAGGCTGATTTAGCTAAGAGTGTCCATGGCTCACGAAGGTCGGCGCAGCCTGTGGTGGCAAACCTGACGACGCGGCCTGAGGTGTCACCTGCGTCCCTTTCGCCCAACCCGAAGGTCTTTGACGAAGCCGATGCCAAGGCAGCAAGCCTTAAGGTCACGCCTGCATCCACCGCGGTATCCGGGCGCGTGGTGTTTCACAAGGACCGCTTGTTCCACCGCGAGTTTCTCTACGGCTTTGACCTGCAATACAGCGGCGGCAGCGATGATAAATATGCGTTGATTCCGCAGGCGCAAGCACTCGGGCACATCCCTTGTACCTTTCGCCGCGTCGCCGATCGGTTGCAGCTCGTCGCCGACCAAAGTCGACTGTTTGAGAGTGACATCAATCATCCAGAAGTGCTGATCGCTACCTATAACATCGTCAGCGAAGACGCGGCGACCTTGACGGTCGAGTTCGCCAGCGGCGGTTTGGTGATGAATGAAGTGATGAACGGCCTGTCCTCCGACGGCGTTGCGTCTGGCGCAGCCGTCGATCTGCCAAAGCAGGCGTGGATCCGCTCGCTGAACTTTGTCCCAGAGGGAGAGTACTTGCTGCAAGAGACCGCGTTGCAGGTCAAAAACGGCAGCGTCCAGACCTTTATGGAGACGGTCTTTCCGCGGAGCAATCTCGTTCCCGAGGGTGCGACTGGGCTTGAGGCCAACACCAAGGTCGAGCCCTTGGCTGAGCGCTTCCGTTTTCTTGGTGCTGAGGAGGCCTTTGTCACGCGGCAAAAGGATGGCCTCAAGGTTCGCGAGAAGACCACCTTTGCCTCGCGCTTCCTGCTTAAGGAGGGGCAAACCATCGACTGGTATGTCACTTCCAATGCTCCTGAGCATCTGATGCCGATCTTCAAGAGCGGGGTGGAGGGCTGGAACCGCTACTTCATCCCCGAGTTTGGTCGGCCGGTGATGCGCTTTGTCGGGGTTCTTCCGGCGGATATCGCCATCGGCGATCCACGTTACAACATCATCAATTTCGACAGCGTTGCCCAAGCCGGAGCAGCTTACGAAAGTCAGGCGACGGATCCTGCGACCGGTTACCAAAGCCACAGTCTGATCTATCTGCCCTATGCTTGGTACAATATCGGCGTCGAGATGTGGAAGAAGCGTAGCGAGACACTCGATCCAGCCAGTGCTGCCGCCGTTCGCGCTGCGGTCGCACCTAAGGCGCCGGAGTTTGCCTTTGCCCGAGGTCGCGAGATCCTCGCCTGCGTGCGGTCGATGGAGGTGTTAAACCTGCCACTTGCGAACATGAGTCAGACCCTTGATGATGCGCCTTCCGGACACGGTGAAGCGCTGGCGGTGCCGGACAGCGTGGACGAGTTTGCCCGGCGTTTGATGATCTCGACCCTGTTCCACGAAGTGGGCCATGCCCTTGGTTTAGCGCACAATTTTAAGGGCTCACTAGCTCTAGATGCAAGCAAACCGCAAAGCGAAGGCAATCCAGCGTCGTGGTCGATCATGGATTACAATTACTATCAAAACGAACAAGATATCTTCCGTGACATCGGTGGAACCGATGGACCGATTCTAGAATACGACCGGCAGATGATCAGCGAGCTCTATCATGGCGGCCAAGGCGTTAAGCCGACCGATCCCATTGTGCCGGCCTGTGATGATAAAGAAGCCGATAGCGTCGCCGACGGCGTCGATCCCTTTTGCTTGCGCTACGATGTTGAAAATGACCCGACCCTGGGCTTAGTGCATGCCTATCATAACGTCGTGGCTGCGGCTGATCCGCAGGGAGTGACCAGCCTGACCCTAACCCAGGCGTTGCTGGGCCTGAAAAGTCAGATCGCGGCTAAGTTTGTGTCGCCGACGAAGGTGGCCTCGGCCGCGGCTTTGGAAGCTCAGACCAAGGCCTTGTCCGGGCAAATCGCGGCACTGATCGAGTTTTACCTAACCGGTGGAGCGCAGTCCTTGCGCGTCAACCTGAGCAACAACAGCAAGGCCCTGCGCGTTTGGAAGGGCACCGTACATACCGACGAAGCAGCCTTCCGTGGCCGTTATCTGCAGGTGTTTTCGGACACCATGGCGCTAAAGACGCTACCTCCGGCACCTGCGGCAGCTCTGGCTGATTTGGTTGCGACCTTGCAATCGAGTGCTGCGAGCAACACTGCGGTTGGTGCTGACGAGCCGGGCCGCAAGGCGGCTGCCGACCAAGCGAGTGCAGCCTTCACTGCTGCAGTCGGTGCAAGGGTCACGGCTTTGCTTAGCAAGGTACGAGCCGGCAGCTACGCGGGTCTGGCCTTTGACCTTAAAAATTCCTTCGCCCTGCAGCTGACTCCTGGGGGAGACTTGTCGCACTTCGAGGATCTGGCCTTTAGCACGCTAGCAAACGGTGTATTAGTCGGCTTCGATCCTGCCGCTGATCCTGCGGCCAGCGTGGTGTTTCAAGCCGAGCGTGCCGCAGCGGCGACGGCTCTGCTGAGTTTTAAACCGCATGCTAAGTCCTACGGCGATGTGATTGAGCAGCTCAATGCCTTGTACTTAAAGGCTCTGGCTACTGGTCAGACGCAGATGGTGCATGACCTGCGGGTGCTTCTGGCGCAGCTTGGCTAGGTCGAGCGGGCCTACATCGTCGGATCGATCCATGCCGGAAAGAGTCTGAGGATGTAGGCGTAGGCGACGTATGCCGAGTAAAAATAAGCCAGCACGCCGGCTAGAACCCGGCTACGAAGCAGGTCTGGCCTTCGCTCCAAGAGGAAGCCGGCGGCAATCATGTGGCAGATGATGAAGAGCGATACAACCTTGGTCATCGGCGCCTCAGCTATTCGGCGTGGATCAAGTCGCTGCGGTCGAGGACGAAGCGATCGAGTTGGTCTTTGCCGCTGAGCAGTTTGTAAAAGGTCGTGGAGTAGCGCTGGATGTTTCCTCCGGCGCTCTGGCGCAGCAGGATGATGCGGCCGCTGGCAAACCGACTGAGGCCCCCTGCCATGGCTAAGCCCTGT
>Ga0315278_10000209_pt1 | contig 52374 bp, 92 predicted proteins | sample YL17G06_0_MG_FD_203880 | JGI IMG/M metagenome (GOLD analysis project Ga0315278, IMG submission 203880) | Sediment microbial communities from Yellowstone Lake, YNP, Wyoming, USA - YL17G06_0 | ecosystem: Environmental > Aquatic > Freshwater > Lake > Sediment | place: USA: Wyoming | collected... | reverse complement strand
TTTCAGTGGTCTTGAAGAACCCGCGCAAGCAAGGCTCACAGTCCATCAGGAGCCTCGCATAGAACGCTCGGTGGGCGTTGGGTATCTTGAAGGGCTTGTTGTTATCCGCGGTGACCTTGCGGCTGTGCCACCGGAGAACCTCTATGAGAGAGGCTATGCCGTAGTTCTTGTACCCCTCAGCCTTGGCTTCCAGAGCCATTGCTCTGAGCTGCTCGTAGACCCAAGGGTTCTTCTTGTGGTACTCCAAAAAGGCGCTAGACAATGGAGTCTTCATCTACGTCTTCTTTCTACACCTGTGTGTGGTTTAAGTGGAGGTCGAGATGCCGAAGTAGCGCTCGCCTGGGAGGATCTCCGGAAGGTCCTCCCGGGTCTCGCAGCTGCCGTACTCCATCTTGAGGTCGTCGGTCATCCACCGCTCGACGTACTCGATGGCGTCTTCCTTGATCAGCTCTCCGTCGGCGCTGAAGCAGTCGGCGGGGAGGGGGATCTGGGCTTCGATTCTTCCGAGTCCGGGGAATCGGATCCAGGCCCAGACGGTTCTGGTTTCTTCCATGGGTCCTCCTGCTCCTTTCGGAGCTTCTCCTGGACATCCACGATGCCGTTCAGCAGGGCGACCAGCTGCCGGCCTTCGGCGATGTTCAGGGTTGCAGAGCGGATCTCGGGCCCACAGGTGCCTTGGTAGGCAGCCACGCCGGCCGCAAGCTCCGCGATGACGATGTCTCTGAGCTGCTGGAGGATCCAGTCCTCCCCGACCTTGTGGAGCCGGAGGGACTCGACGATGGCCCCGTAGGTGACACCGACCGGCTGGCCGTCCTCACCGACCGGGCACTCCCTCTGGAGCTTCGCGAGGACCTCGGAGAGGCGGGACATCAGCCGGCCCTCATCGGGCTCCAGAAACGCTCAGGGACCTCCTCGCCGCAGACGTACTTGCAGGCAAGGTGCCGCGGGAAGCGGTTCAGGGAGTCCGGCTCCGGAAGGGGTCCGCAGACTTTGCAGATGCCTTGCGGAGGGAAGTTCACGAAGAGTACGAAGTGGTCGCACTTCTCGTCGCAGAACGCCTTGCCGTGCTGCTCACTGGTCTTGATCTCGACGATGACGCGGTCTGGGTTCATCGGACCCTCCTTAAAAGGGGTTGCTCAGAGAGTACATCAGCTTGGGCAGAGGAACGCTCCAACGCGCCTCGACACGGGCACCCTTCTTGGGGTCGCTCCACACGAAGATGTCTTTCCTCCGGAGTGCCTGCCGGACGTGAAGGACTTCGTGCTCGACGAGCATCACCTCGCCCCTCCGGTACCCTTTCGGAAGGATGAGCACCGGGTAGTAACCCTCGGCGTTCGGGGGCTCGGGCACGTACTCGCCGTTGAGGAACTCCTCCCAACCCACCAGGTCATCCGGAAGGGTGAGCTTGCAGCCGCCGCAGATCTCCTGACCCTCGGGACCACCTGGATCTTTGTCCAGTAACACATGGATGTAGCTACCCGTCATGGGTCCCTCCTGTGGCGGCGGCGAAGTTCTTCACGAGGACGTTCTCCAGAGTGGTCAAGCGCTGGTCGTGCTCTTCGAGGATGTTGCTGACCTCGGCGTTGAGCCGGGCGTTCTCCTCGACGAGGGCCTGGTTGACCTCCAGGGCCTGCTTCAGCAGCTCGGGGAGCTGCTTCACAGAGTCGAGCCCGCGAAGCGCAGCGACGGCGTCCTTGCGCTTCAGCTTGTCCTTAATCCGCTTTTGGCTCACCGGGAGGGCTCCTCATCAGGTCCAGCTGACTCCAGAGCGAGTCCCGGAGAGCGAGCTGCCGGTCCGCGTCGACCTGGTTAGCGATCTGGAGAACCCGGCCGATGCAGGTCAGGGCCGCGGTCTCGTACATGATGGCCTCGGAGTGGAGCTTCTCCTGCTCCGTCAGGTTCGGAGCCTGCTCGGTGATGAGCCCCATGGCCCGGAGGACGGACGCCTCCAGGTGGTCCAGGACGGGCTTCGTGACGATGTCGATGGAGTTCCGAAGAACGTCCCCGCCGATGACCTCCTCGGTCTCAGCGGCGTTTTTCAGTTCGGGCATGTTGGCACCTCGTTGTGTAGGACAGACGAGGCCCTACCATACAACAAAGGGTACCTGGATGCTAGCGCGAAGTGGGTCCTAGCCGACGAAAGTGCCCTCGACCACGACCTTCGCGGTGCCGGACGTGCCGGTGTCCGCCGCTGCGAGACGGCAGTAGAGGGTCGCGTTGTCCGCGACCGCCGGAATCGCCGTCGTCGTGGCGTCGATGACCTTCTCGATAGCCATGTTCGTGTTGTTGAGGCCGGTGAGCGCCACGCCGTTGAGGTACTGGGTGCCGGCCGGAGCCGTGCCGATGCTCAGGGTCGCGTCCGCCGCCAGGGTGTCGTCCTCGGTGCACAGCACGAGGGCGCGCTTCGGGATGAACCGCTTGGAGCCGTCGCCCGGGAGGACCATCGACCACTCGGTCACGCCGTCCACCAGATCGATGGTGAACTCGACGCCCGCGAGGTGCTCGGCCTCGTCGACCATGCCGTCCTCGTCGAGATCGAACAGTGTGCCGTTCTTCACGGCTTCCATCTCCGCCGCCGTCAGGATGCGGCCGGTGGCCGTGCCGACGCGGACTTCGAGGTGGGCCTTCGTGATGAGGCTCGCGCACGAGTCGCAGAACACGACGTTGCCCATGGCCTGGGACGCCAGCACCGTCTCCGTCTCGCCCTTGGTGAGAGAGACGTTCGGGACGTTGTTGTCGCCCGTGACCGTCACGTTCGTGGAGCCCAGACATCTGAGGTACAGGTACATGTTGCTTCTCCTTGCAAACTTGTGACGAAGGGACCAGCCCTCCGAATGTTCTCGGTTGCGCCCAGTATACTATGGCGGGTTTCGGATTTCTAAAACTCAGTTCACCCTGAACCGGATCCCGTCCAAGCAGATCCTAGTAGGATCTCCTGCAAGAGCAGTTACTTGACCTGCTGTGTTGATCTCGACGAGCCCGTAGCCGCCGTTGCTCTCGACAACGAAGCGCCGTGTGTAGTCCGGCGGCCGGTGTCCGCCCGGCAGTGTGAAAACCACCGTGCCGATGAGACCCCCCGTCACGTTTCCTCGGAGGAGAACTTCGTGGCTGTCGTCCACGACGAAACCTGCACCGTTAGCTGTCGCGATGTCGGGCAACCAGGCGTTCTGGTACGCCGGCTGGAGAGGGGAGCCTACGAACCTCCACAGTTCGTTCTGCCAGTTCCCACCGAGGTAGAAGACGGCTCCTGCGTCCAGGTTTGGGTAGTCGATGTCCACGTTGAGTGTAACGGCTCCGTGGTTGAAGTTGTTGCTCACATGGTGCCGAGTGTTATCAGTCCCAGTGAAGCGCAGATTGACGTCACAGCCTTCAAATGTGTTCCCGTTGATGACGATCTCGTGGCAGTTGTGTTCAAACTGCAACGCCAGGGGGATGTTCTTGAAGACGTTGAACGACACCGTGTGCTTGATATTGACCGAGATACCCCACCCTCCGTTGAAGAACAGCGCGCCGCTGATTCCTCCAACAGGGGACGCCAGGTTCTCGAAGTGGTTGAAGGAGATGACCCAGAACTTGCACCCAATGTACGTGTCGAGTCCGAAGTTGCCGCTCCCGTTCGTGAATGTGTTGTTGATGATCTTGATGAAGTCGCACGTCCTCGTTGGAGAAGAGTCGTAGACCGTTATCCCCGAGTAACCCAATTGGTCGAACCTGCACCACTCGATGTCCCAGTAGGTCTTCGCTCCGGTGGTGGAGTAGATCCCCCGCTCCACGAGACCCGGGGCCCCTCGCGGGCTGTCCCCAGAGAACCAACAGCGAGAGAAACGGATACGGCTGCAAGCGCCTGTCACGTAGAAAAGTGATGGCTTTCCCCAAACCAAGGGCAGTGTGAACTCGAACTTGAGGTTCTCGAAGGACATGTCGTTGCAGTTGTTCATCTCAACGACACTGTCCCAGTTGTCATCGGCCTGGATGATGGTCGACGACCACTCCTCCCCGATGAGACGAACGTTGGACAGACCTGTGAGGTTTAGAGGTCCTCCAGGGTGCAGGTAGATGCCTTTGCGGATGTAGATCGTCTTCGCACCTGAGGTGACGGCCACCTGGATGCTGGTGAAATCACAGTCTACGCCGGGGGTGCCGGAGACGCTCACCACCGCATCGTACAGGCGGTAAGCTGCCGCGGCACCCCCGGCGAGGGGGGTCCACACCCCCGGGGTCTTGCAGTAGTGCATGGAGTCGTCCGTCGTGAGGATCTGGATGTCGTCCTGCGTAGGAGCTGGAAGTAGAGCTGCACCGCACGGGAACTTCATGGCGACTACTGCCTATGTGAAGCCCTCAGTACGAGGGCGTCAGTTGTGTGGCCCGACTCTCGCTTCGCGGGCCTAATGTGGCCCGACTCTCGCTTCGCGGGCCTAATGTGGCCCGACTCTCGCTTCGCGGGCCTAGAGAAATTTGTCATCTCTTCACCTCGTACTTCCAAGGCGCGTTCCGATGCCGTTGTGACAGCACGACGCGAGCCGACGAGGGTCGAGAGATTTTCGAGGTCACTTTGTCCCTCAGAAAGAACTGAACTGAGAAGTCTGGATCCTTTCCTGCCATCTTCGTAGTGAGTCTCTTAGCCGTGTAAATTTGAGCTATGTCCCAGTTCATCCGAGGCAGCCAGAAGAGGTCGTTCGTAGGACCTCCCTGCTCAGGAGTTAATTTCCGGATGATCGGAGAGTGATTCTTCATCGTGTAGACGCCGTACAGGTCGTACGTGGCCTGATCGTACCAGTTTACCCCTACCTGATCAATGCCGTAGGGCTTTACGAACACCGCATGGTTGGAGTTGACGGGCGAAGTCTGCCTCATGGGATATAGGACGATGGTACTAGCGTAGTTGTGCGAGACATTCCACTGTAGGTCTTTCATACTATCGGTCTCGTTCCACCAAGACCAAGATGCACGAGCCCGCAGGTCCAGGGTACACCACACGGCAAGATGGTCGCCGGGACCGGTGAAATTCTGAAACTCCATTCCAGGAAAAGGCAGCGGAATAAAGATCCCTAAAAGGCTCTCATAAGTCCATCGGTTTCCGGGAGCCCAAGGCTGCGTAAGGAACCCGGGACGCGGCAGCCCGTACATCTTCGCATGGGTCTGTGACGGCCAAAGAGCGTTCTGCTCAGTTCCCATCGAGTAGACGTACCCAGGAGGAAATCCTACCCCTCGATTGCAGAGGTCAGTGAACCACGCCGGAAAGTTGACCCAGTTCGCAAAAGCACAAGACTTCTGAGTGTCCTGGTAGTGCTTGACCCCCCGGAGCATGCCGTAGAACATATTGAAGCCGTAGACTTTGTTGATAATGTCGGCGTTGTCGTCTACGACATCGTACCAACGAATCCAGGCATCGTTTGCTATGCGATCAGGCCCCGATCCGGGAACAAAGTTCGCTCGGATGAAGGCGTACAGTGCAGCCGCGCCTGCAAAAGACAAGCCCTTCCACGAGTTCGCAACGGTCCCTGGCGGAGTGTTGTAAAGTACTTCGTAGACGTCGAACTTGCACTTTCCGAAGTACTCTCCGGGGTGATCGTATAGATCCGCTGCCGGTCGATTGACCCCTACGGGAAATACCCCCGAAGAGATGTCGGTCTGGCTGCTCCCGAAAGCTACACACGCACCACCGTACTCGATTCTCTGGGTTCCGCCCACGCCCGCGGGGCTGAACTGCAATCCCGTCTCACCCGGGTTGACCGTGACGATGTTCCCCCCTTGCCCAAGGTAGGAAGCCGGAGCATCGGTGAGGTCTGTGAACGCCGCCGCCCCGCCGCCACCACTGATCTGGGTCCAGACGCCGTCCGTGAAGCAGAAGTGCAGGGTTCCGTCATCGCGGAAACAGGAGTCCCCTCTGGTAGGGGCTGCCGGTAGCGCGTTTCCGTATGGCTGCTTCATCGATGCACCTCAGATTGTCCCTACCATAACACGGCCAGCCTTCGCAGTAGCCCATGTTATTGTCACATTGTTCAGATTTCTCTGCACGGTAGCCGCCATGGAGTACATGTCCACGCCGACGAGGGCCCCGATGCCCTGGACGCTCAGGAACACCTCCCGCCGGCCGAGGTTGTGCTGCACGACCCAGGTCGTCGAGCTGGGGAACGTCTGCATATACCGACGCGGCATCCCTGCGACTAGCCAGAACTCCGCGTCCCGCGCCGCGACCCAGCTCGACAGGTCCTGGTAGGCCCCGTTGAAGGTGTACGCCGATAGGGCGTACCGGTAGTCGTCGAAGGTCACGGGGTCGTACGTGTTGTACCCGTGGTTCTGGTTGAACGCATGTTCATGTACCAGGCTCACCGCGGAGGCGTAGTCCCCGTAGAACGTCTCGCCGTCGAAGCTGCCGACGACGACCACTCCCGAGGTCGGGCTCGCGAAGGTGATGTCGATGTTGTTGTCGTCCGTGTACCGCCAGGTCGCTGCCGCCCCGGTGATCTCGAAGTCGTTGGTGCCGTCGTCGTGGATGTAGGACAGGAGCCTCTTCGTCCCCAGGTTGTGGGGCACCGTGATCGCCATCTGCGCCGTGAAGGGGTACGTGAAGATCTTCGCCGTGCTGGCGACGACTCCCGTGGGACCCACGTATTGGAAGCCGGTTATATAGACCCTCGTGGTATCTGTGATAAGTGCGGCAATTGCATTCGAAGCGATGACGATAGCTCCGGCACCGTACGAGAACGTCCAAGCGAGGGACGCACCGATTTTCCCGGTCGTCGGGAAGATCTCCACACCACCCGCATTCGGATCGCCATTCCACAACCGAACCTGGTAGCCGAACGACGGCGTGGCATCCGCCAGCGGGTAGTGCTGGGGCATCAGCCAGTTGGGCATCCGGGTCGTCCAGTCGCCGTATGTGCTCAGGGCGAAGAACGCCGTCTGGTTGACCGTCGGCGTGAGACGGATGGCGTTCACCGCCAAGGAGTAGTCCGCGATCCTGGACGGGGCCGCGGCGGCATTCGCCTGCGCGGTCACGAGGTCAGGGGCAATCGGAATCTGGTCGAACTCGACCATGATCTGCGATGGCTTCACCTCTACATCGGCAGGGTAGTATTCCTCAAAAACAGAGAGGTTGTTGGGACTGCTGTCGCGGTTAGCTGTACCTAGAAGGCCGTTCCATCCCTTCCATGAAAAGTTGACGAGTTCTTCAGATAAAAATGCCATCAGGAAGCCCTCGCCCTTACAACACACCAAACGAAAAAAGCCGCGTCTTTTAGGATGCGGATGAATCGTTCTTGACTTTGCCTAACTATTCGGTTAGGCTGTTGTTTGTGTGTTTCAAAACATTCAAATTCTACCTGCATCCGACCGCCATCCAGGTTGCTAACCTGGACCGAATCCGCCTCACCTGCTGCGAGCTGTACAACGCCGCCCTCCAGGAAAAGAGGGACGCCTTCAAGTCGCACGGGCTGAACCTCAACTGCGCGTTCCAGCAGTCCGAATTGACTGATGTGAAGGCTGCTCGCCCCGATGTTGGTGCCATTTATAGCCAGGTTTTGCAAGACGTATTGAAGAGGCTGCACCGGTCCTTTGATGCGTTCTTCCGACGAGTGAAAGCAGGACAAAAGCCCGGCTATCCCAGATTCCGCCCCTCCCGACGATACGACAGCTTCACATTTCCCCAAGTAAGCCGCGAGGCCACCCTCCGAGCAGGCGGTGTCGCCCTCGAAAGCGGACGCCTCAAGGTCCACGGCATACCCGGAGCGATCAAAGTCAAGTGGCACCGTCCGCTCGAAGGCATCCCTAAAACGGCTACCTTCAAACGTGAGGGAGACCGCTGGTACGTCATCTTTGCGTGCAACGGCATCCTGCCAAAAATCCTTCCCAACACCGGTAAGGAGTGCGGAATTGACCTTGGACTCACCACTTTCGCGATGCTCGACGACGGCACCGCCATCGAGAATCCGAGATTTCTCCGCAAAGCTGAAAGAAAGATCGCTCGCACGCAGCGCTTGGTCTCCAAGCGCAAGCGCGGAAGTCGTCGTCGCAACAAAGCCCGCGCCTTGTTGGCCGGGCACCACCGTCACGTTTCCAACGCGCGTCGGGATCATGCACACAAGACCGCGCGCATGTTGGTCAACGAGTTCGAACGAATCGCCGTCGAGAACCTCAATGTCGAGAAGCTCTCGCGCGGCATGCTCTCGAAGTCCGTCCACGATGCGGGCTGGGGCACTTTCATCGCCGTCCTCACGAGCAAAGCTGCAAACGCTGGCCGGGAGCTGATAGCGGTGGATCCTGCGGGAACTTCGCAGGAGTGCTCCGGTTGTGGCACTGTGGTGCGGAAGGAATTGAGCGAGCGGGTACACCGTTGCGACGTCTGCGGCCTGGTCTGCGACCGGGACGTCAACGCCGCACGGAACATCCGCTCGCGCGCTTTCGCAGGCCCGGATGGGGCCTTCGGCGAGGACAGGCCACAAGGCCATCCTATGACCCGAGAAGCCGTTTGCTTTAGCTAACGGAGTCATCACTTCCCGATCAACCTCTTGAAGAAGTTCTTCTTCCCCTCCACTGGCTCCACGATCTCAACCTTCGTCAGCTCCTTCAGCGCCCCGCGCTTCTTCAGCTCGGTCTCCAGCAGGCCGACCTTCTCGGTCCAGGACTTCGTCTTCCCGTCGAGCTGATCGACCAGCTCGAAGACCTCCGCGGGAGCGTCCTGCAAGGCCTTCATGAGGGTGGTCAACAGCTCCCGGACCTTGACCGCCTGGCTCTCGCAGATGTTCAGCTTGGCCTTCAGCTCCTCGACCTCCACGGACTCCCGGTCGATGGCCTTCTGGAGGTCGGAGAAGTGGTCCTCCTTCAGGAGACTCTCGACCAGATCGGCCGGCAGCTGGAAGCCCTCACCCAGGCGTGCCTTCTGCACGGCGAGGGTCTCCTTGATGGCCCCGAGCTTCTCCTCGATCTTCTTCTGGAAGGAGTCGAACTGACGCTGCGCAATGCCGGCCTTCTCGGCTTCGACCGCGGTGCGGCGGATCAGCTCGTTCTCCAGGTACGAATTCTTGTACATGTCGACCTGCTGCATCCGCAGCATCTCGGTCTTGTCGTCCAGGGCGGCCCGGTGCTGCGCGATGAGGCGCTCGGCGTCCGAGACGACACCCTTGATCATGATGTCCTTGTCGGTCTGGAGCCTCTGCAACATGCCGTCGAAGGAGTTCATCTTCGCCGTCAACGCAACGTTCATGTCGATGAGCTGCTTCTCGGTCTTGGCCTTGAACTCGGCCAGGGCCGCGTTGCTCAGCTCGACCTCGCGCTGCACGCGGCGGGCGTTGTCCCAGGTCCACTCCTTCCGGGTCTCCAGATCGGACATGATGGCCCGGATCGTCTGGTCGCGGCCGATGATGGTGTCCAAGGCCTTGTTCTGGGCTTCCTTGGACTGCTCCAGCAGCATGGCGACGGAGGAGAGGCTCTTGCCTGTACTGTCGTTCAGGCCCGAAGCGAGCTTCTCACGCTGGACGAGGGTCGTCGTGATGAAGTCCTTCAAGGAGTCGTAGCTCGCCTGCAAGAGTGAGCCGCGCTTCTTCAGGTCCTCCAGGACCTCCTGCCGGAAGTTCGCCAGCTCCTGGAGCGTGTCGATCTCCGGATCGTCCTTCGCCGGGTCGACGGAGATGGACTCCTTGTTCTTGTTGAACAGGGAGAGCATGCCGAACTGCCGCTCGAACTCCGTCAGCTGGAGCCGGCGGACCGTCGAGGTGGTATCGCTCTCGCGATAGGTCAAGATGACCTCGTCCCCATCCTGCACAATGCCTTCCAACCGTCCTTCGAGAGACATGTTCTCCTCCTACCAGCTGACCTGAATGGAACTGACGGCCGTCGACAGCGCGGTCAGCTCCAGGTGCATTTCGAAATAGTTGATCGGCATGTACGCGCCGCCCAGACCGAAGGATCCGAACGACACGTCCAAGGTGTTGCCGGCGCTCGCCGTGTAGATCGGCACATCGAGCACGTTGTCGTACACACCACCGTTCTGCACGGCAAGGTTGAAGGTCGCCGCCCACAGCACTCCGCTGTGGGCCCGGCCGCGGATGCGCCAGACGCCGTTCGGGATGAAGACCCAGAGGCGGGTTCGGCTCGCGAGCAGGTCCGCCACGACGGCTGCGGCGTTGAACGTGAACCGGCAGCTCCCATGGTAGGTCCCGTCGCTGGCCTGGTAGCGGCGGTAGAACGTCTGCGTGGCGGGCTGCGCGCCACTGTAGTCCGCGTTCGCCCCCAGGCCCGGTCGGTGACCCGTCCAGTTCGTGACGCGCCTCTGGAGCTGTCCTGACTGCACCATGGCCCCGGCGTTGTCGTCGTAGGCCTGCATGTCCTGCGTGCTGACCCAAGCCACGCCCGGGTTGTACGCACCGGTCAGGTTGAACGCGGTCCGGCGGCGAGCCTCGTCCGTGTAGTATTCGTTCAACCCATCACTGTCGGGAAGGAACGTGTCGATGCAGACCGCGTTCCCGCCGTCGTTCACCCAGGCACCCGCGACCCAGTCCTCGGGGCGGGAGTAGACGAAAGCGTTCGCCGGGCTGATGAAGCGGTAGTTCACCCGGGTGATCGTGTAGGTCGCCGAGTGGGACGCGCCCGTGTTGTTCCAGGCGGTCGTCCAGCCGATCAGGTCCGCGCTGTTCAGTGTGAGCCAGCCGACACCACCACCGCTGCCGATCCCCCAGTCTGTGGCGTTGAGCGTCACGAAGGGCTGCGGGTACGACTCGCAGTTGATGTTGTCGATCCCGGTGATGCCGATGGTGAACGTGTCGTTCCGGATGTAGTAGCGGATGCCGCTCAGCCACTTCCCGACGATGACGTTGTCGACGATGGTGATCGGGGGAGGGCCGCCCGAGATCACCGCGGGGTTCGTGTTCGGATCGTGGAACAGGTTGCCGCTGCTGTAGGTGAAGATGCCCTCGGCCCCGTCATCGTGCACCAGGGTGATGCTGTACTTCCCACCCTGGGGGATGATGTTGTCGATGAGGACCGCCACGGACAGGCTCGCCTGGAACTTGTACGAGTCCCCGGCCAGCGCACCGATGTTGATCGTGATGTTGTTGACCGTCGCGCTGTAGCCGACCGCGGGGATGCCGACCGGGCCGTGGTCCGCGATGACCGCCCCGTTCGCGCTCGTCACGAAGACGCGGAACGTCGAGCTGCCGTCGTTCAGCAGGATCGAGAAGTTCCCCGCCAGGGTGTAGGGGATCGGGCCGCCGATACCCGGGGGTGTCTGATGGAAGCCGGCGTAGGTGTTTCCGGCCACCCAACCGGTGATGTCGAACGCGCCCGGGTTCGAGAGGTACCTGTTGAAGGTCGCATACGCCGGCACCAGGGCGTTCGTCGTCCCGTCCATCGTGTTGAAGTGCGACACGAAGGCCGGCGGGTGGATGAAGGCGTTGACCTGGGTCGGGTCGGAGTCCAGCTGCGCGAGCACGCCGTCGTACGTCGCGGGATCCTGGCCGTTGACGAAGTTCAGCTTCGTGACACCGGGCCCGAGCGGGGCACCGTTGAACAAGATGCTGATGCCGCCGGCCACCGTCGCGAACTCCAGACCATCCTCGGTCGGCTTGACCACGACCTGCTCACCCGCATGGCCCAGGTAGTCGGCAGGGACGTCCTGAAGATCCGTGAAGAAGTTGGCTCCCGGGACGCTGGCCCCACCGTACTTGTAGGTGCTCACCTGGACCGAGGTCTGGAGGAACCCGTCGAGGCGCACTTGGACGAGCCCCTCATCGATCCATTGGCTCAGGGTGTTCGCGAAATCGGCATCGAACTGGACTTCGTGGAGGTCCAGCTCGATGTACGACTGAACCGGGATCGTGAGCTTCACGGTCTTCCGAGCGCCACCCGTGATGTCGCCACCCACGAGAGACAAGGGGTGTGCGTGACCCGAGAGATGGGTCAAGTTCGAGATCTTGAGTGTGTGCCTGACCTGCGGCATCCTACGCTCTGGTCCTGCCTCTGCTGTCCGCGAACTGCGACACCGCCTCCACGACCAGACCCTCGATCAGGGTGCGAAGCTCGGCTTCCTTGGTCGGATCGAAACCTTCGAGGTTCACCGAGACCGGCGGCGGGGTTGCGCCGCTGGCCGAAGCGACCGATCCGTTCTTCGCGGTGACGATCAGCTGGTGCTCCCCGCCGAGGTTCAAGGCCTGGGTGATGACGTCGGAGACGTACTCTTCGAGGTCGTTGACACCCCGCTCGCTCCCGGCCATCGGGATGTTCAAGGACGCCGAGATCGACACCGGAGCCTGGGGGCCCTCGGAGTCCTCGACGTAGAAGTTCCGGATATCGTAGGCCCTCTTCAGGAGGGCGAGGAACCGTTGAGCCGACCGGAGGGTCCAGTCCTTCTTCAGGGGCTCCTTCGGCATGCCCTTCGGGCGCTTCGGGGACAGCCCGGGGGTGATCCCTGGGCCCTTCCGCATGTCCTTGAGGGTGTCGTCCAGTAGCTTGCTGCTCTGCTCCGCCATGGGATCCTTGGCCTCCTCGTTGAGGACGGTCATGAAGATGTCCCGGTCGGAGTCGGGCTCCTTGTACTCCCAGGCGACCTTCGGAGGAGGTTCGATAGGCCTGACTGCGCGAGAGGAGATTTTCGTGACGGAATCGTACTCTTTCCAAGTAGTTCCAGGCTCCAACCTCTCGCGTTCTGCAACAGGGCAGTCTTCCAAGTGCCCTTCTCCAGGGAGGCCATCTTCGTCAACCTCCGCGCCACACGTCCGGCAGCGAAGTATCTGAACGTATTCTCGGGCGGTCCTTGCGGCGGTCTCCCTGGAAGAAATGAGGATCTCATCCAAGCTCATCCCGTCCGTCTTCTCGGCCGTGAGCCGGCGAAGATGATCCATCGTACCACTGGTCAAACCCGATTTGCGCATGGAAGGTCCTCCTTGGACAGGGGACACTATACCACGCGCGGATGTCGAATCTTTAAACTGAGGTCAGCCGACGATTTCCGACCACATCTGGTCCAGATGCCGGATCGAGCGGGCCGAGCGGATGTCGACGTGGTTCATGGAGCGGCCCTGACGGACGATGAGGATCGCCAGGTCATCCGGATGCAGCTCCACGATGGAGCCGTCGTCCATCTCGACGCTTTGCTCGGGCTGGCCGGACTTGTACAGCGCGCGAGCAACCCGGTACAGGTCGTCGTCCGCGATGCCGTCGAAGTTCGCCTCGACCTGCCGGCCACCACCGCCTCCACCCCCACCGTAGCCCCGCTCGTCGGGGTAGCCCGGGTCGCCGTCGAAGACCTCGCTGTTCCCGTACTCCAGCCCCATCTGCTGCGCCCGTTGGGCCGCGAGCTGGAAGGCGGCCTCCGGGAGGGAGTTCGCGATGCGGTTCAACGAGTCTTCACTCGAAATGCCCACGTCCTCCGGTTTTTCAACCGGGGGCATCCAGAATCCGGGGCGTCCCTTCATGGTAGTCCTCCTTCAGCCTGAGCAGTATAGTACAGGAACCTGCCTATTTCTTAAAGGCCCGTTTGCAGTCGGGGCAGAGCATGGTCTGCTGGATCTTGGAGGACGTGACCAGCCCGCAAGACGGGCAGACCTGGACCGGCCTGTCGGCGTGCAGCATCCTGAAGTTGTTGAGGGCCTTGGCGAGCACCTTGCGGTGGACGACCTCGGCCTCCCAGAGGTGGATCATCTTCTGGAGGGCTTCGTAGCTCGTGGTCGCCCTGACGCTCTCAGAGTTGTACAGGAACTCGCTCGTGCCGGCGTAGTTCGAGAAGAACTGCTGGTCCTCCTTGGAGGTGCAGCTCTTCCGAGCCTCTTCGAGCTGGGCCTTCAGGCTCTCGATGATCTTCAGATGCTCCTTCCGCTCCGCGGACCCCATGAAGTACGCGAGTGTGGGGTCTTCCTCCAGAACTTTCGCCTTCTCCAAGGGGTTCACCACGGAGAACGGCCTGGCCTTCGCCACGAGCTTCTTTCTCGTCTTCGGGGTCATGGTTGTGATCTTCACCTTGGTCTTCTGCGCCATCGAGGCCTCCTCTCAGCCGAACATCAGCTCGGCGTAATTGAATTTTTTGCACAGACAATTCTCAATAAAAACAGGGGTTTCCGAGAACCCCACAGTTTTCCCACAGATGATGTGGACGTGGGACGCGACCATGCTCTTCCCTTGGGCAAAGTCGATGCCCTTCTGAGTCGGCTGGTACATGCCGGCCTTGCCGCCCGCGGAGTTCATGGAAGGCATCTTCTCCACCAGACCCCACCGTGTCAAGTAGGCACCGTCGGTAGCCGCCTTGGACGTCGCCGGCAGCAGCTCGCGCGTGGAGTACCACCGCGGCTCCTTCTGGTACGCCTTGACCAGCTTGATCAGGAACAGTGCCATCTCCGTGTGGAGCTTGCGCCGGTAGAGCTTCACCCGCTGCTCGCAGATCGGGCAGAAGTTGTCCTTCTCGTCCTGCCCATCGAACACCCTCCGACGGGCATGAGCCAGGGCCACATCGTCGAAGCTCGCGTCGAGTTCGGTGTACACCACCTGGGGTCCCCAGGAGAAGATCATGGTCGGGAAGTAGGACCCTTGGACGCCCAAGATCATGACCCCATCAGGGTTGCCATTCGCGAAGCGTACGGATGCCGGTATCGGAAGGCTGTGCGCAGCCTCCTGCACCCAGTAGTTCCGGTACTGCACTTTCGCAGGATGCGGGATGGTGGGCATGGTCTTTCGGAACCCAGAGAAGAGGCCGGTCAGCTCGTCGACTTGGCTCATAGCACCTCCGAAGGGCGTTCGCCCCCACTGCCGTACTGTGATACTATAGATCAGCCTGTGCGAGATGTCAAGAGGTGGGTCTAGCGAATGGTGTTGTACAGCTCTTTGCCGAGGATCTTCTCGATGATCTGTCCGGAGTCGACCTCGAAGAGTTGGGGCATGCTGATGTTCTCGTCCTCCGGGTCCATGCCTTCCCGCGCCATCTCCATCGCTTCGCTCTCGGAGCTGTAGGTGCCGCCGTACCCGTCAGCGTAGAAGCCCTGCACGAGGTCTTGAAGGAGGTCCATGACCTCCCGGCCGGACTTAACGAAATCGAAAGCGACGTAGCCTTCTCCTTCGAACGGGGAGCTGGAATAGGAATCAGGGTCTTCGGAATCGATGAAGAGTGGACCAGTGTACAGGTCCGCGTTCAGGTAGCGGATCTTGCGCTTCGTGTCCTCGTCGAGCTGGCTCTCGTAGAACTCAGCCTGCCTGTTGATCTCATCCTCGACCTCGCTCGCGGCCTTCTTCCGCTGAGCAGCCGTGATCGCCTGGTCCCAAGCAGACTCCGCGGCCTCGTCCTGCCCGGAGAACGTCAGCGCGCTGGTCTGGCTCTCGGCACTCACCTGGTTGAGGGTGTTCCAGATAGACTCCAGGGAGACGCCCTCCGGAGGAGCGTTCTGGAGGTACTGGATGGCGATCATCGGGTCCACGATGACCTCCATGCCGGTGTTGTCCTTGACGTAGGCCAGCTCCTGGCTGGGATCCTGGGTGGGGGCGGGGGTCACGGTGAATTTCTGCCCTTCGAGACCCTCACCGACGTAGGGGTTGCCCGCAGGCGATCTTGAATTCGTCGGCGTGTACATGTCCAGGACTTGCTGAAGCCTGTCCGCGAGCGCCGCCTGGCGAGTGCTGAAGAACTTGGCTAAGCGGTCGATGGCCCCGGACTCTGCGATTCGTGTCGTCTTCATGAAGGTCCTCCGTGCTTGGAATATACTACAGGTCTCTCTGGATTTTTAAAAGGGGGTCTACGGGATGGGACCGATTGCCGCTGCGATCCTGTCGAGAGCAGCCGCCACGGTCGCGGGAACGGGCCCCACCCAGTTGCCGGGGACCGCGGGAATGTACGGAACGCCCTGAGCTGGAACGTACCTGCGCGCGGGTCCGAGCGTGGCAAGGTTCGAGCCCGGGAGAACGTAGCCGTTCAGGATGGAGTAGTCGGTCGTGTTCCCGAAGCACGAGTTCCCGGACAGCTCGCAAATGGAGCCCGCCTCAGCGTAGATGCCTCGGTTGCAGAGGGTGCAGATGTTCCCGACCGCCAGGACCCGGGCAATGGCCGGCGCGACACCGCCGTCGATGGAGATGCCTTCATCGGTGCACTCGACGCAGCGGTTGTTGAGCACGACCACGTCGCAGTCGTCGTCACAGTCGATGCCCTCGATGCACTTGTAGGCGTCGTTTTCGATGACGTACCCTGTGTTCCGGACAGCGACCGGGAGCCCAATGGAGTCGATCTTGAGCCCCTCGCCGTTCCCAGTGAACGACTGGATCCGATTCCCTTCCACCCGGAAGTTCGTGCAGTTCTGGAGCATGAACCCCCGGGAGTTCAGAGCCGCACCATCCACGTAGCAGCCGTAGAAGATCGGTTTGTTGAACCCTCGCAAAAGGAGTGCCGCGCCCTCGGTGCCGTCCTTGCACGCCTTGTAGAACGAGCAGGAGACGAACGAGATGCCGTCCGACATCTCCGCGGGCTGTGGCGGGTTGGCGTAGTCGTCTGGGCCGACGCTCCGATGGAAGGACATGAGCACCGCAGAGCCGGCGGTGACCTCCTCGAAGTGCAGGTTGTGGAAGATGAGATCCTGGCACTTGGAGCCCTGATCACGGAACGTGATCCCTGCGCCCTGGGCGTTGTTGTCGTCGGTCGTGTAGGCCGTGAACCCGAACCCGCTGACGATGTGATCGTGTGCCCCATCCACGATCTTGATGCACTTCGTCCCCGTCAAGAGGGGTCCGTAGCCGATACCTGCGCGGATGGTGAGCACCATGGTCGACGGCAGGGTGATCGGGCTGTAGGTCGCGTTCGTCCGGACCTCGATCACGTCTCCGTCCGCCGCGGCGGCGATGGCCGTCTGGAGGTCACCGGCCCCCACCCCGGACACGATCACGGTCGCTGGAGCCGCGAGCGCTGCATCGATCTTCCCCAGGACCACCGAGAGGTCTGGCAGGGTGGCGGGGGGCACCACGAACTCCAACCCGCCTTCAGCTGCGTTGACTCGAACCAGCTTCAAGGACTGACCCACGTAGGTACCCGGGACATCCGAGAGGTCCGTGAAGGCCCCCGCGCCGCCGCCCCCGACCCCGAACTCCAAGCCGTTCTCTGCCGCCTTGACCTTGACGAACTTCCCGCCTTGGAGGGCGTAGGCGGCTGGGACATCGGTGAGGTCTGTGAACGCAGCAGCTCCACCGCCCCCGACCCCGAACTCCAAGCCGGTCGCGGTCGGGTTGACCTTGACGACCTTCCCCGCCTGCCCAACGTAGGACTGCGGGACGTCGGTCAGCTTGGTGAACTGTCCACCACCCACGATCTCCGAGGTGTCCCTCTCCGCCAGGGACCTCACCACGTCCGCGGCCAGGACGTCTCCATCCATCGTGACGATGGCCTTGCTGGACTCTACGAAGTTCGCCAGGTTGTACAGGAACTCGGAGTCCTCCTGAACTTCGTGCAGGAGCACCGAGTCTGGATGGAGGGGATCCACCTTTACCCGGACGTGAAGTCCTTCGATGGAAAGGTGCGCACTGCCCACGACAGTGATGATGAGGGTCTTGATCGTCGTCATCGGTGCCTCCTTTTGGCACCAAGCAGTGTACCATGCAGTCTTGGAAGGGTTTTAAAGCTCGTGACGTCGTTGACGTTCTATGAAGACTGTAGGTGCCAGCCACTCGCGGTCTTCCAGGCTCAGGACCTGAGGAAAGGCCTCGATCACCGTGGGGTTGTGGACCGCGCAGAGGATCTGGGCCCCAACCTCTTCCAGCTTCAAGAGGACCCCGATCACCCGGTAGCAGCTACGGATGCTCAACCCGATGTCGGGCTCGTCGAGCAGGACCAGCGGAGTGAGGTCAGGGTGCTTCCGCAGCTGCCCTTGGATCGCCGGCAGGAGCCCGGACAGGACCGACTTCACGGACTCCCCGTGGGATCCCCAGGCAGCCTTCATCTGGTACGAGAGGTCGCCCTCGGAGGACATGGAGCGCATCCGCGGGTTGTCCCGCTCGAAGTCGAAGGCGAACACCTTCGCGCCCCGCTGCCCCAGAATGACCTCGACGACAGGGTTCTTTCGATCCGAGAGTCGAATCGCGTTCATCAAGGAGCTTTTCCCGCAGCCCTGATCGCCGACGAGCAGGTTCACCCCGGGGCGGAACTCGAAGGTATCGCCCGGTTCGAAGCAACAGAACTTCTGGAGGAACCGGACTGAGGTGAGCATCTAGTAGTCACCAGAGAGGATTTTGTCCACGACGTTCACGATGTGAAGGGCCCCTGCTTGAGGGGTAGTGCACTTCTTTAAGTCGGCCAAGATGTTGTCCGGAAAGTCTCGAATGAACTCGTCCAGCTTCTTCAATTTAATGAAGTTGTTGAGCTTCTTTAGAACGAGGGCCTCAGGTACTATTTGATGCGCTACAGGTAGAATCTCTGAAGCCGCTGCGCTCAGGGTGTATCCACGAGCTTGAGCTTTGCCGGTGTGTCTCAACCAGCCCTTGCGATACAAGGCTTTCAGATGGTCAACCACTCCGTTCAAAGATGCGATCCCTGCGGCTCTTCCGATCTCCCGAAGAGTAGGTGGTATGCCTTCTTGAACAATGTGGTTGGTAATGATGTCGAGAATCACCTTTTGCCTATCCGTCAACCTTTCCAGATTTGACTTCTTCTCCTCCATGAGCTTCTCCAATTGATCTTTTTTTCTGGACTTCCTCTTTGGCATATGTCCCTCCAGGTCTTCGTTCTGCAACCCATGCGGCCCACTCCGCTCGCGACTTCTTCAGCGCGGCGGACTTCTTGATCTTGTTGTCGAAGGCTGTGACCACTTTCCGAACCTCAGAAAGCGACTGTCGGAATTCTTGCGTCTGCTGGAGTTTATCCCGCACGGCATCGTTATAGAGCCGCGGGGGCAACATGTAGTTTATGGGAGTGTCGTCCTTGCAGATCCTCCACCCGAACTTGTCCATGATGGAGTTCCTCTTGTTCGGAGCGGCCCAGAGCTTGGAAGGTGTCTTCTCGGTCCTGACGAACTGGATCTGGGCCCCTCGCAGCGTGTACAGGTACGTCATCTTGTCCCCATCCGGACAGACGAGCATGGCGACGTCGAAGGGGTTGTCGTCATCGTCTGCGTACCACCAGACGCCCTGCATGTAGATCGAGAGCTTGTACAGCTCCCCGATGGAGACTTCTTCTTCGGCCATCAGATCTGCTCCAGGACTTTCTCCACGGTCTCATCGACCAGGTCGAGCTTCTCCGCTGCGACAAGGAGCAAGGTGCTCCGAAGACAATCGGTGAAGACCTCCCGGATCTCCCGGGTTGCGTCCACCCGGCGGACAGTGCTGTGCTGTGGACGCACAGTGCGGGCGCTCCAGACCTCGTACAGGTCGACGACCTTCCGCTGGATCTCCGCCTTCTCGTAGATCTCCTCGTTGGCTCGCGACGTCCTTCGGAGGGCCAGAGTTCCTACGTCCAAGACCCGCAGGTAGAGCCAGAGGTGGGGCTCCAGGAAGTTCGGTTGGCTCTTCATCTCTTTCAGGAGAGAGAAGAGCCTGTCGAGCTGCTCGTTGTGCGAAGGCGCGCTGGTGCTCTGGTAGACGAGCGTGCTCGCGTAATACCTGTCGCAGATGACGTGTGTTCCCTGCGCGAGAGCGGGCGCGACGATGGTCTTGACGTGCCAGATCCGGTCGGCCATGAAGAGGTATGACAGCTCCCTCCAGCCCCACTGACCGGGACGTTCTCCGAGGTGCCCATGTTTCCCAGAGAGGACTTCCCGCAGGAACCTTCCGATTGGTGTGTTCGAAGGCTCGAAGGTCTGAAGCGCCGGGATGCCAAGCGCACAGAGCGCGTCCAGCAGGAGCTTCGACTGCGTCGTCGTGCCGGCACCGTCCGCGCCCTCGAAGACGATGAACTTCCCGAGCGTCATTTCGGCTCCGCTCCTTCTACCGCGGCCGGTACTTCCGGGATGTCGAACTCGTCGAGTACGAGTGTGGAGAGGGCCTCACCCTCCAGGACGTGTTTCATGATCTTGTAGATGTTCTTCTCCGAGAGGAAGATGGTGCGCGACTTGTACGTCGTCAGAAGCACGCCGTCACCCGTGGAAGGGCATTCACAAAACCCCCCGCTCTCGGGCATCATGGAGACGCTGTCGCCTTCGAGGATCTTTTTCAGATGCAGGACGTGTCGACTACTCTTCTCTGCTACCGACATGGGGTTCCTCCTTGTTTTCTGGGGGTTGGAACATCGCCCAGCCGAGCGCCTGGTGCGCCAACAGCGAGCGCTCCACCATGCCCGCTTCGTAGAAAGCCTCTGACTTGATACGCACGAGCAAGGACTTGTTTACGAGATCGTACACGGTCCCGTCGATCAACATGGTCATGTGTGCGTCTTGAAGGGCCAGTCCGTCCGGAGGGATGCCAGGGAGATCCACCTTCTTGCAGATCCTGTGGGTCTGCAAGATACACGGAGCAGCGTTCTCGAATGTAGTTTTTCTCATCAAGCGCAGGTCTTTCACCAGCAGAGCATCCATCTCGGGCCTCCTGTTTTTCGAGCTACGCGAGCAGATCCTTCACGAACGCGACTTCCTCGTCCCACGCGCAGAGCACGTAGAAGAAATCGCCGAAGGGCGACTTCGCCAGGAGTATGGGATCGCCCTTCCGGGTCTCGAACATGCTCGACGGGGCGATGACGGAGAGAATCACCGGAGGGGTGATCTTGGGTTCGTGGTTGAACGCCGCCTCGTGCACCTTCTTGTAGGCGGTGATCTCATCCACGGCCGCCTGCGGAAGCTCGGGAATGAAGTCCTCGGTGCCGCGGTGCGACAGCTTGTACTTCTTGCACAGGGAGTCGATCTTGGCCTGCGTGGTCGTCTTCCACGGGATCCACTGCGTGAGCTTCGGGTAGTTCTTCCGAGCCTCCAGGACCGTGATGGCGTGCCGGATGTCCTCGGGGATCATCCTGCGCAGCGTGGTCTTGTACAGCTCGGCGCGCTCGTAGACCAGGTCCAGCTTCTTCTGGAGGTCGTCCAGGTTGACGTCCACCGGCTGCTCGAACTCCTGGACGATGTCCTTGGGCTTCACCTCTTCGCGCTTGTCCGAAGACGCCGGCTCGAACAGCGGAGTCCCCGAGTCCAGAACACCCGTGGTCAGCTCCACCATATTCGACGTAGAGGCTGTCAGAGTCCCGCTGTTGGTGATCATGACGCCCCGAGACCACCGACCCTCGGTCATGTTCATGGAGACGAACTTCGTCATCTCCTCCATGACCACGTCCCGAGCCGTCGGCACCTTCTTTTTCCAGAAGCACAGAGCGTCGATGAACTTCTTGAACATGGCTACTCCCCTTCTACGGTGCGCAGCACTACGACACCGCCGTCGCTTGCGCTCTTGAGGTGTCGAACCGACACGATTTCCCTGTACGAGCTGGCTTTGTGCGGAGGGGATATGAAAATGAGCGCAGAGTCCTCGATACCCTCCAACGCGGATCGCAGGTCGCCTACCGTCTCGATGTCTCGATTTTCCACGCTACTCCTCGCCTAGCCAGCGCCGGCCGTTCTTCTTTACGAACTCTTTGATCTTGGGGTTCTGGTAAGGATCGTAGAAGCACGTCATCACCTGGCTGGAGTCCACGATCCACTGGAGCCAGTCCTCGCCTTCCTGGGGCCATTCCTTCCGGTGATGCGACTCCACGGAGTGCGGCAACGTCGTTGCACGGAGCAGGAACAGGTACTCGTGGTCGAGCATCCAGTCCTTCGATTTCAGGGCTATACAAGTGTACAGGTGGAACCCGCGGAACTTGAGCGCCAGGGCGACCCTCCACGGGAGGCCCAGCAGCTCGGGGTGCTTGTACTCGGGGTTCGCAGAGTTCTCGACCAGCCTGTAGGCGTCCTTGGCGCGGATCCAAATTCGGCAGAGTTGGTGCATCCAGGGCTTCAGCATCTCGATGGCCTGCACCACGCTCGGGGCGTAGGCATCGGGATCGGAGCCCTCGACGAACTCGGGGAGCTGCGTGACTACGGTATCGATGAGGTGTGGGGCCACGTTCAGTCGCCCTCGTCCAGGTCCGCCAGGTCTTCGTAGACGTCCCGAGAGGCAGGAGCCTGTGGGCCTCTGCGCCGCTTGTTCGCGGGGATGGAAGGTGCACTCGCCGCGGCCTCTTCCATGATGTCCTGGAAGCGCTCATGGATGGTCTTCAGCTCTTCGAGAGCCTGGTCGAGCCTCTCTTGCAGGATTGCGCGCTCGTCCAGTGCTGAACAAAGAGGGCAGTCGACTCCGACCTCCCACTCGATGGTGATACCGTCCTTCTCGTGCTTGAAGCAGTTTGGCATCGTCCCTCCGCTGTGTGACTGAGCATATATAGGTCAGCTTGGATGGGTTGTCAAGATACCTGAACAAACTTTTTTTGTGGAGCTTGGGAGGCCTGTCTTATATACTCCAGACCATGTTCAAGAACAAGAGGCACAACTGGGACGAGATCGCTCTGGACCCGCGGCACCCAGACAACGAGGTCGCCCGGAGGTTCCTGGATCTCGTGATGAGCCCGAGGTACCGAACGCTGAAGGACCCCGACCCCAAGATGCGCGACTGGAACGTCTACAGGGCCGGCTGGGGGGCGTTCGCCGAGGCCCAGGTCCTGGGCAAGCTCCAGCCCCGGGAGGCGGCCCAGCACGCCCAGTGCGAACTCAGCCAGCAGTTCTGCGAGGATCTCCAGGTCGAGCTGAACAAGACCCGCGAGGAGAACGACGAGCTGAAGAGGCAGGTGGCCCAGCTCAAGAAGGAGTCCTTGAAGGGCACCTTCCAGTGCATCTGCTGCAAGGACGCCTTCACGGAAGAGGACACGCTGCCACTGACCTGCGAGTTCTTCCCGACCGCCATCAACATCTCCATCGACGACGTGGTTGTCAAGATCACGGTCGATCTGCCCCTGGACAACACCGAGCTGAAGAAGCTGGAGGGGCGGGAGAACGAGAAGCCCTACATCTGCAAGGAGTGCTTCAGCGGGGTCGCGGGGACTGCGGTCTCCAGGATCATCGAACGGATACGCAACCGCCGGCACCTGGAGATGTGGGGTCGTGTCGAAGGGGTAGCACCCACGCGCGGGAGCACCGCCTTGCAGGTCCCCGTCCCCGCCAAGAAGACCAGGTTCCCAAAAATCAAATTCGACTAGTAGTGCTCGGGCAGGCGAACCTTGATCGGGGGAAGGCTGCTGTTCCTCCAGGCCAGAAGGGTCCCGATGATGACCTCCTCCTTGCCGGCATCAGGAAATGCCGCTCGGGACTTGACCGCCATGTCCACGAACAGGTTCTGCATCTTGCTCCGCTTCCAGAGCCACGAGAGGAAGGAGAGAAAGTACATCCCACAGCAGGCACCGATCACCGTCGCGGTGCTCCCGAAGAAGTACACCAGGACGATCCCGAGGACCGTGAAAAAGATCCAAGGACCCGTCAGGCTGGAAGGGCTGTTCAGTGGAAGCTCCACCCGGGCTTCCAGCTCTCTCCGAAATGCGTTCAGATCAGCCATCGACCCGCGCCTCACCCGTCACGATCCTCCGGATCTGCATGGAGGAGACTCCAAAGTCCTTCACGAGAGATGCATAGGAAACACCCTTCGCACGCAACTTTCGGATCTCTTTGACCTGCTTCGAGGTGAGTTTGACGTGCGGGTGATTCTCTCCGTGAACAGTGTTCGCTCGTAACTCTTCCAGAGGGGGCACCTTCGTGGGGTATTGGCTCTTCCCCAGAAGAGCGGACCGGACGGTCGACACCGTACAGTCGTACTTGGCCGCCAGCTCGGTGGCCGTCGCACCCTTACGATAGAGCTTGCGCATCTCCCCAACGATCTTCCCATCGAGCGCCTTGTTCCCCCGGGCCTCGGAAGCGAGGCAGGCCTTCATCAGCTCGGGGGCGACGTCCTTGTAGGTGATGTACCGCACGGCTTGTCGAATCGCTTCTTTTGAGAACCCGTACTTGGCCGCGAGCGCGGTCTGGGTCTCTCCGGCGATGAACGCCTTCCGAATCTTCACCACAACTGCTTCCGACTGCATCATCTGGATCATTGAACCTCCTAGCTTCCCTGCTGGTAATATAGTCATGCCTGGAGGTGAAGTCAAGACCTGGAGGGAAAGATTGTCATCGAGGAGTGACCATCCATATGTAGGTGCGTTGCACCTCGGTCTTGCAGTCCACGCAGACGAAGTATTCCGTGAAGTAGTTCAGGTCCACCCCGTTCGCGGTGCCCATGTCCGTGTGGAAGGTGCCTTTGTAGTTGAGGACGCCGTTGCAGCGATCCCTGCCGTGATATATCGGGCAGGTGATGGGGAGGACGGGAACGCGCTCCTCGGTCATGGCTCGCACTCCTTCTTGCCGTACGTCCTCCAGTACATCCTCCGGTAGAGGCCCAGAAGCGCATCGAGAGGACGGTTGTCGAAAATGGTAGGTCTCTGCTGGGACCTCTTCGAGGCCGGCGACATCTTCCTGGAGATCGCCAGGGCCAGGATCCCCATGTAGCCGTAGGTGACGAGGAAGTCCTCGTAGGACTTGTCTCGCCAAGCCTGCTGGTCCTTTCCCACCCCGTAGGAATTGACGTGGGCCAGCTCTTTCCAGGTCCAGCGCGTCATTCGGGCTCCTCGACCATCAGCCGAGCGAAAGCCGGCGTCTTCTCCCCGACCCAGGATCCGGTGACGTTGAAGTCCATGAACTCGACGGCCTCGTCGTAGTCCATCTTGTCACGCTCCATCAGGATCTTCACACACTTGTCCCAGTCGTACAGCGCGATAGTCCCGCGGGTGAACTGGGTAGAGACCCCAATCAGGGCCTCCTCGAAGCCGTCCGCGAGGAGGATCCCATCGTCGATTTCTGCGATCTGCTCTTTGATGGTTTGCTTGGACATGCGTGCTCCCTTCTAACCTGCTTGATAATATAGGGAGCTTCGGTAAGAAGTCAAGAGGCTACTTCTGCCGGAAATCGTACTCTTTCGAGTAATCGAAGAGATCGTTCCAGTCCTCGGGGTAGACCTTGGCCGGCAGGTAGTCGAGCCCTGCGGCCTGGGCGGCGAGCCACCGATGGTGCCCATCGACGATGAGGTACTCCCCACCCCCGTTGTAGAGGACGGAGATCTCAGGCATGCCTTCAGGCCAGCCCTCGGAGAGGCGCATCATCTCCGCCATGTCAGCAACTTCTCGGGGGTCCTTTGTGGCGAGGTCCTCGGTCGGAGACAGGCTATCGATGGGAACATCCTCGAACCAAGGCTCCACCTGAGCCTCGGAAATCTTGAGAAGGGATCGATCTGACAGGGCCAAGCGCATGGTGCAAAACATAACACGAAAGTGTTATGAGATCTAAAAATGCAAACAGGCTGTGGTACACTGCGAGGCGTCACAGAGGAGGATACCATGATCACCGCGCAGGAAGCCCAGGCACAGGTTCTCGAAGTCATCGCAGCCCGGCTGGAGGGGGAGATCGACGAAGAGCCCAGCACCGCGGCCGTGAAGACGAAGATCGAGACCGCCGTCACCACCGCGATCAGCGAGGAGCTTTTGTCGACCGCTCTGGACCTTACCGAGGTGGAAATCGGGCTCTTCAAAAGCGCCCCATTCAGCGAGTGGCTGACGGCCCTGAGCTACACCTTCTCGATCACTCCCGTCTTCAACGTAGCGGTAGACCCTCCGACAGCGAATGGAGGGGTCCTCACGATCTCGTGGTACGGCTCGGCCTACGGTAGAAGCCCCTCCGCGTAGTCTTAAAAACCGCTCCCCCAGTTTAAGAATTTATGGTATCAGTTTACAAGGGTTTGTAAACCAAAGGAGCGCATCAATGGCGGCAAGGAAGATTCAGGGTCGCGTTTTGAACCGCAAGGAGGTCAAGATCGCGATGATCCGTCAGGACCTGACTCCCACGGACCTGGCGAAGGCCTTGTCGATCTCCAAGATGACGATGAATGCCCGCATCCAGGGACGAACGAGGTGCCGGATGCTGGAGGTGGAGAGGCTCGTCGAGGTCCTCAAGGCCGACTTCGATCTGATCACGATGCCGGAAGGAACCGAGCCCATCGATTGAGACCTCCTTCAACCTTTCAGAGAAGCCCTCACGTCCCAGGTCCAGGTCTTCGTTCGACAGTCATAGCACGACACCACGCGACACCTACATTCCGGACAACAGTAGCGTCCGTCAGGTTTGCCTTCCATCATCATGCGCTCTGCGTACGAAAACAGATGCCCGCAGTGGGGGCACTTGCGCTGATCTGCGTGCTTCGTTTTCATCTTAGAAAGGTAACCATCAATTTTGGTGTGTCAAGGGGTCGGGGAAAGCTCGGGTTGCACTTTCTGGCGGATCAGCTCCAGAGCTTCCGACGGGAGGCTTTCGGGGTGGGGGTTCGTGAGCAGCTCTTCGAGCATCCTCTTGCTCTCCAGAGAGAGCGGCCGGTGCTTCAGGGCCCACTTCGCCTTCTTCTTGAGGGTCGAGAGCTTCACTTCTTCTCCACTCTAAACTCGAAGCACTCCTCGACTTCGTTGTAGTCCTTCTGCGTGATCCCGCGCTTCTCCCCTGTGAGCAGCTCGGACACCGTCGTGGTCCGGAGAAGCCGGCGAGTCTCTTCGTTCCCGGGGACGACTTCACCCTTGACGGTCCGAAGCACGAGGGCCTTCCCTTCACAGAAGCTCCAACCCTGCGCCGCGGCAATGCGGTCCGCGCGCTCCTGCATGGAAACCTCCAGGGCTGCGCGCTCCTCGTCGGCCCTCTTGATGTGCTCGGTCGCGCTGTGCCCGTGCCCAACCATGAATGTGCGGAAGGCAGCGTTACACGAGAGCACCGGGATGTCCTCGCCTTCGGACTCGGAGTAGAAAGGCTCCGTTCGGAAGCTGTCGAAGTAGAAGTCCATCCCTTGAACGAGAACCTCACGCCCGACCGTGTGCGTGACGAGCATCTCGTGGAACTCGTTGGAAACGTACATCATCACCTGCTTCATCGAGACCTTCCTTTCAGTCCTCGTCGTCTTTTACGGGAACCCACTGCTTGTCCATCGCGTACATGTAGACCGCGTTGCAGACCACGCACCCGATCCGGGTGCCGTTCTCCGGGTTCGGCGGGTGCGGGATCAGATTCCCGCAGGAACAGCTCACCTGTCCGGTCCAGTCCGGCTGAGGCGTGAGCGTGAAGAGGACTCCGTTCACTCGGGCTCCTTCTCCAGATCGAAGTGCCCCAGGGCTACCTGCTCCGCCCACGCAGGAATGTTCATCTTCGTGAGGTTATCGATCTGGCGAGCTGCCTCTTCCTTGGTCCAGAAGGCCCCGGGGTTGACCGGCCCGATTGCCATGCCGTTCTGCGTGTTCGTCAGGGACAGGACCACGTAGATCTTCTTCTGCTCACGCAGCGCCCGCTCGGCATCGACTGCCCGCTGCGCCCAGCAACGGTGACAGCAGGGCTCCCCCGAGTAAGGATCCGTGAAGAGGTCCTTCTTGGCCGTGTGGCACCTCAGGCAGATCTGAAGGTCCTTGCTCATGTCGCAGCTCCCGACAGCCACCTCTCAGCCACGGCGCGGTCAGTGCCTTCGTACACGACCTCTCCGTTGTGGGTGACCCGGTAGGTGCGGTCCCACGCCCGGACCCACAGCCGGACCATTACCTGGTGGTCCTGCTTCGACAGGAACTGGTCCCAGTGCTCCTGAAAGTGGCTTTCGAGAGTCTCCCAGAAAAGCGTTTGTCCGGACATGCTCCACCTCCTAGCCTGGATACTATAGTCAGCCTGGTCAAGAAGTCAAGGGGCCTTTTCGGGGGTCTTCGGAGTGGCACAGTCCCTCAGGTACTCCTCAGAGCCCTGGTACAAGGTTCCACACCAATGCTCCTTCCACGAAGTCCAGGAGAGGCCTTCAAAGACGACACGAGCGCCTCCCCAAGTGCAGCTTGCTGCGTACCGGCCGTCGATCACGTAGATCAACGGATCCGAGTCGAGGACCTCGATCTTCCTTCCAGGATAGAGACGCCGCGCCTCCCGGTCGCAACTGTACGGGTCCGTACAGGACGCACAGAACACCGCCAGGGCGATTAAGAAGTACCTCACGGCTTCTCCTTGCGCTCGCGGAGCCTGTCCGCCGACACCTGAGCCCCCAGCGTGAGGGCTTCCCGCAGCTCGCTCAGGAAGCGGGCACAGACCGGCTCCAAGAGGAACGCGATCCCCGTCTCGATTTCCTTGGCGCGCTCTTCGTCCAGAGGCTCACCGGGCGGCTGAAGCGGCACGTCAATGTGCGAGGACTCCGCCGAGGTCAACCCGATACAGATGTCGACCACGTTCCCGAGGTCCTTCCCTGCCCGGATGTCGTGCTTCCTGCGGATTTTCACCTCGATGCGTACCGGCCCGAAGCGAACCTCGTTGCCGTCGGACTCGGTGGTCCAGCGATTCTCGTACCTGCTCATCCTTGTCCCTCCTTCTCCAGCTCCACGATCCAGTCGAGGTCTCTTTGGCCGCCCCGCCGGCACTCCTCCTAGCCAGGACACTATAATCATGCCCCAGCAGCAAGTCAAGGGCAGAAAATCGCCAAAAAGGGGTCTTGACTTACGCAGCAGGCATACTTATAGTTGCCAGGTCCGGAACTGCGAAAGGTGGTCCAGTGAAGTGGAAGCGGAAAGACGGTTGCCTGCGGTGCGGTGAGGGCAATGCCCAGGCTCGCATCCAGGAGCGCGAGGGGCAGTTCTGGCTGTCCTGGAGGCTTCCGGGGGGTGCCTGGGAGGTAGGGCAGTCGTTCGGCAGCGCCGAGGACGCCAAGGCCGTAGGAGAGACGGTGCTCAAGGCCATGCTGGAATTCGAGAGCCAGGAGAAGGCCTACTTCCAGCAGCGCAGAGACTACTACACCGAGCGCCAGAAGAAGAAGGACAGCCTCACACCCGAGGAGAAGTCCCTCAGAGCCGCCTTCGATGCGTACGTGAAGCTGAGCCCCGAGGAGCGGGACTACGCCCGGAAGATGGCTCCCCGGGTCATCGGTGTCTTCGATAAAGTTCTTGCCGAAGAGCAACAGGAAGGTCAGGCCTCGAATGCGTGAGTCAAAGGACATCACCCGGGAAGAGCTGATCCACATGATCGGCACCCTCCGCGGGGCCCTGTTCATCGGTGACCCTCCGATCTGTGAGCTAAGTGGCTTAGAGCTGAGCAACATGCAGGATGAGCACACGCGGCTCTACCTGGAGACCGCCTTCGACCTCTCTGACGCTGAGTGCAGCTACAAGACCGCGGCCGAGAAGATCGCCTCTCTGGAGGAGAAGCTGGCCGATGCGAAGGCGGTCATCGAGATGAACAAGGACGTCATCTCCGAGAAGGCAGCGAAGACCTTCATTCAGGCGACCAAAACGATCTGCGAGAACGTCGACAAGCTCGGAAAACAGATGGTCGACATCATCAAGAGGGCCTGTGACGATTGCCCCCACCGGCAGACGATTCCCTGCGAGACCTGCAAGCTGGCCGAAGAGATGGAGGGGCCTGAGGACCTGGAAAGGCTCGTCCGACGCGGCTGGCTCGGCAAGACGATGACCGCAGAGGAGCGCGAGGAGCAGCGCCGCAGCTTCGCCCACGGCAACGTGAGCCTCCACAACCCGAACGTGACCCGAGAGCTGATCGACCAGGAGGCCGAGAAGCTGAAAGGTGGAAAGTAGGATGTCGAAGTTCCAAGAAGGTGACACGGTCAGGGTCAACGCGGAAGGTAAGGAGTACCACGGTGCCATGGGGATCGTAAAAATCCCCCATATCCAGTGCACCGACGACCCCGTGAACCTCGTGGGGGTGGTACTCGACATGGATGCGTACTCCGGAGTGGCCCGGTGGTTTGCGGAGGATGACCTCCTTCTGGGACACAGGAAGACCACCAAGTCCTTGGGTCTGGACCACCTGACATCAAAGGAGCAGGCTCTTTCGGTGAAGGACGTTCCTCGAACGAAGTTCGAAGACCTGGTCTCGAAGCCGATACTCCCGAACACTCCCGCCCCGCGGGTGAAAATCGAGAAGATCCCTCTCGCAGCATCCCTGTTCAAGGAGGGCTACTTCAACGCGGACCTCGCGTATGCCGAAAGGCGCATGTTTGCAGCTCTCGGGCTGCCAAAGGCGCTTCTCGGGAAGCAAGGAGACCACCTCGAAAAGCAGGAGGCCACGACTCTCGGGTTCGAGGGGAAAGATCCCGAGGTGCATAAGCGTTCCGTGGCCGAGAAGCTCGCGCGGTTCGTCGAGTCATACGGCATGTCCGGAGAGGTCTATGAGGAGTACCGGAAGGAAGCCTTCGGCGGCACTCGCGATTTCACGGGTGAGATCCCCGGGGATGCAGCACGGAGGGCGGCCATGAAGATCCGTCTGAGAGAGATGAAGGACATCCTGGACCGAGGCCTCCGAATCCCTAGAGAACACATGGCCGAGTACAAGTTCCTGGTGGACGCGGTGGGGGAGGAGTACCTACGCGACATGGATAAGATGCAGGCCGACAACCGGATACAGCGAGCCGCGGAGATGACCAAGAATCTGGGCATGAATATGAATATATTTCCCAAGCTCTCGTTCGACGTGGTCGAGTGGGACCGGGCCATCTCGAAGCCCGCCCTCAAGGAGACCTGGAGCGCGACCATCATGCTCGCCTCCGGCAGGGAGGTCTCGATCCCGGATCCGAACCCCGAGAAGTGGGAGCTAATCGAGACCAAGAAGGACTTGCCGATCAAGAAGATGCTGCTCACCCCTCACAGCGGGATCAATCAACCCGGCAACGAGGGAAAGGTCTACCCTGTCGTCCATGAGGCGGGACGGTGCTGGATCAAGGACATGGCCCGGATCGTGTCCCAGACCGAGCGCGTCAGCCCCTTCGAGGAGCGCTTCTCGTACCTCGTCGAGCTGCGGCACTTCAAGGAGAAGGCCGTCGTGGAGAACTCCTACACGAACGCTCTGCCGACCCTCTCGGTGCTCTGGTAGGCCATGAAGAAGTTCGGTACAGGAAGGTGCGCCAACCGCGCCCACTGCATGCAGGAAGACCCTCAGCTGGAGCGCTGCGCAGGGAAGGTCAACTGCCTCGACTGGGCTCCGAGCGGTCTCAAGGTACGCCACGACGAAGGGTGCGACGGCAACTGCGGGATCGTGTTTCAATGCCCTGGCTGCCGGCACGTCTTCGGAGCCTGCCTCGGGATGGGCAGCACCGACTACTGCAACGACTGCGCATACGACGAGGTATCACATGGTTGACCCGAGCCAGACTCCCCCTCCGTGGGTCAGCTGCATGATCCGGGATGTCATCGACCGGGACTTCTTCGGCAGTGGGTTCCGGGTAGGACCTTGGCACTACGTCTGCGGAAAGTGTGGGTTCCGAATCCGCCTCGCGGATCTCGATCCGGAGAAGCTCGATGAGTGCCCGGAGTGCAAGTGGGCCGGACCCAAACCCCACGATTATGGAGACGCGATCCTACACAGGCTGTGGACCAAGGCCGTCGGCACCGCAGACTACTGCAAGGAGGAGTGGAAGGCTCTGGAGAAGCTCGTCCACGCCGGCATCGAGGCGCTCAAGAAGATCGCCGGAGAAAAGCGATGACCTTCGACCGAGACCACTTCTCTCCGGAAGTCTACGACGCGAGGGACGCCGAGTTCTTCTTCGAGTACGGCCGGGCTCCATGGAGACGGTGGGATCTCTTCAGGCACATCGAGCAGAAGTTCATCACAAGGGTAATGCCAGAGTACCTCAAAAAGCTGATGAAGGTAGCTGAATACATCGCGGTCCCCGACGAGACCGCCGCCTTCGAGTTCGTCCTGACGCTGACGGACGAGGAGCTGATCGAAGCGCACTTCAACATCGACGATCAGGTACCGACCTGGATCACGGACATCATCAAAACCGCGGTAGGGCGTCGTCTGTCCGACAGGTCCCTAGAAATAGGAGTAGAGCCTTCATGAGCTTCATCTCGATGGATGTCGAGTCGGACGGGCCGTGCCCGGGTCTGTACTCGATGGTGAGCTTCGGTGCCGTCGTCGTCGAGCCCGAGCTGAGCAGGACCTTCTACGGTCAGACGGCCCCGATCTCGGACCTCTGGGTCCCGGGAGCCCTCTCGGTCAGCAGGACCACCAGAGAGATGCACCTGAAGTTCCGTCACCCTGAAAAAACGATGCAGGACTTCGAGACGTGGGTCAATGCCGTATCCCCGAACAAGCCGGTGTTCATCTCGGACAACCCGGCGTTCGACTGGTCGTTCATCAACTACTACTTCCACAAGTTCCTCGGGAAGAACCCGTTCGGGCACTCCGCCCGCAGGATCGGAGATCTGTACTGCGGGCTGATGAAGGACGCCGGCCGGAACCACGAGTGGAAGAAGCGCCTCCGGAAGACCATGCACACGCACCACCCGGTCGACGACGCCAAGGGCAACGCCGAGGCGCTGCTCTCGATGCAGGAGATGGGCCTGAAGATCAACCTGGAGGGGAAGTAGATGGCTGCCATCGGCGGAGGGACTCAAGGCGTGGGAACCCTTCAGTTCTGTGGGTCCTTCTACTACGGCGTGGGTTACGACACCACGTCGGGAACGATCACACTGCCCTACCGACAAGGCAGGAGGGTCTTAATCCGGTACGTCTACCGGTCTAAGAGGCCCAAGCTGCGCTACCCGACCATCATCCACAAGCCCAGCGTTCCGCGCAGGGCCGAGCCGATGCCGCAGCCGAAGACCATTGAGGTCTCTCTGAAGTCGACCCGGAGGGTGACCCTCGTCGCCTGGACGAGAGGACACGTCCCGAAGGACCTCAGCTTGCGGACACTCAAGATGCTCACCATCACGAGGAGATAGCTATGGCACGCATCCGAACAGTGACCGTCACCGGTCAGGGCACCGTCAGGAACGGCACGTACGTGAAGTCTCCACGGCCCTTCGTGGAGCACCAGGCGAAGATCGACTTCGACAAGGTCCACCTCATCGAGGACGGGAAGATCTACATCCTGGTGAAGTTCTGCGAGACGGACAAGGGCGTCGAGACGGTCTTCGAGTGCCGGGAGACCAAGGAGCAGCTCGAAGCGCTGCTGAGCGAGCCGGAGAAGGAGGCGACCTGATGTGGTTCGACCCTGTAGGAATTTTTCCGTGGAAGGCCCTGGGCCATGTACTCCTCTGGGTACTCCTCATCGGTGCAATTGTACTGATGCTGGTCGTGTCCTTTCAGAAGTGCTCTGAAGACAAGGCCTCCTACCGAGAGACCAGCACTCTCTGCCAAGACAAGGTGAAGGCAATGAAGCTCCACCCCATAGAGGCACGCACCGCGTACGACCTCTGCAAGGAGACGGACGGGAGGCTGCCATGACGGACAGAGTCTGCGCTCTGACGGTGATCCTGGACCATGACATGCGCACCGACGACGCGGACGACCTGGTGCGAGCGATCCGGCAGTTGAAGAACGTCGCCAACGTCGTGCCGGAGATCTCGGAGCCCTTCGCGGAAGCGACAGCTCGGACACGCCTTGCGCTGGAGCTGCAAGAGCAGTTCCGCGGGATCATCGACAAACTGTGGTCGAGGTAAGTCACATGACTCTGTGGAAACGCTTCAAGCGGTGGTTCCGGAAGAAGTTCCTCGGCTACGTCGACCCTGGCGTATACATCGAGGAAGTCCCTTGCCCTCCGGCCGTCAACCTGAAGGAAGAGCGCGTCCTCGGGATTGTAGGCTTGTCCCCAGACACCCCTGCGTACTTCGGGAAAATCTACACGGGCAACTGCAAGGTTCACGGACGCACGAGCTTCCTGCCCCCGAACAAAAACGGTGATAGCTACTGCGCATGGTGCTTCTACGAAGCGTCCAGAAAGAAGAAGTAGGACCTCATGGAGAAAGTCTCGTGTCCTGTCCTCGATCCCGTGGAGATGCTGTACACCCCTCCAGTGCAGGAGGAAGACGACATCTTCTCTCTCACGCTCTTCAACCACCACCATGATTTGGTAAGGAAGGCGTTCTCGAAGGACCCGAAGAACTACTGCCCCCGGTGCCAAACGGACCACATTCGGTACCAGGCCAGCGGGAACATGAAGGCGTCCTGCTGCGAAGAGCCCATCATGATCGCAGAATACTTCTTCGTCGGCCCGACTGGACCGGTCCACACGCGCTGCACGCACGACCACAGCGAGGCGGGTCATGGCGAAGAGTAGAAAGGGACTCTTCGGAGCAGGAATCCCGGCTATCTGCGGCTGGTGCGATATGGACCCGGAGAAACGGAAGGAAGAGGACCGGCGCAAGCCTCCTTGCGACCACTACGAGAGTCGCCCAAACTCGCATCCGTTCCTGTACGAAGCGTTCTGTAAACACTGCGAGCATCCTCCAAAGTGCCACCCCGGGTACACCGGATTCGGGTCTCTCGGTCCGAAGGTCAGTGAAGTGCTCAAACCGAAGAAGCCGAGCCTGAACCGCCGGCCGAGTGCTGCCTCGAAGCAGAAAGCTCTCGCGCTGGGGTGGTCCCACGAACTCAGCGAGATCTACAAGAAGCTGAACACCGCCAAGGTGGCGCTGAGGAAGATCGCCTCGTGCAAGAGCGTCGTCGAGGGCGACACCGTCGACATCGCACAGCAGGCGCTGAAGGAGCTGGACTGATGGCCCTGCTCAACCCGGGAGAGCCGATGTCCGGCAACGCCGAGCTGGATCGGCTGCGCAAGGAGAACGCCGAGCTGCGGCACCGGCTGGAGCGGATCCAGTACAAGGTCCACCACATGCGGCGCTGGGGCCAGAACTGGGAGCAGATGGACCAGTGCCGTGACGGCGAGTACCTGGAGTACGCCCAGGTCGTGAACATGGTCAACCACTGGGCTGACCTCTCGAAGGAAGTGAAGGTTCCATGAGCAACAAGATCTACCACTGCAAGTACGGGCTGACTCTGGAGAATGGTGAGTTCCGCAAGGAAGACGTGACCACTGAGACGCAAGGGCTAACGGATGCGTTCGTGATGGTCTCCATCCTGCGCGACGGAGAGAAAGCACACGACGGGGCAACGAGTACCGCCATCCTCTCCTACGACGGCCAGAACAAGGGAGAGCCGATTCCGGACACGGAGATGTTCAGCACCTGGGCTTTGATGGCGAACACCCTAATCAACGCAGAAGGGTGTCCGCCCTGGCAGAAGGAGATCGCGAGGCAGGCATTCGAAGCGGTACGCGAGAAGCTCACCGGCATGAAGACCCACTAGGAGGGCTGATGTTTGTCTCGAACGAGAAAATGATCGGGATGAAGGTCACTCTGACGGAGGGTGTCTGGACGGAGAAGGGCTACTACACCCGAGGCCACATCATGAAGATCAAGGACCTCGGGAAGTGGGGCGTCTTCGTCCTGGAAGACGAGGATGGCGAGCTGCAAATCATGATGAACCGGTTCACCGTCGTGGACGAGTTCCTGGTGGCGGAGGAGGGCTGCGATGACTGAGGAGTCGTACCTGATCCTGCACGTCGGGACCATCGTGGGGGACTGCGCGGTTTGGTGGGGGCCCGATCACAGGGGCTATACCACAGACATCGACAAGGCCGGCCGCTACACGAAGGAAGAGGCCGACGCGATCTACAGCAACCGGCCGAGGCTGGACAAGCCGATCCTCTGGAGCAAGGTCGAACCCTTGATCGTGCGGCACGTCCACTTCGACAAGGTGATCGGGTTCGCTTCGCCTGATCTGCGGGGGGTGAGCGAGTAATGGCCTGGAAGAACTGCAAACAGTACAGCCTGGAGAAGTGCGGTCCGGGGAAGCCCTGCCAGTTCAATGGACCTGTCAACTACACCTGCTCCGGCAGAACCCTGCCGGAGCCCGAGAGGAGGGACATCATGCCCAAGAAGAAGAAGACCAAGAAGAAGCCCGTCGAGAAGAAGGCGCGGAAGACGCCCGTCGATCAGCTGGACAACGTCCGGGCGGTATCGTCGGCACAGGAACTGCCGGAAGAGCCCGCCGTACTCCTCGTAGGGAGGGTTGAGGAGCTGCTGACGGACATCAACCAGCTCCATGAGCAGCTAGGCGAACAAGAACAGCGGGTCGCCACCCTGAAGGACCGGCTGCGGGACATCAAGTTCGACAACGGGAAGCTCTCCGTCGAGTTCGGCTGGAACGAGGGCCCCGAGACCCCCAGCGTCCGTGTCGGAGTCTTCGCTGATCGCGGGTTCGTCTACACCGAAACCTCCCTGGAAGAGCTGGGCGAAATGGTCGAGTGGTGCAAGGGGCAGCTGGGCTGAGAGCCTCTTGACTTTCCCATCGACAGTGTCTATATAGGTAAGATGAAGACGCGCCTACAGTTCGACTTCAATGACGAGCAGCTGGAGCTTCTGGAAGACCTGATGTCCAGGCTGACGGCCTCCTCGCGCGCCGAGGTGGTCCGCAGGGCCTTGCGCCTGATGGACCTTGTCCAGAGCGGGCAGCTGAAGGTGATCGACAAGGACGGGGTCTCCCGAGAGGTCCTGCTCATCTGAAAGGAACCCCATGAAGGATATGGAGAAGAAGGTCCTGGTCGCCTACAGGAAGGTGCACGAAGCCGAGATGGCCCTGCACTGCGTCGTTGAGGAGGCGTACCCCGTTGGCTCTGAAGTAACCTGGACGACAACCAGGAATGCCCTGAGCTACGAGCAGCGAGGTGTGGTGCTCTACCTCAGGTACACGGGGGAGGTCAAGGTCCGAAACCTGAAGACAGGCGCGGAGTCCTGGCACTCGGCCAGGTACCTGTCCTACGCGCCGCTGTGAGGAGAAGATCATGAACACCACCTGTTACCTGGTCGGATACATCGACCCGAAGACCCGCACGGTCACGCACGTCCAGACGGCGAGCGAGTCCGCCCAGTCGATCACGGCGCTCTTCAGCGAGTTTCCGTTCGACATCGACAACGTCTCCGCGGAGGACTACGGAGCGGCGAGGAAGAAGATGGTGCAGCTGCTCTACGAGAAGCGCACCTGGCCCCGGTGGGGCTGGATGTGGGACCTCCTCGAAGAGGACTGCAATGAAGCTCTGGAGGACTAATTGAAGTTGGAAACCCTCGATGAAAAGACCCGTAGGTACAGAGACGAGACCCTCCTAGAAATAGAGAGCCTTGAACAGCAGCTCGCGAATCTTCGAATCGTGGTAAAGGCCTTGAATAGCGTCCTAGAGTTCTCTTCCGAGCAGACCAACCCACCTTTGAAGGCTGAAGGGCGCGCGAGCAGCCTGATAGCAGACACCATCAAGGCCGTGTGCACCACTTGGAAAACCATACGAGAGATTTCCGACTCGGCCGAAGACCTGCGAAGCCTCTCGCAGTCGAACCTCTGCACCCAGTGCCGCTGGATGTGGGAGCACGGGATTCTCGAACGACGAGAGCGCCCCTTTCGGCCCCCGCGCAAGCACCCGAAGAGATACGAGTACAAGACCCCGGACCATGGGAAGAACCCCGCAGCTGTGTCTATGGGTCAGCTCGGAGGTCGGAAGGGCGGTCCTGCGAGGGCCGCGTCTCTGACCCCCGAGCGCCGTTCCGAAATCTCCAGCAAGGCAGCCAATGCACGGTGGAAGGGTTCCAAGGACCCCCCACCACGTCCTTCTATTTATCTTGATCCGAACACGTACCAGTACGGTAAGGACTCTGAAACATGAAGACGGTCTTCATCTACCCCAATGGAGCCACCGCGAGCTGGGTGGAAGGAGACCTCCGGAACCCGGGGCACTTCCCCCGGGAGACCTACCTGAAGGTCCTGGTCGCCAGGTACGGCAACCTGGTAGCTCTCGTCACGCCGGAGACGACCTGGGTCGCCGCGGCTCAAGAGGACCTCGACAACTTCATCGACCAGCACATCGACCAGTACATGAGGGAACACAACCTGGTCTCGGTGTCCCAGAAAGCCCTCGACGTGCTGCACCCCTTCTGGCCTCTTGACTTTCCCCCAGGCATGACTATATAGTGCAGGATGACAACTCGAAAGGGGCTGTGATGAAAGAGCAGGAGACCTGGACCTGGGAAGAGATTGCAACAACTTGGGAACACATTAGAGAGGACATGTGCCGGTGGGACCAGCAAAGGTCCATGACAAAGGTTTACCTGGAGAAGATCCCTCCGAAGTGGCGGCCGGGGATCGCTCTGGCGCTGGCACTGGAGAAGTGGAAGCCCGGAGCGAAGGGCCGTGGGTGCGGAACCTGCGCGCTCTGCGTCCTCTACAGGGTGATGAACCACCCCGAAGACGTGGGGGAAGAGAAGCACTGTAGGGAGTGCCCTCTCGCCGCGAAAGATAGGTTCTGTACCCGCGCGGGCTCCCTCTTCAGGGAGTACCACCACGAGGCTGCCGAGATAGCTCTCGGAGGTCTCGACGGGAAGAAGGCCGTGAAGATTGCGGACAAGCTCTACAACCTCCTAGTGGAGTGCTACCGCGAGGAGTACGAACGATGAGCACGCCGGTCGCCTGCGAGGTCGCGCTGCGGTGCACGAGCCCTGAGGGCCCTGCCAGGGTGTGCAGCTTCTACGTGACCTACGACCCCGTGACTCCCGGGTACCCCCGGTGGTGCAAGTACGCGAGCACCCCTGCTGCGTTCTGTGGGCACCCCCAGGCCCGGCTCATAGCCATTCGTGCGGCCGTTCTCGAAGCCTTGGGGTTCATGAGCGACGAAGACCGGGAGGCGGAGAAGCGGCGGCGGATCGAGGAGCGCTGAAGGGGAGGGGATGATGGACTGGACACAGATAATGGAGGAGCGCGACGACAAGGGACAGTTGACGGACCTCGCCATCGCTGCCGACGCATTGGATGATCTCGGGTGTGACTGCGGGACAGACGAACCGGGGTCGTGTCTGCTCTGTGTGTGTGAGCGGGCTATTCGGAAACTGGTTGACGACATCGCCGCCCTCGAAGCCGCTCTCGAAGCGGAGCGGGGGAGGGCGGAGAAGGCGGAATCGGAATCGGAGACCTGGATGCTTCGCGCAGCATCCGTGATCGAAATCATACAGACTCTTCGTCCTGAAACAACGTGCGGAGAAATCCAGCAGTGGGTGGGCTTGTATCGTAGCGACCGAGACGCCGCCCTGGCACGGGCGGAGAAGGCGGAGTTCGAAAAAGAGATTCGCGATCTCGATGCATGTATAAAATGCGAGCGCGAAACGACCGTCACTAATTCGCGCCTGTGCGAAGAGGCAACCGTGAATTTCTTGAAGTTGCAAGCTGCCGAAGCCGCCCTCACCGCCGCTCGCGTCGATGCGGTGAAGGCGGAGGGAGATCGGGATGAAGCACAACAGCGATTAGAATTGTATATGAAACTTGCTGGACCCTGGGACAAGGAAGTGCATGAATTAAAGGAGGAAGTTAGGCGTCTGCGCGAATCAAATACCGGGTCAACGTTTGTCGATGTCCCCGAACATTCAATGTTTGGGCGCTGTGAAATACTTCTCAAAAAGGTACTTATAGATGAGCCCTTTCTCTCAGAGGAGGGAGTTACGTTATTGGAGGCCGTAGGTATTGAGGGGTGCTTACATGAACTGATTAGGCGATATGAAAAGGCTATTGCCGCGCTCGCCGCCGCGCGCGGCGAAGCTGTGCGGGAGTTCGCGGAGTGGCTGATTTCTGTTGAATCTCCGTGGGCGGTATATAGCCCGGATAATAGGGATGTCATCAATCCAAGCGCAGAGATGATGGCCGCCCGCTTCCTCGCTCGAAAGGAGCCGACCGATGTGTGATGTGAGAGAGCAAGCCGCGAAGGCGGCGCGGGAATGGGAATTGTCGGAATCAGAGGTGTCCGGTGATTGCCCGCGTGACGACGACGGGGTGTTGCAGGCGTCGGGTGTGTTCGTCGCTGGCTACCTACTCGGCCACGCTGCGGGCGTGGAGGAGGGCGCGCGGAGTGCGTTGGGGTGGGCGTTCGACAATTCGTTCTTGGACCTTCACGATTGGGAGAAAGAGGGAGAAGAAATTACATTCGATGAACTGCTCGCCCGCTTCCTCTCCTCCCTCGCGCCCGGCACGGTGCTTGCAACGGGAGAGGGGCAGAAAGAGGAGGGAGCATGAGACGACTGATTTTGGAACCGGATGGCTGGCCGTGTTCGTTGAGTGAGTGCCCTCCCGGCCTGTTTCTGTTCGACGACACCGTCTGCTTCAAAACGGAGTACGGCGCGATGGAAACAGTTGGCCCGGTGAACGTACCCGGAAGCGAGATTCGATGGACATGCGGATCGCGCACGGACGCCTACAACTCGGCCGGAGAGCACTTCTGTGGTCCGACACCGGATGCAAAAGAACGACTCGCGGTGCAACCGCTGATCGCGCAATGGGAGGACTCATGAGAAAGTGCATCGAAAACGAACACGGCGAAATCGTCCCCGCCCCTCCCCTCCCCATCCGCGCCCCCGGCCACGGGCAGGGGACGGAGGAGGAGAGGGTGGAGCGGGACGAATTCGAGAAAGATGCCACGAGAGTTTGTGGAAATTGTAAGCACCTTGGCGACAAAAGTAGCGGATATATTTTCTGCAAGAAATTCGGGAAATATATGTGTCCGTTTTTGACTGAACAGCCGTGCATGGTTTTTGACGCCGCAGCCGCCGCCGTGCCGGTGTACACGACCTTCCCGCCGCTGCCGCTGCCGCCCTCTCCCTGTGCCTGTGGGGAGGATCACACGGTCGACGCCGCTGCCGCCGCCGCCGTGCCGGTACCGGCCGTGGAGTGGACGACGGAGCGCATGAAGAATCTCGGAGTCTGCCACAACGGGCAAGCCGACGCGATAGTTGATGGTGCATCTGGAACGTGTGCGCTCTGGCCGAGTCAGGAGATGGACGGACTGCCGTGTATGTCGTGCTCATACTTCGAGGACGCGCGGCTCCGCATCGAGCCGCCGGTGACGAAGGGGGAGGGCGGGAAATGAAGATATCAGAATTGGACAGGGCAAAGCGCGAAGCGTTGACGATATTCGACGAGTGGAACGACGTCACCGGGTTCGTGACTCCGCACACAAGTTACTACGACGAGTTAACCAGTATCATTGAGGACGCCGTAGAATGCGGCGCGGCCTATGCAACCGACAACGTCGCCGAGTTCAAAAAGCGAATGGCCTCTGAGCGTGGTTCCGCCCTCACACCGTCCGCCCATGACGAAGGAGGGACGCGATGACCGCCGAGCGCCCGAAGTGCATCGATGGGGAGTGCTGCAAGTCGGCACCGGACGGGCACTTGCTGGTAAGCGAGCGGAGAATAATCTGCGGGTGGTATTTCAAATTGCTGCGGTGGAACGAGTCGCGCGGGATGCCCACCCGTTGCGACGCCTGCCGCCGAGATTTTCCGAACGAGGAGGTGCCGAAATGAAAGACGCACGGTTCGAGGAGCTGCTGTTTCGATTCGAGAACGCGGTTACGGACGTGGAGAGCGAGCCGTCCCTTAGTTCTTCGTATCGAGGGTACGTCGAGACTGCGGTGGACGCAAGGGCCGCCCTCGTCGCGTACTTCGAGGAGCGTGTGACGACGGTTATGGAACGTCTCGATGTGATGCGCGACGGACTGGAAAATGGGATGCAAGAAAACGAAGACGGAACCTACACCGTGATCTGGACGAAACGGCAGTTAGAGACAGCCAAGAAAGAGGCGAAGAAATTGTACGACAAGCTGTGGGCAGAACCAGACGAGGCTCCCCGATGACCGCCGCCACGATCCCCGACATCGCGCCCCGCATCGTGGACGGCGAGCCGTACTGCACGGGAACGGAGTGCCCGGCGTGGAAGGTGCAAACATTGGAAGTGCCAAACATCCTCGGCGTGAAATGGACGGAGACACGAGGGTACTGTTCCAAGGGCGGAACATTCCCACAAGCTATCTGCATCCCAGGTCTTCGTCTCCAGCGTGACACGCTACAGGCAGAGCGGGACGCGGCGTTCACGACGGGCGCTGGGGAGATGGCGAGACTGGTACACGATGAGATGGAACGTTGCATCGGAAAAGCGCGGAAGGCAAAGGAGATTACGCGCACGGCCCGACTCCGGTGTGAAATGGGTGCTGTGGTCGGCTGGATCGCGACATTGCAAGAGGAAATGTTCATAAATCCTGAGACGCGGCTGCGCGCCTCCCTTCCCGCGCAGATCGTGGACGAGGAGACCTGAGATGGTATCCGCCGAGCTACGAGAAATCATCAGTTGCGGTGACTGCACTGAACGCGAGTGTGATGGTATCAGCTGCTTGAGGAGCAAGGTCTCCAAGCTCGAAGACGAGCTGGAGCGCCTGAAGCTCTACGAGTCCGAGCACGAGCGCCTCAAGAGCGAGCTGAACCGGATCCTCCACCCGAACGGCGACGGGCCCAAGGCCCCGAGCTTCTGCGATCTCGTCGCCTACGTCGAGTCCGACTTCAGGAAGCTCAAGGACCACAACCAGGCCCTTCAAGAGAACCTGGAGCCCATGATCGAGGAGCAGCTGAAGAGAGCACGATCCCAGGTAGCCCGTGTTAAGCGGGCGGCTAAGGCACTGTGGTCGTTTGCTGGAGGAGAACCGTTCAAGGTCGTGGTTCTCAGAGAAGACATGGTGGAGGCTGTTGCTCGCACCATCCTGGACGCAGCGGACGGGGTGGAAGAGGAAGACAAAAAGCTGTGCCTATGCACCTTCAAAGGTGACGAGCATGCGTGCCCGCACTTCTGCGGGCCCTTCGGCATGCCCTTCCTCGACCCGTGCCAAAACCAGCACAACGACGTGTGCGTCTACGATGTCCCCGCACAGATCGTGGACGAGGAGGATGAGGCACAGTGAAACAGGAATCAAAAGACACGATAATCGCCATCGTCGTCGTTTCGAGTCTCTGTGTGGGTGCGAGTTTGGCGGGGCTGGCGATCTCATGGTTTATGGGGCTTCTGTGACCCGCACTGAGACCAGGAAGGACTGAACGATGGGCTTCTCAATGAAGGTACGAACCGAGACCGACGCCGCCATTTGCCGGAGGAAAGGTTGGGTGGTTGGGACCCGCATCGTCGGCACCGAGACAGGGCCCACCCAATCGTTCACGGACACCATCGAGATCACCGCCCTCGGTGTCGAGATGGTCCTGGCGAGGACCGTGCTCCCGGACGGAAAGTTCGGCAACGAGCAGGCCTGGTCGTTGCAGTGGAGAGACTGGGAGGCGGTACCCCGATGAGTGGTTCAAAAAGATTCCCGATCATGAGCGGCCCGTCGATCCCTTGGGAGATGATCGCCCCCTACGAGGGACAGGCCCTGGCGAACCACGGGCAGTCCCTGGAGGACCTCGCCCGCCGCGGGGGTCTCGACCCTGCCGAGGCTCTGGCCGTGCTCTCCTGCCTGAAGTGGAGGGACTCTCCGTGGAGTAATCCGGTGGTCCGCAACTCGCCGGCCCCTCTGGAGGAGCTGGAGAGGCGCAGGGCCGAGTTCGAAGGTCCCCGGGAGAGGATCTCCCAGCTCGAAGCAGCCCTCCGAGACAAGGACCTGGCGCTGGCGGAGACCGGAGCGCTGGTGCTGAACCACGAGGGGCATATCTCCCGTCTCGACGCCGAGCTGGAGAAGCTGACCGAGCGCTTCGACGACTCCGAGGCCGAGAACGGGAACCTCGGTGAGGAGTGCGGCAGGCTGGAAGAGGAGTGCTCCAAGCTGTCTGCCGGCGTCTGCGAACACCTGCTGGGGGACGCCCACGGCAACCCGACTTGCGCGGCCCGGGAGCAGGTGAGGAAGATGGAGAACGGCGGCTGCGACGGTTGCCCCTCGTTCCGCATAGAGCAGACCTTGCAGCAGGACCGGTCGAGGCTTCACGCCAAGCTGGTGTTGGAGCGGGCGAAGACCGCCGTGATGGGCGGTGAGTGGTGCGCGGAGAACCGAGCTGCCGGCCGAGACCGCTGCGGTGCCTGCGCCTGGTGTGTGAACTTCGAGCGGGAGCGGGCAGAGAAGGCGGAAGCTCTGGCGAAGCAGGCGCACGGCATCGTCTACGAGAGGCTGGTGGAGATCGGCCAGCTCGTAGCGCACCTGGACGTAGTCGGCGAGCCGAACACCGCATTCGATCTCGTCGCGAAGTGCGTAGCCGAGCTGGAGGAGGGGAAGCTGCGGAACGAGGAGGCCCAGGACGAGATCCGGAGACTGTCCGGCTGGCAGGAGCAGGCCTTGGAGCAGGAGAAGCTACTGACCGCGGCAAAGGAGGAAATAGTTCTCCTTCGGAGCGAGGGCGTCCCCGGGGTCATGCACGCAGCGGACGAGGCGTTCTACGAGCTGACGGTAAAGGAGCGCAACACCGCGTGGGAGAAGCTGAACCACCTGGAGAAGGACCTCGCAGCAGAGCGCGACGGGGTGAAAACCCTGAGGATCCGGTACGGCGCGATGGAGTCCGAGACGTTCCCGGCGTTCGTCGAGCGCCTGTACAACGAGGTGAGGTGGGCACACCGAGACCTCGACACGGCCCGCTACGAGCTGCGGACAGTGGAAGAGGACTCCAGGAAGAGCCGTCACGCCGAACGGTGGGCAAGCGCTGCGATGGTCTACCTCGCCGGCAAGATCTCGACGCCCGAGAAGATCTCCCCCGAGTGGATACAGGAAGCGCTCAAGCACGCCGAGACGCTCCTCACGGGGCTGGACGGGGAGGCATGCGAGCAGTGGAGGGCGGCGCAGGCAGCGTTCCTCGCCGCCGCCAGCAAGGAGGCCGTGCAGGCGTTCGCGGACAAGGTCCAGAAGTTCTGCATCGAGCGACACGGGTTCGGGGCTGTCTACGAATTCGTCGGCGATCTCATGAGCCCCACCAAGCCCTCTTGATCTAACCGCAAAAATATGTTGGATCAAGCCACTTGACATTCCCTCCAGGCATGACTATAGTTCACAGGTCCTACAAGAGTTGTAGGGCACACAACGAAGGAGTGGAACATGCGTACGAAGAAAGTGGTCTTCACCGGAGTGACCCCGCTGATCATGCACCGCGGGAACATCACCTTCCAGGACCTTCTGAAGTCCTGGCAGAAGAACCCCGTGAACAAGAACGAGTCGGTCAAGGGGGACGACCGAACGCCCGCATGGGCATGGATCGGAAGCTGCTACCACGACGGGCAGGTCCTCGGCATCCCGAGCGACAACCTGATGGCCGTCCTGCGGGGCGGTGGCACCCTGGTCTCCACGGGGAAGGGTTCCAAGTCCTACAAGAAGCAGTCCCAGAGCGGCCTGATCGTCATGGAGCCTTTCTGGCCGTTGACGACAGCGGAAGGAAAGAAGGTCCCCTGGGCGGCCATCGAAGCCCTGAAGCAGGAGAAGGACTTCGAGAAGCATTGCATCGAGGCGAAGAAGCTCGGTGCCGAGCTGTTCGTCAAGAGGGTCAGCCTCAACACGTCGAAGCCTATCCGAGTCCGTCCGCTCTTCGAGGCCGGCTGGAAGATCGAGGGCACCATCTCGATCACAGACGATTCGATCACGGATGCAGCGTTCTCGGACATCCTTCTGATGGCCGGCAACCTGTGCGGCCTCGGGGACTGGAGGCCGGGCGCTCCGAAGTCTCCCGGTCCGTACGGGAGGTTCGACGTTCAGATCTCTTAGGTCGCGAGGGGTACGGCCTGGAAAGGCTGGCCCAGGTACGCCAGGGCATGGATCAAGGAGAGCCGAGGTGCGGCCGGGCACGTTCAGGCGCGGTGCGGTAGGCCGAGGTAGGGTGCGGCGAGCCGCGGCGCGGTGAGGCGAGGATCAAGGAGTGGTGGGGTGAGCCGAGGCGCGGTAAAGCATGCTGAGGCGCGGTGCGGTAGGGCGCGATGCGGTGCGGTGAGCCGAGGTGCGGTGCGGCGGGGCGAGGATCAAGGAGAGGTAGGGTTGGCTGAGGTAGGGTTGGCTGAGGTAGGGTTGGCTGAGGTAGGGTTGGCTGAGGTAGGGTCGGCTGCGGTAAGGCACGGAACATGGAGCGGCGGGGTGAGCTGAGGTGAGGTCAGGTATGGCATGGTTAGTTAAGGTTGGGCGCGGATCAGGGGTTCCACCCTCTTGGCTGGCAAGGGCCTGGAGCGAGGTCTGGTCAGGTGTAGCGAGGTTTGCTCGGGCCGGGTTTGGCACGTCAAGGTGGGGCAGGGCGTGGATTAAGGAGTGGTTCGGTTCTGCGAGGCGCAGTATGGTCCGGCGTGGTTTAGCGGGGTACGGTCGGGCAAGGTTTAAGGTGAGGCTAGACATGGTTGGGTCCGATACGGTTGGGCAAGGTTACCCAAGGTCTGGCTAGGTTTAGTACGGCGAGGATTCGGGCATGGCAGGGTCGGGTCGGGTACGTTGAGGTGTGGTGCGGCAAGGCATGGATTATGGAGCGGCTTGGTGCGGCGAGCTTAGCCGAGGTCGGGTCAGGTCTGCCATGGGAAGGGCTCGGGTAGTTGACAAGAAGGCCAGGCTGGTATATATGTATTAGCCGGACGTTCTACAGCTACCCGAGCCCTCTTTTTGAAGAGTGGATCGTAAACAGGAGGGAAAGAGGTCATGAGTCAAGAGGTCTTTCGCGGTGGGGTACCCACAGAGCCCGACGTTCAAAAGCTCCTGGAGGCGTTCGGACGCCCGGAGATCGGGAGGAAGTTCTCTTACGAGGAGATCGCCACCATCTTGAACACCCACAAGAAGACGGCCCGCTACAGAACCGTCACCTGGGTCTGGAGGGAGGAGATCAAGCAGCTCTACAACATCATCATCGGCTGCGAGAGGGGCAAGGGCTTCATCGCCCTGAACAACTCGGAGAGGCTCCGCTTCGGGGTCGACAAGTACAAGAGCGGCCTCCACTTCGTCGAGAAGGCCCAAGGCATCGTCGCCGGCTGTGATGACGCCAAGCTCTCCGAGCCCGAGCGCGAGAGCAAGAATCACATCGTGAAGATCTCCGGAAGCCTCCTCCTCTCCGCGAAGATGGAGGAGAGGAGATCCCTCCCCGGTCCCGCGCTCCCTTGAGCCCGGCCTTCACGCCGGGAGTCGACCGAGCTTCTTGATCATGCGGGCGTAGACGAGCGAAGCCATCTCCACGCAGGAGCGCCTGTGCTCGTTCCAATCGAGCCACATGCTCCCTTGCGGAGCCCACAGCGGGCAGTTCTTGCACCCACCCCAGTTGCAGTAGTCCCTGTCGTAGACGCTGTACCGGCCGCCCTCGATGGTCTCGGCGATCACCATCGCAACCTTGCCCCGATCCCCGTACGTCTCCAGGAACTCCGCGTACGCCGGCCCGTTCAGCTTCGCGATCTCCTCCCAGGTCCAAGGGGTCGGATCGCTGTAGTTCACCTTCTTCATGGGATCCTCCGGACGGTGACGTACACCGGCTGCGGCGTGTCGGCCGGGTAGGCTCGTTCGAACCAGGCCCTCGCGAGCGCCAGGCTCGTTGCGAAGGGGTTCCCGAACAGGGGCGCTCTGATGGTCAGCACAGGGTTCGTGTCGTTCATGAGGCTCACCAGGCCTCCCCCGCGGCGCGGATGTGCCCGTCGTGTTCGAAGTCCTGGATCACGATGGTCAGGACCCGCGGCCCCTTCTGGACGTACCCGATGTGATCTCCGCCCTCCTGAAGGTACACCGGCTTGATCGGCCGGCTCTCCGACACGGACACGGAGATCTTCGACATGTTCTCTCTTCGGTAGAACTCCTCCAGGACCCCCTGAAGGTGCACCAGCATCGCTCCGTTCGCGTTGTCGATCTCCTCTTGGGAGGGAACCTTCGGCTGCTCCATGGGCTCCCCGGTCGTCTTGACCTCCCGCGGCTTCGTCCTAGTTGTAGTCTTCCTCCCGTACCGACCTTCACCTGTAGACCTCGTCATCCCCTTGCTCCTTCTGGCTATGTCAGCCTCTCGACCTTCGTCAGCCTGTTCACGCAGGTCGGACACATGAACTCCACATCGAGGTGGTTCTCCGGTGCGTAGCCGTTGACGTGTATGGCCCTCAGCTTACGCCTTCCGAGCTTGTCCTCTCCAGGGTCGACCCCACACCGAGAACATCCGGAGGGTACCTGAAGCTCACCGCTCTTGATCGCGCCCTCTACGGCTTTCTGCGCCTTCCTTGCACCCACCCCGTGCTCGGTATTCGCCTTTCTACGGAGGCTCTCTCTGTACTCTGGGCGCGAGGTGCTTTCGTTCACGAGGTCGCGCCTTCGCTGCGCGTAGCTCTCGTCCTCCTCGATCCTCTTCTGCACCGCCTTGTAGTGCCGCCCCTCACAGGCAACACCTTTGGCAGAGCGCTTGTAACGCGAAGAAACGGTCGTGTTGCACGCCTTACAAATGCTTCGGTGCCCGTCCTTCTTCGAGGAGTCCAACGCGAACTCCTGAAGAGGCTTGATCCCCTTGCACATAGGGCACTTCTTTTTCATGCTCCATCCTCCTCTTCGCTCAACCCTGGCTGAATATATAACACAGCCACCTTCCCAAGGTCAACCCTGTAGATCGCACGATCCCCAAGGTTCCAACCTTGAGGGGCCCAAGGTTCCCCGGGTTCCTCAACCCTCGGCAACCCTCCCTTCAACCCTCGAACCTATACTTACCTCCAACCCTTGTAAGGTTACCTCAACGTAGGGTTCGACTCGGCAACCCTCCACCGATCCCTCCAGACCGAGATCGCGATCCCTATTTTCCCCCGGGTACCCTCCCCAAGGTTCTTTGGGTACCTTGGTCCAAGGTTCAGCTGAAGGGTTGCTGAAGGTCCAACCCTACCTTGCCGGGGGTTGGGGAACCTTGGGGTAGGGTTGGGAAGGTTGGAAGGTACCTTGAACCTTGAGGGGCCGCCGGCAGCAAGGGGTTCCGTCTGAGGTGTCCAGGGTTCCTCCAGCAGGGTTGGCCTAGGGTTGGCGGCCCAGGGTTCGGCCGGGCTCGGGCAACCCTACCTGTACCCTAGCAGGGGACCCAAACCTTGGCCGGATCTAGAAGCCAGGCTCCTTTTTGGGGAGGGTTGTAGGGGAAAAAGGGGACCCGGAATTTCCCGGAAAAATTAGTGAGTCTTTTCAGGTAGTTATACCCGGATGTATGGGACCCGAAGTATTTTGGGAATATGCGCCCGGGTGGCGTATGTATGGGGAGCAGCCCCGAGATCGCGATCTCCTTCGCGATCCGCTTGAGATCGCGCAATCAGGCTCACGATCCCGCGATCCCTCCCGATCTCCCCCGGCCTCCCCAATCCATCGGCCGATCCCCGCCCGTACCCGGCGCAACCCTGGCCCGGCCCGCTCAACAGCCCGCAATCATTGGCTAATCTCTACCAACATGTGCGAGCGCCGGCCGATCCATCGGGCTCGCGCTCAGGTACATCGATTGTGGTTCAAGGTGGGCGGAGATCGGCGGAGGTCCGGGCGGCCCGACAAGGGCCAAGCCTGGCCCATGCTCGGCCAAGGTTGGCCGATCTCGGCCGACTCTTGATGTAGATTGGCGGAGATCATCGAGGGTTGACGGAGGGTTGCGCGATCTCTACCGGGAGTCGGCCGAGATCGCGGGATCGTGTGGGGCTTGTGGCGTGTGTTGTGACCTTTTTGCGAGGTACGCAAAGATTGCGCGATCTCTGTCGGGCACGGATGAGATCGCGGGGCTGCTCCCATGAGCCTTGCCTATATATGCCTACATCTGCCCCACTCCCCTACTCTACCCCACAACCGATCCAAATGATCCAAGATTCCCCCATAATCTGTATCTCTTACCTATCACCCCGATCTCCCCCTCGTGCCGAGATTCACCGGCCCGGTATGGTCACGTATGGTCATGACCATACATGTATGGTCACAGAGACCTATAGCTATACAGTGGCATGGTATAGCTAGAGCCTCGGCGAGTAGTCAAGATCCCGGCCTGTCTCCTATAGGCTTGTCGAGGCTCGCGGCATACCCTCCCCTGGCCCGTTCTCTAGCTTCCCCCTGGTAGGGGTGGGGCTTCCCTTGGGCACGGCTGGCGAGCCTACCAGGGGGCTTGTCTAGGGTTGTCGGGATCTCAGGGTTGCGGCCTACCTTGGGCGAGGGCTCGGCGAGGGTTGCCGGGATCTGTCGAGGGTTGCCCACGACCTGCGGAAACCATACCCCCGTGGGCGTGCCTGGTACCCTACCAGGGGAAGGGTTGCGGCCTGGTAGCCTATCAGTCTACCTTCTATCCCTGCCCCTTGCTGGCTGGCTAGGGATCTCCCCCTTCATCTTTGTTTTGAGTGGGTCAAGGATTGGGGTGGTTGAAGGTGGTTCGATGTAGGCTAGCCGCTCGCCGCCTCGCCGACGTTCCCCACCGTCAAGGGGTAATCATCTTCCATGGCCCAATCGAGCGCGACAAGCCCGTCCGCGAAGAACAAGGCCGCGACGAGGTTCGACTTGACACCCTTGCGGGGGGTGTATTGATCCTTGAAACGGACAGTGAACCGGCTCCGCTTGCACTCCCCCAAGGGCAGATCCGGACGGTTGTCCACGACTTCCACGACCGTGTTGCACTCGCCCGCCAAAGGGTACACCCGGATCACGATACCCTTGCTTTTCCTTGCCATGTCTCGCACCTCCCGGTTGTTTTCTGCTACCTTCCCAATGTAACCACCGGTTGCAGGTGCGCAAGGGGTCGACGGTCGATTGTGAGCCTGGTGTGGTTCAATGTGGTTAGGTGTGCACCCCCCACCTCGGATCGCTCATGCCGTAGAAGATCGCGCCGCCGTTCATCCAGAATTTCCCGTTCTTCATCCAAACGAACGCGAACGACTGCGGAGCGAAATCCTTGTGCAAGTGGCACACAACCGCGTCCGGCTCGCCCTTCTCCCGGCTGTCCCGGTTGCCGTACCCTCCCAAGTAATCGAGCGTTGCCTGTAGTTCCGCCGCGCACCTGTTGGCCTTGGCCCATGCCTTGACGGATTCGAAGTATTCGACGTTTTCGATCTTCAATGCCATGGTCCACCTTCCCCTTGTTTGCGGTCGCCTTTTCCCTACCTCCCCAATGTAACCACCTGATAGCGGCGGTCAAGGGGTGGACCGGTCGATTTGTGGTTGACTGTGGTTCAATGTAGTCTAAGCGGCGCACACCTCCCCGTCCTCGTCGATGGTCTTGTCCACCCCCTCCTCGATGCACGCCAGGGTGTACGAGTCGCGAGCGCGGCGGGCGGCCTCGCGGCGGCCCTTGTCCTCGGCCGCGATCTCGACACCCATGATCGCCAGGTCCCGCGCGTCTACCAGGGCCGCGACCTCGGCCTTGCACCGGTCCACCACCGCGACGGCGCGGGCCACCTCGGAGGGGTGCGCCAGGTGACGCACGACCTCATTGATCTGCCCCGTCGCCCGGTCCACCTCGACGCGCCGGACGGTCTTGTCTACCGTGGACAACTGCCGCACCGCGAGCGCGAGATTGCCCTTGGCCTTGTCGATCTTCCGGTTGTAGGTGTCCCCGATGACCTTGATCTGCGGATTGACTTTGTTCGACATGGGGCACCTCCCGGTGGTTTTTCTTGCCTACCCCCAATCTAACCACCGGATAGCGGCGGTCAAGAGGCGGCCCGGTCGATTCTCAGGGCTGGCACGCCTCGCGCCCCTTGCGGGTGTCCCTAACCCACTCCCCGAAATCCCATCGCCACCCCTTACCCTTGGGCGGGCTTAGATCGGCCTCGTCTACTTCCAGATCGGCCTCAACGTCTTCGAGGACGACGTTACCCACCGTCAAGATCGCTTTGCCGTCGCGAATCTCCCACCGATGGATCACGATCCGGTAGTCTTGATCCGGCGGCGACGATCCCGAAATGATCGCCCACGTCGACATGGACACCGGGACGGTTGACAGGGTGCGAACGTCTAGTAACACCGCTTTTCTGCCGTTCCGCGACGTTACCAGATATCCCCGCGCCATGTTCCGCCCCTTTCCGTTGTTCGTTCCCTACCCTCACAACATAACCACCCGTGGCGGGCGGTCAAGGGGTTAGCCGCTCTTTTTCCAGGCGGCGCTCCGGTCCTTTGGTGTCACCGTCAAGGGGTCGAAACCGTATTCCTTGGCGGTACGATTCAACAGTTCCAACCTCTCGCGCGCCCTCTCGGTTCCGGCCTTGATCTCCGCGATCCACTCGTCTCCCGGATCGTCGTCACACAACCTTTCCGCCATGGCGATCAACTCAGGCTCACGATTGATTCGAAAGATCGCGTCGTTCCTCCTATCGAACCAAGCCGCTCCGAGTCGACCGTCCTTCTTGACCCACGGCCTACCCACCGGCCCGCCCCTACTCCGCGATCCCGGCCGACTGTACCGCGATCTCGCGGCGGACGTTCGCCAGGGCACGCGCCAGGATCTCATGCTCGCGGGGCGAGTAGGACGCGCCCGACAGGAGATCGACGAGCGCCCGGACGATCCACGACTCCCGGACGACGGCGGGCTTGTCCGCCGCGATGCACTCGTGCGCGAAGCGGGCGATCTTGACGATCCGGTCGTTGGCCGTTTCGACGGCGCGGGCGTTCTGCGCGGCGGCGCGGAGCCGGTTCGCGATCTTCTTGTCGTCGACCTTGACCCTCGCGATCTCCATCAGCTTCGCCATGTCACACCTCCCGGTGTTGTTCGTTTTCCCCTTGCGGCCCGGCGAGGAGTCGAACCTCGCTAACCCGTGATCTAGGCTACTAGAATATATCGGGCCGTATCTCTATCTCGCTTCCGTTCTC
>Ga0315278_10000208_pt1 | contig 52638 bp, 52 predicted proteins | sample YL17G06_0_MG_FD_203880 | JGI IMG/M metagenome (GOLD analysis project Ga0315278, IMG submission 203880) | Sediment microbial communities from Yellowstone Lake, YNP, Wyoming, USA - YL17G06_0 | ecosystem: Environmental > Aquatic > Freshwater > Lake > Sediment | place: USA: Wyoming | collected... | reverse complement strand
GTGATTTGAAAATGTTTTCACGTGCGCGAAAGGCCGTGTAGGGATTTTTCTCGCCTGTCCCTTATTTTTTTTAATTTCTTTTCAACGGGAAAAAGGATTTTATTACTAAAATACCCGGCATGTTAATGGTTTTCCCTAAAAAATCTTCATTTCACCCCATTTTTCACCTGGAAAACGATCTGCCCACTAATGAAAACGATCTGCCCACCAGTAAAAACGATCTGCCCACTAATGAAAATGACATGCCCACCGTACAAAATGATCTGCCCACCATTGAAAACGACGTGCCCACCATGGAAAACGATCTGCCCACCGCGTAAGGATAGTGAAAAAGGCAGTAGGAACGGCAAAAAAACGTGTAAGAATGCCGTGATTGGAGAGAAAGTCCCTAATTTTTCCCCCATACCGCCCGGTGGCAGATTAGGGGACAGCCCAATTTTTCCCTCTTTCAATTGAGTGGGAGTGCTTTTCAATTGTTTTTTCTTTTCGTGATATTGGTTTTGATATACAGGTTTTTTTGGGCCAGGAAGTTGGTAAGGGGTTTTAGTAATAGATAGATCAATCCGCCGAAAAGAGGGGTGGAATCGAATAATTTCCCTAAGAAGCCCCACCAGTTAAAGCCCTGGTGTTCACCGGCCTGGGCCTGTCCTTCCTCGCTGCCAGCTTCGGCAAAGACAAATGCAGGAGAAGTCCATGCGGCCAACGTAACCAAAAATATTGCGGCAGCGCCCGCCGCCGCTGTATCTTCTAAAATCTTTTTATGTTCTTTTTTCCTGTTCAACTAACATAGATCTCCTTCAATTTAGCGCTGAACACGCCGACTTCTTGTGTTAATTCTTCTTCAGCGGCAACAACCTCCATAGTAGCTGAGGCAAATACCGGAGCAGTTAAGGCAAATAACAAAACACCTGGGGCAAATGCCGAAGAAGTCAGATTAGGGGCCAGCCCAATTTTTCCCCATGGCCTTGATCTGGGCGTTGCCGCCGATCATGGAAACGGAAATCCCGACATCGATGGCGGGTCTCTGACCGCGGTTAAAAAGTTCGGGCAGCAGATAAATCTGACAGTCGGTAATGGAGATGACATTGGTGGGGATGTACCCGGAGATATCGGAGGTCTGGGTTTCGCTGATGGGCAGGGCGGTTAAAGAACCGACGCCGTAAGAATTATTATACTTGGCGACCCGTTCCAGCAATCAGGAATGAAGGTAGAATACATCGCCGGGGTATGCATCACAGTCGGGTGGTCGTCTTAACAGTAATGATACTTCCTTTTAAGCGGCAGGATCTGATGCTTCAGCCAACATTACGATGGAGTAATCCATGGCACCGTTTTGCTCAAGAGTTTTTATTACCTGGGCAATGGTGGACTGTTTCAGGTCGATAGCCATGACCACGCAGATGACATCTTGTATCTTCTGGTTGATGTTGTTATCCAGTGCGATGGTGGTTTTACCGGTTTGGCGATCGCCTATGATCAACTCCCTCTAGTCACTAATGTGTATATAGATTTTGGTATCGATGGAGCCTTTATCATTCAGGGATTTACTCAGCGAATTGAACACCCGTCCCACCAACGCTTCGCCAGCGGGTACGGAAATGATCCGTTGGGTCCGCTTGACGATATCGCCTTCTTTTATCTTAAAGGCTTCGCCTAAAATAATGGTACCCACATTGTCTTCTTCGAGGTTCAGTGCAATGCCGAAGATGTTGCCGGGGAACTCGATCAACTCATTCTACATGGCATTCTCCAGGCCGTAGAGCTGGGCAATGCCGTCCCCCACGGATATGACGATACTGTCTCCTCTTTATTGAAATCCAAGTTAAAACCTTCGATTTTTTGTTTGATTAACTCGCTGATCTCTTCAACTTTTAACTGCATTTAGTGCTCCCAAACAGATTTTTCAACGCCTGTTGGCGATAACAATGCGTCTTTAGCTTTTTTAGATCCCCCGCGATGGAGAAATCATAATAGATAGCGCCCCGCTGGACTTTTATACCGGCCACCAGGGCGGGGTCGATCTCTTTTTCTATTTTGATCTTCCTGGCAAAGGATTTTCCCAGGCCTTTTATTAATTTCTTTTCCAATTTTTCGTTCAATGTCACGGCAGAGTAGACTTTGAGTTTCTCAATACCGTTGACTTCAAGCCACTGCGTTTCCAGTAGTTGGAGGATGATATCCAGCAGCGGCATACGGTTCTCTTCCACGAGGGTGAGAAAGAAATGATAAGTTTTTCCCCTGGATTTTATTTCCCGGTAAATGGTCTCCAGTAGTTCTTTTTTCTGGGGCCTGGAGAACAGGAAGGTCTCCATGCTTGCTTTGAATTCGGGGTTCTGCCTTAATAATTCCGCGAAGGTCTCCAGTTCTTTTTTTATTTCGAGGTATTCCGTCTCCACTTAATATTGCGATATTTTTTTCAATCAACCGTTCATGCATCGGCGAATCCAGGTGTGCCGCGATATCTTTTTTAAAATGCGTGATAGTGAGGTCTGCGATTCTCTCTTTAAGGTTCCTGACAGCGGTTTCCATTTTATTGCCGATTTCTTCTTCGGTTAAGGCCAGGATCCGTCGGGCTTCATTTTCTCCCGCTTCTTCGATGTGTTTTTTCTCCAGGTTCCCGCTTTTCTCGGCGCTGTCCCTGACGGCCTGTACTTCTTCTTCTATTTTTGCCAACCGCTCCAGGATTCCTTTCAATTGGGTGTCAGTGATTTTCAACCGTTCTTCTCTCTGGGTGATATCGGTTTTGATATCCATGCTTTTTTGGGCCAGGAGGGCCATAAGGGGTTTTCGTAATAAATAAATCAATCCGCCGAAAAGTAGGGTGGAATCAAACAATTTCCCGAAAAATCCCCACCAGTTAAAGCCCTGGTGTTCCCGCTCCTGCGCCTCCGCCTGGTCTTGACCTTCCTCACTGCTGCCTTCGGCAAAGGCAAATGCAAGGGAAGTCCATATGACGACCGAAAAACAAATTATCCGGGGCTGCCCCGGCAGTGAGTGGTATAGGGAGAGCTTTCCATAATGTTTAATTGATCGAAAACATACCCAGAAGCTTTTTGCTATGGAGAATCCGCTATACTATTGATCTTTTACAAAATGCCCAATATAACCTATAATAAAAATTAGAACTCTTTATACAATATTAAAGCACTTTTCGAGGCATGCCGTTTTTGATATTTTTTTGCTTACCTTTTGTTTGTTTATCCTTCTCTGAAAGAAAGGTAAAAGCTAATGTAACCAGGAAGATGAAAATTGTGGCGATGGCCAGAATAATTCTAACTGTTTCAGAAAGAAACTTAGCGCTAAATATGAATGTCAGAGCTGCCAAATAGGCTATATAACCATATAAATCGCGAGGGCTCTTTATTTCTTTTCTTTGTGGCCATTTTATCGTTATACTCATAATTCCCTCCTTTTTCCTAAAAAAGTTTTTTTCGACCTGTTGTGTTTTTTCTTCTATTTCTCGGGTCATGAATTCGATCCGGCTGGATTCGCTTTCGATCTTAGATTCCCTTTGTTCGAGCACCAGTCCCGCCGGTTTGAAATAGATCTTGTTTAATACGACCATCAAAAACCAGACCAGTAAAGCAACAAAAAAAAGTGAGATATCTAAATTTAGCATTATTCTTTGTTCATCTTAACACACCTGGGGAATTAACTCAACCACATTGGAAACATTTGCTTCTTACTGTCAATCGAGACCTGTATAATATGATATTGCGCACTGCAATCTTGCAATACTATATCACTACACCACATCCTGCGCCCCATGCGGAAAACGGAGTCATCGATGATTACAGTTTGAAACTTTATAATCTTATGATTCCACTTTTCCCATTATATGTTCGTATTCATCATCGTCGACGGGTACCATGCGTCCGGTTCCTTCGCAAGTGGTAAGATCGACGTCGGCCACAACCCTTACTTTATCGTAATTGAGGATCAAGCCGCCTTCGATATGTACCTTGCCGGTTGAGTCCTCGAAATTACCGGCGTCGAAATGGCAGTCCGGCCTGTACAATTGCACCCCTACTTCGGTGCCGGTATTCTTAAACATCACATGGACATAATCCCTGTCGATGCATTCCTTCAAGGCCTTGGCGGTCTTTTCGGGACGCGCGTTTTCAACAGGTTGTTCTATAGACAATCTCACGACTAATTCATTTAATTCTTTTTTTAGCTCTGTCATATTTTACCTCCGATATCTGTATATTTGTAGTTATACATTATCTGCTGTTATTTAATCCGGATCAACAAAGAAGGAAAAGCGCTCGGTGAAAAGGGAACAAAATTTTTATATTTTTCACGACCCTATAGTTTACAGAAAAATTGTGTTTCATGCAAGGGGGGTTCGCATTTTTTTCCGAATTTTATGCGCCACATTCTATATTCCCAGCCGGTTCATCTTTTTATGAAGCCCCCGATAGGTCATGTTCATCTCCCTGGCGGTTTGGGACTTGTTCCATTGTTTTTTTTCCCTGATCTCTTCAGACAGGATATCGTAGCCGACAGTTTCGCCGTCATCGGTCAGGTTGACGATACTGCGGATTTCGTTTTCCAACTGGCGGACATTGCCTTTCCAGTGGTAATCCTGCAGCGCCTCAAAGGTTTTTATGGAGTATCCGTTGATCTTTTTTTTGCCCTGGCAGCAGAATTTGAAGGTGAAAAAATTGATCAGGGCGGAGATATCTTCCTTTCTTTCCCGCAGGGGCGGGATAGTGATGGTACGGTGTACAAGGCGGTAATTGGGGTCTTCCCGGAACTTACCTTCTGCGAATGACTGTTTTAGGTCTTTATTGATTATGGAGATGATCCTGAGGCCCAGGTGATAGGATTGGCACCGCCCAAGCGGTAGAATTCTTTTTCTTGCAGAGCCCGCAGCATCTTTGACTGGAGGTTTACGGGCATATCTCCGATTTCATCCAGCACCGGGACTCCGCCGGAGGCGATTTCGAGTTTCCCTTTTTTCTGGTTATAGGCGTCGGTAAAGGTCCCTTTTTCATGGCCGAACAATTCGCTTTCCAATAGATTTTCCGGTATGGCTGCGCAATTGATGGCGATGAATTTTTCCCGGTCTCTCCCTGAATATTTGTGGATGAGCCTGGCAAATAATTCTTTGCCGGTGCCGCTCTCGTTTTGGATCAAAACGAAGATATCCCCGCCGGCGATTTTTTTGGCCTGGTTAATCAATTCTTTCATGCAACTGCTTTCGGCCACGATATCGTCATCGCCGGACGGCAATCGATCGGGTTCTTGCTTACCGTCCTTTTGACCGGGCCGGGCTTTCCCGGTTAACAATTGAGCCAGTAGTTCGACTTCCATGACCAGCGAGGGAAGGAACTCGTTCAGCATGAGTTCTTTTTTTTCAGGTGGGTGTTCAGGATAAACATGAGGGCGGTGTTTTTATTACCGGTATTTAAGGGGGAGGAGTACAAGCTCCCGTGTGTCACCTGAATGGACCGCGAAACGATCTTTTCAGTAAATATGTCGGGGTTGGTTTCCACGATTTTTTTTAACAGGTCCATATTGAGTATCTCATTTTTAACGGAAAGGAGTATATCAAAGGTTTCCTCTTGTTTTGAAATGATAAACAGGCTGCCGAAATCAGCCAGGTTGGAGAGATGATTGCCCAGGTCCAACATAAACTCATTGAAATCGTTTTTTTTCAGGCCCACTTGCATGACGACTTTCAGGGTTTCGCTGTAGATATCTTCGATGTAGCGTGTCCTGGCGTTATCGGATTTTTTTTCATTTTCGCTGCCGATGGTATCGAAGATAGGGATGAGTTCTTTGGCCAGCTTGAATTCATCGAGACTGCCTTTTTTCAGGAAGAATTCCATTTTCCCCAGGATGAAAGATTCGCCGATTTTTATCAGGGCCTCTTTGACTTTTTCGCCGTGGACGTTGATGCCGTTGGTGGAACCGAGGTCTTTGACGGTAATGGCGTCTTCGCAACCGGTGATTCGGACATGGTTTCGCGAGATGAAATCTTCGCGGATGACCAGGTCGTTATCGGCGTTCCTGCCGATGGTGATGGCGGGTTTATCCAGGGGAAATTTTTTAATAAAGCCTTCGATGTAATACAATAGGTAATTCATGATGCCATTATACCAGAAAGCCGGGTTTTTTCAAATTAAAACCCAAAAGTTGTCTTTTAGCCATATCTTTTGTATAATAACTATCTTATTTTCCGAATTTTGAAATGGAATAAAACCAAAGGAGATCGGCAATGTCGGATAACTCTCAAATAAATGTGGAAACAAAGCTTGAGACAGTCCTCAACCTGCACGGCGACTTTCCTCCCCCTACCTACGAAGAATGGCGCGCCGCAGTCGAGACAGGTTTAAAGGGCGTTCCTTTTGAAAACGCCCTGGTCACGCCTACTTACGAAGGTATCAACCTGCAGCCCATTTACTGCCAAAAAGATATCGCCCACCTGCCCCACCTGGAAGAAAAACCGGGATTCGGTTATTACTCCCGGGGCGCAAGGATAGAAGGATTCCCGGGCCAGCCCTGGGAAATCTGCCAGGCCATTAAATACAGCCTGCCGGAAGAATTTAACGGGGCGCTGAAACATGACCTGGAAAAAGGCCAGACCGCGGTATACCTGGTCCCGGACATTGCCACCCGCATGGGTCTTGACGCCGATGAGGCCGAAATCGGCAATGTCGGCGCCGACGGCGTTTCCCTCTCAACCCTTGGGGAAGTGGCCAAAGCGCTGCAAGATATCGACCTGGGAAAATACCCCATCCATGTGGAAGCGGGTTTCCAGGCCCTCCCCATGCTGGCCGCCCTGGCCGCCCTCCTGCAAAAAGAAAATAAACCCCCGGACCAAATAAAAGGCAGTATCGACGCCGATCCCCTGGGATTTTTAGCCGCAAACGGCCAACTGCCTGCTACCTGGAAAGTATTGTGTTCCAGGATGGCGGCGGCAACGGGCTGGGCCGCCGCCAATATGCCCCTCATGAAAACCATCGGGGTCGGCGGCGTCCCTTATCATAACGCCGGCGCCGGCGCCGTGCAGGAACTGGGCTTTGTGCTGGCCACGGCAGTGGAATACATCGACCGGCTCAGGGAAGAAGGTTTAACCATCGATCAAATCGCCGGGAGTATGCGTTTCACCTTTGCCGTTGGGCCTTTTTTCTTCATGGAAATTGCCAAACTCCGGGCCGGCCGGATGCTGTGGGCAAAGATCGTGGAATCGTACGGCGGCGGCAGGGAATCGCAAAAAATGACCGTCCACGGCGTCACGTCTTATTATAATCAGACCCAATACGATCCTTATGTCAATATGCTGCGCACCACCACCGAGACTTTTTCCGCGGTAGTGGGCGGTGTGGACAGTTTGCAGACCAACCCTTTCGATGAAACCCTGGGCCTGCCGGACGAATTCTCCCGCCGCGCGGCCCGCAATACGCAAATCGTTTTAAATGAAGAAGCCCACCTGGGACAATTGATCGATCCCGCCGGCGGCTCTTATTACGTGGAACAACTAACCGCCGAAGTGGGGCAAAAAGCCTGGGCGCTGTTCCGGGAAATCGAAAAACGCGGCGGCATGCTCAAGGCCCTTCAGGATGGTTTCCCACAAACTGAAATCGAAGCCGTGGCCGAAATGAGAAAAAAGGACCTGGCCAAACGAAAAGCCATTATCGTGGGCACGAATTCTTTTGCGGATGTGAAAGAGAAAAAACCGGGACCCCGGACGCCCGATTATGAACAAATTTATAAACTAAGAATCCAACAGTTAAAGGAACAAGAGGAAGCGCAGGCGGGGGCGGTTCACGCTAAGCTCTGCGATACCTTGCCCTGTATTGCCGGTGGATGCGGAGATGAGATCGTTCAAGCCGCCATCGACGCCATGACCACCGGCGGCTCCCTGGGTATGCTCTCAGGGGCATGGAAAATCGGCGTCAAAACGCCCATTACTATAAAACCGTTACGTTTCCACCGGGCCGCGGAAATTTTCGAAGGGCTGCGCGACGCCGTCGCCGCATATGAAGCCAAAACCGGCGCTAAACCGAAACTGTTCCTGGCCACTATGGGCCCCCTGTCCCGGCACAAAGCGCGGGCGGATTTTTCCAGGGGGTTTTTCGAAGTGGGCGGTTTCGATGTCATTTACCCGGACGGCTTTGAAACGCCCCGGGCCGCCGTGGACGCCGCCTTAGAGTCCGGCGCGCCGGTGGTGGTGATTTGTGCCACCGATGAAACCTACCCGGAACTGGTTCCCCCCATTACAATGGAATTGAAAGAGAAGAACCCCGGGATACAGGTGGTGCTGGCCGGGTATCCCAAAGACCAGGCGGAGGCGTACAAGCAAGCCGGGGTCGATGCGTTCATCTACATGGGCGCCGATGCGGTGGCCATTCTTTCCGATTTGTTGAAAAAGATAGGAGTACTCTCATGAACACCGATGACAGGATAAAAACCGTGAAACCGGATTTTACCAAAATAGATGTGACGTTTAATCCCGTAAAAATTTCCCGGCAAGAGTGGGAAAAACAACTGGAAGCCCGGACCGGGAAATCATTGCAGGAGTTAACCTGGCGCACCATGGAGCAGATCGCGGTGAAACCTCTTTACTGCAGCGAGGACCTCCGAGGGTGTGGGCACCTGGATTACCTTTCCGGCATTCCCCCTTATTTGCGTGGGCCGTATGCCACTATGTATGTACAACAGCCGTGGACGGTCCGGCAGTACGCGGGGTTTTCCACCGCCGAAGAGAGCAATGCTTTTTACCGCCGCAACCTGGCCGCCGGTCAGAAGGGGTTGTCGGTGGCTTTCGACCTGGCCACCCACCGCGGCTACGATTCGGATCATCCGCGGGTGGTGGGCGACGTGGGCAAAGCCGGCGTGGCAATCGATTCGGTGGAAGATATGAAAATTCTTTTCTCCGGTATCCCGCTGGATAAGATGTCGGTCTCCATGACCATGAACGGGGCCGTGCTGCCGGTGCTGGCGTTTTATATCGCGGCGGCGGAAGAGCAGGGCGTGACGTGGGAGAAACTGACGGGCACCATCCAGAACGATATCTTAAAAGAATACATGGTGCGAAATACTTATATTTACCCACCGGAACCGTCGATGCGCATCATCGCCGATATTTTCAAGTTTGCCTCGCAAAATATGCCCAAATTCAACAGCATCAGTATTTCCGGTTACCACATGCAGGAAGCCGGCGCCACCGCGGACCTGGAAATGGCGTATACGTTGGCGGACGGGTTGGAGTATGTGCGTACGGGTATCAAGGCCGGGTTGGATATCGATGACTTTGCCCCCCGGCTTTCCTTTTTCTGGGGCGAGGGCATGAATTATTTTATGGAAGTGGCCAAGCTGCGGGCCGCCCGCGTGATCTGGGCCAAATTGATTAAAGGTTTCAACCCCAGGAACCCCAAATCCATGGCGCTGCGGACCCATTCGCAGACTTCGGGGTGGAGTTTGACCGAGCAGGACCCCTTTAACAACGTGGCTCGGACCTGTATGGAAGCCATGGCCGCCGTGTTGGGCCATACGCAGTCGCTGCATACCAATTCGTTGGATGAGGCCATAGCGCTGCCCACGGATTTCTCGGCCCGGATTGCCAGGAATACCCAGTTGTATTTGCAGCATGAGACATATATTACCAAAGTGACAGACCCCTGGGCGGGCTCCTATTACGTGGAGAGTCTGACCGATGCCCTGTTGAAAAGGGGTTGGGAGCATATCCTGGAAGTGGAATCCTACGGAGGGATGACCCGGGCCATCGAGGCGGGGATTCCCAGGATGCGTATCGAAGAAGCCTCGGCCCGGCGCCAGGCGCGGATCGATTCGGGACAGGAGACCATCGTGGGCGTCAATAAATACCGACTGGATGAAGAAGCCCCCATAGAAACCCTGGAAGTGGACAATACCGCGGTGCGCTTATCGCAAGTGAAGCGGTTAGCGGAGATCAAGGCGAAGCGGGATGAAAAAGAAGTGCAGACCTTATTGGCTGCCCTGGCCCGTTCGCTGGAAACAGGGGAAGGGAATTTATTGGATATTTCTATCCGGGCGGCGCGGGCGCGGGCCACGCTGGGGGAGATTTCAGACGCCCTTGAAAAAGTTTGCGGGAGGTACCAGGCCATGACGAAAACCATTGCCGGTGTTTATAGTTCGGAATATAAGAGCAGTGAAGATGATATGGTGGAGAAGGTACGGCATTTGACGGATGAATTTGCCGAACGGGAAGGTCGGCGGCCCAGGATATTGATTGCCAAGATGGGCCAGGATGGTCATGATCGCGGCGCGAAAGTAGTGGCCACGGCTTATGCGGACATGGGGTTCGATGTGGATGTGGGTCCGTTGTTCCAGACGCCGGAAGAGACGGCCCGGCAGGCGGTGGAAAACGATGTGCACGTGGTGGGTATGAGCTCGTTGGCCGCGGGTCATAAGACGCTGCTGCCGCGCTTGGTGGAGGAGTTACGGAAGTTGGGCCGCGAGGACATCATCGTTACGTGCGGCGGCGTGATACCGCCCCAGGATTACGAATATTTATACCAACAGGGAGCGGCCGCCATTTTCGGTCCCGGCGCCAAAATCCCGGGAACAGCCATCAAGATCATGGAAGAGATAAACAAACGATATTAATAAATAGTAAACAGAAGTTTTTGGCCCCACCTTTTTTCAAAAAGGTGGGCTCAAAAAAATTCTTGAATTATTTGTGCAATTCAGGTAAAATATGATCTCAGTATTTTTACCTCAAAAAGAAAATGATCTAAAGTAGAAAGGAGAAATAAGTAGAATGAGCCATTTAATCTTAGTAATTAACACGGGTGGAACTTCAACAAAAGTCGGTTTATTTAAAGATTGTGAACCTATTTTCGTAGAAAATATCCAGCATTCGGACGAGGACCTGGCCCAGTTCAAGGATATCATTTCCCAGAAAGATTACCGGGAACAAGCAGTGTTCGATCTTCTAAAAAGAAAGGGCGTTAACCTGGAAGAACTCCATGCCGTATCGGCCAGGGGCGGGCTGCTGCGGCCCCTGGAAAGCGGGACTTATGAAGCAGTGGATAAAATGCTGGAGGATTTGAAAGAAGCCAAAAGGGGTACGCATGCATCTCATCTTTCCGCCCTAATCGGCGCTTCCATTGCCAAAACAATAGGCATTACCTGCTTTGTGGTGGACCCGGTTTCAGTGGACGAATTCGACCCTATCGCCAGGTATACCGGCCACAAATTGTTTAAAAGAGAAATGCTCACCCACGCCTTGAATATGAAAGCCGTGGCCAAACGCTATGCCAAAGAACACAACCTGGATTACTATAATATCACGTTGATCGTGATTCACCTGGGCACCGGTATTTCCGTTTCCATTCATAAAAACGGACGCATGGTGGACGCCATTAATCCCGCTGAAGAGGGCACTTTCTCCTTAGACCGTTCCGGCTCTCTTCCTGTTCTGCAGGTGGCCCGGTATATTACCCAAAATAAATTGGATTTTAAAACCTTTGAAAAAATGGTTTTCGGCGATGGGGGAATTTTCTCTTATTTCGGGACCAAGGATTTCAAGAAGGTAACGGAAAAGTATAAAGCGGGGGACCGGGAAACCATCGATATCGTCGACGCCATGGCTTACCAGGTGGCAAAAGATGTGGGCGGACTGGCCACGGTGAATTACGGGAAAGTGGACTGCATCCTTATTACCGGCGGTATGGCTTACCAGGAATTCTTCGTGAATATGATTATCGATAGGATCAAATTCATTGCCCCGGTCAAATTGTACCCGGGTGAAGATGAAATGAGGGCCCTGGCTGAAGGAACTTATCGGGTATTGACCGGGGAAGAATCCCCGGGTATATATTAAGATACGAGGGGGCGTGGGCAGGGTTTTTACGCGGCCGTAATCCGGCGAATTAAAGACCCTTAGACCCCCACCCGGGATTGCCGAGTTGCCCCGTTACCCCCTTGAACTTATGCGATTACGCGACTACGCGACTACCACATATCGCAGCCGGCGACTACATTCACATTGACCGGTGAAGCGGAAGCCGTGATTTCTACCTCCCAATACCTGGGCTCGGTAGTGGTCTTCTCTGTTCCGTTCGTTACTTCGACATTAAACTTGCGCGGAGATTCCGTTCCCCCGGATGATGGAGTTAATGTGAAAACCAGGGCTTTGGCATCCTGCTTTTGTTCAAAAGGTCTTGTTTCCTGGGGTTGAAGAATAGTCTTGTCCCCCAGTCCTTTTACGGCGATATTGATGCCGATCTCAGGGCGGAAATCATTTTTGACTGAAATGGTGAATTGATTCATAATTAAACCTCCTATTGGCGTCTATAAAAAATTCTATTGGTTTAAGGACTGTTGTTGTTCCTCCTTGGAATTTTCAACACCATATTATATTTCGTTTCCTTCAATTAGTCAATTCCCCTGGAGCGCAAACAAATTTTTTTTCCGTTTCATCATTCATCATTCATTCATCATTTATTATTTATCAGTTATTGGTGGGCTTTCAGCGGGGATTCTTCTCCAATCGGTAAATACCGGGTCAAACCCTTGTTGTTGCAACATGGCGACAATTTCGGCAACTGAACGGGTATCCATTATTTCAAACTGGGGGTCTTCGTGATCTTCACAATGCCGGAGACTATACCCGCCTACACTGGTCCTGGAGGCGGCGGAAATCCGGGTCACCCCCAACGGCAGGGCATGATTTCTTATATGCGCCCTTTCACGGGTGGAGAGATTGACGCCTACCCTGGGGAACAGGATGCGGGCCAGGCAGATTAATTTGATCAACGCGACATCCGACACTTCGAAATAGTCAACGGTGGAATCTTTTAAGGGGATCAGTCGTGGGAAGGAGAGGGAATATTCGACCCCCGGGTATTTCTTTTCCAGCCATTCCAGGTGGGTAAATAACCGATAGATGTCTTGCGAAATTTCCGCCAGCCCCAGCAAGACGCCCATACTGATGGTTCGAATCCCAGATTTTGCGATTCGTTCGGGCGTCTCATACCGATAATCGTAATCGGTTTTTTTACCGGCGGTATGAAGTTGCCGGTAACGTTCTTTATTATAGGTCTCCTGGTAAATGGTAACGCCGTCTACCCCGGCCAGGAAAAGCTCCCTGTATTCATCGACTTCCAGTGGGTAGACTTCGAGACTGATGCTGGAAAAATATGTTTTGGCGGCATTCACCGCTGATTTTATATATTCCACCGGCGACATTTTCCTGGAATCGCCGGTCAGCAGCAGGATATTGCGGATTCCTGCGGCCGCTACTTTTGCCATTTCCAGGTGCATCTCTTCCGGGGTTAATTTTTTTCGTTGGATTCCCATTTCCCGGTTGAACCCACAGTAAACACAGCGGTTATCGCAAAAATTAGAGAGGTAGAGCGGCGCATAAATGGAAACGGCCCGGCCGAGATACCGGACGGCGACGGCCATGGCCCGCTGCGCCAGGTCTTCGATAAAACGCCGATCGTTGTTATCGAGAATGGTTTTTAATTCTTCATATGAAATCATGGTTATTAATTATTAGCAAATTGGTAGGGAACAGGCACTGCCTGTTCCTTCAATTCCAAATGGGAACAGGCAGTGCCTGTTCCCTACAATTCCAAATAGGAACAGGCAGTGCCTGTTCCCTACAATCTTCAATTTCAAAACATCCATGACTTTTCGGATACCCCCGGGTTGAATCATGCGCCGGCGGCGTCGAATAAGAAGCCGGTTAATGGGGAAGAGGGCGAGGCGGATTCCCCGGCCCCGTTTAATTGCGCCAGGTAGGCCATTCGGCCGGCTTCTACCGCCAGGGAAAAAGCCCTGGCCGCTGCCACCGGGTCGCCGGCCGCTGCCACCGCGGTATTGGCCAGCACCGCGTCCGCCCCCATTTCCATGGCTTCCGCCGCCTGGGAGGGTTTCCCGATGCCGGCGTCTACGATGATCGGGATATCGATTTCTTCTATCAGTATTTCTATGAATTTCCGGGTATCCAGCCCCCGGCCGCTGCCGATAAGGGAGCCCAGGGGCATGACCGCCGCCGCCCCCACTTTTTGCAGTTCCCGTGCGATATATAAATCCGGGTGCATATAGGGAAGCACTGTAAATCCTTCGGATACCAGGGTTTCGGTTGCCTTAAGGGTTTCCTGGTTATCCGGCAGCAGGTATTTGCTGTCATCGATGACTTCTATTTTTATCCAATCGACGCCGGAGGCTTCCCTGGCCATCCGGGCAATCCGGATGGCTTCATTGGCGTTCCGTGCGCCGGAGGTATTTACCATCAGTATTGTACCTGCCGGGATATACTCGAGGATATTCTCCGGGTGTTTTTCGGCGTCGATCCGTCTCATGGCCACGGTGACGACCTGGATGTTACTTTCGGCAATGGCGTTCTTCATTTCCGATTTGCTTTTGAATTTCCCGGTGCCGAGAAAAAACCTGTTTGTTATTTCTTTACCGCCGATTACCAGCGGGGAATTTTTTTTCGTTTGCATTTAACCGCCTCCGACAAATTGGATCAACTCGATCTTATCGCCTTCTTTCAACGGTTGTTCTTTCCACTGGTTTTTGCGGATGATTTTTCCGTTCAATTCCACGACGATTCCTTCAATTTTTGCCGCTGAAGATGCGACCAATTCCTCTAAATTTTTAAACGTATCGTTATTGGTTTCTTTACCGTTCAAAATTATTTTCATATTTTTAACCCTTTATCCAATGCTTTGAAAATATGTTTCAACGACCGGGGCATTACATGCCGGTTATCCGCCCGGTATGAAAACGGGTTATACGCCAACACCATTTCAAAGGAAGGGAAATAATATACTTTCTGCTTGAATTTCTCATTATTCTTTATATCTTCGGCCATCACCCGCAGCAAACACTTGTTGGCAAATGAACCGGGAACCACGGGTTTCTCATGAAACGTGGCATACGCCGGAACGGGGCTGACGCTGAGAATGACCTTCAAGCCGGGGTTCAGGTGGAAAAGTTTTTCCAGGACATCGCTCATGGCCGCAAAAATGTCGGGCTGTTTAAACGTTTCAAAGGTAAACCGCTGTGGCTTCGCCTCAAGGATATCCGAAGGCGGCCGCTGCGCCCAGACAAGACCCGTGGTCTCATCCCGCCAGCCTTCATTCTGACCCAGCGTAATCACCAGTACCCGCGCTTTACGAAAAACCTCCAGCGACGCTTCCCGGTGCTTTTGAATTTCCGCTTTTGCCGTTTCCGCGTCCGGGTGCAGGGGTGAACGGTCGCGTAAAGGATCAAACCACCCGGGCGCCTCTTGCTTGTTGGACCTGCTGCCGGTCTTTTGGACGATTACCGGGTAAGCCGGATCGATGGAATAATCAACGATTTGTTTCAAATTAGGAATGGTATAGACCCTGCCCCAATTGGCGGATGAACCGCGGTTTTTTTCGGTGCGGATGTAATTGAACCCTTTGGACAGCATGTGATAAGCAAACTCCTCGGCGAAACAACTCCCCAACGACGCCACGGGGGTTTCCAGATTGACGGCCAGGTCTTTGAATTCCATTTCCACCGCGGGGGTCATGCAGGAGAAAAAATTATCGCCGTAAGGATACACCTGGTAACCTTCCAGGTTATGTTCGCTCACGCCCCGGTGAGAGCCCGGTCTTTTCCTGGACCAATCGTTCTTGACTTCCTTATATTTCTTACGCACCTGTGAAAATACTGCCGACATCATGTTCCTGTTTCCCATGTTTTTACTCCATATTATAATAGCCGTATAATTTTAATACTTCTGCTGTTTTATTGTTAAGAATCTCGATTGTTCCCGGTTTCAATTTCCGTTTGTGGTCGCCCGGGGCGACCTGGCGTTTGTGTTTATAGATATTCTCGCTGGAAACTTTGAAATCGGCGCCGGCTTTTATTTCAGCCAGCAGTCCCGGGTCTACGTTAAGGTCAAGGAACGCCAGCAGCCGGTCCAGCCACGGTTCGAAATCGGTTACCATATCCTCATACTTGAGGAAAAGCACATTGGGTTTTCCCATCAGTGCTTTATGGTATTCGTAATAGCGGTCCAAGAAATGGGAGTCGGAATTTAGTTTCTCGATCACATATTCATCCACCGACAGTTCCCGCAGGCGTTTCCTGCGGTTTACGCGGGTTTGCCGTTTCTCTTTCCCTTCCAGCGCCGGCATAATGTGGCTGTATATCGAATAATAAGCGGAAACGATCACATCCCTGGGGTCGCGCAGCACCAGGATTATCTTATAATCATCGTAATTGGGGACGCCGCGGTTAAGGGAGCGGAACGGGCCGTAGAAATAACCCGTGGTCCGGTAAGGCACGTTTACCATGACCCGGCCGTTTCTTTCCCATTGGCCGCCTACACCCAGTTGGTAAAAATAGCCGTCCAGGTCCACGGAGGTTATGCCGGCCCGGTCCATTATTTTTTTCATGAAACTGCCCAGGAAAGAAGAACCGGCTTTGTATACCGTGAAAAACAGGATGCTTTGGTGGGTGCAGGCGGTATGGTGTTTCTCTTTTAGTACTTGTCGCTCGATGGCATAACGGCGGTTGATTTTCCAGCGTTTGATCACCCGGCCCAGTAGGGGCAACCGGGAGGTCCATTCCGCCGCCGGGTGAAGGATATATTTTATTATTTTGTCTTTCATATTATATCTCCGGTTTGAACTCCAAAGAATGTATTTTAACACAAATACGCCGTGAAGCAAGGGGGTTTTGTGAATTCTTTGGGACAGGCAAAATTTTCACCTGGTTGTTAGATGGGAGTGTTATCTTTCCTGGAGTTTTTCAAGCTTCTCGATCCATCGATTAAAATGTTCACATTCGTTGCGTATGTTGTCCAACCCGATCGACAGTGCAATCAAGATGCCGTGATGCGGCTTTTGGTAAGCGGGACAATACCGTAATATTCGCCTGGAAGGCGCTGTTTCCGGGTCATCATCGATATGCTCAGGCGTGGAAAAATTTTTCCGCTCCTCCTGCAACCGACGTGCAGCCTCTTCATCAAACCACTCGGCAAACGCAAACGGGGCGCTGAATAAAAGAGCCTCAAATTCATGCATTAACAAATTGGGAATAAAACGGTTTTGGCCTACATCTTTAAAAAACTCTTCCTCCAAATGCCGAACCTTACTCTGAATATCCGGGATTTTTTCTGCCGCGGCTTTCCCCGGGAAATCCTTCGGAAGTCCGTAGACATCCAACATGGTTGTTACATAGGCGGTTTTGTCTTCCTTGCATTTCTTTTTTACTTGCCATTGGATTTTTCCGTATGTACTCACCCCTCCTTTTCCTTTTTTTCCAGTTCGAATCAAGATGGGATTCAAGTAAATATCGATACGTGAAAAGTGTTCCTGTAGAAGTTCCGTGACAAAAGTCTCTTCGGTCTGGCCTTCGACAAAGACATGTACCCGGATCATCTTATTGGCCTCCCGCCAAAAAGATTTTTCTTCCAGAGCTCGCCCAGGCTATACTCTTGTAACCAATCCCGGAGTTTTTCGTCTTCCAGGCGGGAGAAAACCGATTCCCCTTCTTTTCTATCTACCACCACCAGGTCTTCCGGATCGAATTCCGATACCAGGTCGACAGACTGAGTGGAAATAATTATTTGTTTTTTTAAAGCAGTAGACTTTAACAGCGACGCCAACACGGTAATGGCATAAGGATGAAGTCCCAATTCGGGCTCGTCGATAAGAATGGAAGAGGGTTGATACTCTTCCGGCTGGAGTAAGACCGCGGCCAGGCAGATAAATCGCAAGGTGCCGTCCGAAAGATGATGGGCCTTGAAAGGTATATCCTGGCCTTTCTCTGTCCATTCCAGTTCAATCAAGTCCTTGTTATCCGGTTGGGGGCGGAGATGAAAATCGCCGAAAAAAGGGGCGGCTAAGCGGATAGTATTAACGATCTTCCGGTAATGCGCCGAATGGACCTGTTTCAAAAGGTAGAGAAACGCAGCCAGGTTCCGGGCGTCAGGTCGAATATAAGAATTATCGTTAATGGCATGCCGCTGTTTTACAAAAGAAGTATCGCTGGTATCGTGAAAATGATAAACCCGCCACTGCTGCATGTTGGGATGAACGAATCGGGCGATACCGGCGTCGTTCTCTTCCCCGGACCTGGTTTCGAAGTGTCCACTTCCAATAGTAACCTGCCCGGGAGAGCCATTCTGCCAAAAGGCTTCGTTAGTGAACATCAATCGGTTATCTTTGGTGGGTTCCAATGTGCAAAAATACCCGTTATTGCCAAAATACAGTTGTGCGTCGATTTTTTCGGTTTTCTTACGGCCAAAATGCAGCAATGCATCAGGTCCCCCCTGGCGGCTAACATAGAGTTGGAGATTCCCTTCCAGCATTTGTCGAATCATTTTAAAAAACTCGACGAAATTGGTTTTGCCTGCGCCATTAGGACCGATAAAGATATTCAGGGAACCCAATTCCAGGTCGCAGGCCGCGATGGATTTAAAGCCTTTTAGGACGAACCTGGATAGATGAATATCGTCAGGCAGCCGTTTCATGGGCATTGCTCCTTAAGTTTTAGCATATCGCATATAAAACGATTTGCATAATATACCCGTAGTACACCTGAAAGTCAAGCGGTTCATATAAAAAAAACGGTTCAATGTCTGGGAAGGATATTTTTTTGGCTGTCCCGTAAAACCTTGACAAAATTTTTCCGTTTGTTAAAATGGAGCAAGAGGTGAACCGATGGGTAAAAAATTATTATCGATTTTTGTTTTAACCGTTTTTAGCCTTTTGACTTTTTCTTGTTATACCCAGAAGATGGTAAGAGTCGAGGAAATGACAAATCACCGCGGTCAAATCCTGGCCGCGGTCACTAACTCCGGGGATTGGATCGAGTTCGATACGCCGAGAAAAATTGTCAAAAATGAAATCGTCTATCTCAAAAATGAGGGGGGAGTGAAAAAGGTAACATCTATCCGCCTTTCGGAAATCCGGAGAGTTTGGCTGCGGAAATCAAGCTTATTCGAGTTTTTTAGAAAAATGTATATTGGGATAGGCCTATGTTCTATTCTTGCGGTGCTTGGTATTATGGCCGGATAATAGCCCGTGTTTTTCCCGGCGAAAGGGAGAAAGGGAGAAAATAGGAGGAAATGATGAATAAAAAATTGATTGCACTAATAACCGTCGTGCTTTTTACCTTTTTCAATTGCATTTCGACGCATATTGAAGAAGTAGTACCCGGGAAGTATATTCCACTGGGAAAGGCCCCTTTGCTAAAGATACTGGGAGTGGTCACTACTTCGGATAAATGGATCGAATTTAACGGTGAACCCGGGAGAATCGTTTTGACTGCCATTGAAGGTGAAGTTACCGATGGAACCGGGAAAACGGTTAAGCGGATATCTATCCCGTTAAATGAAGTCAAGCGCGTGTGGCTGAGGAAACCCAGGGGTTTTGGGAGCGGAGTTCTGCTGCCCATTGTCGGAGTTTTTGGTTTTATCGCCGCACTCGGTATTATTGCATTGGCTGCTGCAGATCCCTTTTGCCCGTTTATTTATTCTTTTGATGGGAATGCTTATACCCTGGATGCAGAACCTTTTGCCGGGGCCATCGGGCCGGGATTTAAACGGACCGAATGGAAAGTCCTGTCTTCTCTCGCGGAAGTAAACCGCCAGTACCGTCTCATGGCCATCAATGAAGTGGATGCGGCGGATTACATCGACCATCTCCAATTGCTGGCAGTGGATCATCCCCGGGGCGTTATTGTAGTTCCGGGCATATCCGGCGCCGTTCACACCGTTACCGATCCCGCGGCCCCCTTAAAGGCCTATGACCCGGAGGGGAAAGATTTGCTTCCCTTTGTCGTTAATAATGATGAAATATACTGGCAAGCGGATGATGAAGGACAGGAGACGGCCGGCGCAATTGAATCGAAAACAGAACTTATATTCGAGTTCCCCAGGCCGAAGGACGCCGCGGAAGCTAAAGTTATCTTTAAAGGGTGTAATTCTTTCTGGGGGGCGGGAGTACTGAAACGGCGCCTGGCTATGTACGGGAAGAACGCCGCGGCGGTACTGGAAGAAATTAAAAGCCAGGGCCCGGCTTTTTTTGCAATCAAAGATATGCTAGCCGCTGAAGAAGCGCTTTCGCTCAAACTGAGGGTAGAAACAGCCGATGGTTGGAAAACCATGGGCAGCATTGCCGGCGGTTCGCCCCTGGCGCCGGGGACCCTTGTTTACCCGGTTGACCTTTCCGGGGTTACGGGCGATATTCTTCGCATTAAATTGACTCCCCCGGCGGCTTCATGGATGATCGACTATATCGCCGTCGATTATTCCAGGGATTTACCGGTAAAGGTCACGGCGCTGCAGGCGGCGCACTCAAAACTCCTGGCTGCGCAGGATGATTGTTATTTGAAATTGTCGCCCCAGGGGGCTTCGGTCCTCTTGATTTTTAATTCGCCGCCCCGCTGTCCGGGAATGGAACGGACGGTTATCCTGGAAACCGGCGGTTATTACGATATTCACCCGGACTCGATAGCTCAGCCCCGGCAGTAGCAGAAACCGGTTGATATAGCATAGCAAAGGAGAAAACCAATGACAGGACAAAAAACCTTAAAACGTATCGCTGTTATGTTGGCGGCGGCAATAATGATCGTCTCGGCGCCGGCAGCGGCGCCGGGCAGCGTGCTGTCCTTAAAAACCGCTCAATTGGATGAAATCGTTGCCATCAGTACATTTGTGAGGAACAACCGCGGTGAGGCGTTCCTGTTCTCAAGCCGCCTGGGAAAAATCTTTAAATTCAAACCCGATGGGACCTTTGAAAAAAACTTCTGCGGTTTCGGTGAAGGCCCGGGGGAAATTGGCCGGGTATTATCCATGTTTTACAACCCAGTGAATGATTTTCTTTACCTGCCGGAATATGCGTCGGGCAGGGGAAAAATCACCATTTATGACGGCAGTGGGAAATACCAGGGGCTTCTGAATGTCGAGCTTTCCTCGAAAAAAAAAGATTATGTTAAACAAATAATATTTCTAAACGACGGTACATTCTTTATTGTTACCAATGAGCGTGTCGACTGGAAACCGGTGGGGAAATTCTTTGTCACCCAGCATGAATTCCGGATCGGGCATTTCGATAAAGACGGTCATTTACTGGCGGAAATATTTAAAACCAATCTTGACGAGGAACTCTCAAACGCCGTCCGTTGGGGGGGGCCGCAGATATTTTACCTCCCTTCGATACTGGCGGCGCCTACGCCGGAAGGAAATATCGCCCTGGCAAAAAATGATGAGAATACCATTGTTATTTACAATCGCCAGGGCAAAGCGATCGAAACCGTTACCCTGGAAATAAACAGGGAAAAATTAAGCGACGAGATATTTAACGATACCAGGGAAAGAACATTGGAGCGCTGGAAAGGGAAGGAAGACGAACGGATGATTTACCTGGTAAAACATATGATCAAATTGGACTTTAGACCGATCTATTACGGCTTCTTCCTGGCCGGGAATAAGATCATCCTGAAAAAAAGCCTGGAGTTCGACGATTCCGGGTATGTGAAGAAAAGCAAGCTGATATTCTTCGATAAAAAAGGTAAAAAAGAAGCGGAAAAAACAATCGACGGAGATGTATCCCGTATCGAAAATAATAGCCTTTTCATTGAATCCTGGGACAGCGAGGGAAATGAATATTTCCGGATCGAAGAGGATACGCCGGGCGCAGAACGGTAAAAAAAACTGACTCATCCAACGGTCCAATACGTTAACCGCCGGTTTTCTCAGACCAATTATTCCCATGGCTGCTTCCAACCGCCAACCGCTGCGTTAATCCCCGTTTAGTCCGTCCACCCATGGCCGCTCCGGGGGGCTTCCCATGGAGGTGAATGGTAGCTGCCGTGGGAGCAGTTGGCGGAAGAGGCGTTGGCGGTGGAGAATGAGGATTGCGCGCCGAATCCATGCCTGATCCGTAAAACAGTTTTAACATATCCGCCGCCGCCGTCGAACCGAACAAAATTGCCTTTTCCAGGTCCAGGCGAACCTCTTTCTCATCATATTTTAACATATACTTGTTTTTCCCGCGGTTAAGGTAAACCCTTTCATCATTGGGGTCCAATTCCTCCGCCCTGTCGAAATCGGGTAAAGCACTATCGAACATCCGTAGATTACATTTAACGACGCCCCGGTGCAAATATGCCGGGGCGCAATCCGGCTTTAATTCGATGACTTTATCCAGGTCGGCCAGCGCCTCCCGGTATTGTTTCAATATTTTATAACGGAGCGTTCCTCTCTTTAAATAAGCTTCGCTGTGAGAAGGATTCAATTCGATGGTTTTGGAGTAATCGGCCGCAGCCGCGGGATAATTTACTAAATTATTCCGCAGCCCGCTTTTGAAATAATCATCCGCATTTCTCATAATTCTTCACCTTGTATTCCCGTTTGAATTGTACGCTAATGGATTTTTCCTGTCAACAGGGGATAATTTGTTCCAGCGGTTTCTATGGTATTTACAACCCTTCAAAATAAAAAATGAAAGGCTGGGAATCCAAATTGACTGCTTATACTTTTTATTTCCTTCGAAAAACTTTTGATTTTCTCAAAGAAATAAAAAACTTTCTCAGTAAAATTAAAAACTTTTACAGAGAAATCTTAAATTTTCTTAGAGAAATATTTTTTTGTACGCCGTGAAAAAAAATTTATAGGCAGTATGATTTCAATCGCAACCGTTGCAATGGAATTATGAAGGAATGAAAAATCAAACGGGCAGGCACGGAAACACGGGGGCCTGCCCCTATGGAAGAGGAAATGGGAAAAGGCCGGGAGGCATCCCTGAATTGAAATTTTTCACAGTTTATGTTAGTATAATAGAGAGAATGAGGTGCATATAATGAAGAATTTATTTACCGCCATTGTTCACAAAGAGGATGAGTTATATGTGGCAGAATGTCCGGAAGTTGGAACAGCCAGTCAAGGTGAATCTATTGAGGATGCTGTAATGAATTTACAAGAAGCGACTGAATTATATCTTGAAGAGTTTATCGATACATATAAAAAACAACGATAGGGAAATAGATGCCTCCCTTTTTCCTGCCCCTCACCCCTTTCCCTTCATCCTTCATCATTCAGCATTCCATATAAAGATGGCCCGCGAAACACGCGAAAAACGCGAAAGGTCTTTTGTTTGTTTTTTGTTCTTTGTCTTTTTGTGGTTTGTTTGTAATTTGTGGTTTGTAATTTGTAATTTTCCCTTCATCATTCATCATTCATCATTCATCATTCAAATCTATCTACACAACTCCAGCCACTTTTTGACTGTTTTCGTATGGGAGTGTTCTTCTCCATAGAATTTTTTAAATATGGCATAGGCATTTTGAAAATACGGTCTGGCTTTGTCCTTCCGGCCCATTTGATAGTAGGCGGAACCCAGGTTATTCAAATCAATGGCCACATCCGGGTGCTCTTTGCCATACTGTTTCTCATCGATGGCCAGCGCTTGCTCAAAATAATCCGTTGCCCCTTCATGGTTCCCCAATTCATGATAAGCACGGCCTACCATATTTATATATTCTCCATTCCCCGGCGCAAGCCGGTCCGCTTCAAGATATGCCGCCAGGGCGGCCCGGTAATCGGGCTTTTTATCACTAAAATATGCATTGCCCAATTGATAATAATCCGCCGCCATAACCCCACACTGTGTAGAAATAGCTTTTTTTAACAACTCAATGGCTTTTTCCATATTGCCCTTTTTCAATTCCGCCAGGGCTTCCTGCCTTTCCTGGGGCGCGCCCACACATAATTCCGCTACCGCCTTTTCCAACTCCTTGATCCGCTTCTCTTTCTCAGTCAACAACTCATCCTTTTCCTTTATTACCCCATCCCGCGCTAAAGGATCGTATCTTTCCAGTTGGGTTTTCACATCCTTCAATTGTTTATCCGAAGAGGAACTTAATATCAAAGCCACCACCAGGGCAATCACCCCAACGGCAAATCCCAGGATGCTGGCCCAAATAACCATTTTAGATAATCGCTTTTCCTTTTTCTCTATTCCCGTGTTTATTTCCGCCGGGGCTGGGGAAACCGTTTCACGTTGTTCCCCATTGAGACGCTCCCCCAGTAAAGCCGGGTCCACCTTTTCCAGGAGGGGATTTTTTCTGCCTGTCCCCTTTTTTTACAAAAAGATGGGAATTGACTAATCGGCGGCAATCGCATACAATTGCAGCCATGATGGCCAAATCGAAATCGCTGACCGCCGCTTACTTTTCCCTGGGCGCCTTTGCCCTGGTCTCCCAAACCATGATCCTGCGCGAATTCTTCGTGGTGGTCTACGGCAATGAATTCATCTTCGGCGTACTCCTGGCTAACTGGCTGATAGGCATCTTTACCGGCGCCCTCCTGGGCAGCGCGGCCGCCGACCGCGATAAAAACAATTTGAAAACTTTTTCCCTCTGCCTGCTCATGCTTTCCGTACTTTTTCCCCTGTCCATTACCGCCATCCGCTTCCTATACACCATCAGCAAGACCCCGGTCGGGACCTATGTCAGTTTCTCCAATGTGGCGTTCTACTCCGCGCTATTTATTATCCCCGTCAGTTTTTTTATCGGTTTCGCCTTCCCGGTTGCCGCCAGGATTCACACCGGCGCCGGCGCCGCTGCTCAAGACCGGGTCCAAAAAATCTCTACCATCTATATCGTGGAAGCATTGGGTTCCCTTCTCAGCGGCGTGATTTATACTTTTTTCCTGGTGGGACGGTTTAATCCCTACTTTATCGCCGGCTTAATCACCCTTCCCCTACTGGTTTCCTGTTGGGCCGCGGTAAACAAGAGCCGGTTTAAAATCATACGCTCCATCTCCGTATTCCTGCTGATTCTCAACCTGCCGGCGCTCACGCCTTTTATCAACAGGAAAATCGAAAATTTCACCGTAGAAAAAAGATGGCGCAGTTTTTCCGATCTCCCGTTAAACTATGCCGTGGATTCAAAGTACCAGGATATCGCGGTGTCACGTCTTTCCAACCAGTACAACCTTTACCTCAATACCATGTTGGCCGCGGTATTTCCCAATGAAGAAGATAATATGGTATTGGCCGCCCACCTGGCAGCCCAGCACCCGCCGCTGCCGGCGCATCAAAAAATGCGCATCCTGGTCATCGGGGACGCCGTCAGCGGACTGGCCCGGTCCCTGCTGCGCTTCGATGTGGAAAAACTGGTCTCCGTGGAAATCGACCCCAAAGTCGTGGAGACTATTTTAACCTTCCTATCGCCGGCTGAAAAACAGTTGATGCAAAAATACCGGGCCGACGGACGTTTCGAGATCAAGATCAGGGACGGCCGCAAATACGTCAAAGACCTGGTGGACGGCAGGGAACCCGGGATTAAAGCGCCTTTCTTCGATATTGTCTTCATTAATGTGCCGGAACCTTCCACCTTGCTGTTAAACCGTTTCTATACCGTGGAGTTTTTCTCGGACTGTGCGCGAATCTTAAGAAAAAACGGTGTGGTGGCATTGAAGGCCACGGCTTCCGAAGATTATACGCAGGGGATTGTAAGCGATTATACCGCATCTATATATAACACGGTAAAATCCGTGTTCCCGTATATTACGGCAGCGCCGGGAACACAGGCTTTTATCTTTGCCTCCATGGACCCCGGGACTGTCTCGGATAAACCGGCCATACTGGAGGAACGCTATACTCAAACCGGGGTCTCGCCCGGCAACCTGGGCCTGATTTTCCATTCCCTTTACCCGCCGGGAAAAACCGCGGCCGTCAACAACGCCCTGCGCTCCCATGCCCGGTACCGTCTCAATACCGATGAAAATCCAACCGCGGGTTTTTATTTCAATAAGATCATCGGCTGGTACGGCAAAAGCCGCGTATCTCATGTGCTTGAGTTTTTTGAAAAGGTCAAAGCAGGGGACATTATTGTTATCGCCCTTATTCTCTTCTTTGCCCGCCTGGCGTATATTGCCGTTAAACGAAAACCCTCAGACATTACCCGGGACCGGGCCTTAAAATTCCACACGCTGTTGGCGGTTTTTTGTGGGGGCATGGCGGGACTATCCCTGGAAATGGTGATTATCTACACGTACCAGTATAATTTCGGCAGCGTCTACCATATTATCGGGTTTATTATCGCTATTTTCATGTTCGGGCTGCCCATGGGGGCGTTGGCAGCCAATGCATTAATGGGCCGAGAGAAATTGCGCGGAGAACGGGAAGCTATCAAGATCATTATTTTCATCCAGGGGGTAATCGCCGCGATTGCTTTTTTATTGCCTTATATGGTTAGGCTGTTCATGAGATACAGTCTCTTGAACCAGCTCATCATTTTTGCGGAGACCATCGTGATCGGTTTTGTCATTGGGTTCCTGTTCCCCTTTGCCGTGCGTCTTTACCTGGGGCGAAGTGAAAGAACCGGCCGGGCCGCCGGGGTTATCGATGCCGTTGATCATATGGGTGCGGCAGTGGGGGCGTTTTTTATCGGTTCCCTGTTTTTGCCCGTGATGGGGGTGGAAACAGTTTGCCATTTGTTGGCGCTTTTTCCCCTGCTGTCATTATTGCTGCTTCTCCCCGCGGCGCGGGGGGCCGTTTTGTAGAACCGTAACGGAAGATTAACTTCCGTAACGGCATCTGGCTCGGTAACTTTGGTATTTCAAAAGCTTTTGCCGGGGTCAAGGGGGCGGTTTTCTCGAAAAGAGCCCCCTTGAAATTATAAAAAGAGAGTTTGCCATTTTTTTTCCTCTTTACCTAAAGACATATATATCGTATAATAATGCAATTGGAGGTTTAATTTTAGCATGGATAAAGAAATGACCAAAGATATTGCACCACTGGTACTGCAGAACGGCATCATCGTGGCGGGCCACCCCAGGAGCGGAACTTCGCTCTCATGCAGGTTGTTGGATACTGCCGGCGTTCATTTCCCTTCGGACCTGGGGGCGGATGACTATAACAAAGACGGCTATTATGAACTGTCTTTCGCCAAAGAACTGGAAAAAAAATTAATCGAACACGCCATGACCGATGAAAATATCCTGGAGATGAACAAGATCGTCAAGCTGTTAAATGAAACCAAAGGCCTGACCGGCTTGAAAATCGTTCATATACCCGCCGCTTTTTTTTACAAGCATATCGCTAAAAATTTGCGAGTTATTTTCATATTCAGGAATCCCGCCGATGTAAAAGCCAGTATGCTGCGCCGGGGAATCTCGCAATTCAAATTGAACTGGTTTGAAAACAACAACGCCCTGGTGGCCGCTTATGAAAATATTCCCAAAAGCATCGTAATCAGCTACGAAACGCTAATGTCCGGCAACCCCGGTATAAAAAAGGCTTTTAAAAAACTGGGCTTCAACGTGGACCTGGGAGTCATCAACCAATCGCATCGCACCCAGGAAAACAGCCGCATGATTATTACCCCCGATGAAAAACAGTTGTACGACTATTTAAAAAAGCTGGAAAAACAAAGTATGAAATAAACTAAAAAGGAGAAAATATGGACCGACACAAACACCCGCAAGAACAAGAACACGGACCCCTGGACATCATGGATGACCAGGCCGAACACCTCTTCTCAAACCTGGTTTCTTTTCACATCAACGCGGAAGAGGCCTGCATCGGATTCGGGATAAGGGATATCAAAGGTACAAACGAAGTCGAAATGCATACCTATATGCACCTGACGATCCCCCATTTCCTGAGATTCGCAGACACAGTTAATCAACAGGTTACTATGTTGATCGAAAGGGGCGTGATTTCCAGGGAACCGGAACAATAACGATGAACAGGTTAGGCGACGCTTTAAAACACGAACGTGAGAAAAGGGATATTCCCCTGGAGTATATTGCGACCAAAACCAATATCACCTTAAATACGCTAACCGCGCTTGAAAATGAGCAATTCATAGAAATTCCCGGCGGCTTCTATTTCAAGAACTATATAAAATCCTATTTGAATGCCATCGATGCAGACGCCGGCGAATTCCTGGAAACTCATAGAGAACAAATTGCGGCCTCCTGTTGCAAAAGGGCCGAAACTTCCAGCGCCTATTGTACCAAGTTAAGATATTCACGATTTAAACGGAAGAATGTTTTTCTTATATCCCTGTTCGCGGTTGTTTTGTCGGGACTGCTTTTTTATGCTGTCAACAACAAAAAAGAAGCAATTCTCAACAGTTGGAGCGGTTGGAATAAAAGATCCGTCGAAGTAGCGCTGCCTCAATCCGGCATCGATTTTATTGCCCATCATTTCCAGGAGGATTCCAGCCGTGATTATTCGCCCCTCAATGCAGCCCTTGAATTTTCCGGCCGCTGCTGGGTCCAGGTTAACAGGGGCAAGGAAAAAATAATCGAGCAAACCTTTCAAAAAGGGGAAAAATTGGCGGTCGCGGGGTATGAATTAACAATCCACATGGACAACCCCGCGGCGGTCCGGTTTCTCCTCGATGCAAAGGAAGTCAGTTATTTACGGACATTAACACAACCGGAAAAAATAACGATAACACCGGTTACGATGGGAAAACTTTTAGAAAAATGATAAACATCATATCTAAGAACCCTTTGGTCAAGAAGATCGTCGATGGCGCGGCAGGCCGGGATTTAATCGATATGCTTCTCGGCAGGCAAATGCCTTTTACGGAGGAAGAATACCTTGAGGGCCTGGTATTTGCGTTAAAAGATGAGACTATTCGAGATAGGGCTTCGGCCCGGTTAAAAGAAATACCTGAAAGTGTAAAAACCGCTTATGTTGAGAAACTGGAAGCCAATCACCGGGTGGCATATTTTATTATATTGGAGGCGCTGAGCAGGAAAAACCAGTCCATCATTGCCAGGGCCATTCGCAACCAGGCGCTGCCTTTTGAATTTCTTTTAAAAATAGCGGCGCAAGGCGACGCCCACATGTTGGAAGCCCTGCTGGACAACCAGATCAAACTCATTGCCTATCCCGAGATCCTGGAGGAAATTGAAAAAAATTCCCAGGCCACCAACTTTATCAAAGGGAAGATCAAAGAATTCCGGGAATACTACCTGGCGCTGGAAGCCGAAGAAATCGCGGCGGAAGAAGTCCTGGAGGAAGTAAAGGAAATCATTATCCAGGAACAGGCGGAACAGGCGAAACAGGCGGAACAGCAGGAAGCGGCAAAAGAAAAACCCGCGGAAGAAGCGGAAGAAACCGACGAACTCATGGCCATTGAAATAGTGGGACAAAAAGCCCTGAATACTCTCCAGGAAATCAATAAAATGAATATTGCCGAACGTATTAAGCTGGCATTATCAGGCTCCAAAACCCAGCGCATGATTTTAATCAAAGATTCCAACAAAATGGTGGCGATGGCGGTGCTGGAAAGCCCGAAAATCGGCGTCGATGAAGTGGTCCTACTGGCCAGGAACAAGAGCGTGGCCGGCGAAATTATCGGCCGGATATCCCAGCGAAGGGATTGGACCAAAAACTACAATGTTGTTCTTGAACTGGTTCAAAATCCCAAGACGCCGATAAAAGACGCGATAGGTTTTGTGAAACAGCTTCATTTAAAGGACTTGCAATTGCTCAGCCGCGATAAAAATGTCAACCCCACGGTGAGGCAACTCGCCCTGAACTATCACCGCGAGAAAACCAGCGCTAAGCAATAGTTAAAAGTTTTTGGAAGTCCGTACCGGCGGAACCTTTTCTCGAAACCATCACGGATGGACGGTTCCTGGTAGCCGAAGGCAAATGTTGTTATTTCAATTCTTTCAATAATTCGATGATAAAATCCCAGACTTTACCGATGGAACCCACATGGATTTTTTCATCCGGGCTGTGGGGGAACTTGAGGGTTGGTCCGATGGAGATCATATCCATTCCCGGGTTTCTATCACCGATGATGCCGCATTCCAGGCCAGCATGGATCACTTCCACCACGGGTTTTTTATTATACATTTTTTCATAGAGTTTCACGCTGCGGGCCAGCAGTGGGGAGTCCATATTGGGCTGCCAGGGCGGGTATCCATCGCCGCTTTTGGCTTCGCCGCCGGCTAGCCGCGCCGCGCATTCAACCCGGTGAGTCAGGGCATGCAGTTTTGTTACCACCGAACTTCTCTGGCTGGTCAGGACTTTGACCGCCCCATTGTCTACCTTAAGGTTGGCAAAATTATTGGAGGTTTCCACCAGGCCGACGATATCGGGGGACATGGATTCCACGCCGTGGGGGATAACCAGCATCAATTCGATTACTTTCTGGGTTTTGGCGGCGGTAATCGCTTTGCTGAAATTTCCCTCGCTATTTTCCGAGATGGCTACGACTAGTTCCGGGTCCGTGGCTTTGAATTCGCTGTTAAATATCTTGCTCCATTCGGCAATGGTAGTTTTTGCTTTTTCAGCGTTGTTTGCCGGCAGGAATACTACGGCGTAGGCGTCCCTGGGGATGGCGTTGTGGGCGCTTCCGCCTTTGACATCCGCCAGTCTTAAGTCGATATCTTGTTTTTTCAACTGGTAAAGGCCCCTGCCCAGGATGCGCAGGGCATTGGCTTTGCCTTTACCGATATCGATGCCCGAGTGGCCGCCCTTCATGCCGCCGGCAGTCACTTTATACTGTTTATAACCGGCGGGAATGGCTTCGTATTCGATCGGCAGCGATAAGTTGGTGTTGATGCCGCCGGCGCAGCCCACCGTGAACACCCCTTCATCTTCCGAATCCACGTTGATAAGGATTTTCCCTTCGATAAAACCGGGGGCCAGGTTATTGGCGCCGGTCAAACCGGTCTCTTCATCCACCGTAAAAAGCAGCTCCAGCGGTGGATGGGCGATCTCTTTATCCGTTGCCATAACCATGGCCATGGCAATAGCAATGCCGTTATCAGCCCCCAGGGTGGTCCTGTCCGCCGTTAACCATTCCCCCTCATATACGAATTTAATGGGGTCTTTGCAAAAATCATGGGGAGAATCCGGCGTCTTCTCGCAGACCATATCCATATGCCCCTGTATTACTACCACCGGGGATTTTTCATACCCCGGGGAACCGGGAGTTTTTATGACGATATTTCTCACCTTGTCCATCCCGGTTTCAAAATTGTGCTTTTTCGCCCAATTCAGCAACCATTCGGAAATTTCTTTTTCATTCTTTGAACAGCGAGGAATTTTACTGAGTTGTTCAAAGCATTCAAGAACTTCTTTTGTTTTTGCATGTTCGATTTTATTCATTATACACTCCTTATTTTAGGGTATTAGTATAGATAGTAAGAAATTTCAAAAGAAAAGTCAAGCGATTTGACAAATTTCCTTTTTTTGGCTACTATGTTAATTCGAAAAATGAAAAAAGGAATTGGAAATGAAAAAGATAATCGATAAAATCGTCGCGGAAATGAACCGGATCATCCTGGGAAAGGAACTGGAAATCCGCCTGGTGTTCACCTGCCTGTTAGCCAAAGGACACTTATTAATAGAAGATATCCCGGGCGTGGGAAAAACCACCCTGGCCCAGGCGTTGGCCAAAGTCCTGGGGTTGAGTTACAGTCGCGTCCAATGCACCAGCGACCTGCTGCCGGCCGATATCGTGGGGACGTCGATTTTCGACGCCGGGGCGCAGGAGTTCCGGTTCCATGCCGGGCCGCTGTTCGATCAGATGGTGCTGGTGGATGAACTGAACCGCGCCACACCCCGCACCCAGAGCGCGCTGCTGGAAGCCATGGAAGAACGCCAGGTCTCAGTGGACGGCGTCTCCCACCCTTTGCCCGACCCCTTCTTTGTCATCGCCACCCAGAACCAACGCTTCCATGTGGGCACTTTTCCCCTGCCGGAATCCCAATTGGACCGGTTCTTAATGCGAATTAAACTGGGCTACCCGGATTATAAATCGGAACGGTTACTGCTGACGGGAGAAAACCGGCACGATATGGTGAAACGGATTGAACCCGTGATTTCAACGGAAGTCCTGAAAGGGCTGCAAGACCAGGTTCCCAAAATTCATGTGTCGGATGCGATCCTGGACTATATCCAGGATATCATTGCCGGGAGCCGCGGCAACCCGCATCAATACCTGGGATTGTCGCCCAGGGCGGGGATTTCCCTGGTGAAGGCGGCGCAGGCCTGGACCCTATCCGAAGGCAGGGAAATGGTGCTGCCCGAAGATGTGCAGGCCGTGGCGGGGTGTGTTTTGGAACACCGCCTGGAACCGGAAAGCAGTAATGTCAAAAGCAGCGGCTACCAGGCGGTGGAACAATTACTTCGCACGATTCCCTTAAACCAATGAAAATATACAAAATCCGTACCCGGCCGACCCGTTCCGGGTATTTGTTGATACTGGCGCTGTGGGCCATGTTGATCGCCTCGATCAATTACAGCAACAACATGGCTTATATTCTCACTTTCCTTCTCTTCAGCCTGATGTTGGTGGGCATGGTGTATGCCCGGAACAACCTGAAAGGGTTTTCCATTGCCAATGTTATGCCGCGCCCCGTGTTTGCCGGCGAGCGACTGTGGATCGACTCTGAATTGCACAATCAATCCAAAGGCCGGCGCTTCGGTATCTGGCTGGCTTACCCCGGGCTTACCAACCCCGAAGAACTTTCCGGCCCTTTTTCCACGGACGCTTGTTCCAATACGACGGTGGAACTATCCTTTATTACCACCCAACGCGGCCGCTTTATACTTTCCTACATCGAATTGGTGACGGTTTACCCATTGGGATTATTCGTGGTGAAAGGGAAGATCGAGGTGGACAAGGCCTACCTGGTCTACCCCCGGCCGGAAGGGAACCGGCCCTGGCCGGAACCGGAAGTGTTGGAGGTGGAACAATACGGCGGCGAGATACATCATATGAAAGGAGGCGATGATTTCACCGGGGTCCGGCCTTACCGGGCCGGGGAGTCCATGCACCATATCGACTGGAAAGCCGCGGCCCGCGGACGACCGCTCAGTATAAAAGAGTTTACCGGGGGCGGGTCCGCCTGTCTCTATTTCGGCTGGGAACACCTGGAAGGAATGGGCGTTGAAGGACGCCTATCCCAATTGTGTAAATGGGCCCTGGAGGCAGACGAACAGGGAACCGAATTCGGCTTGAAACTGCCCGGGGATACCATTAAACCGGGGGCGGGCTCTACCCATACGCTGAAATGCCTGGAAGCCCTGGCGCTCTTTCAATTGCAACGGGGACGGTGATTCGATGAACCTTACAACTTCACTTTTGCCTCCGGCGGGTCAGAACCTTTTTGAAAAAAGGTTCCGACACCTCCCAAAACTTTTGATAAAATGAAACCTGTGAAACTAAAGATAAGTAAAAATACCCCGGTAGTTCCGCCGCTTATTCTTTCCAGGGGCGCACTGGGCTGGTTGATTTTCGCCCTCTTGCTGGCCATCAGTTGGCATATTCCCCATACGCCTATCTGGGCGGTGGCGGCGGCGCCGTTGATGGTGGCCTGGCGTTACCGGTTGTTTGTACGCAAACAGCCGCTGCCCCCGCAGGCGGTGCGAATCGCTTTAACCCTGGCGGCTTTCGGCGGGGTTATCGCCAGTTACCGTTCCTACCTGGGGAGAGACCCGGGCATTACCGCCGTGATCCTGCTCTCTACCATGAAACTGTTCGAATTGAAATCCCAGCGGGATTTCATGTTTGTGATTTTCTTAGCTTATTTCCTGGTATTCGGCAATTTTTTATATGACCAGACCATCCAGGCCCTGGCCTTCATGATCGCGGCGGTGATATTGATCACGGCCGCGGTGCTGCGGTTGAACCACGGCGAAAAAGAACCGGTAAAAATATCGTTCCTGGTAAAATCCGGGTTCCGTTTTTTTCTCTATTCAATCCCCTTTATGGTGGTATTGTTTGCCTTTTTCCCCCGCAGTTCCGTACCACTCTGGAACCTGCCGCACGATTCAAGCAAGCATGGCCAGGTAGGATTCAACGATTCCGTTTTCCCGGGACAGGTGGCGGAAGTGGCAACCTCCAATCAAACTGCATTCCGTGTTGTCTTCCCGGACAATAACATGCCGGCTTTCAAAGATTTATATTTCCGGGGGTTGGTATTGTGGTTTACCAATGGGAAAGGGTGGTCCCAGGGAATTTTGTCTTTCCTACCCGATCGTCGCCAGGCTGTCCCGGACGATATTCTCATTCGGCAAGAGATTACGCTGGAGCCGCATTATGAACATTGGCTTTTTGCCCTGGATTTACCGGTGATTAATCCCAGGGGCAGCCGGCGTTTACCGGGGCGGGTTATCCAGGGCTATTGGCCCATTTCCGAAGTCGTAACGTACGAAGTGACCTCTACGCCGCAGCCGAAATACCCGGAACCGCGCAACGAAGTCCCCAGGTGGTGGGCGCTGCAGTTGCCCGGGGATTGGAACTCGCAGATGCGGGAGTTGGCCCGGTCATGGCGCAGCGCCGCGACATCCGACGCCGAAGTGGTGCAGGCGGCCTTGAATTATTTTAGAAGTTCCGGTTTCGAATACACCCTTGCGCCGGGCACGTTGGACCCGCAGGCGCCGCTGGAGGATTTTCTTTTTAACAAGCGAAAGGGGTTTTGCGAACATTATGCGGCGGCCTTTACTTTGTTGATGAGGGCCGCGAATATTCCCGCCCGCATGGTCGTGGGTTTCCAGGGGGGCGAAGTCAACACCGTCGGCGGCTACCTGGTGGTGCGTCAATCCGATGCCCATGCATGGTCTGAAGTGTGGCTGGAGGGTAAAGGGTGGCAGCGGGTAGACCCCACGGCCGTGGTGTCGCCGGAAAGAGTAGAATTCGGCGCGGAAATGAGCCGCACCCTTTCCGCCATGGGGCGCCTCCGGGATGAAGACCGTTCCGAAGCGATCCAACGCGCCATGAGGAAAGGTTTTTTTGAGAAAATTAGCCGTTTCTTCAACGACCATTGGGACAATATCAATATTAAGTGGGAAGTCTGGATCATGAGTTATGACCGTTTCCGCCAGAGAGCTTTTTTAAGGGGCGTCGGCCTTGCCGATGTGGGCCGGTGGAGTTACATCGTGGTGTTAATCGTTATTATCCCGGCGCTTTTTTTCCTGGTCTCTTTGTTGTTGAAACGGCAGACTAGCGCCGCTGATCCTTTGATTAAACTGTACCGGCGGTTTTACGCTAAAACCGCAAAAAAGGGAATCCGGCCGGCCCCCTGGGAAGGGCCCCAGGTTTTCCAGCTCCGGGCCGTGGATGCGTTTCCACATAAAGCTAAGGAGATTCGTGAGATTATCGATTTATATATAAATCTGCGTTACGGTCGGCTGCCGGTAACCAAACAGTCGTTGAAACAATTCAAACGCCTGGTAAGGAAGTTCAGGATAAAAAATTAACCGGCGACGATTTAGCGTTTCACGGGACACTCAAGAAATCAGTCAAGAAATCATCCCTTCCCCATAAAAAAAATGTAAATTTTTATAAAAATTTACATGTATTTGTAAAATTCATGCTATAATCATAGGGTAATGGAGGTTTAGATGAAACGGAAATTTTTTGCCGGTATGGCTGTTTTTTTCGTATTGCTTGCTTTCATTTCAAATTCAATGAATGGGGCAATCCCGGAGCAAGAACGGGCGGCGTTGATCGATTTGTACAATGCCACCAATGGAGATAGTTGGAATAACAACAACGGTTGGAAAACAATTTCCCCGGATTCGGCTGGATTTTCTGCGCCGGGGACTGAAATATATTGGCACGGGATCGTGATAGAGGGAGATCATGTAATAAAAATCCAACTGGACAATAACAACCTCACCGGTAGTCTGCCCCCCTCCCTGGGAAATCTTAGCGAACTGTATTTCCTTACCCTGGAGGGAAACCAAATCAGCGGTAGTATTCCGCCCGAATTAGGAAACCTTAAAAATTTGCGCCGCTTTAGCCTGAGAAAAAACCAATTCAGCGGTGCTGTCCCCCCCGAATTAGGAAATCTCAGAAATTTGAGATTTCTTTCCCTGGGTCATAACCAACTGGGCGGTAAAATTCCTCACCAATTAGGAAATCTTAGCCAGTTGAGACATTTTTTACTCGGTCATAACCTGTTCAGCGGTAGTATTCCTTTTCTATTTGATGATCTTGGCTATATAGTATCTATTTACCTTGACAATAACCAATTGACCGGCAGCATCTCCTCCCAATTAAGATGCCGTCGCCAGTTGAAAGTGCTTGATTTGAGTGAAAACCGACTCAGCGGGATAATCCCCTCCGAATTATGGAGTAATTTGCGGCTTGAAAACCTTTTCCTCCACAATAATCGACTCAACGGGGCGTTCCCCCTTTTTTTGGGAGATATACCTAACTTGCGCCGTCTTTACCTGGCCAATAACCAACTCAGCGGTGAAATCCCGTCAAGTTTAACACGTTTGGGAGGTATTGTAGGATTAGATATCGGTTATAATTGTTTACACGCGTCCGATTTCGCTTTATTGGCATGGTTAAATACTCATAACCCGGGTTGGTGGGCCCATCAAGATCAATGCGGCGGCGCCCAGCCCCAGCCGGCAATTCGTTTAAATTGCGCTCAATTATTTTTTTGCGCCCTGGCGCCGTCGCTTCAAACCGTTACGGCTCCCCAGGAAGTATGGGTCACCAACAGCGGCCCCGGTAAATTAAATTGGAGCATTAATACCGATGCTTCCTGGTTCACCTGTACACCACTGTCCGGGACCGGGAACGGTATTATCACCGTATCGGTGAACCCTGCCGGGCTTTCGCCGGGAACTTATACCGGCGTCATTATTATTACCGACCCCAATGCCGTTAATTCTCCTCGCTATATTTCAGTCGCACTGAAAATAAAATCCGACTCCGAGGAAATGCCGCCCTTCGGGGAATTTCTTACGCCCGTCGATGGGTCTGCTGTTTGCAGCAGTATCCCTGTCACGGGTTGGGTGTTGGATGATATTGGAGTTCAAAGCGTTAAAATCTATCGGGAGGAAGGACAAACCCTGGACTTTATCGGCAGCGCCGTATTCGTCGATTCCGCTCGCCCGGATATTGAAACCGCATACCCGGGTTATCCCCTTAATTATAAAGCCGGTTGGGGATACATGATGCTTACCGATTCCTTACCTAATGGTGGAAACGGGGTATTTAAATTCCATGCTTTAGCCGCCGATGTGAATGGAAACATCGTTGATCTCGGCGTCACAACCATCACGGTCGATAATGCCCATGCGGTCAAACCCTTCGGCTACATCGATACCCCCACACCATGTGGAATTGCATCCGGTAAAAACTTTGTCAATGTGGGCTGGGCATTAACACCGCAGCCGAATTATATTCCAGTCGATGGTTCTACCATCGCTGTATGGGTAGACGGCGTTAAGCTGGGTCATCCTACTTACAACATTTTTAGGGAAGATATTGTCGCCGTGTTCCCCGGGTATACCAACAGTAATGGGGCAGTGGGCAAATATTACCTGGATACCACTGCTTTTCGAAATGGGATTCACACCCTTTATTGGGGTGTGACGGACAATGCCGGGAATATTGACGGGATCGGCAGCCGGTATTTTGCTATTCTTAATACAAGCCAGAACAGCCAGGGCAGCGGCATGGCCGTATTAAACGATAAGTTCCCGGGATTAAGCGAAGAAAGCCCCGGTTTACTTGCCGGTTTCCGCTCTGTCCTATTTAAAAAAGGATATAATGATGAAATAACTCCCAGGGAGATTTACGACGATGAACAAGGGTTTATACATATCCGGTGCCGGGAATTAGAGAGAATAGAAATAATCCTTAAAGACGCCCCATCCGCTTATTTCTCAGGATACTTGGCGGTGGGAGATGAACCGAGACCGCTTCCTATCGGTTCTATTTTAGACGCCGAAAGGGGTGTTTTTTATTGGCAGCCGGGGCCGGGATTTATCGGCAAGTACCATCTTGTTTTTATAGAGAAAGAGGAAACAGGAGCAATAAACCGGAAAGACATCGTCGTGAATATCACCCCTAAGTATTAGCAATTCTCATTTTGAATAATATTAGGGCCACCACGGGGAGCCGCCGCAGCCATGAGTTTTCGATTTTGTAGGGGCGAATCCACGACCCCCGTGTCTGCCCAATTAAAATTTCTTTTTCTATAGGTCAAAATGAGAATTGCTGAGACCGGTCCAACAAGCTTGACTTTATGTGGAGATTAAACTATTATTGCGAAAGGTCCGTATCATTCATTTTAGAGATACTAAACCGGTCAACTTAAAAAACTTTTTTATTAAGAGGAGCAATTACATGAAGAGGGTAATGACATTTATTTTGGTACTGTTGACGTTAATCGTAGGGCCTTTTTTGACGGCTTATGGGGCGGAGAAAGAACCCCCGGTTGTAGAAGCAAAAAGGACCACGGAACCCATCAAAATCGATGGCTTGCTAAAAGAAACGGCCTGGCAAGGGAAAGATTGCAGCGACTTTATACAATCGGAACCGCAGGACGGCGCCCCCGCCACTGAAAAAACAAGCGTGTGGGTGGCCTACGACAATAAAGCCCTTTACGTCGCCGCCCGCCTCTATGATTCCGAACCCGACAAAATCATCAGCAAGCTCGGTCGTAGGGATGATCTAGTCGATGCCGACTGGTTTTTCTTTTCAATCGATCCCTATTATGACCGCCGCAGCGGCTACCAATTTGTCGTTAACCCCACCGGCGCAATGGTGGACTATTCCATTTTCAACGATGAATTCACAGATAAAACGTGGGACGGCATATGGGAAAGCAAAGCCCATATCGATGAAAAAGGTTGGACCGTGGAAATGAAGATCCCCTTTGACCAACTGCGCTTCAAAAAGAAAGAAAATTATGCCTGGGGCGTACATTTTTGCAGGCTTGTCAAACGGAAAAATGAATGGTCCGGCAACGTCTGGATCCCCAAAGGCGAGAGCGGGTTTGTCTCACATTTTGCCCGACTGGAAGGCATCGCTAACATTAACCCCGGGCATTATATCGAAATGATGCCCTTTACAGCCGGTAAAGCGGCCTTCAGCCCCAAAGAAGAAGGCAACCCTTTTAAAACCGGCAAAGATTACTCCATCGATGCGGGCCTCGATATGAAAGTCGGTTTGAAGAGTAATTTAACCCTCGATCTCACCGTCAATCCCGATTTCGGACAGGTGGAAGTAGACCCCGCAGTCATCAACCTCAGCGCCGCTGAAACCTATTACGCGGAAAAGAGGCCTTTTTTCATGGAAGGCGCCAATATATTCCGTTTTGGCGAGGGGGGAAACAATATGAACATCGGGGCCAATTGGAGCACCCCCAGCTTCTTCTACAGCCGCAGGATCGGCCGGTCGCCCCACGGGACCGTCAATGCCGACGGCTATTTGAATTACCCCGAATGGGCCACCATATTGACCGCTGCCAAAATAACCGGGAAAATCGGCAAAGAATGGAATTTCGGTTTCCTCAGCGCCTTAACGGAACGGGAATACGCCGATATCGACCTGGACGGCGCCCGCTCCCGGCAAGAAATCGAACCCTTTTCCTATTACGGTGTGCTGCGTGCCCAGAAAGAATTTAACGGGGGAAGACAGGGCCTGGGTTTCCTGGCCGCCGCCGTCGCCAGGAACTTACGAACCGAAAACCTGGAAAATACCCTGGGCCGGGATGCCTTCAGTCTCGGCGCGGATGGTTGGACCTTCCTGGATAAAAATAAAACCTGGGTAGTTAGCGGCTGGTTCGGGGGTTCCCGGGTTTCCGGAAGCCGGGCCGCCATCCGGGAATTGCAACTTTCCTATCCCCATTATTTCCAGCGGCCCGACGCCGCGCATGTCGAATTAAATGAGAACGCAACTTCCATGAGCGGCTGGGCAGGAAGATTCGTCCTGAACAAACAGCGGGGGAATTTCCTCGTAAATGTGGCCCTCGGCTCCATTTCCCCTGGGTTTGACTCCTCCGATATGGGGTTCCAGGACATGGGCGATGTGATCAACGGCCATGTGATGCTGGGATACCGCTCCTTTAAACCCGGGAAGTTCATACGAACCTGGGAAACCCTTTTTTTTACCCAGCGGAATTACGATTTCGGGGGTAATAAAATCGGCGAGCAGCGGCTCATATTTATCGGCAATGTCGAATTTTTAAATTACTGGAGCGCTTACCTGCAGATAAGTAACAATCCCGCCAAATGGTCGAACGATGCGACCCGCGGCGGGCCGCTGATCTATGTCCCCACCCATACCTGGTGGGATTGGACCATCCGGACCGATGACAGGAAACCGTTTGAAGTCGTCATTTACGGCTTTTCCATGAACGCCGAATCCGGGAGCAAAAATCGCACATTTTCCGCGGTCCTACAATGGAAACCCGGTAGTAATTTCAATATCTCCCTCGAACCCGAGTACCGGTACAACCTGGATGTCACCCAATGGGTGACCAATATTACCGATGAATCCATGACCGCCACTTACGGCGCCCGGTATATATTCGGAAAGATTAAACAAAAAACTCTCTTATGCAGCATTCGTTTCAACTGGATATTTACCCCGATGCTCAGCCTCCAGGCCTATATCCAACCGTTTATCGCCGTGGGGTCCTATGACCGGTTCAAGGAACTGGCGCGGCCCAAAAGTTATGATTTCAACCTCTTTGGCGAAGGCGTATCAACCATTTCTTACCAGGCTGGCGATGGCAGGTATACCGTCGATCCTGACGGCCCCGGGTCGGCGCCCGGTTTTTCCTTCAGCAATCCCGATTTCAATTACAAGTCCCTGCGGGGCACCGTTGTGCTCCGGTGGGAATACCGTCCCGGTTCCACCCTTTACCTGGTCTGGACCCAGAACCGGGCGGATTATAACGATCCCGGCGATTTCAAATTCGGACGCGACTTTAAAAACCTCTTAAACGCCCCCGGAGATAATATATTTATGGTGAAATTGACTTACCGGTTTAAATTATAATGGCAAGGTCCCTGGTTCCCCACCAGGGACCTTCACCAAAACTTATAATTGTGGTATACTTAACACAGGTATAAAAACATGGATAAAATAGCTGTTAGAAAATTTATAATACAAAACCTGAAACGTATCTTGTTCCTGCTGAGCGTGTTGATAACCGTCTTGTTGGGCGCCTTGATCGGTATTATCCTCGTTTACCAGAAAGGCTTTCCCCAGATCAAAGACCTCGAAGATATCAAACCTAAGATCATGACCGTCATCCACGACGACCAGGGAAACCCGGTAAAGGAATTCGCCATAGAAAAAAGGGCTATCGTACGGCGCGAGGATATCCCGGATGGCCTGGTAAAAGCATTGATCGCTTCCGAAGACAACCAGTTCTACTCCCACTGGGGCATCAATTTCAAAGGCACCATGCGCGCCATTATCGGCCAGATATTTAATAAGAACTACGGGGGCGGAAGCTCCATTACCCAGCAACTGGCCCGCGACCTGTTCCTGACCCCGGAACGAACCTGGTCGCGGAAGCTCCAGGAAATGCTGATGGCCATCCAGATCGAAAAAAAATATTCCAAAGACCAGATATTGACCTTCTACTGCAACAAAATTTTCCTGGGCGCCAGCGTGTGGGGCGTTGAGGCCGCATCCAAATACTATTTCGGTAAATCCGTCAGGAACATCAACCTGGCCGAGGCCGCCCTCATCCCCACCATCATGCCGGCCCCCAACGGCAAATACAATGTCTACCTCCAACCGGAAAACTGCCTGAAGAAACGGAACTCCGTCCTCAACCGTATGCTGGAGTTGAAATTTATCACTGCCGATCAATACCGGGAAGCCATCGCCTTTCCCCTGCCCAAAAAACCCTTTGATATCTCCGAAGAAGAAGTGGGCGATTACTTTGTCGAAGAAACCCGGAAAATGGTGGAAGCCAAATACGGCGATATCCGGCTCTATACCGGTGGACTGAACGTCTATACCACCCTCAACGTGGAAATGCAAAAATGGGCCGAACAAGCCCTTAAAGAAGATCTACGGGACCTGGATAAACGAAGGGGCTGGCGGGGGAAATTGAAAAACCTTATCCTTAGCGCCGATTCTACCATCGACATCGAAGCCGCCCAATTGCCTTCCTGGAAACGGCTGAAAATCGAAAAAGGAGAAATCGTCGAAGGAATTGTCATGTCCGTCGCCAACCAGGGGGCCGTGATAAAAATCGGCGATTATAGGGGCATGCTGGCCGCGGAAAACGCCCAATGGACCCGCAAAGAATTGAAACGGGTCATACAAAAGGGCGATGTGGGGCTATTCAAGATACAGGATATCACCGGTCCGTTGGATCCGGCCGCCGGGGAATTGGCGCGCCCCTTGAAACTCTCGCTTGAACAGGAACCCGAAGTCGAAGGCGCCATCATGGTGGTGGATAACAAAACCGGCGAGATCAAAGCCATGGTGGGCGGCTATTCCTTTGCCAGGAACAAATGGAACAATGCCACCCAGGCTTTACGCCAGACCGGGTCCACCATCAAGCCCATTATCTACACCGCCGCCCTGGAAAACGGCTACACCCCCGCCCACATTATCGTCGATGAACCCACTATTTTCGATAACGAATGGACCCAGGAACCTTACGAACCCCAGAACCACACCGGGGATTTTCTAGGGCCCTTAACCCTGCGCCGCGGCTTTGAAAAATCCAGGAATATCATCAGCGCCAAAATCGTCGAATCCATCACCCCGCCCGTGGTGGTCCGGTACGCCAAGAATTTCGGGATTACCGCCGATCTACGACCTTATATGTCCATTGCCCTGGGCGCTTTCGAAGTGACGCTAAAAGAAATGACCGCCGCATTCACCGTTTTCCCCAACCTGGGTATCAGGGTAAACCCTTTTCTTATCCGGAAAATCATGGACCAGAACAACTATCTCATCGAAGAAAATTACCCCGATAAGAAACGGGTAGTAGAACCCGAAACCGCTTATATCATGAATTATCTAATGCAGGGGGTGGTCAAATACGGCACCGGGTTCAGGGCCAGGGATTTGCCGGCCCCCATCGGCGGAAAAACCGGCACCACCGATGACTTTACCGACGCCTGGTTTATCGGTTTCTCCCCGTCTGTCACCGTGGGTGTCTGGGTGGGCCTGGACCTGAAACAGAAACTGGGCAATGAAGAAACCGGCAGCCGGGCCGCGGCCCCTGCGTATGTCGCTTTTATGGAAAAGTACCTGGCCAAATACCCCGAACCCCAGGAATATAATAGACCCTCCGGCGTCATCATGAGAGAAATCGATAAGCATACCGGTAAATTACTGGGCAAAGAGTGTCTTTACCCTTTTTGGGAAGCCTTCCTGAGAGGAACCGAACCCCTGGAATACTGCACTGATGAAGACCATCAGAAGTTCTCCAATTACTACCAGGATGAGGTGAACCCCGAGGATGAATAACCCGGTTCATTACCCGCTTTTACTGCTTACAAATTACAAATCCTCTGCCTTTTTCTCTTCCTCTGCTTTTTTCTCTGTCCCTGTCGGTGGAGGTGTCGGCGGAGTGGCCGGGACTTCTTTCTGTTTCACCAGGAAATAGGCCAATAGGCGGCTGTCCGATTTAATCACCAGGATCCGAAAGTATTCGAAGTCTTTGAGAAACTCTTTGCGGACCCTGGGTTTGGACTGTTTGGCTTTGCCCTTGTAAGCTTTAACTACGGCCATTTCCTCGAAGAGCAGTTCCTTCTTATTATTAAAGACCTTAAACCAGGGGGCCCCGTCCTTTTCAAATAAAGAAATATAATAAGTCCCTTTGCTATAATCTTTGTCTGCATGTACAAAGTCCCTGGGGATATAGACCTTACCGAGGTCTGCTTCTTCCGGTTGAGCCGGTTTTTCCTGGACGGCCGGGGCGCCCTGGGCGGTCGGTTCCGTTTGTTGCGTTTGCTGCGCTTGCTGTTCCTGTTTAAGCGGGTCGGTCTGCGTCGCTTGACTGTCCTGCGCAAAGACCACGGCGCTTAACAGGATTACCATGATTGAGAATAAAAGTATCTTTTTCATCTTACCCTCGTTTCAAAAAAACCCACGGGCGATTCCTGCTTTTTATGTGTTCCGTGGGCCTTGTTTTTTTCATTATTTTTCATACCAGGTATTATAGTGAAATGAAAAACCAAATTCAAGCCGTTTCACGAAAAAAATTCCTTTTCTAAATCGTGTACAAAGTGACGTTCCAGGAAAAAAACCTCATTTTTTTTTAATTCTCAACAGCAAACAGCTTGACAAATCCTCAAAAATATTATAAATTAGGACTTACACTTGAAAATGAGGTAAAGTATGAAATTGAGCAAGAGCAATAAGACCTTTGTGCCACAAAAAGACGCAATAGAGAAAAAGTGGTGGCTGATTAACGCCGAAGGAGTCGTGCTTGGCAGACTCGCTTCCAGGGTAGCCAATATCCTGCGGGGCAAAAACAAAGCCAACTACACGCCTTTCTTCGATACCGGTGACTTTGTAATTGTGATCAATGCCGACAAGGTAAAACTCACCGGTAAAAAAGAAGAACAAAAGATGTATTACCGGCATTCCGGCTTCATGGGCGGGATAAAAGAAACATCCTACAAACATATGCTGGCCAAACACCCGGACCGGATTTTGACCCATGCGGTTAAAGGAATGCTGCCGAAAAACAAGCTTAACAGGAAAATTTTAAAAAAACTTAAAGTATATGCCGGGACTGAGCATAAACACCAGGCCCAGAAACCGGAAACTTTAAAGGTAGATTAGGAGGGGCAGATTGAGCATCGTTCAGTATTACGGAACAGGACGTAGAAAAACAAGTATCGCGAGAGTTTATTTAAGGCCCGGAAAAGGTGACATTAAGTTGATTGTCAACAAAAGAAAAAGAGTTTTCGATGAATATTTTCCATTGAAAATCCATAAGATAACCATTAATAAACCTCTTTCCATCACCAACACACTGGAAAACTTCGATATCTTTATCAATGTTTACGGTGGTGGGGTCTCGGCGCAAACAGACGCCATTAAATTGGGTTTGGCGCGCGCACTGCTGGAATACAACTCAGAACTGAGACCGGCGTTGAAAAAAGCCGGCATGCTTACCAGGGACGCCCGGGAAACGGAACGAAAGAAATACGGACTCCTCAAAGCCAGGAAAGCATCCCAGTACCACAAGAGATAGGAGGATAATAATGGTGTCTGTAAATATGAGAGAAATGCTGGAAGCCGGCGTTCATTTCGGCCACCAGGTGCGGAAATGGAATCCCAAAATGAAACCCTATATCTACGGGAAGAAGAACGGGATCTACATCATCAACCTGCAAACATCCATCGAATTGTTCAAACAAGCGCTGAACTTCGTAACCGATGTGGTGGCAGTCGGCAAAGAAGCGCTTATCGTGGGGACCAAAAAGCAAGCGCAATCCATTATTACGGATGTCTCCGAAGAAACCGGCATGCACTATGTCAATAAACGCTGGCTGGGCGGTTTGCTGACCAACTTCCCCATGGTTAAGAAAAGCATCGAAAAGCTGATCGACCTCGACGAAATGAAAAAAGACGGCCGCTGGGATGTGAAACCCAAAAAAGAACAATCCCGGATGGAAAAAATCTACAAAAAACTCTACAAAAATCTATGGGGTGTCCGGAGTATCAAAGAACTTCCCGGTGTGTTGATCGTTATCGATTCCAATTTTGAAGAAATCGCCGTGTTCGAAGCCAAAAAATTAGGCATACCCATCGTCGGTATCGTCGATACCAACGCCAACCCCGAAGGTATCAATTACCCCGTACCGGGTAATGACGACGCCATCAGGTCCATTAAATTGTTTACCACGAAATTCGGCGAAGCCGTGAAACTGGGCCTGGAAAAACGGTTATCCGGTTCCTTAAACCAGGAATTGGCCGCCGCCGAAGAAAGCGTTGCCAGGGTGGAAAAACCAACTAATCCGACTATTGCACCTTCCCCAGCGCCTAATGTAGAAGAAGCCGGTATAACAGGTGAAAAATTTTACGAACCTATCGATGAACCGGCGGTAGATGCAGATGAAGACCCGGCTGAAAATGTCCCGGCTGACGAAGAAGAGGATCTATAATAATAGAGTATAAGGAGAACTAAAATGGCGAATGCGGATATGAACCTGGTAAAAAAATTAAGGGAACAAACCGGCATCGGCATAATGGAATGCAAAAAAGCCATTGCCGACGCCGATAACGATTACGACAAAGCCGTGGAAATGCTGCGCAAAAAAGGATTTGAAAAAGCCAAAGCCAAAGCCTCACGGGCCACCAAACAGGGCGCCGTCGGTTCCTATATCCATACCAATAAAAAGATCGGCGTGATAGTCGAACTGGGCTGCGAAACCGATTTCGTCGCCAAAAACGACGAGTTCCTGGCCCTGCTGAAAGACATTGCCATGCAAATTGCCGCCATGAAACCCGCGTATATCTCCGAAAACAATATCCCGGAAGCTGTACTGGAAAAAGAAAAGGAAATCTACCGCGAACAATTGAAAAACTCCGGCAAACCGGCCAACATTATCGAAAAAATCGTAGAAGGAAAACTGCAAAAATTCTATTCGGAAGCATGCCTGATTCACCAGGCCTTCTTTAAAGATGATTCCAAAACCATCCAGGACTTGATCGCCGAAAAAATTCACAAAATGGGTGAAAACATAGCCGTAAAACGATTTGTTCGCTATGAAGTGGGCGAAGAATTTTAATGTCCTGATATAACATGGATACGGGTGACGCTGCTCCTTATTGTAAACGGGTTGTTTTAAAGCTGAGCGGCGAAGCCCTGAAAGGCGACCGGGCTTACGGCATTTCCCCTTCCATCATCGCCGATATTGCCGGGGAAATTCGCCAAGTCCATGAACGGGGAGTGGAAATCGCCATCGTCATCGGCGGCGGAAATTTCTTCAGGGGTGTGGAAGCAACTCAACTGCATATCGACAGGACATCCGCCGATTACATGGGCATGCTGGCCACCATTATCAACGCCATTGCCCTGCAAAACGCCCTGGAAAAAAAAGGCCTGTCGGTGCGACTCGTCTCGGCCCTGGAAATAAAAGAAGTCGCCGAACCGTTTATCGCTAAAAAAGCCCGCCGTCACCTGTCCAAAGGACAGGTCGTTATATTCGCCGCCGGCACCGGGAATCCCTATTTCACGACAGACACCGCCGCCGCACTGCGGGCCGTCGAAATTAACGCCGATTTACTCCTCAAAGGCACCATGGTGGACGGCGCCTACGCCGATGATCCCAAAAAAGTAAAAAACCTGGTGAAATTCGATCGTATATCTTACGACGAAGTCATTGCCCGGGCGCTGAAAGTAATGGACAGCACCGCCGTTACCTTATGCAAAGACAATAACTTACATATCAAAATCTTTAATATAACCCAAAAGGGGAATATCGTTAAAGCGATTACCGACAGGAATATCGGGACATCCATAACATCTAGCGCAGCGATCGACGCAATAAGCGAAGATGTTTGATGTCGAAGAGGTAAAGCATGAGTATGATAAAAGAGATTCTGGAGGAAGCCAAAGGAAAACAAAAAAAAATCGCCGAGGATTTTACCAAAGAGATCTCAAAATTACGGACCGGCAGGGCCTCTGTTTCCGCCCTGGATGGCGTCTCCGTGGACTATTACGGTGTGCCCACCCCCATCAACCAGGTGGCCACACTGTCTGTACCGGATGCGAATCTTATTGTCATCCAGCCCTGGGATCACAACATCCTCAACGATGTTGAAAAAGCCCTCCGCGCCGCCCACCTGGACATGAATCCCATTTCAGACGGGAAAGTGATCCGGTTGCCGGTGCCCCCCCTGGATGAGCAGCGCCGGCAGGAGATCGTTAAAACCCTGAAAAGATATACCGAAGAACGTAAGACCAGTGTCCGGAATATCCGCAGGGAGTACCGCGAAATGATCAAAATGCTGGAAGAAGACAAAGAAATATCCGAAGACGATGAAAAAAGGGCCTACGACGACTTGCAAAAGATCATCGACGAAAGTATCAAGAAATTGGACGAAATCCAGAAAAACAAGGAAAAACATATCTTAGAAGATTGAAAAAAGAAATCCTGGAAAGCCTCCATACCGTTGCCAGTTATGAACTGGACTCTTTCGGCCATGTCAATAACGCGGTCTTCCTGAATTACCTCGAAAAAGCCCGCTGCGATTTTATGACCTTTAAGGGATTAAGTTTTGATGATTTTTTCAAGTGGCGCCGCTATCCCGTGGTGGCGCGGGCCGCACTGGAATATAAACACCCGGCCAAAGCGGGCGATAAACTGCTGATTAACGGATGGATCACCAAACACACCGCCGCCAGTTTTACCATGCAATACGAAATCATTCACCAATACGGCGGCGGCGACCGTGTGATTTTAACCGCTGAAACCTTCCACGTGTTCGTCGATGACAACAACAGACCGGCGCGAATCCCGGAGGAATTTTTTAAAAGATTTATCGCAAATGAAGAATAAAAGGAGAGTCACAAATGAAAATTAAAATTAAAATGAAAACATTAATATGCCTTGTCTTAGCCATATTCTTTGTCATGCCGTTGACGTTGAATACCCAAACCTCCCGGGCAAAAATCCCGGATTACTCCACGACGGATCGAAAAGATATCCCGGTAGAATATACCTGGAAAATCGAGGATATCTACCCCACCCCGGGGGAGTGGCAAAAAGACAAAGAACAATTCATGCAAATGATCGACCGGATCGATGAAATGGCTGTCGATTGGACCGCTTCCGCCCAAAAGACGCTGGCCATGATGCAGTTTCGCGACGAACTACTCAAAAAAAACTTTCGCCTCTTCTCCTATGCCAGTCACCAGAATAATGCGGACCTCGGCAATCCCACGTTCCAGGCCCTGAAGGGCGAGATCCAGGCCGTGGGCGTTAAAGCCCGCACCAAACTTGCCTTTATCGACGCCGATATCTTAAAACTGGGCCCGGAAACCTTCGGGGGGTATGTGAAAGCCGAACCCGGGTTAAAACCCTATGTGTTCAAATTCGAAGACGTCTTCAAGCAAGCAAAACATGTCCTGCCGCCGGACCAGCAGCAAATAGCCAGTATGACCGGTTTATTTGCCGGTACCGCCGGTACTGCTTCCGGTATCCTCAATAACGTCGAACTACCCACCCCCGAAATCACATTTTCCGACGGCAATAAAGTAGTCCTGAATTACGCCAATTACGCCAAATACAGGGAAAGTAAAAACCGCGCCGACCGGGAACTGGCAATGCAAACCTACTGGGAAAACCACAAAAAATTCGCCAACACCTTTGCCGTCCTGCTGGATGGCGAGATGAAACAGCATCTTTTCAACGCCCGCGTCCATAAATACCGGGATTGCCTGGAAGCCGCTTTATACGATGATAACATCGATTCCGCGGTGTTTCATAACCTGATCAAGTACACCCGGGAAAACCTGGAACCGTTTCACCGGTATTGGGCTTTAAAGAAAGAATTGTTGGGGTTGGATAAATTCAAATATGCCGATGTGTATGCCTCCTCGGTTGAGAGCGTGGACAAACAATATACGTATGATGAAGCCAAAGCAATCATTCTCAAGGCATTTCAGCCCCTGGGCAAGGAATATACCGAGATTGTCCGGCAAGCGTTCGATAGCCGCTGGATCGACGTATATCCCAATAAAGGCAAACAGCAGGGCGCCTATTCCGGCGGCGTCTACGGCGTTCACCCCTATATCAAGATGAATTATGACGGTAGTTATTATAATGTCTCCACCCTGGCCCACGAACTGGGCCACGCCATGCACACCTATTTGGCCGGCAAAACCCAGCCTTTTGCCACCTCCGGTTATACCACTTTCGTGGCTGAGATCGCCTCTACTTTTAACGAAAACCTCCTGATGCAGCACCTGCTGAAGTATGAGAAAGACGACCTGTTTAAATTATTTATCCTGGATAACTTTATCCAACAGATCAAAGGTTCTCTTTATCGCCAGGTACAGTTTGCCGAATTCGAGTTGGCCATGCACCGGGAAGTCGAAGCAGACCGAACCCTGACCCCGCAGTGGTTGAATCAAAAATACCTCGAGCTGGCGCGGTTCTATTACGGCCATGACAAAGGCGTCGTGGAAGTGGGGGACTATATCCGGGATGAATGGGCCAGCGTCCCCCATTTTTACAGGAACTATTATGTCTATACTTACAGCACCGGCATGATCGCCTCCATGGCCCTGAGCGATATGGTGCTCAACGGCAAACAACCGGAACGGGAAAAATACCTGGCCTTTCTCAAAGCCGGGGGCAGCGGTTACCCCCTGGATACGCTGAAATTGGCCGGCGTGGATATGAACACCCCGGTTCCTTACCAGGCCGCCTTTAAACGCATCGATGAACTGGTTTCGGAAATGGAAAAAATCGCCGCCCGGTTGAAAAAGAATAAACGATAAAAAAAGTGCCTCTGGCGGCCAGGGAGCTTTTTGAAAAAAGCCCCCTGGACCCCCAAAAACTTTTTATAACAAAAAATAAGAGGACGCCATGGAATGTAAACAAACTATCAATCTTAAACAGTGCAACTGCACCTATGAGCCCTGTTCCCGGAAAGGCATCTGCTGCGAATGCATCGTCTATCACCGCCGGGCCGGGGAATTGCCCGCCTGTTTCTTTTCCGCCAAAGCCGAACGAACCTATGACCGCTCCATCCAAAAATTCATCGCCGAAAAGGAAAAGTGAACGGGTGGGGCCGCATGCAAGAAAAGATTGCCCAAATAGCCCGATCATTAAAAAATGATGTGGTAAAATTCCTCCGTGAAATCATCGCCGTCCCTTCCCTGGGCGGCCGGGAGGGAGCCGTGGTACAGCGGATAAAAGAGGAAATGCTCAAGATCGGGTACGATAAAGTCTGGGTTGATCCCCTGGGCAATCTCATGGGGATTATCGGTTCCGGGGAGCGAATCATTGCCCTGGACGGCCACTGCGATACCGTGGGCATAGGGAACCCGGACAATTGGCAATGGGACCCCTTTGAGGGGAAATACCGGGATCATATCATCTATGGCCGGGGCGCTTGCGACCAGAAAGGCGGGTTGGCTTCCGCCGTTTATGCCGGAAAGATATTAAAAGAGATCGGCGTTCCAACTGGTGTTTCGCTGTTGGTAGTGGCGTCCGTCCTGGAAGAAGATTATGAAGGACTATGCTGGCAGTATATTTTAAAAAATAGCAATATCAAGCCGGAGGTCGTATTGTTGACCGAGCCCGGCAACCTGGAGATCAAAATCGGTCAGCGGGGCCGAATGGAAATGAAAGTCAAAACCCGGGGCGTCTCCTGTCACGGTTCCGCGCCCGACCGCGGCGAAAACGCCATTTACAAAATTGCCCCGATTATCCGGGATATCGAGCAGCTCAATAAACGATTGCAAAGTACGTCTATATTGGGGAAGGGAACCATTACGGCAACGGAGGTAAGTTCGACTGCGCCTTCGTTGTGCGCTGTGGCGGACAGCGCCGTCCTGCACCTGGACCGTCGTCTCACCGAGGGCGAGACAATGGAGACCTGTTTAAAGGAAATCGAAAACCTGCCGTCGGTGAAAGCCGTTGACGCCCGGGTGACCACGCCGGAGTACCAGGTAAAAAGTTATACCGGGCTTATTGTTCCGATCAAAGCGTATTATCCCATGTGGATGATGGATAGAGAGCATCCGATGATGCAGAGAGCGCTGGCGGTGTATGAAAAGCAGTTTGCTCAGAAGGCGTCGGTGGGGGTCTGGGATTTTTCCACCAATGGGGTGGCCATTAAGGGTATGTACGATATACCTACCATCGGTTTTGGGCCCGGGCGGGAGGAATTTGCCCACACGCCGGGAGAGCATATCCATGAGGATGAGTTAACCCGGGCCATGGAGTTTTATGCAGCTTTCGTGCAAGAATGGGGAGTGTTGAATTAGGGGGCAGGGATCAGGGTTCAGGGGTTAGCTCGCATTAACAATTAGCAATTAACAATTGGCAATTGCCAATTAGCCTCCATTAAGGATTTAGTGGGCAGTGATCAGTGGGCAGTAATGGAAAAAAATCTGTGTGAATCTGGGTAATCTGTGGACCTTTCTTTTAATTCGTGTTAATTCGTTTCATTCGTGGGCTTCTTTTCATTCATGTTTCATACATCCTTCAGTCCGTGTTTGTCTGTGTTCGACCGTGGCTGTAGTTTTTCTTTAATCCACCGGGAATTTGTTGCAGGGGGAGAGGAAAATATAATAAAGTAGAAGAAAAACGTTATAAAATTATAGGAAAATTCCATGATATTGTGGGGAAATGGAATGATATTAAATGGGAATGTTATAAAGGTATGAGGAAATATCATGAAGTAAAATGGAAACGTCATAATGTAATATGGAAATTGAACAACGCATAATTGCATTGCTGCATTTCCATGCTTATTCAGAGTATTTCCATATCGCATCATGATGTTTCCAAATTGTATTATGATGTTTCCATGTCGCATCAAAATATTTTCAAATTATACTATAATGTTTCCAAGTTGCATTATGCTATTTTTATATTATGATAAAATGTTTCCATACAGCATCAAAATATTTCCATCATACAATGAAGCATTTCCATATTTCCGGGTGGTGTTTTCATGTGGTTTCTTCCGGTTTCACATCGATCCCGGGGCAAAGTTAGGGGGAAAAGAGGGGACAGGCAAGAATGTCACTAAGATAAGCCTACATGGTTGAATAATGTGCCTTTTCAAAATCATCAAGTGATTAGATTAGCAAAATGAACCCAATGGCATTGGCAAGAGGTTATCCAAAAGGTATTACGCAGGGCGCAATTTGGTAGGGAACTGGCATCGCCTGTTCCTTCAATGCCAATTTGGGAACAGGCAATGCCAGTTCGCGACACACTACAATTT
>Ga0315278_10000207_pt1 | contig 53076 bp, 45 predicted proteins | sample YL17G06_0_MG_FD_203880 | JGI IMG/M metagenome (GOLD analysis project Ga0315278, IMG submission 203880) | Sediment microbial communities from Yellowstone Lake, YNP, Wyoming, USA - YL17G06_0 | ecosystem: Environmental > Aquatic > Freshwater > Lake > Sediment | place: USA: Wyoming | collected... | reverse complement strand
TGAGGTTAGTAACGTTCCATTCTGCGGGCGCCATCTGGCAGGCAACGAAGCGGCGCCAAATCAGTTCATAGAGCCTGGCCTGCTCATCGGTAAGGTGCTGTTTTATATCCGAAGGGGTCATATCAATATCGGTGGGACGAATGGCCTCGTGTGCCTGCTGAGCATTTTTTTTGGATGCGTAAACGTTGTGTTTTTCAGGCAGATAATCTTTGCCGATATTTCTGGTGATGTAGTTGCGGGCTTCGTTGATTGCCTCAGGGGCAAGATTTGTGCTGTCTGTTCTCATATAAGTGATAAGGCCCAAAGTTCCCATAGAGCCGAGGTCGATACCTTCGTAAAGTTGCTGAGCGATTCTCATAGTTCTCTCAGCGGAAAAACCAAGACGGTTTATGGCGGCCTGCTGCAAAGTCGAGGTGATAAACGGCGGTGAAGGTCGTGAGGTCGACTGCTTGGTTTGTATGTCGGCCACTTTGAAATTTGCGTTTTTGACGGCGTTGAAGATCTGGTCAGCCTGCTGTTTATTCGAGGCCTCGAATTTTTTATCGCCGACTTTATAGAGTTCGGCGTAGAAGGCATTGTGTTTTGCGAGCCAGTCGTTCTGCTGCTCGACGGTGGGCGGTTTGTCGTTCTCGGTTTTTGGTGTGATAAAATCGAGCCATTGCTTCGTGTAGTTGTGCTGCAAATCCGTAGTGAAGACGGCGGGGATAAGCCAATATTCAATTTGTTTGAAACTACGTATTTCTCTTTCACGTTCGACAATAATTTTGACGGCAACGGACTGGACTCTTCCTGCCGATAAACCTCTTGCGACCTTTTTCCAAAGCAGGGGGCTTATCTGATAGCCGACGATTCTGTCGAGGATTCTGCGTGCCTGCTGAGCCATTACTTTGTCGAGGTTGAGTTTGCCGGGCGAGGCGAAGGCATTCTTTATAGCAGACTGTGTAATGGCATTGAAGATGACGCGGTAGATTTTTTGTTCCGGCACGCCGAGAATCTGCGCAAGATGCCAGGCGATGGCCTCGCCCTCGCGGTCAAGGTCTGTGGCGAGATAGAGCTTGTCGCAATTTTTCGCTGCCGCCCTGAGTGAAATTACGGTTCGTTTTTTTCCCGGCATTACTTCGTAGGTTGGCTCAAAGTTATTTTCGATGTCGACGTTGAGACCTTTTTCGGGCAGGTCTCGGACGTGTCCCATCGAAGCCTTCACTTCGAAGTCATAGCCGAGATATTTGTTGATAGTCTTTGCCTTTGCAGGCGATTCGACAATAACCAAGGATTTGAGTGTTTTTGCCATAAAGATACTTAGCCCGCACTTTCAGCGGGGGTTTATTTTATAATCGGCGATTTCAAAAATAAAATTGAGAAAAGGACAAATATAGTTGAAATGCGTGAAAGTCAAGGAAAAACACATTTTGCCTCGTTCGGGAAGATTAAATTGCAGCAATGAGGCGAGCGATTCAAACATTTTATCTTTTAATATGATAGAATAAACAGGGTCAATTTTTCAGGGCAATTGTGTATAAGAATAAAAATACAAATCAGTTTTTGCCAACCAGTTCCGAAGAGATGCAACAGCGGGGCTGGAAGCAGGCGGACATTATACTTGTCAGCGGCGATGCGTATACAGACCATCCGAGTTTCGGCGTTGCATTGATAGGACGATGGCTGGAAAGCAACGGTTTTCGCGTAGCGATTCTCAGTCAGCCGGACTGGCACAGCGTGGATGCATTCCGCAGCTTAGGCAGGCCGAGACTGTTCTGGGGTATAACGAGCGGCTGTATCGATTCACGCCTTAACGATTATGCGTCAATGGGAAACCGGCGGAAAAGGGATTTATACAGTCCCGGCGGAGCGACGGGACTGCGGCCGGACAGGCCGCTGCTTGCATATTCGGCAAGGGCCAGAGAAGCATACAAAGATGTCCCCATCATATTAGGCGGATTGGAGGCGAGTCTTCGCAGACTTGTTCACTACGATTATATCGAAGATAAGCTGAAACAGTCCGTTCTTATAGATGCGAAGGCGGATATCCTTGTTTTCGGGATGGGGGAACGGGCGATACTGGAAATCGCACAAAGACTCGACAGTGGCGGGGACGTCGATGATTTGACAAATATCGTGGGGACTGCATACAGGGCCATTCGCAATAATCCTGTGCCTGCTGATGCAGTTCGGCTACCGTCTTTTTCGGAAATGAGCGGCGACAGCAGTTTATTTATGTTGGCCCAGAAACAATATCAGCAGCAGGTGTATCCAAAGGGTCGTGCAGTGGTTCAGGAGCAGCCGGGGGGCACAATTGTAGTAATGCCGCCTGCGGAGCCGTTAACGACCGAGGAGATGGACAGGATATACGATTTGCCGTTCAGCCGGAACTGGCATCCGAAATATGACAAGGGGGGCGGCGTGCCTGCGCTTGAGCCGATACGATTTTCCATAACGACGCATCGGGGCTGTTTCGGGGGATGCTCGTTCTGCTCATTGTATTTTCATCAGGGTAAACACATCTCAAGCCGTTCGACCGAATCGCTTCTTGCAGAGGCCAAAATTATACGCTTTCATCCGGAATTTCACGGCACGATAAGCGACATCGGCGGGCCGACCGCAAATATGTATGGAATGAACTGCTCAAAAAAAGAGGGCTGTAATCGTATGAGCTGCCTGTTTCCAGCGGTGTGCAAAAATTTGAAAGCCGATTGCGGAGAACTGATAGGAATGATGGAGGCGTTTCTGCGATGGAAGAAAGGGGAAAACATTTACGTTGCATCGGGTATTCGGCACGATTTGGCGCTGCGGAGCGGGGATTATATTAAACTGCTGGCGGGTCATTTTGTAGGGGGACATCTGAAGGTTGCGCCGGAGCATTATTGCGGCAATGTCCTGGAACTGATGGGCAAACCTGCGTTTTCGATTTTTGAGGAATTCGAGGCTCGTTTTGGTGAGGCTTCGCGTGCGGCAGGCAAGGAGCAGTATATTGTGCCGTATTTTATAAGCTCTCATCCGGGCTGTTCGTGTGAGGACGCTGCTGTTTTGACGGAATATCTTGTCGAAAGGTCGTGGTGTCCGCAGCAGGTTCAGGATTTTATCCCTGTGCCGCTGACACTTTCGGCGGCAATGTATGTGTCAGGCATAGATTCGAAAGGACGGCAGATTTATGTTCCGCGAGGCCGAAATGAAAAACGACTTCAACTGGCATTGCTGCAATACCGGCAAAAGCATAATGAGAAAATCATAACAAGATTTCTTCGTGACAGTGGTCGTTTTGGTTTGCTGTCTAAAATCGGACGAATGAAAAAGGGGAAACATAAAGGCAGCGATTTGGGTGGAACAGGTGCGGGAGATTTTCAGTGAAAAACAGGCTTAAAGTATTTCAAGACAGACGGAGGTGATGTCGTCTATTTCGACAGGATTAATTCTTTTGTTTTGTATCAGAGAATTGAATCTGTCCATCATTTCAACGACCGGCAGATTTATGATTTCACAAAAATCACCACTGAGATTAAACCCTCTTTGCTCGTCGAAGTTGCCCATAAAAGGCTCAGCGCCGTCGGAATACAATAAGAGTTTGTCTCCTCGCTGAAGCTGAACGGTCTGCTGAGTATATTCGGTCTGCTGAAAGATACCAAGCAGCGAGCCTCTGACTTCAAGCTGACGAGGTTCGCTACCCTGCCTCAGAAGAAGAGGATAAGGATGACCTGCACGAGCATAAGTCAATTCGAGGGTATCAATGTTGAGCAGGCAATAACAGCAGGTAGCAAACTGATAGCCTGAAAGTTTCTGGCCTGCCATTCGGACATTGAGGTTTTTCATAACTTCGGCGGGGGAAAAGATGCGGTAACTGTTCTCAAGGGTTTCTCTCATCACGAGAGCCTGTTTCAGGAATATTGTCAGAAGCGCAGCGGGCATAGAATGGCCGATGGCATCTGCAACATAAAAGCCTATGTGTTGTTCATCAATCCTGACAATATCGTAAAGGTCTCCTGACACCCACTCTGCCGGGAGGTAAATAGTTGCCCATTGAATTTTGTCGGAGTCAGGCAGGCTGGCAGGCAGGAAATCCCGCTGAACAAGGCCTGCCATACGAAGTTGTTCTGCGAGGTTGTCAACAAGAGTCCCTGTCATACGCAGCTGTTCTGCGAGCTTGTTATTGTGAAGTCTGTCCAAATCCGCGGGCGGGAAAGGCGGTTTTGCGATGATGCCGGCACTTTTTTTGCGATAAGCAAGATTGACGCTGATTCTGACCCATAGTTCGTCGAGTGAGACCGATTGCATAGTAGTGGTGAGGGCAAAACTTTTGACGGGCGGACCTGCGAGAGAAAAACTTTTTACCGGCAGTTCGAGTCTGTCGCCAACGAGGATTGAGCCAATACTCCTCATTTCGAGAGATTCAATTATCTTGGCGAACTTTTGCTGATATATAACATCGATGTTTTTTGCATCGATAATCACGGTGCCAATCAGGTCAAGTTTATAAAGTATGTGCGGGAATTTATCCAGGGACAAAGCCATATAAGAGAGTTTTTGTCGCCTGAGGAGTTTTTTGATTTCCGGTGAAATTTCACCATCGCTGCTGAGATAAAGCACGTCTTTGAAACTCTTCGGCAATTCAATTGTTAAATCTGTTTTTACCATTTTATAGCCGCCGTATTTAGTTTATGGGACTTTGAGCAGATAATAATTCTGCCAATTTAAGCCAGTTAGCGTAAGGGTTTTTCGGCTTTTTTGGGAAGCAACTTTGTGATTTTTTGGTGTTTTTTTGATGTTTTTCAGCCGGCAAAAATTGCCGAGCCGATGCGGAGAATGGTAGCACCTTCTTCGACGGCAATTTGATAGTCGGAACTCATACCCATACTAAGCTCATTAAACTGCGGACCGACTATTTTTTCGCCTTTCATCTCGATAAAAAGCTCCCTTGCTCTGACGAAACAGGTTCGAATGACATCTTTGTTGTGAGTAAGCGGCGCCATAGTCATCAGGCCTATGAGTTTGAGGTTAGGGAGTGTTTCTATCTGTTCTGCCAGGTGTATCGCCGCACCTACAGGGACGCCATATTTCTGCGGCTCATCTGAAGTGTTGACCTGCAGCATCACCTTAGGGAGTAAATTTAACTTAGTGGAGGCACTATTGATTTCTTCTGCCAGCCTAAGAGTGTCAACGGAGTGGATAAAAGAAACGAGAGGCAGGACCTGCCTGACTTTGTTTCGCTGCAGATGGCCTACCATATGCCAGTTGACTTTTTCCGGCAGAGACGCGTTACCATCTCTTTGCTTCAGCAGGTCGTCTACCTGTGCAGTGACTTTTTTTAGCTGCTGGACGCGATTTTCACCGAGGTCAGTCATACCCAGTTGAATGACCTCTTTTATGGCCTCAAAAGAAGCAGACTTCGTTACGACAATGAGTTTAACATCGGCAGGGTCTCTGGCAGCGCGGCTGCAGGCGGCATTGACGGTGTCTTTTACTTTTTTTATTCTTTCAGAAATTTTTGACATAGAAAAATTATCAGGATTTTCAAAGCTAACAATCATTCGAGCGAAGCAATAACCTCTTTAAAATATCAGTTTGTATTTTTTTTGCCAGTGTAAAAAAGAATAAGATAAAATTTTGAATGCAGCGGGATTTTGCCGGTCGTGAAAGTCGCATGATGTTTCTCAGAGTCAAACAGATGAAATCTTGTTTTGGAACAAAAATTTTTGCGTCAAATGCGTTTTTGAAATATTCTGAAACATAAAAGCGTATCGTTATTATCATCGGAGCATATTTCTTTAAAAAGCAGGTTTAATATTGCCTTATAAAGGCCTATTTTGGGCTGTGGAAGGTGATTTTATGGGGTATGGATTTATAAGTTGTAAGTATTTGAATCGGCTTAAGTTAATAAAGTTGAGGTTTTGCCGTAATTTTATGACTGTAAAAAAACCTTAAATAGCCGATTTTTGGCTTGCATTTTGTGGGTATAATGTATATACTGATAAGCACCTAAAGTGGTGTGGAAATACAGAGGGCGGACGTATTCGAGAAAAAAACGGGTTTTTGCATTTTTTTTAATTGACTTATTTTTTTTGACCGTTACTCTCTTCCATTTGTGTTTTTGAAAAGTTAAAAGCATCGTTGCCGAAGCATAGGCAGCTTATAAACCTCGGCGAGGCAGCGTGGCCCACCGGTTTCCCCCCCAGCCGGTCCCACCACCTCGCCTTTTTTTATGCGCACTAAAAAAGCCTTTTGTGGTCAATCGCCAAGCGGGTGGTAGAAATTTTTCGGTGTAGGGCCGAGGATATTTGTGAGCGTGCCGAGTTTTTCGATGGAACAGTCGATACGGTCTGCAGGCTGTAAAAATTTTCCTGTGGCCATACCTACGCCTGCGGGCGTGCCGGTAGCAATGATATCGCCCGGTTCGAGCGTCATTATGTAACTTAAAAATGATACGACGTCGGCTACGGAATAAATCATCTGTGAAGTGTTGGCTTTTTGTTTGATTTGGTCATTGACTTTGAGGACCATATCGAGGTTTTGGACGTTTTCAATCTCGTCTGCGGTGAGCAAACAGGGGCCTGTGGGCAGAAAGCCGTCGGCCCATTTGCCGTTAAGCCAGTCGTAAAATTCGTCCCATGGCCGCTTTGCTCTTGCTGTAGCGAAGGTAACACTGCGAGCAGAGACGTCATTTGCAATGGTGTAGCCGGCAATATAATCAAGAGCATCGTGAGGTTTTACACACTTTGCGTTTCTGCCTATTATCACGACGAGCTCCAGTTCATAATCAATCTGGCTGCTATAGGTAGGCCAGGGGATTTGCTCATCCGGTCCTATTACAACATTGGGGGGCATAAGAAACGGTCTGGGAACGGTTGTTTTACGAGGCGAATCAGATAAGCCGAGAGCAAGGCCGGCCTCTTTAATATGCTCACTGTAATTTCCTGCCAGTCCGATTACCTTGCCAGGACGAGGAATGGGTGCGAGGAGCTTAACCGAATCAAGCGGCGTCAGACATTTATTTCTATCAGCTAATCGGTTAATTTCGACAAGACAGGGTGAGCCTCGCTGCAAAATATCTTTTATGCTGCGTGGCGGATTCGGGCCAGGCCAAATCGACGGCACATCAATTATTCCTTCATCAAGTAATATTCCGCAGGAAACTGTTTGATTTCTCGAATACGTAACCAGTTTCATTTATCTATCCTTTGTATTATTTGGGCAAATCTGTGCCGGCTAATGGTAACAAAAATAACTTGAATTTACAGCAGAAAACCTTTCTAATGTGGAAGTTGTGGGAAAACAGGCGTTTAGTGATTAAACTTACAAAGCGATTTTATGAATTTTGAGGATGTAAAAGATTTTATTCGGCGGGCAATTCGGTATCTGGGGTCTTACAGGCTTCAGAGAGTTACGGATGCGGATTATCTGCCGCCTGTCGGGGACGACGGGCTGATAAGCCCGGATGCGGATTCGTCAGTTATAACAGCCGAGGAGCAGAGTGCGGAAAATAATCAGGTCGTAGTAGCCAGAGCAAGAGCCGAATCACTCGAAAAGCTGCAGGTCGGCTTCGATAAACTTATCAATAAACTTCAGGACATCAACGACCATCTGAGTCATCAGGTAGGCCAGCACGAGGAACTGATGAACCGGCTGGATAAACTGCCGGAACTGTTGAAGACATATCCTGCTATTATTGAAAATCAAAAACTGTTGACCGAGCAGCTTATAGAGCAGTTGAAGATGACGGTTCTGAAGGAACAGCAGTTTGTCGAAACGGTGGGTAAAATTCCATCCGAGACGGCAAAACAGACAAATGTGCTGATTAGTATGGACCATCAGCTTGCGGCGGCTGCCGATGCCGACGTGCAAATGTCGGAGAGCTTCAATAAATTCAATCAGACTATTGATAAACTGAACCAGAAGACAATTGAGCAGACCGAAAGCATCTCGCAGATGGACAAGACTTTTGCCGCCAGCGACAGATATTTCAAACAAATCATAATCCGCCAGAACAAACGCTTTATGTGGCTGTTTATCACTACGGCGAGCATCTGCGGACTGGCGATTCTGATACTGGTGGGAATAATTATTTATATAAAATAAAAAATTTTTAGGATTTAGTTTGAAAGTAATTTACTGCTCTGGTAGAAGGTTGGCAGTTTGCTCTTTTTGAAAGTAAATAATCCGGCTGCAGGTTCCGAGGCTCAAAGCCCCGGGATAGCGTAAAACGGGAATGCGGTTGAAAGCCGCAACGGTCGCGCCGCTGTAAACGTCTGGCCCGATTATGTTCGGGAGTCCGGCAAACATTTGTCCACTATTCGTTCGTGCGGATGGGAAGGAGTTTGACGGTAAGACGCTAGTCAGAAAACCTGCCTGTGGCTGGTTACACATTTATTGTGTTCTCGCGAGCTGGAACGCAGATGTGATTTTTGGCCGGGTGGTTACGCTGTAACTTAGAGTGTGTGGCCAAGAGTCTGATTTGACGGGATTATAAAACCGCTGTTCCTCTCGTGGGAACAGCGGTTTTTTTATTGGTGCGCCCTCGCGATAAGGGCCAATGGATGAAAGGAGGTGGCTGTAATTATGCCGCTAACATTGTTACGCAAGAGTTGAGTTTTTTGTGAAAGATGATGAGAACAAACATTAAATTTTTTGAATCAAAAAGAAGGAGTTTAACAATGGCTTCGGAGAAGTTGATAGCTTTATTTTGTGTATTCGTATTTAGTGTGAGCAGCTTCGGGTATACGTTCAATGATATTCCGGTGGAATACTGGGCGGGCAGCGGAAGCAACGAGGCGGTAGTAGTGATAGATTTCGGCGCTGACAGCTACGCTTTTGGCTACAGATGGGACAGCGGGACAAAAAATGGCAAAGACCTTATGGATGCGGTGGATTTGGCCGGTGCTATGAATTATACACAAGCGGCAGGTTTCCTGAATACCATAAGCTACGGCGGTTATTCAAACATAGGTGAGGGGGGCTGGTCTGCGGACTGGTGGGCGTATTTTACCAGCACCAATGGAGAGAGTTGGGTTGATGCGCCGGTTGGATTTACAGACAGAGTTCTGTCGAACGGCTGCTGGGATGCGTGGGGACATCAGACAACTGATGCCTGGCCGCCGGCAGAGATGCCGACAACGCCGGTGCCTGAACCGGCGACAGTTTTGCTGTTGAGTATTGGCGGATTGCTGATTGCAAAGTTCAAGAGGATGCGGGATGTATAAAAAAGCGTTCTGCGTTTTAATTCTGTTTTTGTGGGTAATATCTGCAAAAGGGTCGGATTTTGCGAGTGAACTTATGAAATATAAGGGGCCGTTCGGCCTTTATCCCTATAATGACCCGAACGCAGTTCTCGGCAAGCCGACGACGTGGCTATATGACGACTGGGAAGAAAAAATTTATGCCTGTTCGTTAGTTTGCGGGTCATACGGGGTCGACCCCAACCGCCCCGCCCCCAATAATGAGTTGATTACTACCATAAATAATGATGCCAATATCGTTGTTAAATTCGACCATAAGGTTGCGGATGACCCGTGCAATCTGTATGGGATTGATTTTATTGTGTTCGGCAATTCTTTTTTTGAAGGACAAGGGTATCTGACACCAGATACCAATATGGAAGAGTATCTAATAACGAGTCCTGTAAGTATATGGCAGGAGCCGGTCAAGGTAAGCGTGGCACAGGATTCCGGCGGGCCATGGTATCTTTTCACGAACGGGCCTTATGGGGACACGGTGTATCCGACAAATGCCTTTGAATGGGACAGAAATACTCATAACTGGGGTAAAGAACTTAACTGGCTGAAACCTGTTAATCCGGCTCTAAATTCCTCAAATTTTGCCGGCTTATCTGTTGCTGATGCAATCGAACTTTACGAAGGCTCTACCGGCGGAACGGGTTTTGACCTTAAAGACCTTGAGCCAGATGATTATGATGCACTGACTGTCGACCCTTGTAGCAGCCAAAAGTGGATTCAGTACATCAAGGTCGAGTATAAGTCCTCTTATACGGGCGAGATAGACGGATTCTCCGATGTTGCGTGCTGCGGTGATTATGCCCATCCGTTTGCTGCCGGGGACATTGACAAAAATTGCCGGGTTAATATGCCTGATTTTGTGCTTCTGGCGAAGTATTGGCGGATGAATGTAAGCGGCCCCAACGACCCTGCTAAATGTGCGGATGTCTATGGAGACAATGTTATTGATTTTCGTGATGTAGACGTCCTGAAAAATGACTGGCTGGAATGCGTGTGGGAGTGCCAGTAAGACACAAGCAGATTTAAGGCTTTATGAGAAAGACAGCGTTTACATTGGTCGAGGTGCTTGTCGTCATCACCATACTATCGTTACTGATGGCAATTATGTTGCCTGCGATGGGTAAGGCACGTGAACAGGGCAGACGGACTTTGTGTATGAGTAACCTGCGGCAGATGGTATTGGCGGCACAAACATATACCCAGACGAACGATGAGTATTATCCTGTAGCCCATTATCGAAAAAAGACGGACACCGCCAAATTTGAATACTGCTGGGATTTTACCACGATTCAGGATAGAAAGACAGGCGAAGTGAAAGTAGTCTCCGGCCTGTTGTGGCAGGGGCAAGAGGTAGAAAAAATACAGCAGTGTCCCTCTTTCAAGGGCGATTCTAATACCAAACATGACCCTTACACGGGATACAATTACAACACCAGTTACATAGGTCACGGCGAGGGAGAAAGCATTGAAACTCCTGCGAAAGTTAATCAGGTCAGAAAGCCGGACAAGTGTGCTCTTTTCGGAGACGGCCAGTGGCGCGGCGGAGCGAATAAATTTATGAGGGCGCCTCTACCGTGGGATGGGGACAAGGACAACAGCCTTAAGGCGGCCGGCACGCAGGGCTACAGGCATAACAAGATGACCAACGTCGGATGGTGCGACGGGCATATAAGTTCGCAAAAAGATTTTTACACTGACACGGTAAAGACGGAAAAGCAAAAAATTGAACAACATAATAAAACCAATGATGTAAAAATAGGATTTCTCTCGCCGGACAATGGTGCTTATGATTTGGATTAGAAAAGAATTTCGTTATAATATCGGGCGTGGAAACAACGAAATTCAAACAGACTGTCCGTTTTGTCCGGCAGGGACTGAATCATTTGCTGTGGCCCGCAGTGTGTGCAAACTGCGGAAAAAGCAACTGTGAATCCGACAGCGACCTTTGCGGGGACTGCTGGGCGGAACTTCTGGCCTGCAGCAGCGGCGATTATTGTCCCCGATGCGGCAGGAATGCGAGCAGATATGCGATTGTAAAGGGGGCCTGCCCTGATTGCCTTGAGAAGGAAATATGCTTTGACGGGATAGCAAGAGGCGGCGTTTATTCAGGCGCTTTAAGGGACATAATAATTGCTTTTAAGAAGGGACGAACGGAACTCGGAAAAACTCTGGATTTTTTGGGTAATGCCGCCCTGCAGGGAAGTGCTTTTTATGGTGAAATAGAATTGTTTGTCCCAGTTCCTTTGCATTGGCGGAGGAGGCTTGTTCGCGGTTATAACCAGTCGCTGGTTCTGGCCAAAAGATTGAAACATTCAACTGCAAAAATCGACACAGACCTTGTTCGGATGCGCAGGACGAAACAGCAGCCGGCAATGGCAAATTTTGCTGCCCGAGCGGCAAACGTTGCGGGCGCTTTTGCGGTGCGAAGGGGGCATAATTTTGCCGGGCGGAAAATCTGCCTTGTCGACGATATAAAAACAAGCGGAGCAACGTTGAACGAATGTGCGAAGACACTGAAGGACGCTGGTGCGTCAAAGGTTTTCGCATTAGTCCTGGCTGTAGCAGGACAAAGCGTTTAGCGGTTGTGTTCGGAACGAAGTAGTTCTTTTAAGGTGCGGTAGTCTGTTTTGCCGGTGGCGAGGGTTGGGATTTTTTCAAGCCTGATGACCCTTCGGATATTGTGCAGGCCTGAAAGGCCGGCACTGCGGATTTTGTCGTTAGCCTCCTGCCGGTCTATATCATAAGCTATGAAGAGGACAAGTTCCGGTTGCTCTTCATCCGATGTAGCTTCAACGGCCAGAGCCGGCCCCTTTTCTTCGCTTGAGGGATAATGCTGCTCCAAAACTGCTTCTATGGCAGGCAGAGAAATCATCTCGCCACCAAGTTTGACGAAACGTTTGAGCCTGCCGCGAAATGTGAAGATGCCTTTTTCATCGACATTTACTATATCGGCGGTGTTATACCAGCGTTTGCCGTTAATGTCAGCGAAGGGTGATTGACCTTTGAAGTTTAAATAACCGCCGAAAACACTCGGGCCGCTGACCAGCAGGATTCCGGTGCCTGTCGGCGTGATGGGACTGCCGGTATCAGGGTCGATGAGCAGATATTCGAGGGACGGCAGTAATTTGCCAATCGTAAAAGGCTGAGGAGAATTTTCATCGTTGATGGATATGATTGGTGAGCATTCGGTAACGCCATAGCCTTCGAGTATAACAGCATTGGTGCATTTTTCTTTTATGGCGTCGTAAACTTGCTGCGAGCATCTTTCCGCACCTGTTACAGCGAGGCGCAGGCAGGCAAGCTGCTGTTTGGATGCTGCCCGAATAATGCCGTTGAGAAACGTTGGTGTCCCCATAAGGACGGTAACGCCATAGGTCTCTATCAGTCGAGCGAGCATTGCTGAATCGGTAGGATTGGGATGATGGACGACCTGTGCGCCGCAGCATAGAGGCAGAAGAACGCTGCCGGTCAGCCCGAAGGAATGAAAGGGCGGCAGAAAGCCGATAAGCCGATCGGTTTCATAAACCGTTACCACCTGCAAAACGTCCCTTATGTTTGTGAGCAGATTGGTATGTGTCAGAGGCACGGCCTTAGGCAGTGTTTCCGAGCCGCTGGTGAACAAAACAACGACAGTTTCGGGAAATTTTTCGCTGCGCAGCGACGACCAGTTCAGGAAGCCATTAAGCCAACAGCGGAATTTCCAAAATTTTGATATGCGTGCGGCGAGCGATTCGATAAAGACGAAGTTCTCTTTTATTCCTGACAGGTCGATTCCCTGCGAGGTGATTCTGTCGGCGAGGGTCTTACTGGTAAGTATGTATCTTACGCCGACCGACTTGAGTGATTCAGTTATGCTTCGTATACCAACGGTCCAGTTGACCATCACGGGGATTTTTCCTGCGAAAAGTGTTGCAAGATAAAGAATGTCTGCTGCAACCGAGGCAGGCATCATAATGCCGACATAGTCGCCGTTTAAGTTTTCGATTGTCGGCTTAAGGACCATACAGGCGGTAATGATGTCCCTGTAGGATTTTACTCCGCTGGTCTGGTCAGCGACGGCAATATTGGAAGGCGAAAGCGCCGCCTGTCTGAGAAAGGCCTCCTGAATGGACGAGCCGGTAGGAACGGAAAGTTTTCTGCGGCCTCTAAAAGTAAACCAGCAAGGCGGAACAGGTTTTAGCCTCAGCGGTCCGGAATAAACTGACCGGCCTGATGCCGCCAACAGCACATCACCCACCGTTTGCAGGGCGTCAATATCCGTTATGGGAAAGCCAAATTCCTTTTCAAGCCAGATGAGCAGGTCGGTTCGTGCGAGACTGTCCATACCGAGGTCGCGTCCGAGATGGTCACTGTCCTTAATTTGAGAGATACCGGTAAGATTCGAGAGGTAGTTTAAGACTATTTGCCTTGTCGAAGGCAATATGGCAGATATATCAGCAGAGGTTGCAGATAAAACTGGTTCAGGCAGGGTAATAGTTCCTTTTTTTTCCCAGACAGAGTAGGAGACATAAGTGTTATGTTGTGCGTTTTCGTTATAATAGGCTTCGAGAAAACTGTTGAGCGTGCTGCGGTCGGCGTGACGGGGCAAATCGGGCGGTTCATAAAATTCTATTGTTAGTTTGCGGCGGGGGACGAAAAATATGCCGCAGGCAAGCAACGAGAGCAGACCATTGGCGAGTGCTTTTAATGCCTTCGGAGGCTGACCGGACGCCCAGCTAAAACTGCTGCCCCACAGACCCTTAGTGCGGACAAGGACTACCCGCACATCGGGATAGTGCCTGATGATGCTTTCTACGGCGCTTGTTCCGCTGATGATTTCTTTATAGCCGTGAGTGAGATGTCCTGCGGGCCACAGCAGCAGATTTTCACCATTTTTAAGGCCTGCGATGCTTTCATCGAGAACTTTTTCTATTTCAACTGCGGCGGCAGAGCCGTATGTCCCCATACTCGGAATTGCCCGCACGCCCCATCGCCGTGCGAACCATCGAATCAGAAATCTGTCTACCTGGTCTTTGTCTGCAAACCCTCGCGGGGCGAATTGTCTGTGCAAATGAATGTAAAGAATAACAGGGTCGATAAGTGCAGGATGATTAGGTAAAAACAAAATGCCTTTTTTGCCTTTGGAAAGGACGGTTTCGAGTCCGCTGATACTGACGTTGTAGCGGAGCGATAAAAGCCATTTGGCAAGATTTCTTACCGCAAAATCAATCATAAGTTTTTTTTATTTGCAGGGCGAAAAACAACCAGATTGCGACAGCCGCAGCCATAACAGCTATTATGGCAAAACCGCTGCTTGGTGCAATACCCAGTTTGTCGAGCAGGTTCAGTGCCGGTCCGGACAGCAGGATTCCTGTGAAGGCAGCGAAATTCGCCGCAGCGATTATAGCACCTTTGCGGTCAGGCGGCGGACGAACCTGTATGAAACTTTCCAGAGGAATCATAAATACACCAGCAGCGGCGCCTGCAAAAACGAACATCGATATGAGATAAACTGAGTGCAATGCCTCTGGGAGGAATGATGCCATGGAAATCAATGCCAGAAATAATGCCATTGCCAGGCAGGCCGGTGCGGGTATTCGATACCATTTTTCCGGTTTTGCCAAGTGGCTGATGAGCAAAGCGCCGGCGGCAAGGCCGATAAGCTCAGCGACGATGAGCAGACTGGTAACCGAAGGGCTTAGTGAAAGCTCAGACAGGCCGAGTTGATTTATCAGCAGCACTTCAAGCGAGCCGATGAACCAGAAAAAGGCGTTGGCGATTATCGAGGCGGCGAGCAGATTATCATTTCTGATATTCCACAGGGTTTTCAGGGTGTGGAGAGGGCCTTGCCAGGGAAAGGCCGCCTTTGGCGATGCAGCCGGATATTTGGGGACGCCAAGACTTACAAGAATTCCCGCTAAAGCAATGTTTATTAGTATGGCGCCTGTCATAACATTATTCACAGGTATTGTTCCGGCGCCACCGACCGCATCCAGCACAAAGCCTGCTGCGGCGATGCCTGCGAGAATCGCTGCGGTGCTTAACATCTTTATTATACCGTTTGCCTTTATGACATACTGCGGAGGATAAAGCTCCGGAATAGAGCCGTTAAGTGCGGGGCTGAAAATGGTTGCCCACAGACCCATTCCGCCGAGCGTGGCGAGCATCAGTATCCAGTTAGAATAATACACAGCGACTGCACCGCATATCATAGCGGCCAGTTCGAGTGTCTTGACGAGGATAACGACTCTGCGTTTTGAAAATCTGTCGGCACACCAGCCTGCGGGGGCGGCGAAGATTATAAAGGGAAGCGTAAAAATAATCGTGGCGTAACCCTGTATATAAGATTTATCTGCCGTTACAGCCAGAAGAAGGACGCTCTGCCGAAAGAGATTGTCGTTGAATACTCCCGTGAAATATGCAACGGACATAGCCGTAAATTTCCAGCGAGCGGCTTTTATACGCCGGCTGAGTTCATCTGACTGTGTGTTCATATTCAAACAGATTTATCATTTCAGGTATGATTTATTTGATTAAACGGTTTATCAGGGCGTTTATAATTTTTCGATTTTTGTTACGGCACGGTAAAGGCCGTTGATGCGTTTGCCGTCAACAATTATTGGAGGATATTTTTCATTTCGGGGCTGAAGGCGGACTTTGTTTTCCGGCTCAAAAAAAACCCTTTTAAAGGTTGTTTCGTGCGGCAAAGTGAAACGGATGAAACAATCGTCCCCGTTGTGCACCTCTGCTGCGGGCGAAAAAACTACGATATCCCCTTCGCTGAATTTAGGCTCCATCGAGTCGCCTACGACACGCACGGCAAAGGCGTTAGCATCGTGTAAATCAGGACAGCGGACGTAATCATCGGCTATGCCGACAGGATAATCGAGGTCATTAAACTCGGCGGGGTAGCCGGCAGAGACCTTGTTTATGATGGGGACAGGCCTGCCCGCCGACAAACCGGAAGCCGGTTGTGTAACATTCAGCTCGTTTTGGGTAAGGAGCGTTTCGAGCTGTGCAGTGTTGGTTTTACCGGAGATAAGATTTTTTATGAACTGGCGCAGCTTTTGATTTTCCGCCTCGGCTGATTCGTATTCCTGACGGATGTCTGAGGGCATACCTTCCATATGGGCGATGTGCAGCAGCAGGCCCGGCTCAAACTCAAGGACTTTTTCGAGCTTTCTTAATAATTCATCGCTCGGGGGATTTTTGACTTTTCCGGTCTCAATTGTAGACAAATACGGCTTGGAAAAATCGACCCTGCTGCTAATTTCATCCAGTGTCTGATTTAACTGCTCGCGTTTTTTTCTTATTATCTGGCCGAGGGACATTTTGTGAAGTCTATCAATGCATCTACAAAATGCAAGGATAAATTAGATAAATATTTAACAAAACTTCACCGTTTTTAAGTATTGTCGCTTAAATGCCTCCAAAAACTTGAGTTATAAACTGCATTATTTTTGGTTTTTTATATCAGCTGATTTCCACAAGCTCGTATTTAGTGCTTCCCAGGCCGATATATTCGGCGTGTCCGATTTGATAAAAGGGGTTGAGTTTGTCGTTTTTTATTAGATTCCCAAGTTTTTTGCCTGTGGCGGTCTGCACCAAATCAATAGCGGCTTTGTCCACGGCTACGGGGTCGGTTGAGGCGAGTATGCCGATGTCATTGACAATTATTGGCATATTCGGCGTATCAAAACAATCGCAGTCTTTTGTAACCGACATAACATAATTGAAGAAGACGGCCCTGTTTTCTTTTCCTTTTAAGGCGCCTGCTGCGTGTTCAGCCACATTTTTCTGTAATATTTCGCTTTCTACTCCGAAATCGTAGGTTATCGCATCGAATCTGCATATCGCCAGACATTCTGCACAGCCGATACATTTGTCCTTGTCGATGTGTGCTTTGACGCTGCCGAGCGTGATGGCGTCGGCAGGACAGTATTTGAAACATTGACCGCAAAGTGTGCAATTGTCTTTGACGCCGGGCTTAAGTGCTGCGTGCTGTCTCATTTTTCCTTTTCTGCTGGCGCAGCCCATACCCAAAGTTTTAAGCGTAGCACCTGCGCAGGTTGCGATGTGGCCGGTGAAGTGAGCAATCGAAAGGATAGATTGACAGCGGACAATATCGTAAGCGATAAAGACCTCCTTGTTAAGCTCGCCGTTGATTTTCACTGCTGTTTCGGAAGTCCCGAACAAGCCGTCGGGGACAATAAATGGAATGCCGAGGACTCTCATATCAAAGCCGTGTTCGGCGGCGAGAATAGTGTGGTCGACGGCGTTGTGTCTTTTGCCGGTATACAACGTGCTGGTATCGGTGAGAAATGGTTTTGTTTTAAGAGCAAGTAGTTCGTCAACCAGTCCCTTAATGCACGGTGCCGTTATATGAGTATTGTTTCCAGCTTCACCGATGTGGATTTTGACGGCGGTAAAATCGTTTTCCGCAAAGCAATTTGCGAACTTGCCGGCCTTGAACAACTTGACAGCCTTTTGAGAAATCAGTTTTTCGCCGTCGCTGATGGAGGCTTTAATAAAATATACTTTTGATGCCATAGCGAATTATTATATTGCTTTTGTTGACTGTTGCAAGGGAGACACATTAGAGAATGTGTTCAAACAATATTTTTGCGCCGAGGGCGATGAGAATGAGGCCGCCGACGGCTTCGATTTTGTTCTCGAAGAAATGCCCGATTTTTTTGCCGATGAGACTGCCGAGATACGAGATGATAAATGTTACTATGCCAATAATTACCACGGCTGCTGCGACAGGCATTTTCAAAAGCGGAAGTGTTATCCCGATGGCAAGGGCGTCGATGCTTGTGGCGATAGAGAGAACCAGCACAACCGGAAGGTTCGAGGGGTCGAAGTTTTCGTTGGATGGTTTGATTTTGAAAGATTCGTAAATCATTTTGCAGCCGATAATGATTAAAAGTGCGAAAGCGACCCAGTGGTCGTAATCAGCGATATATTTTTCCACGCCCATACCAGCCAAAGCGCCGATAGCGGGCATAAGAGCCTGAAAGCCGCCGAAAAAAAGAGCCATCCGCAGAGCATATTTTATATTCAGACGTTTGTATGCAGCGCCGCTGACGATGGAAACTGCGAAGGTGTCCATCGCAAGGCCGACAGCTATGATTATAACGGTTACCAGCACCATAATTTATTCATCTTTGATTAAGCCGGCGTTAGTCAAATCTTCGGCGATTTTTTGGCCGGGGTTCACTACGAGAAATTCTTTTTCATTCCAGATGCCGTCGACGAGTTTTTGCATAAGGCAGCTGTCGCCTTTCAATTCATCGTAATGCCAGCCGAGAAATTCGGCACAGCGTTTCGTATAATTTTTGTATTCATCGGAATTGGCAAGTCCCCAGTCGACGTATGCCGCCCAGTTATATTCCTTCATCCACTTTTGCTCGGTTTCCATAAGGTATATTGCGTTGTCCTGTCCGTATTTTTCGGTGTATTCTTTCAGCAGCCGCTCGTAACGTTCTTTGCCGGGCGGATTTTCCGCTTCTATCCAGCCGGGACTATACCAGTAAACGCCGCGATGAGTGTCGAAATACTGCTGATATTTTTCTTTCGAGCCAAGCAGCAGCGTGATGCAGTCGTGGCCGCGGGGGACAACAAGAGGGATTTTTGCAGACAGCCCTGTGATGCCGTTGCTGCAAAGGCCGTAACCGAGCAATGAGGCGTCGTAAGGACGGTTCTGGATGTCGCAGGTGCGGTCAATCGCTTTTTGAACTTCAGTGCGCAGTTTGTTCGGTTCTTCGTGCAGGCCTTTCGGCATCAGCACAATGTCGATAATGTTCTTCGAACGGGCGGCACAAAAATAGGCCTCCCGCTGCATTACTTTGCAAACTATGAACTGAAGTCTCATCGCTCTTTCTTATGGCTTACATTGTTTGCAGGGTTTTTTGCCGGCGTTTATTGCATCATCTCTGGTTTTATAGCCAACAAGATTTTCCGGCGAAATCCTTTTGGCCCATCGGCAATCTGATTTGTGAAAAAGGGGGCGATTTTTCGATGCAACGTATTGATATTCGGTTGCCGGCTGTGTAACAGTCTGTTGTAAAGGCTCTTTCACTGCCGCAACAGAATTGGCGTCATTAGTATCAGGTGATTTAACCTGTGGATGGACTTTCGTGGCTTTATGGGCGTAGATAAACTCGTCGACCTGTCCCATAATTGTTTGTGTAATCTCGGTGCGAATATTTTCTGCCGGAACAACCTTCATCACCGGCTTGGTTTTCCACACGTCGGCGTAAAGATTCATCGGATGTTCTATCTCCGTGTAGATATTTTTCACTAATGAAGTCTGAATGTGAAATACGTATTGTTGAGATTGCTCGAGCCTAAGCATATCTACGTGAATTTCAAGTCCGGGCAAGAGAGGAAGCTCATACATAACACCCGGCTTCGGCAAAAACACTTTGATGCCGGCCTGTATTAGCCTGGTATTTATTTGATTTTTCAGTTCATTCCATACAATCCCATTCGGTTCTTCGCCGGTATGAATAATCGTAACGGATAGACCATCTATATCTACTAATACATCTTTGGCATCGGCTGAAATTACAGGAAATAAAAAGAAACAAGCAATTGTCACGGAAAAATAAAATTTTTTCATTTTTGTAGTCTCCTTTTTTTTATCCCTGCCTTAAAAACCGACTTTATGCGATTAATGTAAAGGCGTCTGTAACGGACATACCTTTCTTGATGCCGAGCGCTTTGGCTTTTGCGTTGACTATCGTAACTTTTCGGTTCGGGAATCTTTCGAGCGTGCCGATGGGATTGTCGGGCGAACTTTCAACAAGGGCGGCGGCGACACCATATCTTTCGGAGGCATCAACGTCAATTGCCGGACAGGCCAAAAAGCCTTTTGGGCCGGCCACAAGCAGAACGCTGAAACCGGGCCATTTGGTCTGCACGCCTTCGACAGGGCCTTTTGGTGTTTGAAATGTCTTTGTGTATATCTCCATTTTTTTATTTCCTTTTGTTGCAAGGTTATACCGGTTTGCCGAGCATTTTGGACAACTCGGCGAATTTTTCATCGAGCAATTCTTTGGTTTTTGCCTCGATATTCAGTCGCAGCAATGGTTCGGTATTGCTCGGCCGGCAGTTAAACCACCAGTCCTTATATCTGATAGTTATACCGTCTAAATGGTCGATTTGTGCGTCGGCGTATCGTTTTGCAAGCTCGTCCATCTTGGTCTGCTTATCGTCAACTTTGAAATTTGTCTCGCCGCTGTTGAAATATCGTCGCAGAGGTTTGATAAGTTCGCTGACGGGGACTTTTGCGTCGCTGATAATGTTCAGGACGTGGACGAGAGTAATCAGGCCTGAATCCGTCCAGTAATTATCGCGGTAATAGAAATGACCTGAAAGCTCGCCGCCGAATACACCGTGCGAATCGCGAAGCGCTTTTTTCATAAATGCGTGTCCGACTCGTTCTCTGCGTGGTATGCCGCCGTATTTCAAAATCTCTTCCGAAACAACCAGACTGCTGCGAAGGTCGTAAACAATGGTCGATTTAGGATTGGTTTTCGAAAAATACGGCGCCATCAATGCGGTCAGCAAATCACAGCTGATAGTGTCGCCTTTTTCATCGACCATAATTAGCCTGTCGGCGTCGCCGTCAAAACATATTCCGAAATCGCATTTGTTTTTTCTGACGGAGGCCTTCAATTCCGAAAGATTTTCTTCAATCAGCGGATTCGGCTCGTGTTTAAATGTCCCTGTATGCTCGAAATTGAGGGGGATGATGTCGATAGGGACGGTGTTGAAAACAGCAGGCACCATTTTACCTGCCATCCCATTTGAGGCATCAACGGCGATTTTGAGCCTTCGTATGTTTGGCCGCAGAAATTTCAGGACGTGATTTTTGTAGTCTTCGGTCAGGTCTCGCTGCTCTACCATACCTGTAACTTTGCCTTTTGTGTGCGGCATAGCCATTGCGATATGTTCAATATCTTTTAGTCCAGTGTCAATGCCGACGGGTTTGGCCTGAAGGCCTGATACTTTAAAGCCGTTGTATTTAGCCGGATTATGGGATGCGGTTACCTGAACGCCGCCGCAGGTGCCGATATGGTTGATTGCGAAATACATCTGAGGCGTATCAATCATTCCTATATCAATTACATTTGTTCCTGTGGCCCGCATACCGTCGATGAGAGCCTTGCAGAGCGAAAGACTGTGCTTTCTCATATCCCGAGCTACACAAATAGCTTGCGAACAAGCCTGGCCTCGTTCATAACCTCGCAACAGCGAGCGCAGGAATCTGGCAGCGGCCCAGCCGATTTTCCACGCATCCTCTTCGGTTATCTGGTCGGGATATACGCCCCTTATGTCGTAAGCCTTGAAGATTGAAGGGTCCATTTTTCAGACTCCTTTAATTGAACAAAGATTTATCAAATGGCTTTGAATTGGCCGGTTACCGCAACCCGAACAGGGACATCCTCGAACGTTTTGGGTATTTTGGTCCGCGTGCTTGCCAAATCTTTGTCGAGGTAAATTTCAATAACGGGTTCGTCTGTTTCCGAGAGGCTCACGCCCGTGCCGACCACACCATCAAGCTGAAATATGTTTTGCTCATAACGATTTTTAACGTCGGCGGCGTGCTTAATTGCATTGCGAAGGGAATTCTTTGGGCGACCTTTGTTTGGTTTTAAGGCAAAATTGACGACCGTTTCCGTATTTTCATAAACGGACGCGGTTTTTACCTGAGGATTGAAGCCGGCGGCAGAGACCTCTACAGTATGTGAACCGACCGTGATGTTATTGATGGCATAGGCGCCATCGGTATTTGTCGTTGCAGTTTCGCCGGTATCTATTTTGACCGTTGCTCCTGCGAGAGGATTTCTATTAGTATTATTTGTAACGGTGCCTTTTATGACTCCAGTTGGTTTCGGAGAAACCGTTCCTCCAGCCATAGCTACGCCGAGGCTATTGAGAACGGCATTTATGGGATTGGCGATAGTAACGCTGCCGTTGGAGTTGCCCGCGAACAAAAGTCCTACTGCCCGCGGGTTTGTAGCGGTGTTCTCGACGATAAGCGAACCGCTGTCGCCGGCGGCGCAAAACGCAGATGCTTCGATAAGAATTTGATTTTTGAAACGAGCGACGTTATTACCGCCACCGCCGCATTCCTGCGAATAACTGACGTCTATAGTAGCGTTGACAGCCGTGATGGTTCCGACAGTAAGTCCTGTGGTTCTTCCGCTTTTCTTGACCGATTGACCAATCACAGCTTCCGCAGTTACCGAATTCACCAACCCAATGTCCAAAATGGCGCCATTCGGTTCGACCGCTCCGGTTATGACTTGTGCAATTGCGGCATCAACATCGTTGAGCGGCACAATTTTGCCATTTTTAAATTTAATCGCAACGAAACTGGCGAGATGAGCCACAACGTCATTTGTGTCCGGCAGACACACGGAGAACTGGTCAATCAGTCCCGGCTGAATGATTTCTTCTCCCGGCAAGGCGATGTTCACCCCTGCCAGCACGTGGTTGTTGCTGAGAATATATTGACCGTTACTGTTTTGCACTAATGCACCGAGCGTGCCTCCGCAGCAGAAATTGGTACTACTATCGTTGATATTTCCCCCGCTTGTGCCGAGCCTGATGGGACGTATTTGTTCCTGCTGATGGGCATACCCGTTATCAGCAGCAGCAAAACGTTGCGATAACAGCGCTAAAATAATGGCGATGACGAAGTTTAATTTTTTAAGCATTTTTTTATCCTCCTGTTTGATTTACATTTTGCAGAATCCCGGAACGACCAAAAGACACAATTCGACATTATAGTCTTTATATTATAGGCCGTCAATCCAGGTTGATTAAAATATGAGAGGGCCTGCGTAGAATTAAAATAGTTTGTAATCGCGTTTGACTTTTTTACAATGGATATATTCCTGATTATTCAGAGCAGCAAGGTTACGGAAGACATTTTATGACTGACGAGACAAAACAAATAGACGAAAGGTATATGAAATCCGCAATTGATGCGGCAATGATTGCCGAGGAAAACGGCGATGTGCCGATAGGGGCGGTCATCGTCCACCAAAACCAAATCATCGCCAAAGCATACAATCAGAGAGAACAGCTTAACGACCCGACCGCCCACGCAGAAATAATCGCTCTCACACAGGCGGCGGCAGCTTTGGAAAGCTGGCGGTTGAACGGCTGCACAATCTATGTTACATTAGAACCCTGCCCGATGTGTGCAGGGGCATTAGTCCTGGCCAGAATCGACCGGCTGGTTTTCGGCTGTGCAGACCCCAAGACCGGCGCCTGCGGCAGTTTGTATAATATCGTGCAGGACAGCCGCCTTAATCACCGGCTGGAGATTCAGTCCGGTGTTTTAGCAGATGAATGCAGCGCTTTGCTTACGAAGTTCTTTGAGAAACGCAGAACTGAAGACAAAATCGAAAATTGAAAATCGGAAATTGAAAATAAATTTGGAGAGGTGTCTGAGTGGCTGAAAGAGCACGCTTGGAAAGCGTGTGTGCAGGTTACACTGCACCAAGGGTTCGAATCCCTTCCTCTCCGTTCTGCGCTGCGCTACGAACGGCAGGCCGTTAAAACCTACGCTACGAACGGCAAGCCGTTAGAATTTAAAACATGTGGTATACATACATTCTAAAAATGGCTGATGGGGAATATTATATCGGCTCAACTAACGACCTGAAGAGACGAATGGAAGAGCATACAAGAGGACGGGAAACTTCGACAAAGTGGAGGCTTCCGGTAATTCTGGAAGCTTACGTCGCAGTTAAGTCAGAGAGAACAGCGCGACGTCTTGAGAAATATTTAAAAACGTCGTCTGGAAAGGCGACGCTAAGAAAAAGAATTTTACCCGACGAAGCATTAGCGTAGTCGGGCCCTTCCTCTCCGTTTCACGTTTTCGTCCTATAAGCAGCAAATATAACTCATAAGAGCATAAATCAGCCGGCAGGTCATATCTGGTAACAATCGCTCTTGTAAGCAGTTATCTCATATTCCTCGATGTAAAAGCCTAATAAATAACTGCTCCAGTCCCAAAGCCTCGCTTTTTCTAAGCCGATAAACCCCAAAGTTACAGCGTTCTCCAAAGATACGTTTGTGCGAGACGACTTTGTCCCTCGGATAACGAAGGAAAAATAACGTCTCAAATAATAAACAAAAGGAGAAGTTTATGGAGAGCAAAAAAGTATACGGTGTATTTTTGAAATCAAAAACAAAGAATCTGAAATTCATATTGTTCCTGTTACTTTCCGGTTTGTTGATGAATACACAGACATTTGCAGCACAGCAGGAAGCAGACTCGCCGGAGCTCCAGAGTTATTTTGACCTTCTTAAGGAAGAAAAGACCGAATTGGTTACCACCGGTGCGAGCCGGCCTATGACAAAGGGGGAAATGCCGGCAACTGTAACAGTGATTACCGCAGAAGAAATCAAGCTGCTCGGACTCAGGAACTTGACGGATGTAATCAACTACATCGTGCCGGGCGGAATAGGTAACATCCACCGTTCGACAAGAACAGGTCTTTATGGTTTCCGTGGTATCAGTGTTGACAACAACGGAAAGTATATTTTTATGGTCGACGGGCTTAACTGCTCTGAGCAGACGAAATGGGGAGCTTTTAATGAAAGGTATATCGGTCTGTTAGACGAACTTGACCGAATCGAGATAACTCAGGGGGTGGGTTCGACCCTTTATGGTTCCGGTGCAATTTCTGGAGTAATCAACTTCATCACCAAAACTGGCAATAATTTTCAGGGAACAGAAGTTACTGCCGGTTACGGTTCCGGCGACAGAGTCGAAAGCTCGATTAAATTCGGCCAGAAAAAATCAGCCGATTCAAGCGATTTTTACTATTTTGGTTTTAAGCGTTCCAATGGTTCAGTACCACAAGGGGGAAGCGGGGACCCCACAGTATCAACAACGCCTCACGGATATTCAAACTATGCAGACAGACATCTGGGAGCGGAGGGCAGGTACTGGGACCATTTTGCACCGTCTTTTAAGTTTCATACCAATCTGCAACGCGGCGACTTTACCTTGAGAGCCAGATACGTCCACGAGAAATTTGAAGAACCGTTTTTTTCGCGACCCGGCAGAACCGGAAACGAAACCCAGTACTGGGAAACCAGTGACACCTACTGGCTTAACAATTATTTGTTTGTCCAGCCGGAGATAACCCATCAGTTCAGTGAGATAAGCCGTATGAAGGCAAGTCTTGCTTTTGGAATGAACGAAACGGGCAACGAAAAAATAGAAGACTGGTATTCACCCACCGGCACCCTTTTAAGGAAGGCAGGCGAAAGAGTAATAACCTACGGCGAAAGAACGCTCAGAGGCCAAATCTATCATTATTATGACGGTTTTGCCAACCACAGGCTTACAAGCGGTCTGGAATTATTCTGGATGCGCTCCGGTTCTGATTGGAATGGAGATGATTATAAAATGAAATCCAGAACCGGCGTCGTATCCATAGATACTAAACGTGAATCCCTTTACTTTGCCGCCGGTGTTGTGGAGGATATCTGGCGGATTACTTCCTCCGATACGATTTTTGCAGGCGCACGTATAGAAGACCACAAAATGACTCCCGTCAGTATTACGCCCCGCGCAGCCATATCGCATGACTTCAGTGAAAAAACAAACCTGAAATTCCTTTATGACACCGGCTACCGCACCCCAAGCTGGAGCTATTATTCAGGCAACGAAGCAGCAGGTAAGGCTGCCCCCGACCCTGAAAAAGTAGAGAGTTATGAACTTCATCTTTCACATAAGTTTAGCCCGAAATTCAGCGCATCTTTGGTCGGATATTACACCATATACAAGGATCTGATTAACTGGTGGACGGGCCGCGAGTACGGCAATTTCCCCAAAGTGGAGGCTGAAGGAATAGAATTCGTGGGCGATTACCGGACGGATAATCTCAAGCTCAAATTCAGCCACAGTTTCAGCAGACCTTCGAGCTTTGAAGACCCTACCAATGCCTGGTCCAGAACCTTTCTTTCTTACGACCTTGACCACTGGGCGATATTCCCGACCCACTTGACGAAGGCACAGGCCATTATCAATTTGGTCAGAGATAAATGTCTGCTGGGTCTTACCTATATGCGTCCGTGGGGAATAAAAGGACAGTACAATGCCTATTCGAAGCTTAAACATCCTTCTGATTATCTTAATGCCACACTTACTTTAAAGGTCAATAAAAATACAGAGCTACAGGTAAGCGGTTATAACCTTACCGGCGAAGACAATCCGATGTATGGCGGGCAGACCTACGACGGTGTTTCTACTGCTGTTAACCCCCATACTGAGTACTTTGTCAGGCTGATAGCGAGGTTCTAAATAATAAAGATATTATGAAATAAACGACAGGAACGTTATAAAATGAGCGGTTTAAACAAATGTGAAAAGTTAAAAGCATATCGGTGGGTAACCAAGCGTTATCTCGCCGGGGCTTTGATGATTTTTCTGCTGACATTTTGTTTCAGCCAACAGTTATCCGCAGAGGAGACGGAAAAGTCTTCCGACGACCTGACAGGGTATTTTGACCTTCTTAAGGAAGAGAAGACGACGTTGATTACCACCGGCGCCAGTCGGCCTATGCCAAAAAGGAATATGCCGGTTTCTGTGACGGTTATTACCGCTGAAGAGATAAAACTATTAGGTCTGCGGAATTTAACGGACGTAATTAACTATATGGTTCCCGGCGGCGTCGCCGACCTGCACCGATCCGACAAGACCGGTCTCTATTGTTTCAGAGGTATAACCGCTGACGACAATGCCAAATTTATCTTTATGGTCGATGGGCTTAACTCCAATTCCCTGACATCCAAAGGCGCTTCCAGCGAAATATACCTCGGTCTGCTGGATGATTTGGACAGAATCGAGATAACGCAGGGAGTCAGTTCTTCCCTTTACGGCGACGGAGCAACTTCCGGGGTTATTAACTTCATTACTAAAACCGGAAGAGATTTTCAAGGCACCGAGATTACAGCCGGTTATGGCTCGGGGCAGAAGTATGAAACGAGCGTAAAATACGGCAGGAAACTTTCTGAAACGGATAATGATTTTTACTATTTCGGCTTCAAACAGTCTGACGGCTTTACTCCGAAGGGGGGAAGCGGTAGTGTTACCCAGTCAAAATATTGGGAAGAACACGCCGCACCGGGAAGGCACTGGGACCATTTTGCGCCATCGTATAAATTCCACAGTAATATTGAACGAGGTGATTTTACCTTAAGAGCAAGATATGTTCGGGAGATATTCGAAGAGCCGTATGTATGGTCCACGAAAGCCTCAGGTGCAACCAGTCAATACGAGGAGAGAGCAGACCGTTTTGTGGGGCATGAGTACTTTTTTGTCCAGCCGGAAATAAAACATAAATTCAACGACAATCACAGTATAAAGACAAACCTTTCTTTTGAAATGGATGACAGATGGGAAACAAAGATTAAAGACTGGTATGCCAGCTCCGGCGGCGACCGCATCCTCGAAGCAGGTCAAAACATACTGGCTTACGGTGAGAGAAAAATCAGGGGCCAGTTTTTCCATTATTATGACGGCTGGGCCAACCATAAATTTACCAGCGGGGCAGAATTTCTGTGGATGCTCATAGGGCCTGACCTTAACGGTGACAACATAAAAATCTACATCGACAGCGGCAGCCACAGAGCAGAGAGAGCAAGCAAAGTAAGAGAAAAGGTTTATTCCGGGGCCATATTTTTTGATGATATTTGGCAGGTTAACCCGCAGGACACGGTTTTTGCGGGCGTAAGAGTAGAAAATTACAACCTTGCACCAGCCAGCATTTTACCACACGCCGCAATATCTCATGACTTCAGTGAGAAGACAAATCTGAAATTCCTTTACAACTCCGGCTACCGAATCCCTGTCTGGACGGATTATACGCAGAACCAGACCGGCAGCTATCCAAAACCGGAACCGGAAAAGGTTCAGAGTTACGAAGCACACCTCCTGCATAACTTTAGTCCGAAATTCAGCACTACTTTGATAGGTTATTACACTATTTACAAAGACCTGCTTTACTACTGGAGCGGGCACGGCAAATATAATTTTTCCGAGGTCAAGGCGGCTGGGCTGGAATTAGTGGGTGACTACCGGCTTAAAAATCTGAAGCTTCGGTTAAGTCACAGTTACAGCCGGCCGGTCAGTCTCTCTGACAACTACTATACGGTAACTCAGTTGTCTGATGACGAGCGCAACTGGGCGGAATCTCCGACACATATGACCAAAGGACACGCTATTATTAATCTTGTCGAAGATAAGTGCCTGCTGGGTATTACTTATTTTCGTCCGTGGGCGATTCGCGGCCAGCAAAACATCGATTCCAAATTGAAACATGCGGCGGATTACATCAATGCCACTCTTACGTTTAAGTTAAACAAGAATTTCGACCTACAGTTGAGCGGATACAATCTTACAGGCGAAGACCGTCCGTGGTGGGGTGCAAATACTTCTGACGGACTTTCCCGGGACGTCGATACTCGTACATCGTATTTTGTGAGGCTGATAGGAAAATTTTAGATGAAAAGGCCGACCGGCATACATAAAAGTATGGGTGTGATATTGGCGGCAATAGTTTTATTTGCCTGCCTGAGCGGCCACGCTGCATCTGCGGAAAGCAGCTTCAAGATACTTGTGGTCAAAAGCAATAATATCAACTCCTACAATTTGGCGGTCAACGGATTCAAGCAGGAGTGTGCCGGCAAAGGCGTGATTATAGAACATGACCTCGGCGGCATTGTCGGTGACAAAAATATGGACGAGATGTCGAAAATACTGGAGAAAGAAAAGCCTGACCTTGTGGCAGCGGTAGGAGCAAAGGCGATGTCTGCCGTAACGCAGTTGAAAGTGCAGTGTCCGGTAGTTTTTTGTATGATAATAAATCCGCCGGCCTATGATTTGCAGAAATTTAATGTTACAGGCGTTTCCCTGACCGTGTCTCCTGAAGAACAGATAAGGGTTTTAACTTCACTTAGTCCCAAAATCAAGAGAATAGGCGTTCTTTTGCGCAAGCAATCCTCATCGGAACCGCTTGAAAATGTCATCAGGCTGGCCGGCAAATACAACGTTGAGATAGTTCCCGCAGAGTTTGAGAGCGAGAAAGACATACCATCTAAATTAAGAACCATCCTCGATAAAGTTGATGCTCTCTGGATGCTGGATGATTCTTACATTAACAGCAAGGAAACGCTGGAGTTCGTCATCCTCAAATCGCTGGAGAACAATCTGCCGTTTATGGCGATTTCGAAGGAGTTCGTTAAGGAAGGTGCGTTGATTTCGCTGTCGCCGTCCTTTTTCTTAAACGGCCGGCAGGCTGCGCAAATTGCTCGAAAGATACTGGCAGAGAATGCCAGACCTAAAGATATACCGGTAAGTTTTCATAAAAACTCCGAGTTGATTATCAATCTTACAGTCGCCCGCAAAATCGGCCTGACTATTCCGTCCACGTTATTGGATGAAGCGGGGAGAATCTATGAATAGACTGAGAAACATTATAGTCAGGCTCGATAAGGCGCTGCGAAGGATTAGTCTGAAAACCAAAATAATCGGAGCAGTCACTTTCGTTATTATTCTGACCACCATTGTCAGCTCGGGCTTTTTCTACGCGAGAACCAAGGCTATTATTTTCGATAATCTGAAAAAAAGAGGGATGACGATTTGTGAAAATCTAAGCTATAGTGCAAAGTATGGCATCCTGACCGAAGACACTGTTATTCTCAACGAGCTTGTTGAAGGAACTATGCAAAATGAGGATGTAGTATATGTTGTCATTCAGGATGAACAGGGAAAAACTCTGGCGGAAAAGACGGTTGTCAGAGTGTCTCAGATGGATGAGCTGAAGAGAAAGGCCCTTGATTCCAGACGCAGCGAAATAACCTCTGTAACCGACGCATACGGCGAGACAGTTTACAGCTTTTTGTGTCCTGTTTTCGCCAAAAAGATAAAACTCACCGAGACAGGAGGAATAGAGCCTGGCGAAAAAGCTTTGCCGCAGTTAAGAGGAACGGTTCAGGTTGGAATATGTATAAACAATGTCCTCAACAAACTAAGAAGCATTCTGCAGGGAATTATTATTCTGACAACGATAATAACAGGAATCGGTGTTATTTGCTCGCTGGGATTTGTCAGGGTAATAATGAAGCCGATAAGGGAGATTGCCGGTGTGGCTGCCAAAATAGCTTCCGGAGACCTTTCACATACTGCAAATGTGGATTCAGAGGACGAGATTGGTCAGTTCGCCCGGCAGTTTAACACGATGGCCGGGGCGGTCAAAAGACATACTCAGGAAATGACCAAAGAAATTGCCGAGCGCAGGCGTGCGGAAGATACTCTGGAAAAACTTAACAAAGAGCTGAAGACCACGACGGAGAAACTGATGTTGTCGAACCGCGGGCTTCGCGAATTCGCTCATATAGTCGCCCACGACCTTAAATCTCCTCTGCGGGCAATAGGAATTCTGGCCCATGTGCTGTCGGTAGACTATGCCGACAGGCTTGACGAAGAAGGCCGGCAGCGCCTCGAACTGCTCGTGGGAAGAACAGAGCGAATGAGCAATATGATTGACGGCATACTGCAGTACGTTGAGATTAAACACAACAAAAACAAAGAGGAAAAAGTTGAATTGAACACACTGCTGCCGGAGATAATTGATGGCATTAAATTGCCGGCAAACATCGAAGTAACCGTGGAAAGTGAACTGCCTTTCGTCGTATGCGAGAGGGCTCATATAATGGAAGTATTCCGCAATCTTATAAGTAACGCAGTCAAGTATATGGACAAGGCGGAGGGGAAAATTACGGTCGGCTGCAGCGAAGAGGCCGAATCCTGGAAGTTCTACGTCGCGGACAACGGCCCCGGCATCGATGAAAAATACTTCGAGAAGATATTCCAGATATTCCAGACGCTTTCGCCGCGAGACCAGATAGAAGCTACGGGAATATCGTTGTCAATAGTGAAAAAAATCGTCGAAATATATAACGGCAAAATCTGGGTGGAATCAAAGGTCGGCAGCGGCAGCACATTCCACTTTACTTTGCCTAAACAAATGGTAACTGCAAATGAACGAACTGGCGCCAATACTGCTTGTTGAGGACGACCGCATAGATGCGATGACGGTGATGCGTGCACTTAAAGAACTGGGTGCCGCAAATCCGGTGGTTCATCTGGATGACGGAGAAAGTGCGCTGGAATACGTCAAAGCAAACAAAAGGCGGTTTTGTGTCGTGCTTCTGGATTTGAATATGCCGAGGATGGGCGGGATTGAGCTTTTGAAGGCCGTCAGGGCGAACGGCCTGTTAAAAGACGTGGATGTGCTTGTGTTTATCGGCTCTGATGACGACAGGGACAGATTGGAGAAGCTCAGCCTTGGCATAGCCGGATACATAACCAAATCTGTCGATTATAAGAAATTTGCCGAGTCGGTAAAAATAATTGAAAAATATATAGCAGCGAGCCAGAAAACAAAACATTAAAAAGGAGACTTAATAATGCAAAACTTAAAACCAGTAATGCTTGTTGAAGATGATACTGTAGACGCTATGACGGTCAAACGAATATTCACCGAGCTGAAAGTCAAAAATCAATTAGTTCACGTCGTCGACGGCGAAGAGGCGATAAATTACCTGAAGAACGATAAAAACAAAAAACCGTGCGTTATACTCTTGGACTTGAATATGCCTAAAATGAACGGCATCGAATTTCTGAGAATCATAAAGGCTGATGATAACCTTATGAGCATTCCGGTGATAGTTCTGACCACATCGAGAGAGGACCAGGATAAAATTGACAGCTTTAAACTTGGCATCGCCGGTTACATACTCAAGACCGTTGATTACAAAAGGTTCGCAACAATAATGGAAATAATGGATATGTACTGGACATTAAGCGAGCTGCCCGGTGAAACGGTCAGACAAAGTGCAAGGAGTCACTGACGAAGGGCGGTGCGGCGACCGTTACCTTCGGAATACAAAAGAGCTTCGCAACAAAATCAGATTGCGAAACATCCGTTTTTGTGAACACATCTACCCTGCGGCAAGTTCCAGAACCAATTGCTCCATTGCTGTCTGCGGTTTGGTTTTTCCGGTTTTTATTGCATAATCGATGTCCGCCAGTCTACGCAGATTTTCACCGATTTGTCTTAAAGTTACCTTATGAAGTTGCGCAAAAAAGTTTTTTCTGTCGCCGAATATGCGAAGCCGTTCGGCAATATCATCCTGACGAACCCCTTTTTCAAGCAGGACTTTGGCGTCAAACATCCTGCGAAAATGAAATGCGAAGGCGCCGACAACGGTAAATTCTGTGGTCCTGTCGGCGGCGAACATACTCCGCAGCCTGCTGACGGCCTGTGCTGCCTGTCCGGCAATAATGGCATCAATTACCGCAAAGGCGTTGAACAGGCGGTTATGCCCCACCAGCGACTCTATATGTTCGCTGGTTATGGTTTTTTCGCCCTGCGCAAACAAGGCTAATTTGTCGATTTCGCTATACAACTGCACCGCATTGCCGCCGTTCAGCTCTATCAGAATTTCGGCGGCATCTCTGCTGAGGGCTTTATCGTGTGCCTCCCGGGCATATTTGATAAGCCGAACGGGCATCTCCCACGACTTATCCGGTGTTACATTAATTAGTTGACCGACATTATGCAGTTTTTTGGCCAGCTTTGTTCGGCTGTCCCATCCGCCTGCCGTCAGTATAAGCACGCCGGTAGGACAGGGATTATCAAAATATTTTTCGAGCAGGGGACGGTTTTTAGAGATGAAACTGTCTGCTCTCTTTATAAGGACAAACCTTTTTTCTGCCACAAATGGTATTGTTCGCAGCTCATCCAGAATCTCAGCGATTGGTGTGCTGAGAGGGTCGGCGTTGAAAAGAGCGATTGCTCTTTGTTGAGGCTCCAGCAGCTCATTGAGAAGTTTTTCGCACTCGGCGTTTACCAGAACTTCGTCTTCGCCGGCAATCACGTAGATATGCTCACACTTTTTGGAGGATTTGGGGTTACTTTTTGCCATCCTTCAGTCCGTCTGTCAGGCTTTCCTGTCGTTCGATTTGGATTTGCCGTTGGCGGAGTCTTTTTCCTGCTGCTCCGGCTCGTTTATGTCTTCATAAGCTATTTTTTCAACGGCAACGAGTTTGTCGCCGGGTTTGAGTTTAATCATACGAACACCCTGTGTGTTTCTGCCGATTGAACGTATTTGTTCCAGTCCGGTGCGGATAATTATTCCATTGGCTGTTATCATCATCAGGTCGTCTTTGTTCTGCACAGTCTTTAGAGCAACGACTTTTCCGTTTCGCTCGGTGGTTTTTATGTTTTTCAGGCCTATTCCGCCCCGGCTCTGCGGCCGGTAACTGTCGAGTCCCGTTCGTTTGCCGTAGCCTTCTTCGCAGACCGTAAGCAGCGCGGCTTTTTCTTCGGCTATTACCATCCCGACGACGCTGTCACCGCTGCGAAGCCTGATGCCTCGCACGCCTCTTGATGCCCTGCCCATCGGACGGACTTCTTTCTCGCCAAACCGTATCGTCATACCGTCTTTTGTGCCGAGAACGATGTGGTTTTTTCCCGTGGTCAGTGCAACGCCGACAAGGTCGTCATTCGGGTCGAGGTTTATTGCGATAACACCCGTCGAGCGGGGATTGCCGTAGGCCGAAAGCCTGGTTTTTTTCACCACGCCGTTTTTGGTGGCCATAATAAGATAACTCTGCTCCTCTGCTTCGGTCTCCTGCCCGAAATCACTGACGTTGATTATGGACGCTATCTTCTGGTCGCCGAGCGTCAGCAGGTTCGCAATGTTTCTGCCCATACTTTGTCTGGCCATACTTGGCACATCATAAACCCTCAGCCAGTAGCATCTGCCGCGGTTGGTGAAGATGAGCAGATAATCGCGTGTCGAAGCGACGAACAAAAGCTCGATGAAATCGCCTTCTTTGGTGTCTGAGCCGATAATTCCCGTTCCTCCTCTTGCCTGTTTGCGGTAGGTATCTATGGACGTTCGCTTGATGTATCCGCCGTGACTTACCGTAACGATGACCTTTTCCTCGGCTATCAGGTCTTCGACCTCCAGTTGTTCGAGTTTGGCGGTGATTTTTGTTTTTCTTTCGTCGCCGTATTTTTGTTTTATTTCGTGAATGTCCTCGCAGACAATATCCAGCAGCGCCCGTTCATCGGCCAGTATCGCCTTGTAGCCTTCTATCTGCTCGGTAAGCTCGGCATATTCTTTTGCGAGCTTTTCCATTTCCAGACCGGTAAGCCTTTGCAGTTGCATTATCAGAATTGCTTCAGCCTGCGGCTCGGTAAGGAACTGCTGCGATTTGCTCTTTTCCTTGATAAATTCCTTTGGCAGAATCTTCTTTAGCGTTGCCGATTCAGCCAGCCGCAGCGGCTTTTTCATCAGGTTTTGTTTCGCAGTAGGTGCATCGGGAGATTTCTTAATCAAGTTGATGATATCATCGATATCGCTGACCGCCAGAATAAGACCTTCGAGAATGTGCGCCCTGGTTTCGCATTTTTTCTGAAGGAAATTGCTGCGTCTGCGAATGACTACCTTGCGGTGATTGATATAGCAGTCGAGCATCTGCCTGATGTTCAGTATTTCAGGCCTGTTATTGACCAGAGCGATGTTGGCGATAGGGAATGTGGTTTCGAGCGGCGTGTAGCGGTAAAGTTTGTTCAGCACGATTTCGGCATCGGCATCTTTTTTTAGCTCCACGACAATTCGCAGACCGTGCCGGTCGGATTCGTCCCTGACGTCTGCGATTTCAGCAATCTGGTTTTCCTGAACGCACTCCGCAATTTTAGAAACAATGGCAGTTTTAACGACCATATAAGGTATTTCGGTGACGACAATTATAGTTTTGCCTTTTTTGGTGGTCTCGACGTCAGCTTGGCCGCGAAGGGTCAGGTGGCCTTTTCCGGTGGTGTAGGCGTCTACGATTCCTTTTTTGCCGCATATATTTCCACCTGTCGGAAAATCCGGCCCGGGCAGGCATTTTAGAATGTCTTTGAACCCGCAATCAGGGTCTTTGATGACCAACAGCAGCGCATCGCAAATCTCTGCAACGTTGTGCGGCGGAATAGTTGTCGCCATTCCGACCGCTATGCCGGTGCAGCCGTTGACTAACAGGTTAGGAAATTTTGAAGGCAGAACGGTCGGCTCCTGCCGGGTGCTGTCGTAGTTCGGCACAAAATCAACAGTGTCATACTCAAGGTCTTCGAGTATATTCATCGCTGCATAAGTCATTCGTGCCTCGGTATATCGCATAGCGGCGGGCGGGTCGGCGTCAATGCTGCCGAAATTGCCCTGCGGGTCTACCAGTGTGTAGCGCATACTCCAGTCCTGACCCATACGCACTAATGTTCCGTAAGTTGCCTGGTCGCCGTGCGGGTGGTAATTGCCGCCGGTATCGCCGACGATTTTTGCGCATTTGCGGTGTTTGCTCCGCGGGCCGAGATTCAAATCGTTCATCGCAACTAATATTCTTCTCTGCGATGGTTTCAGCCCGTCTCTTGCATCCGGCAATGCCCGCGAAACGATGACGCTCATCGCGTAATTGAGATATGAATTCTTGAGTTCATCGAGAATGCGTATGTCCTCGAAGTGTTCCGGAATCCGTTCAGCTTCTTTCATAAGTTTTCCTGAAAATTATGATGACTTAATAGCGAATAAAATAATTGTAATTGAGTATAAAGTCAAGAAATAGAAGTGGATTAAAAAAAGTTCATACGAAGCGCATAATAACTCATCAACGGCGAATACCGTGGTCGAGGTTCCCACAGACCATAAGACTTTTGTGCCAGTCCCGATTGCCGGGACTGGCACGCTGTCTCTAAATCCTTAAGTTTTGGTTAAAGTATGCCTACTTCGCCGGATTAGGCTCAACTGGTACAGGCTCGGCTGGCGTTTCCGGTGCGGCTTTAGCAGGCTCTGCTTTGGGGACTTCCGGGGCAGCTTCCGGCTTCAGTTCTTCCTTGATTTCCGGTGCGGGCGCCGCTTTAGCGGGTTCAGCCGCAGGTTTTTGCTCAACGGCTGCCTTAGGCGCCGACGGTGCAGGTGTTGGGGCGGGCTGAGATTTTTTACAGCCACTTAGGCAAAAAACGCCTATCGCCGCCACAAAGGCCAGAATTAACATTTTTCGTAACATTTTTGCACTCCTTAATAAAGACATACGAATACATTTTGCTTATACTTACGAACGTTGCGGATTCACCTTTTCCTTGATTGAAAGTTTATTTTCGTTGACCAGAGCCATTACGTCAAGAACATTTTTTATATGTTCGACCCCAAACCGGAGAGGCTCAGGGTTCGCATCAGACGTGCAGGTTTTTAAAAAAGGCGGGAAAAAACGTGGGCAAAATTGCTATTTTTTGGCGAATTTGCGCGCTAACTGTTATCAGATGTAATCAGTTGTCATCAGTTGTAATCAGAACACACTCTAAGTGATTCAGAAGCACACCAGAGGGACATCAGAGGGACTCCAAAGTGCATCAGAAGACGCCAGTGTTTTTGGTTAAGTATTGTCATAACAAAGACTTAAATGTAATCGAGCTGCGGATTTCAGCAAAAAAATCGAAATCCGCCACACGGATGGCGGAGAAGTAACACAAATTCCGCCCCGCCAGACGAATGGCGGGTAAACTGCGGCGGGCAAGAATTCTAATGGCCGAAATTTTAATGACCAAAACAAAGCTTCCATAGCACATTTTGCTCCCAATCCCGTAAGGGATCCCTTATGGCTTACGCCATGTGGGGATATAGATTATCCCTATAATGAGGCGGACAATCGCATTTGATTCGACCCTACTTCGCCCTGCGGGCTACGAAGGGCAGGCAGAGAATAGGTAAGTTATTAGAGAATAAGGAGTTAAAAAATTATAAAAAATTTTGGGATTTTCCCGTTTTGGGGGAAGGGTACATGCGTAAATGATTGAATCCTTCGACTTGGTTCGACTACGCTCACCACAGGTGTGCTCAGGATGGTCGTGGACAACATTGAGCAGTTTGGGTAGAATTTGGAGGGAGTTTGAAGTAAGAAGATAAAAGTTATGGATAAATGCATAGTGTTCTATTCGTGGGAGTCTGATCTACCTAATTCTACAAATCGAGGCTTCATACAAAAAGCTCTTGAGGATGCTGCAAAATCTATTCGTAGCGATGATTCAATCAAGATAGACCCGGTTATAGATCGTGACACATCAGGTGTTCCCGGTTCGCCCGATATAGCGAACACAATCTTTTCTAAAATTGACGCAAGTGATATTTTTGCATGTGACGTGTCAATTATCAACCAAGGCGAAAAATCAAAACCTACGCCTAATCCTAATGTCTTGATTGAACTTGGATATGCAGTAAAGTCCCTGAAATTAGAGAGAATAATTATGATAATGAACACGGCTTTCGGGGGCCCGGAACTGCTTCCATTCGACCTGAGTAAAAAAAGGGTCTCAACCTATTGTATAAGTGAAGATGATGTAGACAAATCTACGGAGCGAAAGAAACTGACACAATTACTGGACAGTGCCATTAGAACCATCGTTAGTCATGTGGATAAAGCAAGAGCAAAAGGAAAACGGAGCGGAGAAAAAGCTAAGCTGAAAGAGGAGTGCGAGGAGGTTCTGCAAGATGGCAGTAAACAGGATTGGCGAGGGTTGGTTGATGAGCTTTGGAATAATATTCCTAAGCGGATACTCGAATGGAAGCCAAAAGCTGAACGAGCGTGGGAAAAGGGTAATGCAGAGCGAGAGACAATGAGGATGGAAGCTGTAGAGATTTGCTTACCAAGCTTTGTCCCAATTCTTGTGGCTGTCGAAAACGGGCGAGTAGATTTGTGGCAGGAATCTGTCGGGCCACTGCGGCAACTTTTACTGCTCTCCAATAAAATGGGAGGTGGCTTTACGGACGTGGTGGACATCGGCTCGCATATGCTGTACTTTGCCGGCAATCTTGGGATGGCCGTCGCAGTACGGACAAAGCAACTGGACTTCGTGAACAGGTGGATGCAGTTACCTATGCCCGTAATGGAATACCAAGGAGGAGGGGAAAAAACGTGGGCGGAAATTCGTTTTGCTCATTACTTATGGGGTGAATACATGCAAGATAAATTTGAAGAAATTCTCAAGATATGCGAATCGGGTTATATATCTGGATTTTTTCCAGATAAGGAGCAACTGGTTAAGCATTTATATCTGGGAAATTTATCGCAATCTCTGTTTGAGTTAGGTCTACATACAAAGGATGAGAAATGGCGGAAGAGTCTTGAAGATTTGAATTCTACGAGGAACTTGATTGTGCATCCGGTATGGGTTTTGATGAAGCCGGAAGAGTTTAAGGCGGCTACATGGGAATTGTTCAGTTCGTCTGATGGTGTATTTAAGTTTGTACTTCCAGGTGAAATTGGCCGTGCTGAAAAGTTTTGGAAGTGGTGGAAGAATTGGAAGGCAATTTGCACCGGCACGATGGGCTACAGGCCGTTCCTATTTCGCGAAGCAAATTGGCTAACATTACCCGGAGAACCTATGTAAGCAAAGAAGTATCAGGATTTCCGATTGTGGAAGATGAGGATTTTCAGATATGCCGATTAGGGGTGCGAAGACAATACGAGATTTAATTTATTATCAATACGGGAAGAATATTAAAGAGCAAAAATAAAAAAGCAAAGATGCGGACAATGCCTGGCATTGGGGGAAATCAAATAGATTCTTCACTTGGTTCGACCCTGCTCACCACGAGTCGTTCAGAATGACACCTGCGGGGTCAAATCGTGGTCGGAGATAGTGGTCCCCAGATAACGACTTTCTGGGGTCTTCGCTGCGCTACGAGAGGCGGGATAAACCCGCCAAACGGAGCGGCGGGTGAATCCTGTGAGATAAATTAAATAGTAATTGGTCGGACCGGTCTGACCTGTAGGACATTTCGGACAAAGCAGAAGACAGATGGCAGATGACGGAAGGTGGATTCCTGCTTGCGCAGGAATGACAAAGTGAGAAAGTAACCTGCCGGATAAACCCTTCGACTGGATTCGACAAGCTCACCACAGGTGCGCTCAGGGCAGGCCGGCGGGCTTTCGGATTAAGCAGAATTGACCGCTTACTGACGTGCGCGGCTCTGTAGCTCTGCAAAAACTTCCGATAACCCTAAACCACATTGGGTTTATGACAAAGCGGGGCAGAAATTAGTCGCTGGTCGATAGTCATTAGCGACCGCTTGGGCAGCAAAGCTGCGCCGCCCTACAAAAACCATACAATAACAAAGGATGTGGCAGAACCAAGGTGAAAGTCGAACATAAACGAGGAATCGTGCCCAATGGTATTTTGGATTCCTATCTTGTCCTCGTAAGCCCATCGCCACACGGCCGGCGACGGCCATACAAGGACTTCGGCAGGATGCTTAATTTAAGGGCACGGGGGTTTTGCGGATAGATTGGAAACGGTAACTCCCAGTTAATAAACCCACCGGATAAACCCTTCGACTGGATTCGATAAGCTCACCACAGGTGCGCTCGGAATGACAGAAAGTCGCCGTGCGGTTCGACTATGCTCACCACAGGCCGGCGACTGCTAAACGGAGAGATTCTTCGCTGTGCTCAGAATGACGAGGAATACCTATATGGCGACTGTTAGATACGGAAAGCGCATCTGAAATTGTTAGAAATCGGGTTTGGGGTGTGATATATTAGCAACGGATTTTTCGAGGGAAAAACAGAAATGAAAATCATTGTCGCGATGGATTCGTTCAAGGGTTCGCTGACTGCTGAGCAGGCGTGCCAGATTGTTGCGGATTCCATTAAAAGTGCTGTGCCGGAGACAGAGGTAATAGTCAAGCCAATGGCTGACGGCGGGGAAGGGACGGCCAAAGCGATAATGATTGCCGGCGGCAGGGGACGGTGGATTAAGAAAGCCGTTACCGGCCCGCTGCCTGATATGAAGGTCGAAGCGGGGTTCGTATGGTTCGAAGATGAAAGAACGGCGCTGGTGGAAATGGCGACGGCAAGCGGGCTGGAACTGATTGGGGGCGACAAGCGCAATCCGATGAAGACGACGACATACGGGACGGGAGAATTGATAGCCGCCGCTGCAAAATATCAAGCGAAGAAGATTCTGTTAGCTATTGGGGGAAGTGCAACGGTTGACGGCGGGACAGGGGCGGCGACGGCGCTGGGCTGGAAGTTCCTTGACGAGAATGGAAAAGAACTGACAGGCTGCGGCGGGAATCTTTCGCAAATCAGGAAGGTAATTTCGCCGGCACATCCCCGACAAGTCGGGGCAGAAATGCAGGTGCTTTGCGACGTCGACAATCCGTTATGCGGTGAAAACAGTGCTGCGAAGGTATACGGGCCTCAAAAAGGCGCTACGCCGGAAATGGTAAAGAGGCTCGATGCGGGACTTGCACATCTTGCAAAGATAATTAAAGAGCAGATTGGATGCGATGTTAAGGATGTTCCCGGCGCAGGCGCTGCGGGCGGTATGGCGGCGGGTGCGATTGCTTTTATGAACGGCAGGCTCGTATCAGGCATTGAAACGGTTATGTCGCAAAGCCGACTCAAGGAATCGCTGAGGGATGCAGACTGGGTAATAACGGGCGAAGGGCGGTTTGACAGTCAGTCGCTGCAGGGGAAAGTAATATCCGGTATTGTGCGGATGGGAAAAAGCAGCGGTGTGAAAGTGGCGGTGCTGGCGGGGCAGGTTTTGTTTGGGGCCGCTGAATATCAGAAATTCGGAGTGGCGGATGCTATCGGTTGTATGGGCGAAAAAATGACACTCGAATATGCAATTAAGCACAGCGAAGAACTGCTCGCCGACGCTGCGAAGAAATTTGCCTTAAAGAATCTTGCGGGGTGAGCGGATATTTATAAACTACTGCAGGGTTCTGTCGGAGCCGCTGTAAATAAATCGCATCCGGCCGATATTTGGAATGACGGCGAGGCGGTCATTCATAAATAATCTGAAACCGCTGGGCCAGTAGACAAAAAGCGCCTTTCCGACCAGATATTCTCTTGGGACAATTCCTTCGGGGTATAATTTGCCGTTGTTACCTTTACCGGGCATATTCCACCATCTGCCGTCTGCGCTGTTCGGACTGTTGTCGCCGAGGACGAAGAATTCATCTTTCTGGAGTTTAAAAGGACTGCCTTCGACGGCTTTGCCATAGCTTCGGCTGCCTGCGAATTGTTTGTTGGTATAGTGGATGTCCCTGAAGAGGGCGACGTGTGAGAGTGTCAGCGTGCCTGCGCCGAAGATTTTGACCTGCGGTTCGATTTCGGCGGCTCTTGGACCTGTATCGTCGGAGCTGCGGCCGAGGTCAAAAGTGAGTTTTTCACTGTCGAACTGAAAGAGCAGCAGATGGTCGACGTTTGCAAACTGCACAAGGGATGGAACGCCTGCGGCTATCGGCGTAACTGAACGACGTGCCAAAATTATTTCATTGCCGTCGACAATTTTTGAGATGGTCATAATGCCTGTAAAGTCAACGGAGGCTTTATAAATAGTCTGATATTTGCTCAGCTCTATGCCGATGCAGCCCTGCTGTTGGGATGAGCCGGCATAGAACCTTGCCATCAGGTCGCTGCAGAAGGGCAGATAGTCATAATCATCGACGGCATCGTAAGCATAGGCTGCACGGAAGTTGTTGCCGACGGAGGTGTCGTAAACAAGCGTATTGATTTGGTCGACGGGGCTGTCGAGGTTAAACCGTGCGGGAGAATTTTTAGTAATCGTCCATTTTGAGCCATTTGTATTTTTGAAGGGCTGCCGCCATTTGTGTCCGTTGAAGGCCGGCTCGCCGGGACGAATGGGCTGGTAATCATTATTGTATACGGGCATCCATAGTTCGTTCTGGACCTTCGGCGGTTTTCGGCTGATTTGGCCGTTGATGTAGATGTCGCCGTCGATAATTTCAACTGTTTCTCCCGGCCTGCCGATGAGTCGTTTGATGAAATTTATCTGCGGGTCGAGCGGGTTTTTGAAAACAATAACGTCCCATTGTTTGGGCTCGAAGAACTGGTAGATGCACTTCAGGACAAGTATTCGGTCGCCGTTAGCTATCTGGACATCTCTGCCTGTCTGTTGATAATAACCGCAGCTCGGACAGCGTGAATCAACCGGCCTGAGATTGCCTCGCGGCAGTGTGTCCTGACGCAGTCCGTAAATTTCAGGAACGAATCCGTAATTATACCTGTATCCGCACTGAGGGCATCTGAGGCGAAAATGCGCCCCCATAAGTGTATCAGCCATACTGCCTGTGGGGATTCGAAAGGCCTCCATCACAAATGCGCGAAAGACGAAGGCCAATATGAAGGCGGTTATCAGCCACTCAAGAGTATTTATAACTTCGACCACCCTGTTTTTTGCAAGGTCTGATTCTGCTTCACTTTTGTCTGTTTTAGCTTTTGACATATCTGCGAGGATATAGACTATGACATCTCGTCAATCAGAATTATATCGGTATAACTAACCGTCAAGTCGTTACTTAAATTTTATAATTATGCCCGCAAGTTTCTATCAGGTCAATATTCAACTTAATCCGGTCAAAAAAGTGAAATCATAAATATTACCCCGCCGGCCACTTGTCGGGCGGGGGCATCTTGCCGTAACCTTATGTTGATGCGTAATTTATGAAGATTTTAGCCATCCAGTCGGCAACAGCATTTATTTTTCGGCCGCTCGGAATTTTCAGATGCCCCCTGAATTATGCTGCCGGACCGCCTTATAAAATTTAAGAATTTTTTTGTTAAAAAATTACTTGTTGTTTAGAAGTCTTTCGTGTATATTAACTTGCAGTATTCTGAGACCCTCGATTTATTACCGGATTTGTGTTGGTTACCCAGTTGAGGGTTACGTTTTTACAAGGTGGATTTGTTTCGAAGCTGGTCTGAAAAGATGTTGACTTTGTTCGTAATTTTGAACGACAGGCAGGATGTTTCTGAATCGTTTTAATTCCTTATCTTCTACTTACGAGGTATCTTTATGGCTACAATCACGAAAAAAGAACTAATCGACAGGATAGCTCAAAAGACTCAGGCTAAAAGAGTTTTGGTCAAGCGAATTATTCAGTCTTTCCTCGATGAGCTTATCGTGGAGCTGAAGAAGAACAACAGGCTTGAGTTCAGAGATTTCGGGGTCTTTGAGACTAAGATTCGGCACGCAAGAGTTGCTCAAAACCCCAAGACCCTTGAGCGAGTTCAAGTCCCGGCCAAGAGGACCGTCAAGTTCAAGATGGGACGATTGATGAAAGCGAATCTCGGTGTTTCCGAAACGAAATCGGCTGACTCGAAATAACGGATTGCTGATATTAACTATAATCAGACCGGTTGGAGTAATTTGTGGAGTTGGGAGAGTTTTTTGGCAAGTTCGTTAAAAGGAGCTTTTTATGTCATCAGAAGGAACAGTGAAGTGGTTCAACCCCCGGAAGGGTTACGGATTTATCGCTGCCGCTGATGGTCGCGATATATTTGTCCACTACGCCAGCATAACAGGTGAGGGATATAAATCCCTTGCTGAAGGGGAGCCAGTGAGTTTTGATATTGTCGAGGGAGAAAAAGGACTGAGGGCTGAGAACGTCATTCCTAAATCTGCCTCAAAAAGCGAAGCCCCCTAAGCTAAAGGTAAAAAGCAATAACACTATAAAGACATTACATACCCCTTTGAAATTCGGCACCAGTGAATAGTCCGGGGCGGGCGCAGGTGTAAGGTTTATTCATTTTTGCCAGCAAGCGATTAGGCGCTTATTATTGTTTATCATCAGTTTTTCACTTTTTACTTGCAACTTATAGGACTTTTTGCTATTTAATCGGAAATTGAACAGACCGAACTGTTTGGAAATTTTATGATTACCGCGGAATATAATTCGGGTCTGGATTGCAGTGTCCTTGTTCTGAACAGGCATTATATGGCAATCCGCATTGTGGGGGCCAGACGTGCATTTTCTCTGTTGTTTCGCCAGCTTGCCGAAGTGATTTCTTTTGAGGAAGGCACTTATGCCAATTATGATTTCAAGGACTGGTGTGACGTCAGCCGATTCAAACGCTCTTTTGAGCCGGACGCTCACGACTGGGTATCCACTGTAAACTTTTATGTTGCGGTACCGCGTGTCATCCGGCTCTTGTTTTATGACCGTCTGCCGCGTACCGATGTGAAGTTTAACCGGCGAAACATCTTTGCCCGCGACAAAAGCTGCTGTCAATACTGCGGCAAAAAATATCCGACCAGCGAATTGTCCATTGACCACGTTGTCCCCCGCAGTATGGGCGGCAAATCAGTCTGGGAAAACATCGTCTGTGCGTGCACGGACTGTAACGTTAAAAAAGGCAACCGAACCCCTGTTCAGGCCGGTCTGACTCTTGTCGCAAAACCCGTCAAGCCCAGACACAGCCCGCTTGTTCACGTCCATCTCGGACATCAGCGTTACAAAAGCTGGAAACAGTTCTTAGATAACGCATACTGGTCGGTCGAGTTAAAATAAATTTACCACGGCCAGACCTGCGTTGCGGTATACTGGAGCGTTACAGTAGAGTCGGCGGCAATTTTTATCTCGAACCTTGCGGTATTGGCGTCGCGTTTTTCAAACTTGTGCGTCGAGTTATCGATAGTCCAGTTGGCCCAGGAATTGAATTTCTCATCCACGAAAACCGTTACCGCGTCGGTCTTTCTGTTTCGCAGCTCAATCTTGTGCGTTTCCTGTCTGGTGCGCCGGTCGATTTTACTGTTGAGCAGAGTATATTCCGCCACGATGTCAAATGCGTTGCCGATGTAGAGCGACAGCTTTTCCTTCTGGGGCGTATGGTCGATTGTGTCCTCGCCAACAAATTCGAGCGTCTGGTCGGCGGGGTCTTTCTTGAAAACGCGCACCTTGCCCTTAGGCAGGGCTATTCCGAGCTTGTTTTCTTTTGTGTTTTCAAACTCTATTTTTACCTGGACTTTTTTGGAGCGTTCACCTTCATCCTCCCAGCCGGACCAACTGCCTGTTCTCTTGTAGAGGTAGATTTTTTTCACCGAGACGCCGAGGGCAGGCTCGATGAACTCAATCTGCTTGACCTCGTTATTGTTTACGGTGCTTTTTCGTCCGAGCGTATAGAGGTGATATTCCATAAAGGGTTTTTCTTCAAAGCCAGCTGCTGCTTTGCCTGTCATTTCTAATGCATAAGTTTCCCTCATAATACGTGGCGGTGTTATTCTGCGGACGTCGCCGGCGATTAATTTCAGCGTCGAATCCTTATATGTTGCGCCGCTTTTGTTGTCGATTGTTACCCAGCCGGTAAAATCTATTTTTGTCTCGTCGGGACTCAGCACAGCCGAATAATCGGCGTTCCACTTGATTTGCTCGGTGGTATAGGTTACCTGACAAAGCTGACTGCCTTTATCTTTGGCCTGCGCAAGCCAGACCAGAGTCGGCTTTGTAACCAGATTTTCGGGCAGTTCCTTCAGCGAGATTTCCTCCACATCGTATTTGCGTATAATCTCGATATTGTTTTTTTCATCTTTTACAATCAGGTCATCGCCGAGCGAGGCCAAAAGGACGCCGTTCATTTCTTTGCCTGTATCTGCCCCGCTGCCTTTGAGTCTTACGGCAACGTTTTTGTCGATGTAGCGATTTAAGAGACTGTCTGCGTTGACGAGGTCGTATTCATAATTTTGTTCGAGAATGGCAACTTCGCCCGGCGAGGAAAGGCACTGAAAGTTTACGCTGGTCGGGTCAATGGCCGATGCAACGTCGGTGAACTTTACCGTATTGATGCCCTGCTCGAAGGCAATCCGGCGGGATTCTTTGACGACGGCGAAATTTTCGTTGTAGACCGTAAGCGCAACGCCCGGCTCAGGTAATTTCTGGGCGGCAAAGCCTGTCGAACAAATTGCTGCGCAAAGCGGAATGAGGAATGTTATTTTTCTGTTCATTTTACACCTCCCTTAAGATTTTCATATTGATTAGTTTCGTCAGAAATATTGTCGCAAAGGTTCGGTCTTATTCAAGGACAAAATTCACACGATTGCCTGTTAAATCTCAAAAATTTTTGAAAAATTGCAGGAATTTAGGGAACAGTTTGACTGTTTCCTGCATCTTATAAGTAGAGACAGATAAAATCGCCGGTTTTATCTTGATTTTTATCAGTAAAAAGGGTATCATACATTCGACAATTAAATATTGAAGTCCACTGGACTTGAAGCGTTCCGTTTGAAATCGCCAGTTTCTTATTAGACGAACGCGCAGAGGACAGTGCCCCATACGGGGTGCTGCTTGCGTGTCGTCTAAGCGCTCTGGCGAGCGTCAAACGGCCACGATGTAGCGGTGCCCCAAGAATGTTTTTCGCACCTCTACGTCGTGAAAGATTCAAAAGGAGGTGCGATATGAGAGAAAGATAGCTGCAAATTGAGGGTGTGTTTTAAAACAGAGGGAAAGAAAGCAAAATTAAATCGTGAGGAAGAAAAATGAAAATAAAAATATTCATAATCTTTGCAATTCTGTTGCTATTTGCCTGCCAGACTTCACGAGCAACGGTAGGGATTACCAGCGTTGATGTAATTCCCAGTCAGCCGTTGGATACTGACATAATTACGTTCAACATCTTTGGTGGAGCATCCACAACGACTAGTCACGTAGAACATGACCTATTTTCCCAAAATGGGACATCGCTACAATTGGACTTGTATATCACCAAAGGCGTTCTCGCCATGCCTAGTGAATGGACCTACTCGAAGGAAATACAACCGTTACTTCCGGCAACATATAGTTTGGAGGTACGGGCATTTGATTATGAGTTGGGTATACTTGGAGATACCCATACCGTTGATTTTACCGTAGTGCCCGAGCCGGCAACGCTTACCCTTCTCGGTCTTGGCGTGCCAATCTTCAGGGCCTTTATAAGAAAGAAAACTTAAAGGCCTTGAGGTGATCAACCAAAACTAAAATAAACTCAACTTTATCCGCCTTTTACCCGCCGCAGGCGGAATGGCGGACTTACCTTAAGGAGGCATATCCTATGTTTAGAAAAACCTTTTATCTCTATATAACTATCGTTTGTTTTGTATTTGTCCACCACGGCAGATTAATCTCAACCTGTATCGCAGATTCCAATTCGCCATATAAAGAAGGTGAGATAATTGTCCGGTTTGCCCCCAAAGCCAACGGTATTCAGCGAACCACCAGTGAGCGAAATCAGGTTTTAGCTGCCTTAAACGCAGGCGAAATCGAGCGTTCCGTAAAACTTGTCCCCGGCCTAAGCCTCGTTAAACTGCCGGCAAATCTTACCGTAACCGACGCCATATCGACACTGAAAGGCAAAAGTGAGTTCCTTTATGTCGAGCCGAATTATAAAATCAGAATGCTTTCAACTACTCCCAACGACCCAAGGTTTACATCAGGCGAACAATGGGGACTGCATAATACAGGCCAGCGCGGCACTGCCGATGCCGACATTGATGCGCCGGAGGCCTGGGATTTTCGCCACGATGCATCCGACCTTATTGTAGCTGTGATTGATACAGGCGTTGATTACACCCATCCGGATTTAGCGGCAAATATGTGGGTAAATACCGGCGAAATTCCCGGCAACGGCATCGATGATGATGATAATAACTCTGTAGATGATATTTATGGCTACGATTTCTGCACTTATGGAGGACACGTAAGAAATTCAAATCCGATGGACGACTTTGGACATGGAACCCACTGTGCAGGGATAATCGGCGCGGTCGGTAATAACAATACAGGTATTACAGGTATCTGTTGGAATGTAAAGATAATGGCACTCAAATTTATCAATTTTGAGGGATATGGTTGGTCATATGACGCTATTGATTGTATTGATTATGCTGTCCTGATGGGCGCAAAGGTCTTGAGCAATTCTTGGGGATACCGTATAGGAAATCCGTATTTTACTGATGTTCAGGCACTGAAGGATGCTATTGAAGCAGCCGGTGCAGCGGGTATCCTTGTTGTTGCTGCGGCGGGCAATGATAATGCAAATGTTGATAACTATACTATGTTTCGTAATTATCCTGCTAGCTACGACTGCAGTAACATCATCTCCGTAATGGCCACTGATGCAAATGATCAGCGAGCGATATGGCAAGACGAAGCATCCAACTGGGGACAGAATTTGGTCGATTTGGCTGCGCCGGGCAGTAATATCTTAAGCTGCTGGCGATATAATACTTGCCCTTACCTATACAGCAGTGGCACATCCATGTCAGCGCCGTTTGTCGCAGGCGCCTGTGCCCTTGTCTGGTCGAGGAACCTGATGTTAAGTCATCTGCAGGTAAAAGATGTTATTATGAATTCCGTCGACCAGTTGTCGTCTCTGAGCGGAAAATGTGTTACCGAAGGCAGGCTCAATCTCTATAACGCTGTTGCCGGTGCGCCGGCATTGGGCCTTACCAACGTTGACAATATTGCCGAGGGCCGCAAGGTCAATCCGGGGCAGCAGGTAACATACACTATCTCCTACAGGAATCCGAATGTTAGCGAACCCAATTATTTAGGAACGGTTTATGATGCTAATATAACGGCTTATCTGCCTGAGGAGGTCAATTACGCCAGCGTTACAGGCCCTAATGCTGTTCACGACATATTTGATGATACTGTTAATTGGAATATAGGGACATTATCACCGAGCGAGTCAGGTTCTGTTACCGTAACCGTCAATGTCAATTATCTCGCAGAGCCGTTAGGCAGAATAACTAATCGCTGTGTGATGAGAGGCAGTTCTGCGTGGAGCAGTATTGCCAGAATCACCGATGTGAATACGTGGAGTCCGGCTGTTATTTACGTTGATGTAAATGCACCCGGCGCCACAACAGGAATGTCGTGGAATAATGCCTACAGAGACTTACAATATGCTCTTGGAAAGGTTCGGCAGGGATGCGGCAATGCAATCTGGGTGGCAAAAGGACGATATAAACCCACTACAGACCCTGTCAACTATGAGGCGACATTTCAATTAGTCAGCGGCAAACTTCTTTACGGCGGTTTCGCAGGCGGCGAAACCAATATCAATCAGAGAAACTTGTCGGCAAACGAAACTATTCTGGATGGCGATATAGACGGAGACGGCTACGCAGATTTAGATTATGTAGTTACAGCTGACACCGTGAATTCATCCACCGTTATCGACGGTTTTACCGTAAGAAAGGGTTATTATGAGTACGGCGATTCCGCAGGAATATACATCAGCGGCGGCTCACCGACCATTAAGCACGCTAAGATTACGGAAAACAAATATGGTATACATTGTGTGAATTCTTCTTCACCGAACATTACAAACTGCCTGATTGAGAATAACAGCAGCAGCTATGGAGGAATATACTGCAACCATTCTACTTTGAATTTGAGTAATTCCCTCATCAAAAACAATGGTTCAAACGGTATATACTGTTATAATTCCTCGACTTTAAATATGAATAATAGCATTGTCAGAAACAATACTGATAGCGGCGTATATTGCAACACGTCCTCGCCGGTTATAAAGAACAGTTTGATATGCAATAATGGCAATAATGGCAGCGACGGAATATTTCTGGTAGATTGCTCTAATACACTCGTTCGCGACAACACCATCACGGATAACGGTGGTTATGGTATTTTCGCCTATGACGGCAGCCTGAACGTCACGAACTGTATTGTATGGGGCAATAATTACGGAAGTCTGGAGTCCTCAGGTTGGAACGTAACTTATTCCTGCATCGAGGGCGGTTATGCTGGTCAGGGCAATAAAAATATCAACCCTCAGTTTATTACAGATGACCCCTATTATCATATAGGTTCAACATCGCCTTGTATTGATGCCGGGAACGACAGTTACGCCGATGAAAATGATATTGACGGCGAAAGCCGTATGATGGATGGGGACAATAACGGCTCCATTATTGTCGATATGGGCGCCGATGAATATTACCAGAGCAAGGCTGATTACAATAGAGATAATGTTGTGAATTCCATCGACTATTGCACCTTTGCCAATGCTTGGAAGACAACCAATACACAAGTTAGCCTTGATAGTGATAACGATGTTGATTACCTCGACCTTAGATTATTCTGCAAGGACTGGCTCTGGCAACCCGGCTGGCTGCAGGAAATAGGCGAAGGCTGGTTGATGATGGGCCTCGGCGGTGGCGACAGTATGATGGCACAAGGACAAAGTGTAATAAGCATTGCTGCTTTTGCCGAATCTGCCGAGCAGGCAGTTGTTGAGCAGACTGTTTCGCCGGAGACTATTGAAGAAATGGTTAATTGGCTTGATGAGATTTGGAACGCAGGAGACCTTAATGGCACGATGACAGAGCAGGAATATCTCGAATTTCGGCAGGCCATCGAATCCACATTAGAGCCGCAGTAGCTTTTTACGAGATGACTTGTCCACCTGTGGCGGATTTAATATTAAAGGGCTGGCGTTTATACCAGCCCTTTTTATTTGTGCTGATTTTAAGCTTATATACCATAAAGATGACAGAGGGTAATCAAGTGCGGCAAATATCCTTGACGCAGAGGTCGAAACCGTTAATATAGCCGAAAGACTGCGGATGTGGCGGAACTGGCAGACGCGCAGGTTTCAGGTACCTGTGGGCTTAAGCCCTTGGAGGTTCGACTCCTCTCATCCGCATTGCGGGATATTGCCAAATTAACATTCAACGAAATAGGGGCTGGAGGCCGATAAAACAGTAATAGCAGCAAGGAAGGATTTTCTCTGCGCACAGGACGGTAAAATATATGCCTGAAATCGTTCCAAATATCGAGCAGGCGGCAAAAATGTTCAGTCCGGTCATTCTGGCTGCACCGGGAGTGGCGGCGTTATTGCTCGGTCTGATTATCTGGCTCGGCGGAATGGGTTTTAAGAAAGTTCTGACGGCTATAATAGGTGCGGTCGCCGGCGCCGCCATTGGATTTTTCGTAATCGAATGCGACGTTATATCATCGCTTGTGCTGGCGGTTTTGGTCGCCGTTATCGCAGCAGTAATTGATAGAGTGTTCATCGTAATACTGGCGGCGGTGCTGGCAGCGGCTATAGGGTTTGTTATTCTGGCAAAACCTTATTTCGAAGTGCCTGCTGTCGTAATGCCGAGTCAGAAACAAGCGCAGCCTTTGACGGTTGAGCAGACTTTGGATGTTGTAAAAATATACGTGTCGGATTGTGTCGATGAGGTAAAGCAGGTCGGCTCACAGATGCCGATACACAACAAGGCGATATTGGCGGGGGTGGGTGTAATATTTCTGGCAGGCGGTTTTGTTTTCTGGAATTCGGTCTCTGCTCTGTGCTGTGCAGCGCTGGGGACGATACTTGTGTTCGCAGGGATGATTTTGCTGCTGCTGTATAAAGGGGCCGAACCAATAACCAACATCGGCAGCGACAAATCGTTTTATACGAGCATTTTTATGGCGATGGTGCTTGTCGGCACGGCGCTGCAGTTGCTGCTTTTCCAGCAGGGCATCAGAAAACCGGCAGAAGGCGGCGAGAGCGGTCAGGCCGAAGGAAAAGATGCCGGCGGCGAACAGCAAAAAGGGACAAAAACAGGCTGGCGAAACAGGTAGTGATGCCTGCAGGGACATTAGTGAAAAAATTTTAAGGGAAAATGTAGGAGAAAGATAATGAACTTTGTCGCTATACTTGCGGAAACCGCAGGGCAGGCAACTCGGATAACAGAAGAGGCAAAAGGGTCGATAGTGCCTGTAAATGTGATTTGGGAAAACGTAACGTCTCTTAATCTGCTTGAGGCGATGACTTTTATATCTTTCGGTATAGTATGCCTTCTTTACGGGTGGCGGCTGTTCAAGGTGCTGGTGATAATCAGCTTTGCACTATTGGGCATGGTGCTGGGGACAATAGCGGGCCAGAGGATAGGAGGCGAAGACAGCCAGGTGTGGGGCGGGGTGATAGGGCTTATCATTATGGCGGCGGTATCGGTGAAACTAACGAAGTGGGCGGTGTGCCTTCTTGGTGCAATAGCAGGCGGAATACTGACGGCGGGAGTGTGGTATGCAGCCAAACTGCCGGACGAATACATCTGGGCGGGCGGCCTGGTGGGAGTCGTTGGCGGCGGAATGATTTCGTTCGTCATATTCAAAATTTCCGTTATGCTGTTCACCAGTCTGGCGGGGAGCGGATTGCTGGTAACGGGAGCGCTTGCTCTTTTGCATCTTTATCCGCCGACAGCGGACAAGGTGTGGGAACTTGTGTTTACGAAACACTGGTTTCTGCCCGTAATACTGTTTGTTCCGACAATTATTGGCGTATATATCCAGAACCGATTCATAAAAGGCTCGCGAGACTGGAACATTTAAACCTCGCCGATTTACCTGCTTTCTCCTTCGCCAAAGTTACGGCGGATAAACGCCATTTAAATGAAAAGCGCGAAACAAGCGATGACAAAGCCGCCGGATAAAAAAGTCAGAGATGCTGCGGAGCAAGGTATACGGCACAGGCCGCTATGGCAGCGAGTTATATATCCGGTTCTCGGTTTAATTTTGGTTATCCTCGGCATAATAGGGTGGGTGGTGCCTATTGTGATGGGATTTCCATTGATTATTATTGGGATACCGCTGCTTTTTTGTTTTCATCCCCGCCTTGAATGGCGAATGCGAGGATACCTTCGGCGGATAGGGCAATTCATAATGAAACACATACGAAGAAAAACGGCGGGATAAAATATACCGTCGTTCTCCTCGGCTATACCCGCCTGTGCGATGGCCACCTGCATATAATGCTGGTCTTCGTTTGAATTTTCCATTTTCTGTGATGTTAATGGTATATTTTGTTGCACTATATATTTTCGGTTATCGCTTCAGTAATAATCTGGCAGGCATATTTCGGATTTTTCATATACAACCTCATCCGAACCCGTCGGGAGCGGTACCACGGTTTTGAGGAGTTTTCTGATACTATTTC
>Ga0315278_10000205_pt1 | contig 53393 bp, 70 predicted proteins | sample YL17G06_0_MG_FD_203880 | JGI IMG/M metagenome (GOLD analysis project Ga0315278, IMG submission 203880) | Sediment microbial communities from Yellowstone Lake, YNP, Wyoming, USA - YL17G06_0 | ecosystem: Environmental > Aquatic > Freshwater > Lake > Sediment | place: USA: Wyoming | collected... | reverse complement strand
ACCTTCTTGGGCTTGGGTTGACTGGCATGATCTTACTACCTTTATGGATTCTTATCATACATACTACAGTGGGGGCAGTGGATTAGTGGGTTATGCTTTTGGATGTGCTAAAGATGATTACTTATATCTGGCTCCTTGTTATAATGCGGATTATTCTAGCGTTCACGGTAATTTTGTAAGGTATAGAATTAGCGGTTCAATAGATGATCCTAGTTCATGGGAATTTTTTGATGGTAATATTAATCCTCTTTATGCTAAAGGCTTTCATGGATCGGTAGCAGCAGGAGATTATATTTATTATGCCCCTTTATGGAGCAATAAAAGTACAAATACAGTTAGTGGTAATGTGGCGAGATATAATACAACAACTGCTTTTACTTCTGCTTCAAGTTGGGAGGTTGTAGATATATCTACTTTTCCTGGAAGATCAGATTGGAAAGGGTTTATAGGAAATGTTTATGACGGAAGATATGTTTATTTTGTTCCCTATGGTGTTGCAGTTGTAGCTGAAGAGTTACAGCATGGAAAAACAGCAAGATATGATACGACTTCTATTTATCCATTTACAGATGTTCGTTCTTGGCAGTTTTTTGATCTTACTTCAATAGTTCATCATTCTCCTCCCATAATAAGTAATAATTTAAAAGGTTATCAGTTAGGTTGCTATGATGGCAGTAGGTATATTTATTATGCTCCAAATTCCAACTCTCCGTTTATATATCATGGTAATGTAGTAAGGTATGATACCACCCTTTCGTTTGATTCTGAACTTTCTTGGGATGTAATTAATCTACGTAGTATTAATTTAGAATATGCTGGTTTTTGTGGTTGTGTCAAGGGAGGTAACTATATATACTTTGTTCAGAATTATAATGGAACTGGATCTAATTTAGTTGCTCGTTATAATACTTTAAGTGATTTTACAAATCCGGCATCTTGGCAATTTATAGATATAAGTACTCTTGGGTCTTTTGGAGGCTATGCCGGTATAGCTTATGATGGAGTTTCCTGTGTATATTTGGCTCCTGATTTTAATTTATCCTTACCCGATCCTTATATGAATAGTATTGTAGCAAAGCATGATGTTAACTTTGATATTGATGAAGGATGGGAGTTTATGGATATGGCTAATAAAGATTCTCATTTAGTGGGGCATTATGGCGTAGTTTATGAGGATGAAAAATTATTTTTTATTAGTGTTCATCAGCATACATCTGTGGCAAGCGGGTGGATTTCAAGATATAATTTAAGTGAAATACCAGTACTTGTTATGAGTTTTATGATGAGTAATAACTAAGGAGACTATGGCAAATTTTAAAACCATTTATTTACCATATAATAAAACAGGAGAAACAGGATTATATGGCAGAATAATTCAGTTAGCTACTGGATTTTTGTTAGATAATATCGATGGCATATTTAGAGCAGTTCCTGTATTATTTGATATTCCTACTATAGAAATTATTCAGGCTCCATCAGTTTATATGATTAGTGAGAACAGAACAGTTTGGGCAGATGGAGAATATCAGGCTTATGGATATGATAGTATAAACTATTTATTTGCAGGTGCTACTATATTTATTTTAAATGATATTGAAGTTTCTCAGGCAACTTTACTCCAATATATGGAAATACTAAAAAAGATAGAGGAAGGCAACTGGGAATTAGTAGGAAATAAATGGATTTATTACGATACAAATGGATCGACAGTTTTGATGGAATTTAATGTTAAAGATTCTGTAGGTAATCCTTCTATGACGAGTATCTTTAAGAGAGAAAGGATAATTTAGTGTCTTCTGTTCTGGTTAAGGGATTTGGAGTGGATAGTGCTATTCTGGTAAAGGGGTTTGGTAGACTCGGTGAAGTGCTAGGTGGACTTATTGTTAAAGTAGTGTATGTTTTTAGCTTAATTACAAGATTTTTAAATCTCAAAAGTCAACCACCATCATAGAAGGGAAGATGTAATTTGAACATTGAAACTGAGGAATCTAAACTATTAAAAATTATTGAGGCAAAGGCAGATGAGCTTGAAATTAGAATGGAGAAACGCACTTCATTTAGTGAATGTGGTTTATGTAGTGACTGTAGAAATTTAATTGCAATATGTACTAAATTTGGAAAAGTAGTTGCAAAATGTTTTGAAACTTATCAAATATTAAATTCTTCAGATCCCGTTGAACATTGTACTAGATATAATAAATTAACTATGTTATCTATTTTTGATATGAAAGATATGGCTATTTTAATAGAATTGAAGAAACCAATAGGTTTTTTGAATGAGGATTTGAGAAAGGAGGAGTAGATTGAAGATTACTAAAATGATTTTTGAAATGCAGTTGGGTATTATGAAAAGTATTTTGAGGCTTATGGAATTCAAATTTGGAGGCAGAGATTCTGATCAGTATAAATACATAAAGGAACAGTTAATGAATTACATTTTTGATGCTACTAAAAAGTTTTTTCAACAAGGATTAATAGAGGGTATCTTTGAAAAGTGTAAATGTTCAGCAAATTTAAGACAAGGTTGGAAGGAATGTAGTCTTTGTAGCGGATCAGGATTTTGCGATAAGGTAGAAAGGGAAGGGTGATTTATGTCTGCAGGACGATATGATATAAAAATTGATCAGGGCAGTTCTCTTGATATACGGGTAACAATGACCAACGTGGATAATTCACCATTTGATTTGACAGAATGGACTCCGAGAGGACAGATTAGAAAAACACATCATCATCCTGTTGTAGATGCAAATTTTACATTTTTAATTACAAGTGCAACTTTAGGTAAAATGAGTATACAACTATCAGCAGCAGAGACAGATGCAATTTCGGCAGGAGAAACTATAGAGGATGATAAAAGTCAGTATGTTTATGATATAGAATTGGAACATACCGATGGGACTATCAAAAGAATTTTAGATGGAATTGTATATGTAAGTGCTTCTGTAACTCACTAAGGAGGAAAATTTGAGAACTATTAATATACCGTTTCCTGATATTACTTATATGGAAAAGTCTAGATTAGTTACTAAAATAGCAAAAGATACTTTAATTCCGAAAGATAGCAGTAGAATATATGTTAGAAATCCTACAGGAATTTCTGCAGGAGATTTCTTAGTATTGGAAGCATTTGAATCTGATAATGCTGAAATAGTGCAAGTAACGCATGTTGATACAATATATCATGCATTAGATTTGGTTACTCCTACTTTATTGGATCATCTTTCGGGAGTAATTATTCTTAGTACTCCTTTTGATATGGTTAAAGTATACATAGGAACTAGTGCTGACATAACTACGCATGTAGATTTATCTACTAATTTATTAAGACCAGATAGTGCATATACCTATGTAATAGATCAAACAGGAACATCTTTAGATTATTATTCTTATAGATATTTTAATTCTCAGACAGGGTATGTAGGAACTCATACATTATATACTGTATGTATCTACGATGCTGTTTTGACGGTAGATAATCTTAAACGATGGTTTATGTTTGGATTAGATTTAACTGATGATGACGGATATCCATTTCCTATGTCTATGTTTGAATTTGCAATAAGAGCGGCAGTGGATAATTTAGAAAAAGTAATTCAAGTAAAGTTAAAACCAACAACAGTCTTAGATGAACGTCATGATTATTTTAGAAATGATTATATAGATTTTGCGTATATTCAGTTAAATAATTGGCCAGTGATTTCTGTAGAAAGAATTGCACTAAAATATCCTACTGCACAGGCTGAGATATCTTTTCCAATAGAGTGGGCGCAGCTTAGAAAAACAAGAGGTCAGATACATTTAATACCGACTACTGGTTCGTTGAGTCAAATAATGATTGGAACTGGTGGTGACTATTTAAATTTTGTCTGGAGAGGAATGGATTTTATGCCTGACCTTTGGAGGATAGACTATACTGCTGGATTTGGAACAGGTTTATGTCCTAATGATGTAGTTGGTATAGTTGGAAAGCTGGCGTGTTTTTATCCTTTAAATTTGGCTGGAGATCTTGTAGGTGGAATAGCCATAGCGTCAAAAAGTATTGGAATAGATGGCCTTAGCCAGAGTGTGAACACAACTTCATGCTTACATCCAGATGTTTTGGTTTTAGCTAACAATGAGTATAGAAAAATTTCTGAAGTAGGAAGCCCCACTATTTTGTGGGACGGTAATCTGAAAAAGATATTTGTTGATAATATTGAAACTCCATTAATGATTACGCCAAATCATTTGATACTAACTAATAATGGATGGAAACGTTCTGAAACTATTTCTATTTTTGACAAAATAGATCAAGGAAATGGAAAATTTAAATCTATTAGTTGTATTGATGATTTTTATTTTAAGGGACAGCTATATGATTTATTAAATCAACCAGAGCAACGATTTAAAACTATTACAGGAATAGTCCACAATTCGCCGGAGAATGCTGGTTATTCTGCTCGTCTGCGTCAATATGAAAAAGAACTAAAGCTCGAAATTCCCAGATTAGTTGCTTATTATAAATCTTTTAGAATGGCCGTTTGTTAGGTTTATTATTTAATATAGATGTAGGGATGAGGTTTCATGAAACGTGCTAAAAATATTAAACGAGTTTCTAAAAAAATTAATACATGTGGTTGTGAGTGTGGTGGATACTGTCTTGGCAAGTACATTAATGGTCATGCTAACAAAAATAAGAGACAGTCTGTTGAGTGGAAAAGAAAAAGATTTGAAAATCTGAATACAGTTAAAAGCTGGTTTAAAAAAGGTGATAAATCCTGGAACAGTAATCTGACTAAAGATATAGATGACAGAGTTAAACGTAATGCAGAAAAATGTAGAAAACTTAAGAGAGTAAAAGAGATAGAAATAATAGATGGGAAGATTGTAGAACATAAATATACTAAAGAAGTCCGCGATAGATTGGGAGAAAATAGAAAGGGAGAAAACAATAACTTTTACAATAAACATCATACGGAAAAATCTAAACAGAAATATAGTGAAACAGTGAAAAGTAGACCAGAAGAATGGCATGCAGCTAAAAGTGAAAGATTTAGTAAAACTATTTCTGAAAAATCAAAAGAATGGCATTATAAAAAGTGGGAAAAATTCAGGGAAACAAGAAAAAAGAATGCAAAACCAGCTTGGAATAAGAATAAGGAACTTTCTGAAACTCATGTACGACACATCTTTGAAGCCAATGCAATGGTACCAAATAAAACTGAGATATTGATAGATAATGATATTCAGAAGAGCTTTCTTGATATCTTTAAGTTTGTAGTTGGTGATAATAAAACATTTGTAGGTGGTAGATCTCCAGACTGGATTTGTAAATCTAAAAAACTAATAATTGAGATGTTTGGGAATTATTTTCATGGTCAGAAATTAACAGGTCGAACCAAAGAACAGGAAGAGAAACAAAGAACAGATCATTTTGCTAAATATGGTTATAAAACATTAATTATCTGGGAATCAGAATTGAAAGATATGGAAGCAGTCAGATTCAAAATTCAGAGTTTTCTGGAATCCGAAGGCATTTTATTTAATATAGATGAAGTAAAATCTGAAATTGAGAAGGAGCTGAATAATGAAAAAGAAACTTGAAGAACAAGAGCGCGTAACAGAACAAAAGAAATCAGAAAAAATGAAATCACCTGAGAAGAATTCAGTTCGTCAGTATGCACGTGATAATCCAGACTTTTCACAAAAAGTTCCAATTACTGAAATTGCTGAGTTTCTTAACTATTTTGGGTATGAACTACATGATTTTAAAGAAACAGATAATTGGATTTCTGGAGATTTCTTTTTTATAGATTTTACTACAGACGGAGAACAGACGATTAGTTTTTCAGTTGATGCTTCTCCGGATGCAGTTTCGATTTTATCGCAAAGACTTTCTGAGGAATTTGGTCAGTTTTTGGTATTAGAATCTTTTTATTACAATGCTAACGATGATGAAGTTCATTTTGGAGATGATGCAAGTCAGTGTCACTTTAATGACATGGCTGACGGGATTGCCCAGAAAGTAGAAGCTAGTTGGTTGATTCCGCCTAGTGACTTTATTTCAGCTAGGGCTTAGGAGAATCAAAAAAGTGCGAGCGAGGTGTTATTCTGAAACTTGTAAAACGTAAATCAAAATTAGAACTAGTTAAAAACAAGACTCCAGATAAAAAATTAGATTATAAAGATGTGAAGTATATTTATTCTGGTGAAATTATTAAATGTTATGAATTGGGAGATTTTGTATATTTTGATGTGTTTGGCTTAAAGATTCCTATTCCAAAAGATTACTGGGGATATTTTAAGCAGGAACTTTCTGAGATTAATATTACCGATAGCATAGAAGCTAATATTACTAATTTAAAAAATCAAATAGAATTGGAATCGAATATTGGTTCAAATCTTTATTCTTATAGTTTACAAAGTGTAGATCAACCTAAGAAAGTAATAAAGTTACTTAGTAGAAAACGACATGTTATTGATGATGAAGAAACAGTTATAGCACATTTCAAAAAATATGGAGTAGAGTGTTTAGTCATTTGGGATTATGAGTTAGAACATCCATTATCTATTGCAGCTAAATGGAAATATTTTTTAAAGTTTGGGAATTTAGTACAGGCATAGGAGATTTATGAGTTTTGAACGGCAAAGAACAGATTTTCAAACAATAGAATTTACTAGAGCCATTAAAAATTATGGTTATTGGATGGTGTGGACTAAAGCTACAATTTGTAGTTGCGTAACTTTAGATAAAAATGGTCAGCCAGATTTTAACTGCCCTGCCTGTTTAGGAAAGGGAAAGATCTGGTACGATTCAAGAGATATTCAGGGCATTATGGTTGGTTTTAGCGAACTAGAAAGATTTCAGTACAGTGAAAAATTTGGAGAACTATTATCAGGTACTACTTATTTTACTACATTTCCAGAAAATAGACTTGGATTTTGGGATAGACTTGTTCACGACCACAGCACCATAAGATATTCAGAAATAATTAAAAAGGGAGATTATGGGAAATCTGATAAATTTAGATTTAATCCAGTAGAAATATCCCTTGTTAGGACGGTTCCTAAAGTGTATACAGAGGGAATTGATTTTACTTTTGACTATAAGTTAGGACTTTTAAATTGGATTCCAACGGGGTACGAACCAATGACGGGTGATCAGTATTCAGTAGATTATTTTATGCATCCATCTTGGATTGTAATAGATATTCCAAATGTTATAAGAGATACTATGGTTAAAAGAAAACAACCAGGAATTTCACATACTCAGTTGCCGATGAAAGCAATTGTTAGATTAGAATATTTTGTTTTGCCATAGGAGACGAAAATGGATCAAAATGGACATGGTGATTATAGGGCACTTTTTTGGATATTTATTGTTGCTTTAGTTACTGTAGTAGCAGTAGAGGGTGTTTTTGTAACTTTTGTAGCTATTTTTTGGGATAATCTTTTTTTGAGAATTCTATTTTCTATTTTAGCTTTAAGCTGGATAGCAGTTATTATATTATATGTCTGGGATAGTTTATGAATGTAAGAGGGAATCTCGGCGAAAGTCTATGAAAAGTTCTTTAAAAGTTACAGCTGAAAGAAAGGGTTTACTACCAAATCTTAGAAGACTGGGGTCTGCTATTTTGGGTCAGGTGGGTGAGGTTGCCCGTTATGAGTGGGCAAAAGCTGCAAAAAGCAAACTAAAGTCTACCACGGGTTTGTATATTTCTAGTTTAAGTCCGGTAGAAGTCAAAAGAAATACAGCTACAATTACTCTTCGAGGAAGTCTTCCTAACATGATAGAACAAGGTTGTTCTGCTTATGATTTAAAGATAGGGCTTTTAAAAAGTTCTAAAGTTAAAAAAACAAAAACAGGAAAACCTTATATTACAGTTCCGTTTAGTCATACGGCTCCTGGTGGTGGGAATAGAGGATCATTAACAATGCCGAGACCAGTTTATAGATTAGCTTCTCAGCTAAATGTTGGAGGTTCTAGTTTAAATCTTCCTGTTAAGTTGAGCGGACATGGAATGCGATCTAAGCTTTCACAAGATTTGTCTAAATTTGGCAACTATACTTGGAAATCATCTCCGTATTCGGGTATGGTGAAAGTTCAGAAAGGTAGAAGAGCGGGTTTTATGACATTTAGAAGAGTATCGAAAAATAGTAATACTTCAAGTTGGATACACCCAGGATTTCCTGGAATATTTGCTTCTGAAACGGCAGTTAATAAAATTCAAAACCAAGTGTCTATTATTGCAGAAAGGATTTTGACCTCAAATTGACAAACATCGACGAAGTTTTACACTCGTTTCTTGATGATAAGATAGCTGAAATTAAATCTGATCCATCTATTTTAGATCAGATTTTTGAAGGTAAAACGGCAGAGAAAATTGAAAGTATAAAACAGTTTATTTCTAATTCTGATATTAGGACTGTTTATCATTTTCCAAGGGATGCAACTGATCTCCCATGTTATGCGATTTCTTTGGATAGCTCTACAGAATCTGAGCAGATTATAGGTTCTAGTGGAGATCTTTATGATGAAGTTTATATTTCTAATATGGAAGATGGATGGCTTTCGTCCGATAGTAGTATTTTTCGTTGGAATGAAATGGATTTACCACCTGATCTTCCGTTTGATGTTAAACAGTTTTATAGTTCTATGGTAGTCAAAGATGGGAGACGTTCATGCCATGTAATAGGTGAAGTTAGAGAACAATCAGAATATCATTCAAATAAAGGAATTTGGATAGATTTTCAGAATAGTGTACTTGAGGGTGGCTATGTCAGCCTAGTAGATAAAGGTGTAGTTGATGTATGGATTAAAAGTAATAGAATTGGTAATTTTCTTGAATTTGGTTTTGGTGAAAAAGCTCATAGAGAGCAGGTGTTTAACTTTCCAGTAACTGTTAAAAATTTATGGGAAAAAATTAGAATAGATATTAAAAAAGTGGCTAATAGAGATAAAGAAAGAATTAGATATATGAGTTTTTTAATTACAGATTCAACTCAATATGTAGATATTTACATAGATGCTTTACGGGGTGAAAGATCTGCTTTTGGAACTTATGAAGAAACCTTTTTTGATAACAGACATAAAATAGAATGTTGGACTAATAATGCTGAATTAACTTTGATTATGTATGATATAGTAAAGTGGTTTTTACTTAAGTATCGTACTTATCTAGAGACATCTTGGGGGTTTATGGAACAAAGGTTAGATGGAGGAGACATTATTCCTCAACCTGAATTTTATCCTGAATTTGCTTACATTAGAGCATTGGGTTACAACTGTAAAACTATTGAGATAGTTCCGAGAGAGTATGAGTTAACTGCGCTGGAAGTTAAAATAGGGCGTCAAGATTGGGGAGTGGGGATGTCATCTAATTAATTTTTTATATAAATATAGTATATGGGATTAAAAAATGGAAAATTTTGCGCCTAGATTTGGATTTAATGAATTTTTAAATTCGCTTAAGGGCAAGTATCTTATTGAAACTATTGGTGGTTTTTCTAACTGGATGAAAAGATACGGTATACCAAAATCTTTAAATGAGACTCAGTGGAAAGATAAACTTGATGAATTTATGAACAGAAAAGTCTAAAAATCTAAATGGAGGTAGTATAAAATGGCAGTTGGGATCTATTTTGCAGGAAAAAGACTTATTCGTCCTCAAAGTTTTACTCAGATCAACGATGAGGGCATGTATGCACGTGGTCTTGGTGGAGCTAATAATTTAGCTATTATAGGAGAATGCACAGGTGGGGAACCGAATCATGTTTACTGGTTTTCAGATCCATCCTATGCTAAATCTATTTTAAAGTCAGGACCTCTTCTACAAGCAGTTCAGAGAGCTTATGATCCTAGTGCGGAAACATCTGGAGCTTATCTTATTGCAGCTATAAGGGTTAATCCGGCATTGATGAGTCAGTTAACACTTACAGATGCAGTTCAGAGTCCGCTGATTTTTCTTAAATCAGTTGACTATGGATTGTGGAATAACCAGATTAAGGCAAGGGTTGAAACAGGTACTAATTCTGGAACTAAAAAAATTACTATTACCTATGGAACTTCTTATGATCAGGGAAATAACTTAGAAAGAAAATCTATTTATCTGGCATGTACTGATACAAAGGCAAGATCTGCAACCTGCACTATTTCTAAATCTACTGATAAACTTACAACAACTGTCATTTCAAATGTTCAGTCTATTAAAACTTATGTAGATAGTACAGGTTTATATGATGATGTTTATGATGAAGCAGAGGAGGATGATTCTTCATATTTTATTATTCCTGAACTTGCCGTTGATTTTCTTTACGCTGGTAGTGATCAGATGTTTGGAACGATAACATATAAACCAGGTGATGTGGTTCAAGATGTTGCTGCGGTTATGAGTGGCCAGTACTGGAATGGAACTGCATGGACAGCTCTTTCAGCATTTACGGATGGAACAAGTGGAGGAGTAGGAAAACCGTTTTCAACATTAGGAAACATTACCTATACAATTCCTACAAACTGGACTAAAACCATAGTAGATTCTTCCAGTCAGTATTGGGTGAGGTTAAAAACTTCAACGAGTTTAACATCTGGTGCCAATGGAAATTATATTTGGTTAGGCAGAGGATTAGATGTAACATTATCTGGTTATGCTACGGTTCAACAATTAACAGACTATTTAGATGCTCAACCTCATTATGAAGCTTATCCGGCAACATTAGCCCCTAATACAGAATTACCAACAGATTTAGATGATTTATCCGCAGGAAATGTAATGACGGGTAATACGTATTTAGTGGCGGCATATACCAGTGGAACTACATTATCAGTATTTTCAGCAGCAGGATATGCTATAGGAGATTATGTAGTAGTTTCTTCTATACCAGTAGCACCAAACTGGATATCTTCAGAAGAAATGAGAAAAGTAACTAATGTTTCTACTTCTGCAAATACTATAGTTATAGATAGCGCATTGTCTTCAACTTATATTGGAACTGGTGATGTTGTAACTAGAGCAAAAGTTAGAAAGGCTTTAATATTAAAATCTGATCTTCAGGCTGTTATAGATTGGGTAAATGCTGGAAATACTGGATTTGTTACAGCTCAGTATGGTCCTTCTACATGGGAAGCTTCAAAATATTATACTGTAGGTGATTTATGTGTTCCTACTTCTTCAAATGGATATTGGTATCGTGTGAGTCAAACAGGAACTAGTGCAACATCAGAATCCACCTGGCCTATTGTAGTTGGCACTACAGTAACAAATGGAACAGTGGTATTTGATTGTGGAGGTTTGTTAGGAAGGTCTGCATTAAAAAATGTTGTAGATACATATTTTACGGGTGGTTCTGAGGGGACAACTTTACAAACACATTGGGATACAGCAATTGAATTACTTCAAAATGAAGATACCCCATTGATTACCTGTGTATCCTATGATCCTGCTGTTTGGGCTTCGTTGAGTTCTCATTGTAGTTATATGTCTGGTATAGGAAAGATGGAACGAATAGGATTTTGTGGTGGATTTGCCGCAGCAGATGGTTATACAGCAGGATTAGGAAAATGGGCAAGTACAACTGTTGCTTTGAATTCTATAGACCAAATGTTAACTTATGCGGAATCTTTAAATTCGGATAGAATGGTATATGTAGGTCCTGGATTTAAAGCTTATGATGATAATGGATTAATGATAACATATCCTGGAAGTATTTCTGCAGCATTAGTAGCAGGTATGGCAGCAGGAGTAGATGTAGCTGAGGCTTTAACTCACGATTCGATAAAAGTCATAGGATTAGAATATAATTTTAGATGGGCTGATTTAGATAGACTGTTATTAGGAGGGGTATTACCATTAGAATATGATCCTGGTTTTGGTTATAGAGTTTGTCAGTCCATTACTACCTGGTTAAGAAGTGATAAGTATAATCGAAGAGAGGTTAGTGTTAGGAGAACAGCTGACTATGTAGCAAAACAGGTTAGAGAAAGACTAGACAGAGATTTCGTAGGTAGAAAAGGAACAATAACGACTCTAATAAGCATAAAAAATGCTACAGCGTCGGTATTACAACAATGTTACAGATTAGAACTTTTAGCAGGAGATGCAACAAATCCTGCATACAAAAATATCCAATGTCGTTTAGAGGGGGATACCTGTTACGTAGAATTCGAGTGTTCACCGGTTATTCCGATTAACTACGTTGCTATTTCAGTAAATCTTACTGTATATAGCGCTACTGTAGTTGCTTAATTTTAAAGGAGGTGAGTTTTTTGTCTACTGATATAAAATATATGATACTACATTATGGAATGCCCGTTTTGGTTATTTTAGCATGTATAGCTGGATATTTTTTACTTAAACTTCAGTGGCCGTCGATTTTAGTGGGATTTGGTGCTGGGTTTGTTTCGGGATGGTATCTTTTTTTAAAGAAAAAGACAGTGGTTTAATAATTAACTATAGGGAGGTGAATACTTTAAATGGCTAAGAGTACTTTAACTGGAAATCTAATTTTGCTGAAAATTCAGGGAACAGAAATTGGAAGAGCACAAAATGTCACGGCCGATAGTGATTTCGGGATCGAAGACGCGAGTGGTATTGGTGACGTAGAAGTTCAAGAACATGTTAATACTAAAATTACGCATACTATTACCGTTGATAAGTTTATTATCAACAAATGGTCTCTTTTGGAATTAGGATTTGTTCCTGTTAGCGAGGATGTTCTAAATATGGGTGTAATTGATATAGAGATTCTTACTAAGGATGGAACTTTGATTAAAAAGTATGAATCTTGTTCTTGTGCAAATTATAGTATTAGAGTTCAGGCTCATGCGATTGTAGCGGAAAATGCGACTTGGAGATCACTTTCGGTTTCAGCAGGTTAGGTAATAATCTTAAATATTTAATCTAATTCCTCTTACTTCCCACCTTGTTATCTATTAAAAATGAAAGGAGAACATGGAAAATAAATCTAATTCATTTACAATTGAACTTGATCTGAAACTGCTTCATGGAGAAGAATTTATTGGTAAGTTCAAAATCCATAGACCAACTATTGGTGAGAGAATTAAGATTGGTGTTATTGAAGCTCGTGAAATAGAGGGTCTTAGTAATGTTGACATTTTAACATCTAATTTAGCACACATGATTGCTACATTTGATGTGATTGTTGATGAGGCTCCTCTTTGGTGGAAACCAAGAGATCTAAGAGATTTGGAGGTGCTGCAGACGGTCTATCAGAAGTATGTAGACTGTCTGCAAACGTTTCAGAAAAAACCTGAATCTGAAAAAACTGGCGAAGGAACAGTCGAGCAGTCTTGAGTATTGGTACAGACAGAAATATAATTTACCAGTAAAAGATCCTAGATTTTTGAATACTGAGCCCTGGGAAATGGAATTGGATTATGAGACAGATCAAATTATTGCAGAAACGGCTAAAATTTCTAAAAATGTTTGTCCAAGGTGTGGAGACACTATAGCTGGAAGTGTGTGTCAAAAATGTGGAATTAAGGGTCTTTCTGAAAAATACTTTGACCCAGATTTTGATGAATATATGGAAGTTGTAGAAAACAAAAACAAAGATTTTGGCAAGAATCTAAATTGGGAAGAGGTTCCCTAGTGGATAATCTTCTTTATGTTATTTTACAAAAAGGTTGGGTTAGTCCTCATACTAGATTGACTAGACACGGTATTTCTTGGGTTAGTGGATACGCTGGAAGATTTTTAAAGAAAATAAACAGAAAACCTTACTTTCAAATTCCATCAGTTTCAAAGAAAAGTCCTTCAAAAAGTGGTTTTCGTTGGGTAGGGAGATAAAGTGGCGGGTCGAAACATTGAAACTAAGTTAATTTTTAAAAGTGATACTGATCAAGCGGCTAAGAATATAATTAAGCTTGAACAGGAAATGGATCGTCTTATTGCTAAGATGAAGACTGTTTCTGATACTCCATTTGCAGTGAGTGGGAGAGGCAGAGCGACAGGGGGAGCAGGCAGAGCAGGCAGAGCTGGTGGAGGAGTTACAGGTGGAGAAACTGTAGATGAAGAAGGTAATATAGGCGGGAGAAGAGTAAGGGCAACACGTGGATCTCCAAGAGGAGATAGTGCTCCAGCCACAACTCCCGTAATGCCACTTTCAACACCAGCACTATCACCATCATCTCCGATTTCTGTTAATAATCAATCAAGATTTAGAAACTTCATGCAAGGAGTTGGTTATGCTGGAGGTGTTGCGGGTGGAGTTATGGGTGCTGCTACAGGTTCAATGATTCCTGCTGTTGGAGGTGCTTTAATGGCTGCAGGTGGCGCCGCAATGGGACTTAATATATTTGGCGTACCTGTTGGTGCAGCAATTGGTCCTGCAATGATGGCTGCAGGTGGATTATTACAGATAGGAAATATAGCAGCTCAACCAGCTGCTCAGCATTATGGGGCACTAGCTCCAACATATAGAAGATTGGGTGCAGAAAAATCAAAACGTGCACGAGATATAGCAGTAAAGACCGGTGCATACACTCCCTCAGAAGCTATTCAACTAGCAGGCAAGATGCAAGGATTTGGTGGTTTTGAGGGTATGGGTGTAATGGCTAGAATGAGATATGGTGGGTATGAAACAGAATTTATGCAACCCTCTTTTGAAAAGGCAACAAAAGTAGGGGCCTTTGGAAATCGTGTTGGTCAAACTTCTAAACAAGATTATGAGTTTTTAGGCAAGATTCTAGCAACTGCCTTTGGAAAAGAAACTAAACTTGCTTCGATGGGACAGGCAATTGAAACTATGACAGGATTAATGGGTCTAAGTGAACAGCATTTAGCAGATTTAGGCCCTGAGGGAACTAAAACACTTGCAGGATTGACTAGATGGATGGAAATGGGAAATACGTCTGTTTTAAAGGGTCAACGAGGTGTTCAAACAATGGGTGGTATTTATAATGCAATTGCAACTCCAGGAACTCCTGCAAAAGAAATGTTTATGTGGGGTGCACTGGGACAGGGTGGTAATTATTTTGATTTTCTTAGAAAACGTGGTGATCCAAAATCTATAATGCCAGTATTAGAACAACTATCACGATATGGACCTGAGTTTGGTGCTATGGCTTTATCTAATATTTCTAATATTCCATTTCTTCAAGCTGAAGCAGTTATGAAAGCGTATAAAGATAGAGAAAGTCCAGAAGCCATTCAGGCAAAGTTAGACAAAGGAAGTTCTGCTGTTGGTGGCACAAATATAGATTTTAAACCAACTAAGGAACTATATGATAAACTAACTACATTAGACGCCACATTAGAAGCGAAGAAATTAGGCATTTCAGAAACAGTAGTTGCTACTGTTAAAGGTTTAGAAGTTTCGTTGACAAGTATGGCAGCATCGGCATTTGAATTAGCGAAAGTTCCAGATATATTACGCACTATGCAACAAGGAGTTGATAAAATGAATTCTATACTTTCTGGGACCGGGGATGTTCCAAAACCACCAGTAGAGTATGTGCAAGCTCAGCACGTAGGACTTGTTCCGGATTACTTAGTCTCTTTACTAAAAGGAGTTTTTTCGTCGGGAAAAACAAATCAATGAGGTTTAAATCTTGATAACACAGGGTTCTCCAACATCTAAGGTTACGATTTATACAGATGAAATGAAATTCAATTTTGTTTCAGCGATTGGAGATTCTAATTCTGATATTTTGTCTATAAGTACCAACAAAAGTTTGATGAATCCAGCAGGCAGCTTTACAATAACATTTGTACCAAATTTAGATTCAAAGGGAAGAACCTGGTTTAATAAGTTAGATGCACATGATTACGTAGAAATAGAGTTTAATGGAATTAACAATACTGAAAGTAAAGTTGTAATGAGAGGGCTTATTGATTCCGTAACAAAACAAGAAAGTTTTGAAAATAATGAACCTCAGAGAACTATAACAATTAATGGTTCTGATTTAGGATCGTTGTTAACGAAGCATAATATTTACTATATCCCAGAAATGGGACAGGATGATGCTTTAGCTGCAATTTTAACTGTTTTAGCCTGGAAGCGTGATTTTCCAGTATCGGTAGATGCAGCAGGGGCTTTTGATTTTATTTCGGATAGATTTAAGGAATGTGTAGATGTTACCTTTAATGGAGTTCCATTAAGGACTAAACTTGGTTTTGCCGCTGATAGTATGTATCCTGAAGATAAAACGAATTTGTTTCATCTTATGGGATACGAGGGCACTTTCTGGAATTCTTTTCAACAGTATTTAGATAAGCCATTTCATGAGTTATTTGTATATGATGGGCTTGATATGTCATGGTTAGTTCTCAGGCCTTCTAGATTAAAAGACGCAAAAGGAAATTATCACAAATCGGTTGAAACCTTTCTTCAGGACAGTATTTTTTATCCAAAATCTTTAGAAATTTCAAATAATGATCTTGTATCAATTAATGTAGCTAAAAATCAGGATGAAATTTTTAATTACTATATTACAATGCCGACATTAGCGCTTCTATCTAAGGAGAGTTTTAGAGGGGTATGTTTAAGTACTAATCGAGGCCAACCTCAAGACAGTGAAAATCCATTTTTTCAGATTGATCCGACATTACCTGCTTATATTGGAAAATATGGATTTAGAAAACTTGAGATGACTACTACCTTTGTAAATTTAGACTATGGTCAGCGCAATTCTAGAGGAAAAAATTATGAAAAAGAAGTTCTGGTTCCAGCCTTTGTTCAACATGGAATAGAACGAAATAGAACTGCTGTAGCATGGTTTTTGCATAACGAACATCTATTAACTGGAAGTATGGATATATTAGGAAATAATGAAGCTATTATAGGTATTTATGTTGTAAATAAGGACGATGGTATGGAGTATTATATAGAAAATGTTTCCCATAGTTACGTTACATTGCAAAGTTTCAGAACAACTCTTGGAATAAAAAGAGGTCAACCAACAAAAGAAAAAGGTGGTTTAGTCGGCACAGAAGAAATTTCGGCATATAATGATTGGGAACATCCCGTATCAGAGAGATTAAATAGGTATTATTTTGGCGGAATAGGGAGATCAGATGTAAGCGCTCTTGTTACTATGAAATCAAGACCTAGTATTATGGCAGATCCTAAGGATATAACCCAAATAACTAAAAAGACTAAAACTACAAATACAACCTTATCTAAGTCTAAACCTACTTGGGTAAAGCATAAAAAAGGTAACGCAACAGGTAATGTAGGTGAGGCAACAGGTAGAATATCAGCAACTAGGTGAAATAATCCTTGGTACAAACAGCACTTACTTATACAGAGTTTAATAGATTTAGTGGCCTTACAATGGGTAAGGTTTATGATGTTCATTCGGAAGCAAATATGGTGGATGTATTACTTATGGATGGTTCTAAATTGACAGACGTTCAAGTATTGACTCCTTATGCAAGTTCATCCCATGGCATCACAAACTTACCAATTTCTAAATATGCTAAAAATATGCTTGATAAAGATTTACCTTCATCCTCCGCAAGGCAAGATGAATGGGATGTATTTGCTGTTGTTGGATTTTTAGGTGGATCTATTTTAAGACCAGTTGTTTTGGGATTTTTATTTCCAGAAGAAAATGAATCGCTTTGTGGAAGAGATGACCAGCCAGGTAATAAAGATGGAAGTCAGTATTTGTTTAAGCATAAGTCAAATGTTTATTCTAGAATAGATCAGGATGGACAGATAGAAATTAGTCATCCTAGTGGTTTATTTATTAAAATTGGAAAAGATTGTGATTTAACAACTATCACAAATTGGGATACTAAGCTTAGACCATTTAATAGATTTAATCCTGTTAGTAAAGAAGCAGATCCTGCTCCATACGTTTACATTTCACATCCTTCAGGAAATACTCTTATGGTAAATCCAGATGGAGATGTTACTGAGCATATTGTTGGGAATGTTGTTAGAACTATTCATGGAAATCTTACCGAAACTATTGATGGAGATATTGTGAGAGATGTAGGTGGAGACGAAACGAATACAATTGTTGGAATTTTAACAGATAAAGCAAAAAAGATTGTTCATACGGGGAGTTAATGGCACTTTCTACTGGAGAACTTAATACACATTTACAAACATTAAGCGCAAGAGTCAAAACTTTAGAGTCAGAAACAGCTTCGTTAGCTTCTTGTTTAAGTTCGCTTGCTAAAGATGTTGTATCTATGAATATTTTAATGAAAGCTAAAATCTTATCTATTCCAAAATTGTTGGATATTTATACAGGAGCCTCCAATTTTCAAAATTTACTGGATGTTACAGGTGTTGCTTTAGATTTTAAAAACATAGGATTGAAAAAGGCTATGGAATCTCTTTCAGCAATTCCATTTAATTCTACGGTTATAACAGATGCATTAAGTTCAGTAACAACTGTTTTGACAGATGCTCAAACAGTTCTTAATAATGCAGTGGCGGGATTTGATCCAACCGGTGCTACCGGTAGATTAGTTAGTGGAATGGATTCTATTCAGTCTGTTTCTAATAATGTGCAATCTTTATTAACTACTGTAAATTCTACTGATAATCTTGTTACTATTTCTGCTTCTCTGGCTGCTGGAGAAATTACGGCATTGGCGAATGAAGTATCTGCACAAGCGTTATATGATTCGGCTGTTATAGCAGGTGATCCAGCTTATATACTGACACAACTTCAAGAAGGTATTGCCGTGGTATCAAGTGATCTGGCTAATATTCAGGCTGCAGAACTTTTAACAATTCCAGATGATATTTCTACACTTCTTCAAACAGGAGTTGATACGGTTACTATTAGTTTAGATAATGCGCAGTCTTTGGTTGATAGTACATTAATAGCTTTAGATGCTAGTCTTGAAGCTTTATTTGATGATGTTTTAACTGCTCAGTCTTCAATTAATGACGCGGCAGGATTTTTAGATTCTGCCAGTAGAGCAGCACAAGGAAAAATAAAAAGTTCTATTCATGCAAAAAATGCTATTTTTTAGGAGAATTTTAATTGGATTACGTCGAACTTAAAAAAACACTAAGTAAACATTTTATGTTTGTTTATGATCAGGTTAGTGCAGGTTCTAGAAAAGAAGTAGAGCTGTTTATAAATCCGGAAGAATTTTCTCAGACGGAACCAACAAGAATATCTGTAACCCAAACTAAAGGTGGTGCTTTTGTAGATTATTTTGGTCAGGGCATAAGAACTATATCCATAAAAGGCATTACTGGATTTAAAAGTAGAAAAGTAGGTAGTGAAGAATTATCTGGACATGATCAATTTTTGAACTTAAGAACGTTAATCAGAGATTGGACAACCAATAGTAAGATTGATCCAAAAGATCATATTTTGTATTTGTTTAACTTTGCTGATTCTGAATTTTATGAAATAATTGTTAATAATTTTCAATTACTGAGATCTGTTGGACGATCTTTGCTTTATCAGTTTAATATTGCTATTACCTGTATTAGAGAGTGTGGAACAAAAGGTTCAAATTTAGTACTAGATCAGAATCAAATTAAGATGGATAATGCACTATTAAATCCAGAAGAAAGAGTTATGGATATTGCAACAGCAACAGAGTATGAATTAGACTCTATGGAAATTCAACCTGAAACCGAAGAACAGTATCAAATGATGTTAGAAGAAAGAAGCATGGGCGACGAAAAATATAAATACATTCCAATGTAATGGAGGTCATTGTTGAATTTTTACGATTCAGTTTCAGAATCAAACATATCTGCAAAATCAGTGGTTTTACAAATTAGAAGTTTAATCGATGCTCTTAGAGAGTATTCTAATAAAACTTCTTCTTTTGTGCCATATTCTTATAGTAATGCTAGAAATTTGACTATAACAATGAGTGATATGATAGATACTCTATGTTCATTTAGATATCCTCCTCATGCACTAGTTCGATCATTTAGAAATATTTTGTGTGGGTTTAAAGCACTTCCTAGTGCAGTATTTAAGGGATTTACAAATCCTGATTTATTTGATGGAGCTAGTAACTGCGGAACGACTTTAGGTGTTTTACCAGCTTCTGTCGCAGATACTAATAATAGTTTTACAGCTACGGCACAGCTTCCTATAGAAAGATTTTCAATGCAATCTTTTTCCGTTCCACAGACTTCCTTATTAATAAGAGAAGAACCAACTAGAGTTTCTGGTGTTTACCTATCTACTGATATAGCTCGTTTAGGTCTTAACTATTTAAAATCTTATTCTGGAAGAACAGTTTTTTTGACATCTGTTCCTAATGATGCAGTTGTAATAGATTACTATGTTAAGTCAAGTTCAGTTCAGAATACTATAAGATTGTATGCTGCTGTTGGTAGAACAGTTAAATCTGATGATAATTTGGAAAGAATAGCATTAGATGTTTATGGAAAAGCTTCTCAATGGAAATTAATTGCTCTATATAATGAATTAGAATATCCATTTTTTGTATCTGAGGAATTTGAAAAAGAGGTAAAAGCTACCGGATTCGTTAGATTTTATAGAAATTTGTCCTATTTACCTGATATTGTTATAACGGTTGGAAGAGAAGTTTGGGTTCCTGAATTTCAAGGAACAAGACAAATAGATTTTAAAACTACTGCAACTACTACTTTATCCATAGGTAAGGAATATGTTGATGTTCCGGTTAGAGCTGTTCTTTCAGGAGAAATTGGAAATGTAGGTGTAGGTTCTATTGTGGGAATAGATTCAGATTTGACTGGAAAGATAACGAAAATTTCTAATATTTCAAATACTTCTGGCGGTAAAAATTGGAAAGTAGCAAAACCTGGTGATATTATAATGGTTCCTAAAACTGAAAGTATGACTGTATCAACGGTAGTTAACGCAAAAAAAGACTATGAAGCATTGTTTGGTATTGACTTATACATTAAAGACGGAGAATTGGATTCCAGTAGTGAACAAGGTTTAGATTTAAAACGAACTTTTGGTATTCATAATCTAGTTCAGGCATTAGGAAATAGAATAGTTACTAATAAACGTTTTTACACATATCATCCTGAATATGGAACTTATTTATACGCATATATTGGCAAAAAAAGTTCTAAAACTTGGCAAGATGTGATTAAGGTAGATATTAAAGATGCATGTTTATTGGATCCAAGGATTGCATCCATTAAATCTTTTTTAATGGAAATTTCAGGCGATATGATTGGTCTTAGTTTTGATGCAATTCCGGTTAATCAATCGAGCTCAGTTCCAGTTTCACTAGTAGTTTAAGGAGATTCTATGTCATTTCAAACCAAAAAGTTTTCCAGTATAGTAGCTTCAATGATTTCTTGGTGCTCTTCTGCTACAGATAAGGTAACGGATTTTAATGTGGGTTCAGTTATTAGAACATTAATAGAATCTGTAGCTTTGGAGTTGGAAGAGTTGTATTATCAACTTTTAAAAGCAGTCGAAGAGGCTATTGAAGAGGCAATTTATAGAGCATTCAACTTTCCAAGAAATCCAGCAGAAAAGTCAACCGGTAATGTAAGATTTACTAGGCAAACAGGGTCTGAAGTTGAGGTAACAATTTCTTCGGGGGTTCTGATTTCTACGGATACAGAACCTTCGATTTTATTTGAGACTCAAGCTGATGATGTGATTCCAATTTTTTCTTCTCATGTAGATGTTTCCGGTTCTGCAATTCATTTACAAACACATGATAACTTTGTAACTATTGGAATTGTAGTGGGTTCTGTTATAAAGAAAACTAGTGAGGCTCCTCTTGGAGAATCTGTTGTAACTTCAATTACTACTACAACACTTCCTAATGATACTCTTAATTTTGCAGCCTTAACAAATAGTGCTACTTTTGTAGCTGGAGGTGATTTTTTAGCGATTGCTTTATATAAAGATATTCCTGTTAGAGCTTTAGCCGCAGGAATAGGGGGAAATGTAGCAGCTGATTCTGTTATTTTACTAAAGTCTAATACACCAAATATTATTAGTGTTACTAATCCGGCGGCTTTTTCTGATGGTAGAGAAGAGGAAACAGATTTTGAGAGAAAAGAACGATTTGCAAAATACATAGGTTCTTTAACTAGAGCAACTAGAAATGCTTTAGAATATGCAGCTCTAACAATTCCAGAAATAGTTTCTGCTAAGGCTATAGATGATATTCGTGCAACATGTCTAGTGTATCAGGCAGGGACATCAAAGTACACTGATATTTCTTTAGGCATGCGAAATCCAGGGGATTCTGCTGTTAATTTATTTCCACCGGCTGATGTAAATGGAGATATGTTATATATTGGAGCAGAGGATATTTTTACGTATATAAATTTTCATTTGATTACACCTGGAGTACTATCCGTAGATCCTGGAGTTGGAACACAGTATTGGAATGGTGCATGGACTGAGTTAACTGGTATTGTAGATGAAACTAATGTTTTTACTCAAAGTGGGTGTTTTTCATTCACTCCACCTACTGATTGGACTATGTGTAGTGTAAATGGTTTATTAAGATTTTGGTTACGAAGATATATTGATACTCATTCTTTTGATACGACTCCAACGGGTGATTGGTGTAGTCTTCCTCCTGGTTTTGGATATGTATATTTATATTGTCATGATGGAAGTGGTGATTTAAGTTCTTCGCTAAAAACGATGGTAGAGAGTGCAGTAGAGTTATACCGAGCTTGTGGAATTAGTGTTATAGTATCCGCACCAACAAAAATGCAACCGGTTATTACAGTCACTTTATTCGTATATGAAAATTATGATGCTACAGATATATCTTCAAAAGTTCAGCAAAATATTATTGATTTTTTGAATACTAAAAAACTGGGCGAAGATTTATATGTTGCTGAGTTATATCAGTTTATAATGGGAACTTATGATTTAGCAATAGCAAATTGCACTATTTCTGCTTTATACATGGGAGCAGTTCCGGGAGTAGGTGATATTTATGTTCCTGGTGGATCTGTAATTAGACCAGATTTGTTAAAAACGACAGTTACGGCTACTTCTATTAGTGTTTAGGGGGGTTTTGTGAACCTATTTCAGAAGATAGTAAAAGGATTGGCACAACAAGTATTTAAACCTGTGCCTTTAGGTTTATTGTATACTATACTTCAATGTGTTTCTAGAGAGATATCGGGAGATTGTCCTTGGGATAATGGAACTGAATGTGATAGGTGGAAAAAAGATACAGATGAATATGTGGGATTAGCTCCAGGATTAGGTTATTTGTCAGAACCTTATGTTTCTAATTGGCAATCGGGGGGATGTAGAAATTCATTATGTCCAGGCTATTTATATCCAACGGGGTTAATTTCGTACACGTCGAGATCTCCGACAGTTACAGGATCAGTACTTGCTTCATCATTTGATAATGTTTTTGATTACTCATCGTTTAGACAGTATAGTTCTTTAATAGATTCTATCACAGGTTTAAGAATAGATGAGGTTCCTGTAGGGACTTATGGAGCAAAAATTAAAATAAATTTTGATATATCTGGAAGGAATGTTAAAATAGGCGACAAATGGACTATAGCTTGTATTTCTTCTACGGGAGTTGTAGGCAATCCAGTAGCAGATGCTGCAAATTCTGGAACTTATGGTATTGTGGAATCTATCGGTACATATACAGGAAAATTCGATACAGTTTACACTGTAACAATAACTGATTTTTGGGGATATAGTCAAAACTATAATAATGCAATATTGCAAATATGCCTTCTTACGGCTACTGATTATTGGTTAGATTATTGGGGATCTTATTTTGGAATTCCTAGAATTTTACTTTTTGCTGGGTATGAAAGTGACGATGTTTATCGAGCTAGAATAATGAAAGAAATAACATTGCCTAGAACTACAAAGGCTGTTTTATTACAACTATCAAAAGATTATTTAGAATCAGATAAAACAACCATTACTGAATATGAATATCCTGCGGCACCAGGTTGGGATGCTCAAAATTCAAATGGATTAATGCCGTATGAGTTTTATGTTAATATGCCTTATCAAGATCGTCCAAGTAGTTTGTTTGTAAAAGCTGGAACTACTAATTTTTTAATTGCGGGAAGTAAATGTTATTCTTTTGATGTTGCCACATCTGTTTTTACCCCGTTAAATTCAGTTGGATTAGGTTCTATTTTTCCAGCAGTACCAGAAACAGGTGATGCTTTTTTAGTCGGGAATACCTGTCAATTTAGCGGTATTAAATCAATTTTATCAGTAAAGGGAACTGCTGGAGGCGATTTCATTTTTGAATATTGGAACGGAACAACATGGATTGCATTTACTCCCAATGATCTAACTTCAGCTTTTTCTTTAGATGGTTCAATACATTGGTCAATTTATAATAATTGGGATGACTGGGTTTTAGACGATGATAAAACGGATAATATTCCAAATTCAGGGACTAACTTGTACTGGATAAGAATTAGGATTGTTACACCACCCGCACCTTATACTAATTTACCAGTAGCAACCAGTACAAGCATAATTTATGCAGGAGCAACTTGCAGAGGTCATTATTGCGGATCCTGGTCAACATACGATCCTACTAAAAGAGATATTATTGATTCATTGCCGATTTATGAAAATAACTGTTACGTTTATGATACCAGTGTGTTTGCTAATCAAGGACAGTATTCAGGACTTCAACAAATTATAGATCGAAATAAAGCTGCAGGAACTATCTGTATAATTAATGTCTAAAAAAAAGGAGGAACTAAAATGTGGAAGGGTAAATGGAAGGAATCAGAAAAAGAAGTTTTTAAAGAACCAGAAAGAGGTAAATTTGTGTTTAAAAAACCAGAACTAAAAATAGAAATTGCTAAGGAATCAGAAATTGCTAAGGAAATAGTTGAATTAAAAGAAGATAAAGTAGAGAAAATAGAGAAAAAAGTAATTAAACCTATTTTTACTAACATAAATACTCTTCATATCGAGGATAACCCTACGAAGTCTATGATATTTGTTTTAGAAGATGAAAAGCATATTAACTCAGTTAAAACATATCATTGTGGAGGGGTCAATCCAGTTGGTACTTTAGAATTAGTAGATTTAAAGGGAACATCTTATGGAATATGGGATGCTGTAATTGTTGATAAACTTTTTTGGGAATGCTATCCAAACATTGATTTACAAGCAGGAAGTTATAAAGTTATAGATTCAAATCCAACAACCTGGTCATGGAATGGTCTATCTTTAGGTGTAGGATTTACAGAAATTAAGTAATTTTAATAGGAGGTATTATGGCGCTTGATGTTGCGAATTGGACAGACAAACAATTAGTCGAGCTTTTAGACTTAAATAAATCTGCTGATCATTCAAATGTTGCTAATTTTATTGGTGAAAATTGGCTTTGTTTGAGTCCTCTTAATCAAGGACGAATAATGGATGATTCTACCCAAACTACACTAAGGGTAACAGGGGCGGCAAAAACCGTTAGTTTAAGTGCGGGTGTTCTTCAGTTTGCACAAAAGGTAGTGCAGGTAGATGCTGCAGAAACTATTAGTATTTTTACTGGTGGTTCTGGAACATGGCCTCTTAGTGGAACGGGATTAGAAGCATCTCCAGTAGCAGGAAACACTCGTTGGGTATCAATTTGTATAAAGCAGACTGATTTACCAAAAGAAGCGGGGAGTCGCTGGTTTGTAGATGATACAGTGAGTCCAAATACTTATGCAACTGCATCTGTAAATACTTTGCTAAATAAAGCTTATTTTGATATAGTAATAGCATATTCAGCACTTAATGCACTTAATGCTCCCAATGCTCCAGCTGGTTATTGGGCTATTGCAGAAATTCAGTATAATGGAACTACAGGACTTCTAACTATTATAGATACAACAGGAACTTCATCTGCAGCAGTTCCTAATTGGACTTCAACGACAAGAGTCCAAAGGTTAGAATTTTGGTCAACATTGTTTGGAACAGATCATCATTTAACTGGAGTTAACGCCGGTCATCATAAAGAAGGTTTATGGCAAATAGGGGCAACCCCTATATCAACAACAGGTGCAGAAATTAATCAGGCATTAGATGGCATAGATAGCCATGTTACTGCTGCTAATTTAAATACATTAACTCATGGACCGACTTCTAATGCAGAAACTTTGCATTGTCATGGGTCTGTAGGAACTTTTGGATCTTCTTCAGTAGATAGCTATGCACTTATAAACGGTTTTTCTGATACAGGTTTAGAAGTTACAATAAGTTTATCATCACCAAGATCTGTTTTGCTCATGTGCTCAGCTCAACCTTCAGATACTGTAGGGTATGCACATCGTATGAAATTTACGGGTGGGGGCATAGAAAGAGAATGGCGTTTCGGAGGTTTGGCAGTGGGGGGAGGTGCAGGTAACTGGTCTACGTGTAATACAGTTCAAGAGGTTGTGTCTTTAGCCGCAGGTTTACATACAATAAAAGTTCAGGCTACACGTTATGCTTTGTATCCTATAACATGGTCATGGGCTAATCTAACTGTTATAGCCTTGTGAAAGATAATTTAAGAAGGATGATGTCAAAAACGGTCGGCAATCTGAAAAATAACATAGTTAAACCTATATAGAATGATAAATAACCTATATAGAACAGCATTAAATGATGTGTTTTTTGCTATGTATAATAAATTATATGTTTTTTAAGCAAATAGGTTTAAACTCATCCTGGAGCTTATTTTAGAATTCTAGTTTAAATTTAAAAAATTTTATTTAATACTGGCATGAAACTAACTAAAAACAATTTACTTCTGAGTTTGGCAGTAATTGGTCTGGTGTTTGTAGCTTTGTTCTTTCTAAAAGATTGTAGCAACGTTAGTAAATTTGAGAAAGAAGTTCAAGAACTTAGATCTATTAATATAAAATTAAAAGAAGATGCAAAAAAACAGGAATCTGATTTTAAGTTTAATCTCGATATTTTGAGTAAAAAATCGGTAGAAGTCAGTAAAAAATTAGATTTACTTAAACGTAAAAATGATGAGTTGGTGAAAGTTAACAAAGAACTTTCTGGGAAAAGTTTAGAGTTGGAGAAAAACTATGCAAAATTGGAAGAAGAACTTGCCAAGATTAAAGTTCCTGTTAGTCTTGTTGATCGTGCCAATTTGTTTCGTAAGTTTGGTTACTAAGTCGTTTAGTGCTGATGTTCTTGAAAAAGACAAGGTAGCTCCCTATGATGGAATAATTTTTGATTATGAAAAAAGTGAGCTACTTTTGTTTAATACACAAAAGTTGGCAGTTATTGAAGAACAATGCTCTAATCTTACAGATCAGGTTTCTGTTTTAAAGCAATCTAGTACGAATCTAATTTCTCAAAATGAAAATCTTAATCGGCAGTTAGAACTAACTAATCAGCTTCTTGAAATAGAAAAATCTCGTAGTAAACTTGAAAGAGAACGAGCTGAGTTTTTTAAAGAGCAGAATTTGGTAAAGGATAAAATTTTAGACCAAACAAATCAACTAAATGAAAAGTTAATAATTGAAGCTAAGAAAAAGTCTTGGTGGAAGTCAATGGCAATTGCTGAGTTATTTGTTGTGATAGGTGTTGTAATTGGATTAGCTCTTTAGTTTTTTTATTTAATAGGATAGAGGATGATGATGAATATGACTATTTCTAAGGCATGTTCTGTGCCGAAAAAAGAGTTACAAGATTTAGCTTTATCAGCTTTTTTAATAATCAGTGGAAATCCTCTCCTTGAATCTCCTTCTAAAATCAATGGTAAAAAGTTAGTTTTTGTTTTTGAATCAACTTCTAAACTTGAGATTGACATTCTTTCATTCTACAATCGAACAGCTAAAGTAGATCCTCTTACATTTTCAGAAACGTTTAGAAATCTTAAAGCATTGACTTTTTAGGTGAAACTTGTTACATTTTCATATTGACAATCTTTATACTAGAGTAGATAAAAAATTAGCTACAAAAGAAGAGCTAGAACAGATTCACAAAATTCTATCTGTTCGTGTCCCAGGTTATTTCTATAGTCCTCATTTTAGACGAGGATTGTGGGATGGTTATAGAAGATTTTTTAATTTATTAACAAGTACATTTTATACAGGATTAATTGGGTATGTAACATCTAAAATTGAATTTCCTTACGAAATCATAGATGATCGTGTTTTAGTTGAGCATAAAAATAATATACTCTCTTTAAATGGAATTGAATTAAGAGATTATCAGATTAAAATGATTAACGAAGCGGTATCTACAAAAAGAGGAATAATTTCTGCTCCACCAAATGCTGGAAAAACAGAAGTAGCTTGTGGTATTATACAAGTACTAGGTTTACCTACTAATTTTTTTACTCATAGAATTACACTTATGAAGCAAACTAAAGCTAGAATGGAACAGCGTTTAGGTGTTAAAATTGGTATGATCGGTGCCGGTATAAAAGAAATAGAAGATATTAATGTTTTATCTGTTCCGTCAATAGCTAAAAATCTTAATGATTCAGAAATTAAAGAAATGCTTAGTAGGTCTAAAGTTGTAATATCGGATGAGTGTTTGCCATATAATAGTCAAGTATTAGTTGATATCGATAAAACTGTAGAAATTGGTAATATTGTTGAAAATTCAATTAATAATTTATTTAAAGTTGAATATGTAATTAGTTATAATTTAGAACTTAAAAAATATGAAAAAAAGAAAATTGTAAGATATATAAAAATTTTAGGTAGTAATCCTTGGTATAAAATTTTTTTTAATAAAAATAATAAAGAAGTTTCTTTTAAATGTACTGGAAATCATAAAATTTATGTTAAAAATCGAGGTTATATTAAAACTAAAGACTTATGTGTTGGTGATGAAATAATTTTTAATGAATCTAATTCTAAAAAGATTTTTTTATGTAAGTTTTGTGGAAAAGAATTTTTAACAGGATCTAGTTTGGGAGGTCATCATTCTCAACATAATTTTAATAAGAATTATTTTTTACTGGGAAAATGGTTAAAAGAGCATGGTTATCCTATACAAGATCCTAAAATTAAAAAACGTATTTTTTGTAAGAGAAGTAAAAATGCTAAATATAGAAAATATTTAAGTGATAGAATGAAAATTAGTAATCCATCTTTTGATCGATTAACTGTTGAAAAATCTAGAAATTCTAATAGATTGTTTTACGAAAATAATCCTGATAAACTTCTAGAACGAAAGAAGAATTTTATTAGTGCACATAGAAAAAGAAAATTTCCAACTAGACCAGAAGCTATTATAAAAAATTTAAAAATTGAAAAATTAAAATATACTGGAGATGGAGTATATTGGATTGAGTTTAAAATAGGATCTTATAGTTTTCGGCCTAAACAAAGACATAAATGTCCAGATTTTATAGTCGAAGGACAAAAAAAAGTTATAGAAATAGGGAATACTTCATATTGGTATTCAAAAGAAAAAATTGAAAGTTTGATTGAAGCTTATAGAACGAATGGGTATCAATGTTTATTTATCGGTGATGATGAACTTAGTGATATTGAAAATATTAAAGAAAAAATTTTTGCTTTTATGTTTAATCATACATATAAAGTTACAAAAATAAAGGAAAGAGCAAATAATAGAATACCAAAGTATATTTATAATCTTGAAGTTGAAGATAATCATAATTTTTTTGCAGATAATATATTAGTATCTAATTGCCACCATATTTCGAGTAAAACTTTTGAATCCTGTTTAAAGGCCTGTAATACATCATATTATAGATACGGATTGTCGGCTACAGCTTTACGTAAGGATGAAATTTCTAATCTAATAGTTAGAGGATTAACAGGAGATGAGATTGTTTCTGTAACTAATAGAGAGTTGATTGATGCAGGAATTTCTGCTTCACCTACTGCATATTTACACTATGTTAGTGAACCAAAAATTCCGGGACATTATACGTTTGATCAGGCGTACGAAAAGGGAATACTAAATAATCTAGAAAGAAATAGATTTATTGTTATGTCAGCTAAAAGATTTGTGGAGCAAGGAAAGTCTGTTTTTATATTAGTATGGCGTATTGCTCATGGAGAAGTAATTTTAAAAATGGTAGAAGATATAGGATTAGAAGTTGAGTTTATAAGTGGTGGGAGAGATAATGTCCAGGATGCTCTGGATAAGTTTAAGAAAAAGAAATTAAGATGTTTAATATCTTCAACCATTAGTGACGAAGGGTTGGATGTTCCTGCTATGGATGTATTAATTATGGGAGTTGGTTTTAAAGCACCGTTAAAAACTATTCAGAGAGTAGGAAGAGCATTAAGAAAAAAATCAGGCGAAAATGTAGTAACTATTGTAGATTTTGTTGATGCTCATAATAAAAAATATCTTTATAAGCATAGTGAAGATAGAGTGAAAGAGTATCTAAATATGGGAATGGAAATTTTTGAAGTTGATGAAACTTGGGAAAGGATTATTACTGTTTGAAACGAATTTCTAAAAATTTGTTGCTAATTTATGGTAGACAGTCTAAAAATTTTGGTTTATCTAAAGATGTAGACGCTGCTGTTTCTTCTTTTTTACAGCAGCTTTCAGGTTTTAAACGTAGAAAAAAGAGACAGTGGGTTATTGCTTTGCCAGTTTTACTTAAGGGTAAGACTAAACAAGTGTTTATACAATTAACAACTGCATTGGAAGATTTTAGGTGCGGTTTAGGTATGACTGTGACTATGTTTTATAGATTAGCGTCTGAATTTATATTAACACCTAGTGGTAGAAAGTATTATCCTATGAAGGAATTATTTTGTGAAGATAGTGTGGCATTAGAAGAATTTATAGGTAGACTTAATGATACGCTACCGTGGTTGGCTGATTTAGTTAGTATTGATTTTTCTTCTGAGAGTGTAGATAATAAAATAGTTATGAATTTTGAACGTGAATTAGCAAAAAGAAAGATAAGTACAGACTTTGTTACTTTTGAGTCTAAAGATTGGTTTTGTGTGTATGCAATAAAAATGATGGCCGATAAAAAGTGTTGGTCTGAAAAAGAATTACTGGATAGGGTAGCTAAGTTTTATAAAAGGAGAATGAAAAAAGTAACTCCAGAAATGGTTTTAGGTGATTTGTCTCATGGTGAATTAGATAGAGTGGATTTAACTCAAAAGAATTTACCTAAAAAAATAAGTACTGTAGAAGCTATTACACAGGAAGATTGGTATCCAGAATGGCTGGAGAATTTAAAACTTAATAGTCGAGAAAGGGCATCTGTTTGATAGATGAAAAAATTTAGACACGCATCTTACTTTTATTATATTCCGATAGCCTATCAGCATTGCATGCTAGATAATTTTGAATTACTGGGTAAATATGAAAAGAAACTTCAGAATTTTCTTAATGAAACATCTTCTAAGCAGGGTTTATACTTATTTGGCGGTTTTGGTGTGGGTAAAACGCATCTTCTTGTTTCACTGTATCGTATTATAATGGCTAAAATCGAGGATAGTGACAGCGAATTAAATATTAATGATATTTTTTATACCTCATTTGAAAAAATTCTTAAGGAGTTGAAACAGATAAAAAAAGAGGAAGAATGTCAGGCATATTTAGATTATGTTTGTAATGTTAGGTGGTTATTTTTAGATGATATTTCTGCAGTACTGCTAAAAGATGTGTCGGCAGATACTTTGAGAACAATTATTAACAGTAGATTTGAGCAAAAGCTTCCAACTTGTTTTACTGCAAATGTTGATATTGTAGGATTAGTTTCTGTTGGTCTTCATTCACACGCAATTAGTAGAATTCAAGGGATGTGTGAGCTGATTCATGTTACGGGTGAAGATAGAAGAGTGATTAATAGTTGAAAAGAAAAAGGAAGGTGTAACTTTTGGTAGAAACCTACGTATTTGATGAAGAGTTTGAATTAAAACTACTAGCATTTCTTGTTCGAGATAAAAGCTTTTACTTTAATTATAATGCTGTAGTAAAACTTCAATATTTTGAAAATCAGATGTATAGAGATATTTATTCTATAATTTCAGAGTATTACAAAAATTACGGCATTTCAATTACTAAGGATGTTTTAAAAACAGAAATTTTACGCACTTTAGATAAGTTAAAAAGTGAAGAGGTATATCAAGAAAGATGTTCTAGTTATGACGAGTTGCTAGAGTTGCTGTTTCTATGTGAACTACCACCTGAATCCTATACTGCAGATGTTATTGTTAACCACGCTAAACGTCAGGAATTAAAAATACTGTTATTAGATATAGGTAAAAAGATAGGATCAGGATCTGTTGTAGATATAAAGAATCTTACTATGTCTTTATCCGAGGTAGATTCTCTTGGATCTTCTATGAGTTTGGGTTATGATTATTTTTCTGATGTGGTATCTAGGGTGTATTCCAGGGATGAAAAGGCAGATAATGTAGTTAGTACTGGATTTAAAAAATTAAACAGGTATCTTGGTGGCGGTTTATCTGGTGGAGAGTTGGGGTTAGTTGTGGGGCCTCCTAGTCGTGGTAAAACTGCTACACTTGTAAACATTTCTGTGGGCGCACTTTTGGGAAAAAGTAATGTGATATACTTTGTTCTGGAGGGTGGTGTAAATGATATAGCTATTAGGTTTGATATGAGGTTATCACGCTTAACTAAAGATGAGATTGTTTCTAAAGCATCACAGGTATGCGATAATGTTACCTATTTTTCTAAACTGTTTAAATCAAGGTTAATTATTCAAATGTTTCCTACAGAGAGTGCATCTGTTAAAGAGATAGATGATTTTTTAACTCATAAAGAGCTTTCAGATGGATTTATTCCGAATTTAATTGTAATCGATTATCTTAATCTTTGTAAAAGAAGTAATGCTAGAGAAGATATTTGGATAGGAAGAAATTATAGAGAGGGCAAGGCATTGGCTGTTAGAAGAAATAAGCCTGTGTGGTCTGCAGTGCAGGCAAAAATGGGTGCCTTAAAAAATGATGTGGTTACTGGTAAAGATATTGCTGAAGCTACAGGAAGAATTTGGGCAGATGCAGATGTTATTTTAGGACTATGTCAATCCGAAAGAGAGGAGCGTGAGGACATTCCTCAAATGCGATTTTATTTAGGTAAAAATCGTAACAGGGCGGCAAAAAAAGTTATACCAGTAATGTTTAATAATCATGTTATGCTGATTGAAGAACAAGTCCTATGAAAATTTTTTGTGGGCAGTTTAGGGTGTAACTTTTGGATAGTTTTAAGCGTTATGATCTTCTTTGTAGTATTTTTGGCGAAAAATATCCAGTTAGAAGCGGTCAATTTAAGATAGATTGTTTTAATCCAGAATGTGATGATACTACTGGAAATTTAGAAGTATCTTTAGATTTAGGTGTGTTTCATTGCTGGAAGTGCGATTATAAAGGATCATTAAAACGTCTTTTAAAAGATTTTTTGGGTTGGAGTCCAAATGAGGATGAGTATGTTTCAGCAGATAATTTAAAAAAATTTGATTTAGAATCTGAATTTAAGCGCAGCGGAGTAAAAAATCTTTTAGGATTTCCAAAAGAGTACATGTATTTGGCAGATGATGGTTTAAGTGCGGTGGGTAAAAAAGCGTTAAATTATGTGCTTTCTCGTATATCACTGGAAGACATTAAAACTTATAAAATTGGATATTGTGGTTTAGGAGTTTATAAGTGGCGTATTATTGTTCCTTTTTTTGTCGGGTCAAAAATAGTTTATTTTATTGCAAGGTCTTTTTTTAATGAGATTCCTAAGTATAAAAATCCTACTAGATCAGAGGTTTTAGTGGGAAAAGAAGAAGTAGTTTTTAATATAGACGGCGCTCATAAAGAAGGAGTTGCTGTTATTTGTGAGGGGGTGTTTGATGCTATAAAAGTAGGTTGCTCTGGAGTTGCCATATTGGGAACTTCGTTATCAGATATTCAGGCTTCATTATTGCTCGGCAGTGTTAAAAAGATTTATGTAATGTTAGACGCAGATGCCTTAAACAAGGCAGTTAAGGTTGCTAAAAAGTTACTTTTTTTATCTCCTACACTTTTTGTTTCTCTTGTTAAGTTACCTCATGATGATCCTGCCAGTTTTTCTACTCCTGATTTAGAAAAGTTCATTTTGAATTCAAAAAGATTTGATTTTTTGGAAGAGTTAGGCTGTAGGTTTTAACAAAAATCATAACCTTTTTTATCTGTGAAAAACAGCCTAAAAAATAAAAAATAGCCTAAAAATTTCGAGTTTATTATAGAAATGTCTATATTTCTATATTATTTTTGTAACTATTTGATTTTATTGATGTATTTTTAGGTAAAAAACACGTTTTTAGCAATAATTTGCTTGACATTCTATGTCTTATACTATATAATTCATTTAGTTCATTGATAATTGAATAGGCGGTTGGTGAAAGGAAGAAAATCCCTTTTCCCTTAAAGCCTTAAGCTTCTTCCTCCTAATGCTCAGAAGAGTTCAATGGGAGGTTAGCATAAGTCCAAATAAAAGTCCTAATGCCGAAAGGTAAGCAAGATACGGATTTTAATTTGGTTGCTGGACAAATTGGGAAGTGGCATTTTTTTTAAGAGGGTAGTATCACTGAGTAACCAAACGTTCTATGGATATCCCAAGATAAAAAGAGTTCAGATGAAGTTATTCTTTATGATAAGGGATGGGTGGTAGCGGCACTCAGAAAAAACGCAGGTTTTAAATAACCGAACTCCAGTAGCAAGGTTAAGTCATTGGATTAAAGATGCTAATGCTAAGCACGGCTCGAAGAAATTTGAGAGTGTGACCCTTATGCCTAACGGTTCGATGGGGATAGCTTTTGGAGGACAGAGACTTTTTGAAAATATTTTTTCTTTGGCGAAATAAACTAAGCCCTTATGCCTAACGGTTCGATGGGGAGAACCAAAGAAAGAAAAAGATACAAAAACGAGTCCTCACGTAAGAAAGCGCTGGCACAATATAAACTTTAAATGAATGACTTGAAAGGAGTGATGAGTGTTTGAGCTTGGCCCGAATTACCCGAACATGAAAAATGTGGGGCTCATCAGAGAATTGCTACTTGCCGGGATGGAAACGATCAGGCAAAAGCAGCCAGGGCTGAAAAGAGCTGCATGATAAACCTTAAAAAAATAGGTTAAAAATAAGATGATGAGATCATCTTTTTCGTCGATGAACGAAACCCTTGTAAGGTTGACGAACAACCTAATGGGGTTGGAACCAAAACGGAAGCCTCCACGATGGCGGTTCTGGTTAAAACTAATTCCGAAAAAGATTGAAAAGGAGATTATATATGATGAGGAAAGTTATGAAAAAGATGGCTAGAGAAATTGGTGTAAAGGTTGCTGCAAGCATTCACGGTTCTATGGTAATTGGTAAGTATCAAGGGAAAGCTAATGGAAAAAACTTGGTAGAGTATTGTGGAAAGGTTCATAAAGTTTCTCCTCAGCAGTGCCACTTTTCAGCAAATCATGGATAAAGATTTCTGTAAAGGAAGCTGAAAAACTTTTTCTTACAGAAAAGTACGGGGAAGACTATGGAGAAAAAGGAGAATAAAATGTTTCAAGATTCAGCAGATCATGGATATGTTCTTAGCGAAGAAGGTGTAGACGAAGGAATAAACGCAGAATGGATTAGAATAGTTGAATTATCTAAAAAAGAAAAGATTTCTGTAAAGGAAGCTGAAAAACTTTTTCTTACAGAAAAGTACGGGGAAGACTATGGAGAAAAAGGAGAATAAAATGCAACAAAGAAAGGACTCTCAAGAGAAAGAAATGCCCCTATGGGGCAGAATAAAAAAGAAAGGAGACACGATGAATGGAAGAGTTAACTTTTTTAGAAACAGAATTTATTTATAATGACAAAAAACAAGATTTCAAAAATATGGAATGGAATGAAGAAGACGGAAGTTTAAATGAGGAAGAATCTTTCTGGCTTTTAAAAGAAACCGTAAAAAAAGAAGAAAGGAGATCAATGGCATGAATGAGAATGAGACAATATTAATTTCCAGGAAATTTTATGCGGAGAGAGTGAAAGGTGAATTGATTAAATTAGAAAAATACGCATGGGATATTCTTGATGTTAAAACCAGTGGGGAGAGGGAGGATTTAGCTCAAAAAATATTGAGCATAAAAGAGAATATTTCTCAATGGAAAATACGTTGCTAAGGATTAATAGGTAGAAACTTTACAAATAAAAATAAAAGGAGAAAACTATGAAAGTAAAAACTGAACAAGTAAAAAAGAATTTGAGTAAAAATGAATTTTTTGAGGCAGTGACTGGAGTAACCACTTCAGCACCATCAAATGCGAAAGCATCATCAATAATTACTATCAGTCCATCTGAACCGGTAAAAACTTTGGTGGATGAAATTGTAAAGTGGAAAAAGATAGAAAAAGAAGCTAAGGCTGAAAAAGAGTCTCGTGAGATAGTTGTGGTTGACTGGACTCAAAATTTTCAGGATGAAAAAGCTCTAAAAGGTCAATTTCAGAAAAGTTATAAAGTGGCAGGATTTAAAGAAAGCTTAACGTATGTATCTACGGATTATTTTTCTGCAATCAAAGAAGAAAGTATTCCAGATCTTCAAAAGATTTTTGGGGATTCTTTTGGGGAATTTATTCAGAAAAAAGTGACAGTATCTTTAAATGAAGAAGTGATGTCAAATCCAGATCTTCAAAAAGAGTTGATGACGTTTATCCCGGTAAAAAAGTTTAAAGAGTTTTTTACAGCTATTGCTGGTTATTCAACAGTGGATGGCTTTGATCAAAAGATTTTTAGTCTTAAAAAATCTGAAATTGAAAAAGTTAGAGAGCTGGTTAAACAGAAAAGGGCCTCTCTGAGAGGGTAATTTTTTTAAAAAACATTGACAGCTCGACAGAACGGGTATAGGGAGATAAATGGAAAAAAAATTTTTGAAGGGAGGTGAGTTAGGATGAAGGAAAAGAAGTGGTTTTACTGTCCAATCTGTAAACTCTTTCCAGATGAGATTGAAGAAGTTCTGGAGAGAGTAACAGAAACAAGAAGGTGGGATGGAGAGTGTTATGAGTTAGTAGAGACAGAGCGTTATCAAGATAGTCTTTATTTCTGTTCTCACTGTCGAACAGAGTTAGAGGACCTCAGCCCTCTCTCTACTTGCTTTGCCTTGAAATAGGAAAGTTGGCAACCAAATTTTTATGTTTAGATGATATGTTCCATTTGTGATTATGTTCCCAGCTTGGGGGAAAATACAGTGGAGGGGAGAATATGAATAAACTGGAAAATAAACACAGTTATCATACAGAAATTCAGTATGTTTTTCACTGTTATAATTGTGGCAATGTTTGGTTTAAATCTTATTGGCAAGAACATTGGAGAGCGGAATGTCCAATATGCGAAACGGTGGCCGCAATTGAGGAAGAAAAATAAGAAAGGAGATTTATGAAAATTATGAAAACCTGCGATGATTGTAGATTTTGTAAGGTAAATCTTTCCAGGCAAACTTTGAGGTGTTCCCAGAATGCTTGGCTAACTCAAGATAGTAGTGAGCGTATTTTTAAACTGGCTGCTCAGGAGTATCATGGTTATAAATCATGGAAAAACAATGCAGGATTTTCTGAAATCAAATTAATTAAAAGAAAAGTATTTCAGAATGCAGAATCTTGTTTAGACTTTACTAACGATTGGGAAATAAGACAGCTTTAGTTCTAAATCAGGTTATTCAGGATACAGCAGTGATTCTGGATATTCAGGATACAGCAGTGATTCTGGATATTCAGGCTATTCAAATTTTCAGAAGTTTTATGAAAGAGAAAATACTTGGAATAGCAGTAAATACAGAATAACCAGAATCACTGCTATACGAAAGGAGGAAAAGAAGTAGTGATGAAACTTAAATCTGAGCTTGCAATAAGAATTGGTGGTGAAGGTTTGTGTCAACTTTTAAAAACATCTGAAAAAATTAGTTTTGAAAAGATGGATGATGGTTCTACTAAAGTGGGTGGAATCGGCTTTACCAGTACGGTAGATTTTATAGTTCGTACTTTATCCGAACACGCAGATTTTCTTTTAGAAGAATTGCTGGTATTGGCCCCAGCACTGCATTCGTATGCAGAATTTCTTAGAAAAATGCCAATTTATGAGGTAACTGAAGATGAACTAGAGTTATGGATTTCACAAGGGGCGGTAGTTTAATTTAAAGGAAAGGAGAAAATATGAGTCATTTAACAACTTATAATTCACAATTAAACGATATTGATTCTATTCGGGATTTTTGCAGGGAGTTAGGGTTAACGATAATAGAAGGGGGTTCTGTTAGGCATTACTATTCCACGCCTTCTAAGGCTGATTATGTAATTTCTTGGGAAGGAACGCCTTACGACGTAGGTTTACTTAAAAATAAGATTACAGGAAACTATGATTTAGTTTATGATTCTTATGGAGGTCATGTTGAAAGAAAGTTGGGAAAAGATTGTTGTAAACTGAAACAGGGTGCTACTTTTCATAAAATTGCAAAGAAGGCAAAAGGGTATGGATTTTTTATTACGAGAAAAGATACAGAGAAGGGAACTACATTAGTAACACTAAGTAGATGAAAGGAGATGAGGAACTATGGACAAGGCGAGAATAAAAGAAAGCATTATTAAACATGAAAAGTTACAAACTGGATGTAGTGGGATCAAGGTGGTGAACGTAGTAGTAAAAAAAGATGAGATTTTGGCGGATGTAATTATGAATCATGACGACGGGTACGAGAGATTTAATAGGGTTAAATATTCACGAAACATTTTTGAAAACTAAGGAGGATAAGATGAAAAAAATAATACAAAAGCTCGTGTGTTATCAATGCGAACGTTGGTTTCCTAAAATACTAGCAACATATTTTCCATTTGGAATGAGTGATGATGATGATCCATTTAGACCGTTATGTCCGGCATGTTCTGATTTAATTGAAGCGGTCACTGAATAACAAAAAAAAATAAAAATCGAAAGGAGAAAGACTATGAGTAATGAAGGCCAACTAATTGCATTATCGATTATTTTTTTAGGAATATTTGGAATAGCCATGGGAATTATTCAGTGGGTATTTCGAATTAACAAAATAGTTAGTGAATTGGAACAAATTAGAAAAATTTTAGAAGATAACAATCCTTTGAGTCGATTTTCAAAGATTTAATAAAAAGAAACATAATAAAATATCATCTGCAGAAGGAGGTTTACATGAGAGAAAAAGTAACAATAGAAATTATGTCTGATGGAACAGTAAAAGTTGAAGCTATAGGTTTTGTAGGTCAGAAGTGTGTTAAAGATTTGATTTGGTTAGATGATATTTTGGGTAAAGCAAAGTCAAGAATTTTTAAAGATGATTATCGTAAAGTAGAGGGAGTAAAAATTTACGGATAGGAGAAAGTATGGAAATTCAATTAGAAATTTATGGAAATGAAGTTTCAACAGATTGGTGGACTCCTGAAATAAAAGAATTATTTTGTAATCTATGTGAAGAAAAAACTTGTGACCACATATTATGTTCAATTTCAAATCCCTGGTGTGGATAATTCTTGATCAATTTTTTGTTCTAATAAAGGAAGGAGAAAATATGAAATTAGGAGATGAGGTTAAAATTTCTTGGAATGGAAGGCTTGGAAAAATTGTGGCAATCCATGGTTCTGTTTATCCATTTCACTGGATGGTTGAACTCGACTCTAGAAAAAGACTTCTTTTTCGTGGTGATGAATTAGAAGTTTTGGAAGGGGGATCTCATGTGGGAAACTTGTCAACGATTAACGAAATGTAAAACTTGTGGAAGACACATGGTAAAAGGTGAACGAAGATATAAAACTCTGCTTAGACAAGGTAGATAACCTAAAAAGGAGAATGATATGAAAAATGAATCTATGAATTTTGATTTGTATAAGGCTGGTGTTGTAGCTGATTTATCCTTTTCAATCTGGGGTGCCGCAACTCAGTTGAAAGCTGAAGATTTGGGGTTAGAAAACATTCCTAAAGATAAGATTTCTTTAGGTCATAAACGTCTATCAAAGAAGGAAAGATTGGAGTCGATTTGGTCAATTCGTCAAAAAGCGTGTAATGTTTTAATTCAAAATTCGTTTTCGTTTCCATTTGGGTCAGCAAGGTTTGTTCCTTATGCTCGTTTACAGGATACTGTGGAGAAAATAAGACTTTTTGAGGAGGATTTTTATTTTGAGGTAAGAAAATTTCTTGAGGGTTATGAACAGGATAGAAGTCAAATGCTTGATGAGTATGAAGGTATGTTTGAAGAAATTCTTTCCAAGAAGTATTCTGGGGAGATATTACAGCGTAAGAAGGAGATTGTTCTTTCTAAATTAAGGGATAAGTTTCCGCTAAAGGAAGATTTGGGGAAAAAGTTTAAGTTTGAATTAGATTTATTTGAAGTAACGTCTCCTGAATTTTCTAAACTTGGGACTGATGCTGCTTTAGGCAAAGCAGAAATGGAGAATCTTTATCGGGAGAAAGTAAGTCAGAAGTTAGATTTATTTTTAGAAGAAGTTGTTTCTCGATTAAAGTACATGGTTTTAAAGTCAGTTAAGAACATGAAAGAAAGAACAGAAAAAGATTGTCTTAGTATGAAAACCATAAATTCATTTAAAAAGTTTGCTGAGTCTTTTAAGTCAATGGATTTTGTGGATACTGAGATAATTCAACATATAAGTCAGCTTGAAGAAAAGTTGGATAGTGTTAGTAAGAGTGACTTGTCTAATGAATCGTTTAAAGATGCTTTAAACTTAGAAATAAAGAGTCTTGAGGAATCAGTTATGTCAGTGGATATGGATAAAGTTCTGGGAAGGTTTAAGCGAAATTTAAGAGTAACTCAGAACTGAACACTTTAAGCTTTTTGAAAGGAGAAAAATATGTTATTCATGAGATCACCTAAAGCAAAAGACTATGAAATCTGTAAAAGAAAAACGAAGTGTGAACAGTGCGGTTCTGTTATGCGAAAGGGAGACAAAAGATCTCGTACTTATGAAAGAAGAGGGAGGTGGATTAAATACGTATATAAATGTAATGTATGTGATCCAGAACGGCGACCTGTTGAGGGAAAAGAGAAGTTCCTGAAGCAGCTCATCGAAGTGGAAACACGGATTCGCGAGGAAGTAAAGTCATGGACAGTTATTGAACCGTCAGCAGTTCGTTTTGGAAGGATGTTAAGACCGATCTTAATTAAGAAAGGAGATTGATATGATCGAAGAAAGTGGGCAACAAAAATTTGAAAAGAATTTTGATTATATGTATAAAGCGTGCATTTCTGTTATTTGGGTCAGAACTTATGAAGAAGCACGAGCTCTAAAAATCATAAATAAGATTGTGAAGACGAGTAAAGGCTCTCTTCAGTATTGGGATTTCAATGGCGAAATTATTCAGTATATTGATTCCGAAGACCAGCCTGCTTCTCCGATAAAGAAAACTGCAGATGATCCTTCAAAGTTATTTAGTATATTTGCTAGTTCTTCCTATCGTGAAACTACTGTATTATGTGTGCTGGATTTTAATTACCATATGGAAAATCCAGCTGTTATTAGAGGATTAAAAAATTCTCTTGACATTCTTAAAAACGTGGGTAAGATTGTTGTATTTATTTCTCCTGACCTTAAAATTCCTATAGAGTTAGAAAAAGTTATCAGCGTTATTGACTTACCTTTTCCTGAAAGAGCGGAATTAAGAGAGTGTCTAGATTTTATTATAAGCTCTTCTAGGGACACAGAATCACTAATTTCAAATGATGTAAAGGAAAAAGTTATTGATGCAGCTTTAGGGTTAACATACCAGGAGTCAGAGGATGCATTTTCGTTGGCAATTATTAAAAATTTTAATCTAGATGGTGATTCCATTAAGACGGTTTTAGATCAGAAATGTCAGATTTTAAAGAAGGATGGTATTTTGGAGTATATTGATACGAAGGATAAATTGGAGGATATTGGCGGGTTAGATTCTTTAAAAGAATGGCTGATTCAAAGAGAATCAATTTTTAGTGGGCCTGCTCGCCAATTTGGTCTGCCGTCTCCAAAGGGAATTCTTTTAGTTGGTATTAGCGGCTGTGGGAAATCTGCAATTGCAAAAGCCTGTGCTTCTAATTGGCAGATTGGTCTTTATAGATTGGATGTCGGCAAAGTTTTTACAAAACTTATGGGCGAGTCAGAGGGTAAAGCGAGAAAGGTTACAGAAATTGCTGATGTAGTTGCCCCTTGTATTTTGTGGATCGATGAAATAGAGAAGGGAATGGCTGGTGCGAATTCATCTGGAGAATTAGACTCTGGTGTTACCTCAAGGGTTATGGGGACGCTTCTTACTTGGATGCAAGAAAAAACGAGTCAAGTATTTATTGTGGCTACAGCTAATGATGTATCCAAGTTACCTCCAGAGTTACTAAGAAAAGGAAGATTTGATGAAATATTTTTTGTGGATCTTCCAAACGAGGCAGAGAGATTAGCTATTGCAAAAATTCATGTATGTAAACGTCCTTATGAAGAGGATGGGAAGTTAATTCAAAGAAATTTAAAGCCAGATGAATTTAAAAACATTGCTATTGAATCTGCTAATTATACTGGTGCAGAGATTGAACAGGCAATTGTGCAAGGTCTTACGGTTTGTTTTTCTGAGGGTAGTAGAAAATTAACAGGTGATGATGTTGTTAAGGCGCTAAAACAAACAGTGCCTTTGTCGGAAACGATGAAAGATAAAATTGAATCTTTAAGAAGTGAATGGGGTGAGGGTAAAAAAGCCCGATTGGCTTCTGGAAAGGCAACGACAAAGTCGGGGAAGGATCCAGTTTATTTAAGGAGATTGGCGGCAAGTGAAAAGTAGAAAGTTTGATTCTAAGAAGGAGATTGAGGTATCAGGTAGATTTAAACGAAATTTAAGGTTGAAAATACCGAAAACTTAGGAGGATAAAATTATGATATTCTACCCACCAAAACCAACCCTTATTTCAATTGATCAGCCTTTATTTAGTCAACTGAACGATGATCTAAATGTTATTGCTGAGTTGAAATATAATGGAAACAATTTAGTTCTTCATAGATTTGAGGATGGTAGATTTGAATTTTGGAATCGTTATGGATTAAAGTTTAACTATGAACCTTCGAAAGAAGTTTTAAGTGACCTTCAAAACATGAGTTGGGCTGGTTATTGTGTAGTTAATGGAGAGCTTAGACACAATAAAGTTAAAGGAATTAGACATCATATAGTATTGTGGGACATGTTTATATCTAATGGAGTGAGTTTAAAGTCACTTCAGTTTAGAGAAAGGAGGGCAGAATTAGAAAAACTTTTTGGTAGTAAACAAGAAAGTGTTACACCAACAGAATTTTATTTATCTGACTTTAAGAAAGTTTTTGATGAATATACGAAATTACCAGAAATAGAGGGTTTAGTTATGAAAAAATTGGATGCAAAACTGGAACTGGGTTATACATCTAGTCCGACAGTAAAATATATGTTTAAAGTTAGAAAATCAAACGGAAGTTACAAATTTTGAAAGGAGTGAATATGAGATATATTGAAATTGTTAAAGAATGGAATGAGATAGCTGATGGATATAATCAGTGGGATGTTCTTGGAGAAGATGAAAAGGTTGAGTTCGCATTTAGACTTGGATTTAGACGTGGAATTTCTGGGGCTAACTTTATTGAAAAAGAATGGCTCTACAGAAAGGAGGAAGAAAAATGAGTGGAGGATATTTTGATTATCAAGAATATAGAATAAATGATATCGCAGAATCAATTAGATTAGAATATATTAAAGGTCAAAGATCTTCATATTCAGAGGGTGAGTTTAAGAAAAAACTTCCAAAGGAAATTTTGGCAGAAATGTTTGATCTTTATCAGTCATTAGAATTGTCATATAAAAGAATCCATGATTTAGATTATTTTTTAAGTGGTGATCATAGTGAAGATACGTATTTAAAGCACATATTATGTATAGGTAAGAATCTGTGTTTATATACACTTGATGATTTGGAATGGTGAAAAAATGAAAAAAAGGAAAAAAGACGTGGAAGAAGATTGGGAAGTTTGCCCGGCTTGTCAAACAAATTTATTTGTTATTTATGACGGAAAACGTTATTCTAGATTAATTGGTATAGAAGATCCTCTTTTATATGATGGGGTTTCCTTTTGGCAATGTCCAGATTGTGGTTTAAGGTGGAATAGATGGACGAAGAAGGAAGTGATCTATGAAAATGAAAACTATGTTCTATACTACCAGCCAAAAAAATAACTATGAAAAATGAAAGGAGAATGAAATGAAAGTAGGTGGAAATTACGGACCAGTTATTTCAGCGTGGGCATTTAGTTCAAGTGCCGGAACAACAGTTTATGAAACGCAACTTCATGCAGATGGTTTATTAACTTGCAACTGTCCGGGATGGATTATGCATAGCAATAGAATCTGTAAACATACAAAAGGAGTGAGTGATTTAGCAAGCAGTATTTTTCAGAAACATTCGGATCCTGTTTGGCAGCAAAAGGATAGTGTAGTTTTGAAAAATCCAAAATATGGTACTACTAATTTTGGCAAAAAAAGGTTGTTTAGGATGGTAGAAGTGGGGTAGATGCTTTGGAGAGGTTCCCGAGCGGCCAAAGGGGAATATAAATCTGTTGGCGATGCCTTTGGAGGTTCGAATCCTCCCCTCTCAATCTTATTAAGGAGGTTTAACATGAAACAAGAAATTCAACAAATAGTAAATAAGTTACAATCTTGCAAGGATGCTTATTATAATCTAGGTAAATCTGTTATAAGCGATGATGAATTTGATCATCTTGAGGATGAGTTGAGAGGATTAGATCCTGATAATGATTATTTTACGATAGTTGGTACTGGAAATATAAAGGAAAAAGTAAAGCATGCAATACCAATGCTATCTTTACAAAAGGGTAAAACAGTTGATGATATTTTAGTCTGGATAAAGAAAATAGAGATTCAGAATGAAGATTTTATCGTTCAATCTAAGGTTGATGGTTTATCGTGCTCTGTGGTTTATGAAAAAGGTAAGTTGGTAATGATAAAAACAAGAGGTGACGGAAATGTAGGGCAAAATATTACTCACATTTCAAAATTTACTAATATTCCAAATAAAATTAATCTAAATAAAATTAATAGAGTGGTTCCTATCGAAGTTCGGGGAGAGTTGTATCTTCCTAAAAATACATTGTTATCAAATCCAGAAAATAAGCCGTTAAGAAATCTTGCAGTTGGGCTCATTAATAGAAAAGATAATGGATTAGAAGATTTACGTTATCTACATTTTGTAGCTTATCAGACAGAATTTAATTTGAGATATTTGACGAGTGTAGAATCTTATAAAATGAAATGGCTTATAGAAAATAATTTTGAGACTGTTTGGTGGAAGTTATTTAGCTTAGAAAGTCTGAAGCAAAACTATAGAATGTTAAGACCTATTGAAAAGCCAATTAATTCTGATTTTATAACTGCATTATATAATTTGTATCTTAATGAATTAAGGGATAGTTGGAACTATGAATCTGATGGTTTAGTTTTTACTGTAAATAATAATAAGTTTTGGGGAGAGATTGATTCTAAGTATGAAGTTTCTCATCATCATCACTATAATATGGCTTTAAAACCACCTTCGCAAGGTAAAGAAACTGTTTTAGAGGGAATTGAATGGAATGTTTCAAGGCAGGGTAAAGTCATTCCTGTAGCTTTAGTTAAAACAGTTGTTTTAGGTGGTTCAAATGTTTCCAGATGTACTTTAAATAATTATGAAAACGTTTTGAAATTAAGACTTAATGTAGGGGATAAAATTTTTATAGAAAGAGCAGGTGATGTTATTCCATTTTTTAAAAATAATCTTTCTATGGATAGTAATAGAAAATCGAATCTTATACCTGAATGTTGCTCGTCTTGTGGTGGTAAACTATTAGAATCAGGGGTTCATTTGGTATGTTTAAATGACGAGTGTGAAGAACAACAGATTCTTAAAATAGTTCATTGGGTTAAGTGCTGTGAAATGGAACAGTTTTCAGAAGCATCGGTTCGCGCCCTATTTAAGGTTGGATTACTTAGAGATATAGTTAGCCTTTATTCACTTAAGGCAAAGGATTTTGAAAGCGTTGAAGGATTTGGGTCTAAAAAAATAGAAAATGCTTTAAATCAAATTGATTCTACTAGATATATGTCTATAGGACAGTTTGTAGATAGATTAGGTATTGACCTCGTTGGCGAAAAGGCAATGAAAAAATTAGGGATAACCACAGTGGAACAATTGTTGAATTTTAATGATTCTACATTTGTTATTGGCAGAAATTTAATGGAGTATCTTTCTGAAAATAAATCCTATGTAAAAAAACTTTTACAGATAGTGAAAATTCAAAAACCACAGGAGGTTAAAATGGGAGCTAGAAATGTATGCATGACAGGAAAGGGACCTAAAACAAGAAACGAATTGATAGTTGAAATTCAGAAAAAAGGAGATACATTTGTAGATCATGTTGGTAAAGAAACAAATATTTTAGTGTGTGAAGATCCTAATTCTAATTCTTCTAAGTTACAAAAAGCACAGAAATTTGGTGTAAAATTAATGAGTTATTCTGATTATTTTGGAAGTTGAGCATTACATTTGAATCTGGTATGATCTACCAAAGAAAGGAGAAAAAAGAAATGATTAGAGATTTAGAGTCTTGGGAGATTCGGTTAGCTGAAGAATTACCTGTGAAGGAAGAAGTTGATTATTTTGCACATCTTGTTTCCTTAGATGTACCTCGTCCCACTGATTGGTTGAAATATGGAGTAGTGTGTATGCACGATGATGGTTATTTTTGTGAGCATAGAAGAGATTTCCTTGGAAAGTTTATAGCTGAGGAGTTGGCCATAAGGACTACGGAGGTTATCAAGGAGGTGGATGCTGCCTGGAGCGAAGTATCGTCTAATATAGAAAAGCATTTTTTTAAGGATTTCCAGTATGGCAGACTGGTAAATGTGAAGAAACGGTTTGGACGTTCTTTCGCAGTAGAATAGAAGCTTTTTTAAAAAATAAAAACCCGAAAGGAGGATAAAGTTAAGATGGTAATGACTGGAACGATATATCGAGGATCACGAATAGCAGCACAAAATCAGGCAGGAGTAGAAGTTATGTGTCTTGAGTGTCTTAAACCAACTCAACTTGAAGCAGTAGATTATTCTTTTGATGATGGATTTGGTGGCGTTATCGATTGGAAAGTTGAGACTGAGTGTTGTGGTACGAATGATTACAGGAATCAGGGATGTGATGGTTGTGGTGAAATGTTGTCTTTGTCAAAGTTTGAGGATTGTTTGTATTGTGAAAAATGTTTTGGGGAGATGATTGATTTGTTCACACGCAGGGCCATTGTCCATGATCTATGAAAGGAGGTAGCTATGAATTTTAATCCATTTTGGGCTGGTTTTATTATAGGAAGTTTCATCAGTGTATCTATTTGTGTTGTGATTTTTGGATTTCTATTTAGTGTGTTAACGGAGGTGAAAAAATGGACTTGAATTTCAAAAATAAGAAAGTAATTAATATTACTAAAGAATATTTTGAGACAGAAGATGAGAAGTGTTATTTTTTTGGTGGCATGGGACATGATGCTACTGAACTTTTGCGACGCAACTTAGAGGAAAATGCTTTCTTTGAATCTAAGGAGAAGTATCAAAATCTTCTAGAAAGCATAAATGAGGCATATTTCGAGGTTGATCTTAAAGGTAATTTTGTATTTTTTAATAATGCATTGGTGAATATTCTGGGATATTCTAAGGATGAACTGATTGGGATGAACAACAGAGACTATATGTCTCCAAAATCAGCTAAGGAAATCTTTTCTGTTTTTGAACAAATTTATAAAACAGGAAAATCAGTAAGAAAGTTTGGTTATGAAGTGATTAAAAAAGATGGAACTCATAATTTTCATCAATTGACAGCATCTTTAATGCTGGATAAAAAGGGCAATCCAATTGGATTTCGGGGTATTGGTCATGATGTCACTGAGTTAGTCCAGGTAGAGGGGGTTCTGTTAGAAAGTGAGAAGAAATATCGAACGATTCTTGAAAACATTGAGGAGGGCTACTTTGAGGTGGATATTGCCGGTAATTTCACCTTCTTTAATGATTCTCTGTGCCGAATGTTGGGTTACTCCAAAGATGAAATGATGGGTATGGGTAACCAACAATACACAGATCAAGAGGAACGTAAAAAATTGTTTCGAGCCTTCAATAAAGTTTACAAAACAGGGGAACCCACTAAAGAATTCGATTGGGAGATTATTACAAAAGATGGGATGAAACGATATGTTGAGACCTCGGTATCTTTACTAAAAAATAGTTTAGGTAAATCGATAGGGTTTTATGGTATTGTTAGAGATGTTACTAATCAGAAGTTGAAAGTCGATAAGATTTTAAATGAAAAAGAAGAGAGGTTTCAAAACTTCGCTGAATCATTACCTTTAACTCTTTTTGAGATGGATAGAAACGGAAAATTGATATATGTAAACAGAAAAGCATTTTCGTTATTCAGATATACAAAGGAACAGTTTGAACGAGGTCTGAATGGTTTTGATTTGATAGTACCTGAAGATCGAGAACGTATGCAAATTAATGTAAATAATATTATTAATGGAGGAGTCACAACTCCAGCAGAATATTCTTTATTTAGAGGTGATGGCAGTAGATGTTTTATTCGTATGCATAGTTTGCCAGTATTTACTGATGGTGAATTAACGGGATTTCAGGGATTTATTATGGATATTACGGATCGTAAGCAACTTGATATGGCATTACAGGAGAGTGAAGAGAAGTATAGAATAGTTGTTGAGAAAGCTAATGATGCTATTGTGATATTACAGGACGGTGTTGTTGAATTTTCAAATACAGGCTTTACAAATATGTTGGGTTATACAGTTGAAGAAGCTAAGGGTATGCCTTTGAAAAACTTTATTATATCTGAAAGTTTGGAATTGGTATTAGAAAGATATAAGAAGAGAATGTTAGGTAAAGAACTTTCTCCATTATTTGAAATTATTTTAGTGAAAAAAAGTGGGGAAAAAATAGTTGTTGAAACAAGTGGGAGTATCATTCATTTGCAGGGAAAGCTGGCGGATGTAGTTATTATCCGTGATATTACTGAGCAAAAGAAGCTTGAGAAGATTTTGCTGGAATCAGAACGTTTAGCTGCAGTTGGGGAAATGTCTATAGGAGTTGCACACGACTTTAATAATAGTCTTCAGATGATTTTTGGGAATTTGGATCTGGCATTACTAAGTCCGGATCTTTCTCAAGAAGTAGTTACTTTTATCAACTCTTCTAGAAGAGCGGCTAAGGATGCCGCAGCTCGGGTTCGGCAGCTTCAACGATTTGCTCAAAAAGAACAAAATAATGTATATAAATCTTTAGACTTGCATGACATTCTGAATGAAGTTACTCTTCAACTTCGTCCTTTATGGAAAGATAGTGCTGAAAAGAAAGGGTTGACATTTTCGATTCAGAAATCATTTGGAAAAATAGAGCTTATTGATGGAAATGAAGGGGAACTTACTAGTGTTTTCCATAATGTTATTAAGAACGGGCTTGAAGCAATGCCTAATGGTGGAAAGATAGTTCTGGAAACCAGTATTGAAGATAACGAAATTTGTGTTAGAATTTCTGATACTGGTATAGGAATGCATGAGAGCATCATAAAACGTATTTTTCAGCCATTCTTTACAACCAAAGGTTTTGAAGTAGGCAGGGGTCTCGGAATGAGTGCTGTTTTTGGAATTGTTAGAGATCATGGTGGAAAAATATTTGTTAAAAATTCAGAGATTGGTAAAGGAACAACAATGGAGTTAACATTTCCATTAGGAGTGAAGAAATTTCAAAAAGAAAAGAAAGCTGCTATTTCTAAAACTGCTAAAGTGTTATGGGTAGATGATGAGGTAGAATTGAGAAATATAGGTAAAATGTTTTTAGAAATTTTGGGATATTCTGGTGATGTAGCTGGTAGTGGAAAGGAGGCCCTGGAATTGCTTAGAAGAAATAAGTATGATTTGATGATTACGGATATAGGAATGCCAGAGATGAATGGTTGGCAATTAGCTGAAGAGATTAAGGATAAATATCCTATGAAGGTTGCAGTTATTTCTGGTTGGGGCTCTTCGGGTTTTAATGAGGAGAGATCAAAGTATAATGTAGGATATATTCTTGGAAAACCAGTTGGCATAGAAGAAATAAAGGATTTAGTTTCAAAGGTATTTGAATGATCTTTAGTGGTGGATAAATTTTCCATCACTTTTAAGGAGGTACTATGTCTTATCTATCAATAGATAATCTTTACAAAAATAGAGATATTTTTCTTTTTAAAGAGTGCTATGCTATGGAAAAGATACATGGGACATCAGCACATATTTCATGGAAAACTGATGGTAGTTTAAGCTTTTTTGCAGGGGGTGCTAATCACGCACAGTTTAAATTATTATTTAATGAGGATTTTTTAAAAGAAAAGTTTCTTTTCAATTTTATCAAGAATGAGATCGTTGTATTTGGGGAAGCCTATGGAGGAAAATGTCAGGGCATGAGTAAGACTTACGGTCCTAATTTAAAGTTTGTTGCTTTCGAGGTAAGGATTGACGAAATATGGTTAAATGTGCCTAATGCTGAATCTGTGGCACTAACACTAGGATTAGAATTTGTTCACTATAGGAAAATAACAACGGATATTCAAGATTTAGATAAGGAGCGTTTAACTCCTTCAGAGCAGGCCTTTAGGAACGGTATATCGGATAGAAATAATTCAGATTCCTGGAAAATGAGAGAGGGTATTGTTTTAAGACCGTTATATGAGTTTACTAAAAATGGTAATAGGGTTATTTCTAAGTATAAAAATGAAGAGTTTAGTGAAACTAAAACTCCTCGTCCTATTGATAGCAATAAATTAAAGATTTTAGATGAAGCAGATGAAGTAGCTATCGAATGGGTTACTCGGATGAGGCTGGAACATGTTTTGGATAAGTTGAGAAGTGAACTGCAAACAGAAGTCTCTATAGAACACATGGGACTTATTATAAAAACTATGATTGAAGATATATCCAGAGAAGGGGTAGATGAAATAATAAATTCTAAAGAAGTTAGAAAGGCAGTTGGAAAAAGAACGGCAATTCTTTTTAAAGAAAAATTAAGTCGAGAACTGAAAGGAGGTGTAGGATGAAAACGGAAACTTTTGAAAAAGCAGAACCGCTGTTCTATATTGGAAATGTGGCAAATGCAATATCATTATCAGATAACGTAGAATTGAGTTGTGACCAATATTTATTGGCCATCAACTCGAATGATTGGTTATACCATAGCGGGAGGGGAAATGAAAGAGACTAAGACCAAGAAAAATAACGGACTATCAAATGTCCGCTCGAATGACTTGTTATCGGAGGTTGATTGTTGTTTTGTCTGTAAGGAACGATCATGGTTTACCCTCGGTCCAAGTAGGCATTTAATTTTCTATGGTTGTGATCTGTATTCTACAGATGAAGTCAGCATAAATGTAATGCCTAATAACAAGTGTATAAATTTCAGTCACCGATAACAACTGATTATACAGATCCAGTAATTTGTTAGCTTGCAGATAACGCAACCGAATAATAAAGCGTAATCCAGAAATGGATTGAGTTGTTGAAAGACAACTCCAGCTCTGACGGTGAAACTTCCGTAGTATTTGCAAGCTAACGTTTGAGCTCAGCGGCGGATGGTTTGATAGATCGATTCTGTAGGGGGTCTATAGAAAAATTAAACCGAAGTCTAACATAGGATGAAAGGAGAATAGTATGAAAATTAGAACAGGATTTGTAAGTAACAGTAGTTCGATTAGCTTTATGTGTCATGTGTGCGGTAATATAGAAAGTGACTGGGATTTATGTTTAGAGGATGCATATATGTTTGTATGTAAAAATGGTCATACTGTTTGTGATAGTCACGTATACAAGGAGCTTAAGGACAAGCTTGATGATAGATATTCTACTCCCATAGAATTTTGTCCTATATGTAATTTAGATACTCTTTCGAATGATCTTGTTCTAAATTATCTCTTGAAAGAATCTGGTTTAACTAAGAAAGAGATTGAACAGAAAGTTAAAGACCGATTCGGCTCATACAAATTATTTGAAGAGTACTTGAAAGGAGCATGATGATAAATAAAATATATGCCTGGATAAGACAGAATCTAGTAACGAGTAAAAGGAATAATAACGTTTCTAGTGATTCAAGGGATATTCAGGGTATCCTGATACACGAAAATTCTAATTTTAAGATTATTCGTTCTAAAGATTACAACTATAATTTTAACAAGAAAACAGGGTTTTTTGTCAGATGGGGCAGAACTTTAAAAGAAGATTCTGTAATGGCTCCATTTAATGAGATATTAGATATTGAAATAACCGATATTTGTAAAGGTCCTGGTGGAATTCCTTGTTCATTTTGCTACAAGTCAAATAGTCCTAATAATAAAAGTAATATGTCTTTTGAAATGTTTAAAACTATTATAGATAAGATGAAAGAGCATAATATAATAAATCAGCTGGCCTTTGGTGCAGATGCTCAGGCAGAATCAAATCCTGATTTATGGAAAATGGCTAAATATTCAAGGGATAACGGAATTATACCTAATATTACAGTGGCAGATATTTCAGATAATGTGGCTGATAAACTGGTTAACGTAATGGGAGCAGTTGCAGTTTCTAGATATAGTAATAAAAATTATTGCTATAATTCAGTAAAAAAATTAGTAGATAGAGGAATGAAGCAGTGCAATATCCATCAATTAGTGGCAGTGGAAACATTTGATCAAATTAAAGAAACATTTATTGATTATAAAACCGATGCTAGATTAAAAGGGTTAAATGCTATTATTTTGTTATCTTTAAAAAAGAAAGGGAGAGGAGAAAACTATAATTCATTATCAAATGAACAGTTTAAAGAAATAATTAATTTATCTTTTGAACACAGTATTCCAGTAGGTATGGATAGTTGTTCTTGTCATAAATTTTTAAGTGCTATAAAAGATAGAAAAGATTATGAAAAACTAGTAACATTTACCGAACCTTGTGAAAGTTCCCTTATGAGTTTCTACATTAACTCTATAGGGCAGGGTTTTCCTTGCTCTTTTTCTGAGGGTGTTGGCGATTGGAAAGAAGGTTTAGATGTAGTTAAGTCCAAAAATTTTAATGCTATTTGGTTTAACTCAAAATTAGCTAAATTTAGGGACAAGTTACTTTCTTTAGAAAGGCAGTGTCCGTTATATTCAGTATGAGAGGAGGGTAAAGGTAGTGAAAAGAGTATCAAAAAGGTATGATAGTGTTGTTAGATTTTCTAAGAATGAACATTTAGTTGACTTTTGTTTAAGAAAGGAGGAACAGATCGTTAAAAGTTTTTCTAAGTTAATTTATTGGGCAGGTAATCGTTTTGCTTTTAAACTGAAGGGTAGGTATACTTTTTCGGATTTTTTTGAGGAGGGTTTTTTGACGTTATCTTTATGTCTATTTAAATGGAGAGTTAAGGATCCTACTTTTGAAAGGTTAACAGAATTTAATAAATATTTTAAAACTTCTTTATTTAATAAGTTTAGACAGATACAGATTTTGTCTTGTTCTAGGAAAAA
>Ga0315278_10000204_pt1 | contig 53421 bp, 58 predicted proteins | sample YL17G06_0_MG_FD_203880 | JGI IMG/M metagenome (GOLD analysis project Ga0315278, IMG submission 203880) | Sediment microbial communities from Yellowstone Lake, YNP, Wyoming, USA - YL17G06_0 | ecosystem: Environmental > Aquatic > Freshwater > Lake > Sediment | place: USA: Wyoming | collected... | reverse complement strand
GGGGCGCTTAAAGCCGCTGACCATATTCATTACGCCCCGGCGCTCTCCAGGTTCTTTGATCTGGCAGAGAAGAAAGCCTTTGATCCTTACGAAATAGGGCTGAAGTTTACCGGCCTTATTTCAAGGGCTTGCGTTTTTATCGATGGCAAGATCGATTGGCTCTATAATAACTTGAGCGTCAACTCTGCCTATGCGGCATCCGCGGAGATAAAAAGGCTGCATACCGGCAACTACGCCGTTTATTTTGTTTATTCGTTATTGGGGGTGTTGTTTGTCCTCTGGATGTTTTTCGTCTATTAAAGGAGAGTAGTTCGTGGTAAGCCTGTTTATATTAGCGCCGCTTTTAGCCATTTTCGCCTTGAATTTCATGTTCAGGCGGCTGGGCAGGTTCGCTGCCTTTTGGGTGGGCTTATTATTCTCGCTAGCTCAGATCGAGCTGGTTCTCCTGCCGCGCCTGCCTTTTTGGACAAACAGTAATTTTATCTTGAACGATGTGTTCAGATTCAGCCTCGGGGTGGATAACTTCACGAAGCTTATCCTTTTATCGTCGGGGGTGGTCCTGGCTGTGGTCTTTGTCATAACAAAGGCCCTTATAGATGACGAGGCTAAGAGGTTCGATTTCTTTAATCTTTTGTTTATCATAATGATCGGCATAAACGGCGTAGCCCTGACAAAGGACCTCTTCAGCCTTTACGTGTTTATCGAGGTCACCTCCATCACGTCATTCATACTCATCGCCTTTGACAGGAATATGCACGCCTTTGAGGCCGCTTTTAAATACATCATGCTTTCAGCGCTGGCTTCGGTCCTCATGCTTTCCGGCATGAGTCTGTTGCTTTTAGTGTGCGGGGCCACGGGTTTTTCCGCAGTCGCACAGTCGCTGGCCGCATCCCCTAACAATTTCACGGTTTTTGCTGTGGGGCTATTTTTGTGCGGGCTGTTTATTAAATCCGGCCTTGCGCCGTTCCATACATGGCTTCCCGATTCCTACTCCAGCGCGCCTGCGCCGGTATCTGTGCTCTTGGCAGGCATCGTCACCAAGACCGCCGGGGTGTACGCGCTGATGAGGGTGGTCGTTTCGATATTCGGATTTTCGCCCTCAATGAAGCTGGTGCTTCTTTTCGTGGGAGCATTCTCCGCGGTCCTCGGGGCATTGGCAGCCCTGACCCAAAGCGACATCAAGCGCATGCTCGCGTACTCAAGCATCAGCCAGGTGGGCTATATTGTCCTGGGCTTAGGAAGCGGCAGCGCTCTCGGCGTAGCGGGCGCGGCCTTGCATCTTTTTAACCACTCTGTTTTCAAATCGCTTCTTTTTGTCAATGCCGCTGCCGTAGAAACCCAGTCCGGCACAAGGGACCTGGATAAGATGTCGGGCCTGGCTCAGAAGATGCCTTATACCGGGATAACCTCGTGTTTAGCCAGCCTTTCTGCCGCAGGCTTGCCGCCTTTGGCAGGATTCTGGAGCAAGCTCATGATCATCATGGCATTATGGGGCGCGGGTTTCAGGATGTATTCCGTGATCGCCGCTGCAACAGGCGTCTTGACTTTAGCCTATTTTCTTTCCCTGCAGCGCAGGGCGTTCTTTGGGGAGGTTTCTGAGAAGCATCTTGGGGTCAAGGAAGCGGGGCTCGGGTTGGTGCTGCCCAGCGTTGTCCTAGGTGCGCTGGTAGTGCTTACCGGTGTATTGACCCCGTTCATACTAAAAAGCGTCATTCTGCCGTTAGGCAATATCCTGGGAGGTTAGTTTGCAGCTTAACATCTTTATCCTTATTTGCTTGCTTGCGGCCAGCGTCTGGACGGTAATGACCAGGAGCCTATTGCGCTCCGCGATCGGCCTGGCCTTGGTGAGTGCGATACTTACGATCCTTATGTTTAATCTAAACTCTCCGATAGCAGGCGTCTTTGAGCTTTCCGTCTGCGCGGGGCTTATCTCCGTTTTGTTTATAAGCACGATAAGCCTTATGGAGGCCTTGACCATGAAGGAGGTCATCGACCGCATGAAGGAGCGCTTGCGCAGGTTCTGGCTTTTGCCTTTCATCGTTATTTCCGCGGGGATAATGCTAAGTTTATTCTCTTTAAAGTTTAATTTGAGCCTGCCGCTGCCGGAGGAACAGATGGATGTGCGTTTTGTCCTTTGGCATGCCAGGCAGCTGGATGTTTTTGCGCAGGTGGTTATACTTCTGGCCGGGGTTTTTGGCGTGGTGGTCTTGTTCGCGGAAAGAAAAAAAGAGGGTTAAAATGGATAGCGCAAGCCTGTATTTATTCTGGACGTTCGGGGTCTTCGCGGTGCTGATCTTCATTGCCGGATGCTACTGCATCCTTTTAAGCTATAACCTGATCCGGGTTTTGATCGGGGTTGAGCTTCTTATCAAGGCGGTCACGCTTTTGCTGATTGTTGCCGGGCATTTAAGCGGCCACCCGGCGCTGGCGCAGGCTTTGGTTATTACCCTGATCGTGATCGAGGCGGTCTTTATTACTGTTGCCGTAGGGGTGGTGCAGGGCATACACCGGATCAACGGATCGCTTAACACCCGTCTTCTTAAGGAGCTGAAAGGTTAGCATGAATAACTGGTTATTGATCCCCCCGGTAGCTTTTATAATAGTGTTGGCGGCAACATTTTTGCTGTCGCATCTATTTTCAAAGCTCGCAGTATCGCGCAAAGGCCCGATGGGGGATTCGGATGAGTCTTACGCCTGCGGCGAAGAGAATTACGATCATATGGCTCAGCCCGACTACAGCACTTTTTTCCCGTTTGCCTTCTTTTTTACTTTGGCGCACGTGGCAACCCTTATAATTACTACCGTTCCCACGGAGAGCACAGAGGTGTTTGTAATGGCGGCTGTGTATATAATCGGGGCAGCACTCGGGCTTTACATATTGTTCAGGAGATAGGCGGATCATGGGCGTTATAAAGAAAATCGTTAACTGGGGGAGGATCAAGTCTCCCTGGGTCCTGCATTTTAATACCGGGGCCTGCAACGCCTGCGATATCGAGATCATCGCAAGCCTGACCCCCCGTTATGACCTTGAGCGTTTTGGGGTGGTTTTAAAAGGCACGCCCCGCCATGCCGATATTTTGCTTTGTTCGGGGCCGGTGACCCGCCAGATGGAGGAAAGGCTAAAGAAAATTTACGCCCAGATGGCTGAGCCGAAGTTCGTTGTGGCGGTAGGCACCTGCTCCTGCAGCGGCGGGGTCTTTAAGGGATGCTACAATGTAAAGGAAGGGATAGATAAGGTAATACCTGTTTCTGCGTACATCCCGGGCTGCCCGGCAAGCCCCAAGGCGATAATCGACGGGGTGGTCAAGCTATTGCACAGCCTTGAAGAGGAGGGATCAAAGTGAAGAAAGTGGAGGCGTTAAGGGATGAGTTGGTGAAGAATTTTTCTTTTCTTGACGGTAAGATCGGCATCCCCCGCCCCCGGCGTGTTTTTGTCGAGGTGGGCCAGGATAAGTTCGAGGAGGTATTTGTCTGGGCGAAGGATAAGCAGGATTTTTCGCACCTGTGCACAATTACCGGCCTTGATGAAAATGACCGCTTGATCCTCATATACCATCTGGCCCACGATTCGGGAGTGCTTTTAAATATCAGGACCAGCGTCCCCAAGAGCGATCCGCGGATAAAAAGCATAATCAAGTATTTTCCCGGAGCCGAGATCTATGAAAGGGAGCTCGAGGACCTGTTCGGGGCAAAGGTTGAGGGGCTGCCTGAGGGCAACCGGTATCCCTTAACTGATGAGTGGCCCAAGGATGAGCATCCTTTGCTCAAAGACTGGAAACCTAAATCCGCATAAATAAAACAAGAGGGCGAAAATGCACGATCCAAAAAATAAATTCAGGATACCCATGGGGCCGCAGCATCCGGCATTGAAAGAGCCGGAGGGTTTTAGTGTCGCCTTAAAGGGCGAAAAGATCCTGGGGGTTGAAATACGCCTTGGGTATAATCATCGCGGAATAGAGAAGGCCTGCGAACAGAGGTCTTATGTTCAGGATGTCTATCTTATCGAGCGCATCTGCGGGATCTGTTCGCATACGCACTCCACCTGCTTTGTGCAGGCGGTCGAGGAGATAGCGGGCCTCATCGTTCCTGAGCGCGCCCAGTATATCAGGACCATAATCGGTGAGCTTGAGCGGATACACTCACATCTTTTATGGCTCGGTGTGGCCGGGCATGAGATAGGTTTTGATACGCTTCTTATGTACTCTTGGAGGGACCGCGAGATCGTAATGGATATCCTGGCCCAGGTTACCGGAAACCGCGTCAATTACGGGATGAACACTATCGGCGGCGTTCGGCGCGACATCTCTAAAGATCAGGCCGCGGATGTATTAAAGGCGATGGATTTGCTGGAGGAGAGGACCAAGTATTACATTGAGATCGCCACGCAGGAGACGACGATAATCAAGAGGCTTAAAGGCGTCGGGGTGCTGTCGCATGAGGATGCCTTGAGGCTTGATGCCGTAGGGCCTACGGGGCGCGCCTCAGGCGTGCGGCGCGATGTGCGCGCGGATGATCCATATGCCGCTTACGGCAAGTTAAATTTCGACGTCATCACAAGCAATCATAATGATGTTTATGGCCGGACATTAGTCAGGGTCAAAGAGCTTATGGAATCTTACAAGATGATCCGCCAGGCCTTAAAAGATATTCCTGACGGGCCCATAACCGTAAAGGCGCCGCGCAATATCCCGGCGGGAGAGGCCTTAAGCCGTTACGAAGCGCCCCGCGGGGAGGATGTGCATTACGTTTTAGCCAACGGCACGGATAAGCCCGAGAGGGTTAAGGTGCGCGCGCCGACTTTGGCGAATGTCCAGGCGGTAAAGCATATGCTGCGCGACAGGTTCCTAGCGGATATGCCGATAGTTATCGCCGCGATAGACCCGTGTTTCTCCTGCACTGACCGCATGGTTTCACTCAACGAGGAAGACCATTCGCATCTCCTTCGCTGGGATGAGTTGCGCGCCTATAGCATAAAGTGGCACAGGGACAATATGTCAATTGATTTTTCCGGGCTTAATAAGAAGCTTATGGACAGGATAAAATGACGAGTGTGCTGAGGCAGCTGTTTTCGATTTTGATCTTTCCCGGATTTTTATTCCTTGTGGTCACGGGACTTGGCGCGGAATTTATTGACCGTAAACTCTATGCCCGCCTTCAGAACAGGGTCGGCCCTCCGTGGTTCCAGCCGCTGGCAGACCTGATCAAGCTTCTGGGCAAGGAGGATCTCATCCCTTGCGAGGCTAACCCCAGGATGTTCGGCATAGCGCCTATTATGGCTTTGAGCGCTGCCGTAACCTCGTTCTTTTACATTCCATTGTGGGGGAATTCGGCGCTCTATTCTTTTAACGGAGATATACTCGTTGTTTTATATCTTTTGACTCTGCCTACTTTGGCATTCTTTATCGGAGGGTGGTATTCGACTTCATTATATGCCAGGATCGGCTCTGTGCGTTCTGTGACCCAGCTTTTCGCCTATGAGGTTCCGCTTTTTATGGGGATCTTATCCTCAGCGCTTCTTGCGGACACTTGGTCTTTGGCAAAGATGGCGGTATTTTATACCGAGCATCCCTGGTTCTGGGTTTTTAACCTCGCAGGATTCGGGGTCTCCATAATAGCGTTGTTGGGCAAACTTGAAAAAGCCCCTTTTGATATACCTGAGGCTGAGACAGAGGTCGTTGCCGGAGGCTTTACCGAATATAGCGGCAGGCTCTTTGCGATCCTGCGCCTGACTATTGATATAGAGATGATCGTGGGGGCGTCGTTATTGGCCGCAGTCTTTTTGCCGTTTGGCCTGGGCCTGGATCCTGTGGCCGGATTCGGCCTGTATTCATTGAAAGTTTTATCTATTGTATGCCTGCTTGCGCTTTTGCGCACGATCCTGGCGCGCATGCGCATCGACCAGATGATCAGTTTCTGCTGGAGGTATCTTGTTCCGATAGCGCTTATGCAGCTGTTGGCTAACCTCATCATAAAAGGATTGTTAATGCGATGAAGCCCGGAAGAATGTTGCGCGAGGTGTTAATGTCTTTGGGCAAGAAACCGGCCACGAACTTGTATCCGGCAGAGGAGCTTAAGATGCCCGATAAGTTCAGGGGCAAGCTTAAGTTCTACTCCGAAAAATGCATCGGTTGCAAGCTTTGCATGAAGGATTGCCCCACCAACGCTATTGAAATAGTCAAGGTCGCTGATAAGGATTTTGAGGCCCATATCGATCTAAGTAGGTGTATTTACTGCGCCCAGTGTGTTGACTCCTGCCCTAAAGATGCGCTTGAGGCTACGCGTGATGTTGAGCTGGCCCAGCTGGACGCTAGCAAGCTGAAGATAATATTCCATGCAGAACTTCCGAAAAATCCTCCAGAATCTGCTTAAGGATGCCGAACGCATAGGCGTTTTAGGCATTGGTTCAGAGCTTCGCAGCGATGATTGCGCAGGGATACTGGTGGTTAATCAGCTCCAGGGAATGGATCCGGCTAAGAATGGTAAGCCGGAGTTCCGCACATTCCTAGGCGGTACCGCCCCCGAGAATATTACCGGAGAAATAAAAAGATTCAAACCGACCCATCTTATTATTGTCGATGCCGCTGACCTGGGAAGAGAGCCGGGCGAGGTCGCGATATTCGGCCCCGAAGACGACCTGGGAGCGCTTTCATTTTCTACTCACCGCATGCCCATCAAGATCATGGCGGATTATCTTAAACAGTCGTTTGATTGCGCGATCATCATGATAGGTATTCAGCCCAGGTCGCTTGCCTTCGGCCAGGGGTATTGCCGGGAGGTCGGGGAGCGCTCCAGCGCAGTGGCCATGCTGATCAAGGAGATTATCTGTGCCAAAGATTAAGAGGCATCCGGGGGCCTCTTTTTTATTTGCTTTGGCAGCTATTGTTTCAGGATGCGCGCAAGGACAAGCTGATAAGGTGTGTTTTAGGGGTAGTTGTGTAAAGGTTGAGATCGCTGACTCAGATTATAAAAGACAAGACGGTTTGATGTTCCGGGACAGCCTGCCTGACAATGAGGGGATGCTTTTTGTGTTTGAGGAGGAGGGGGTGCGCGGTTTTTGGATGATGCACATGCGCTTTCCCTTGGATATCATCTGGATCGGCAAGAACAGCCGGGTAGCGCATATAGAAAAGAATGTCCCGCCCTGCCCCGGCCCCAACGATTGTAGAATAATCAAACCCAGCGGTAAGGCAAAGTATGTGCTGGAGGTTAACTCCGGCTTTGTCGATAAATGCCGGCTTAAATTAGGCGATAGGCTGCGTATCCCTGCCGAATAATAACCAGATATTATCCATATAAAAGAACTGCGCAAGGGGCAAGGCAAAGCATAGAATGCGAACTTGCCCTTTAGTGTTTTTAAGTTTTTTTGCTTTGGATTTGCTCGATCAAGGGTTATAATATTGCCTATGAGACATAAATCACTCTCCTGCGGTGTTTTATATTTGGTGTTGGCGCTGTTTATCTCTTTGGCTTATTCTGCGGATGCCCCTATCGCGGAGTTCAATGATCCCGGGGCCGCTATCCTGGCGAAGGTAGGCGAAAAGTTCGCCATTTCATTGGCATCAAATCCTACCACCGGATACATCTGGCAGCTGTCGATCATGCCCGGAAAAAATATTCTTGTTATGTCCGGCCACAAATATTATCCTCCGGAGCCGCGCCTTATCGGGGCGGGGGGGAAGGAGCGCTGGGTATTCAGGGCGACCGGAGAAGGCAGGGGCGTAATGGAGTTTAAATATTTGCGCCCCTGGGAAAGAAATGTCCCCTGCGATAATGTGAAGATCTTTAGCGTCACGGTTTCCTCCGGCGCCAAGAAATAGGGGCCATAGGCCGGATCGCGGGCTGCAAAGTTTGTTTTAGGGTCTATAGTTTAACGGCTTGGCTTGAAGAACCGCAAAAAAAAGGGGGGGCGCATGTTTAAACCGTACAATATAATACTCCTGGCGCTTGCCTTGGTGATCATTGCCTGCTTTTTTCTTCCTTGGGTAAGCGTTGAGTCTCCTCAGTTGGGAGCCCTTACCAAGGTGCTGACCGGCAAGGCGCAGGGCGCGCTTCAGGCTGTCAGCGGCTACCAGATCCCGATCCTGGCCAACGGCCCGGATGCCCAGCTTATAATCAGCATCGCCAAGTTTTTCAATCCCAATGCCAAAGATGTGGATAAGAAGAGCTGGCTGGTCTGGGGGGTCCCTGTTTTGGCGGCGGCGATATTCCTGCTCAGCCTGTTTTTAGGGAAAAATAAATGGTTCAACCTTGCAATAGGCCTGCTGGGTGTCCTCGTATTTGCAGTTGCGTTATTCAAGATAAAAACAACCCCCATGGATAAGGTGGTATTAAAGGTAAACATGCTTTACGGCCTGTGGTTTATCCTTCTGGGGTATCTGGGGATGGGCCTGGCCTGCCTGGCAAATTTTGTCCGCGGACTGAAAGTGACGAAGCAATGAAGAACATGGTGCAATGAATAGAGAAGAAGCCTTAGTCGAATTCCTAAAGGGTATTCGCATAGCCTTAAGCAACGCCCTTGCATATCCTAAGGACCATCCATATTTCAAGGAATCTGTAGAAGCTTTTAGGCAGAAGCTTGAAAGCCTTTTTGATTTCTTGAACCCCGTTGTGGTCGGAGTCACCCCGAATTCCATATTCCTTGACGGAAAATATTGGGATAAGGGGGTGGTTTATCCAGAGCTGGCCAAGATACTTCACTTCCGCAAGATAAAGGGCATTGAGATAAAAAAGGGCGTCACGACAGAGGAGCTGGTTGAGCTATTGGCTGCCGCGGCGATGCCTGTCAGGGAGATCCTGAAGGCCGGCGGCGTGAACAAAATCCTGAGCACGCAGAAACCCTGCCCTAACATCCTGGTTTATGAGCTTGATTACTCTGAGCTGCTTAAGAGCCGCGCTGCGGGGAAAGGGGACGTAGATGTTTGGGGTTATTTGCTTAAAGAAGCCCTGAATACGAATGACACGGCGGCTGTAGAGGATGTTTTTGCCGATTTTATCGGCATCTCGGAAGGCGTTGAGCTTGAAAAGCTGACCGGCGATAAGGAGCTGCTTTCCAATATCAACGACCTTATAGCGTATATCAAGAATAACCGCCCCGAAAAAAGCATCGAGTTGTCCAGGGCGTTATTAAATGTTGCGTTAAAGGCAAAGGACAGCCTCAACGATGATAATATCAATAAAATGAAGGAGCTGTTTAAGTCCTTGAGCAGCGCCGACCTCGCCGGGCTTTTATGGAACAAGGCGCTTTATGACGAAAATTTCGATGCCTACGGGCTTAGCATCTTCTCGCGCATAGCCGGCCTGGACCGCAAGGAGGAGGTCGAATCCGCGCTTAAAGAGAATGCCCCTAAAAGGGTCATCGACCCTAAGGCCCAAGGCAGGATCGGAGAGCTTTTAAAAAGCGGCGATACCAAAAGTGCTTCAGAGCCCTACCGTCATGCGCTTTCTTTATTATCCAAGGATATAGCTTTTACCGGCGAGGCCTCATTTGACCGCAAGGCCCTGCGCGATGATTACCGTTTGATACTGCTTAATATCCTGGCCCTTGAGAGGGGCAAGGATAATCTCCCTTTGATACTGAAGAGCATTGAAGGGGAATTGGCCCAGGCGATAAAGGACAGGGACATTATATATTGCAAATACTTGACGGACCTTTTGGCAGAGAAGGCCAAAGAGTTCCCCGGATCAGCTGAGACCTTCTCAGGGCCTTTAAACACTATATCGGAGTTCGTTGAAAGCGCGATATGGGACAATATCCGCTCTCCCGAGCTGGACAGCCTCATTATGAACCTGGATAAGTCTGCTTTGAGGCCGGAGTTTTATCTAGGCAGGATCTTTGATGAGGGGAAAGTGAGCCCCTGCGCCCTGAAACTTTTTTTTAGATTCTTTCCTGATAAGCTGGAAGCATTTTATGAGGGGCTCGATTCGAAGATATACGATTTTGAGTTTGCCTCACGCCTTATGGGCGGGTTAAAGGAGGTGGATTCTCCGCTCTCCATGGATGTGCTTAAGCATATCTTTTCTTCGCAGAGCGAATTTATGCAAATAAAGGCTGTGGAGGCGATGGAAGGGCATAGCCGCTTAGATGAAGAGTTTTTGTTTCCGCTTTTAATGGAAGAAAACTTTGGGCTTAGGAGGTCCGCTTTTTTGGTGTTAAAAAATAACGCTCAAACATTGGCCCGGGCCTTAAGGGAGTTTTTTGAAATAAAGAAAACATTTTGGGCAGGCAATAAAATAATTTTGGAGAACATGGATATCGTCGGACAGCTGGGGGTGAAAGAGGCGTCTAGGTATCTGGAGGGTTTTAGCAGGAAACCTTTTTTCTGGAACGGTTCTTTGAGGAAGAAGGCGCGGGAGATATTGCGGGAGTGGAATGTCAAAAAACATTGAGGAAGTATTTAAGGAGATTTTGTCCGTTTTGCAGGTGGTAAAGCTTTACACCGCCGGGCACCCCATGTTTGCGGAGTCCCTCTCCGGGGCTTATGCAGACCTTAGCGAGATCCTTAAGGAAAAAGGGGGGTTTGTCATCGGGATCATTGGTGATGAGGTCGCTTTTGAAAAAGAGATATTTTTTGAATTGAGCAAGATCGCCGCCCCGGCTATACTCTACCTGAAAGAGCGGGGGGTTGAGCGCATCATGTTCATGCGGGATTTAAGTGAGAATGAGCTGGGGGAGTTTATCAAGTTCCTGGCTGCCCCCAAAGGGGAGATAGCCGCGGACCCGCAGGAGTATTTGTATTTAAAGGGAGTGAAAAACATAATTGTCGGCAAGGTCGGCTTAACAGCCCCGGTTGCCATTGAAGGCAAGGTGAGGCTTGATACTGCCGTAGGCATATACGAGGGAATCCTTTTTACTGTCAGCAAGGCTGTTAATGCGATCCTCGATGGACAGCCGCTTGAGCAGATGTCCATTAAGTCCACTATGCACAGCGCCGTAGAGGGGCTGGCGAATAATTATCAGGAGTTTCTTAAGCTGGTCTCCGTGAAAAGATACAGCGAGGAGACCTTTATTCATCTTTTGAACGTTTCGGTATTATCCATGTATTTCTCCTCAAAGCTCGGGTTTAACAAAGAGGATGTGTTGGATATTGCAGTGGCCGCGCTGTTTCATGATATTGGTAAACTTTATGTCTCCCGCAAGGTCCTGGGAAAGGATGCAAGGCTGACAGATGAGGAGTTCGGCCGCATAAAGAGCCATACGGTGCTGGGGGCCGAGTTCATGTTAAGATACAGCGATAAGCTTGGCTTCATGCCCGCAGTAGTCTGCTTTGAGCACCATTTGAAATACGATCTTAGCGGTTATCCGAAGCTGCTTTATCCCGTGCGGCCGCATATCGCTGCCCGCATTATCTCTATATGTGACATATATGACGCGCTCTTGCAGAGGAGGTCTTATAAGGCAGGCTATCCTCCTGATCTCGTGCATGGCATCATGATGAAGGAGAGGGGTACGGGGCTGGATCCGGAGCTTCTGGATAAGTTCTACAGCCTTATCGGCGTATGGCCTGTAGGCTTTATCCTGGAGCTTGATAACGGCGATATCGCCGTGGTAAGGGAGCAGAATCCGGACGATATATTCCTGCCGAAGGTCGAAGTTATTCTCCCGGCAGAGAAGAAGAGGCTTGTGGACCTTAAGGAGAGTAATGGCGCCATAAAGATCAAGCGCTTTATCGACCCATGGAAGGAAGGCAAGGATCTCTTGGCTTTAGTCTAGCCCTATAAAAGGCTTGTTTTTTTCTTGTTATGTGGTATATTTCATCTGTTGCATAGACAATGGCGTTTATGAGCCGGCGGACCCGGGCCAAAAACGCCTTTTTTATTTTTAGATAAGGCTCTTTTGCTTTACAATAATGTGCCTGTATAATATAATAATTTATACTTGGGGAAGGGGAAAAAGATGAAAAACGCCGGTTTCGATAACGAGAAGTACTTAAAAGAGCAGACCGCTGCGATTACTGAGAGGGTAAAGAAGTTTGGCAGCAGGCTGTACCTTGAGTTCGGCGGGAAGCTCTGCTTTGATTATCACGCTGCGCGCGTTCTTCCGGGTTACGACTCAAATGTCAAGATAAGGCTTTTACAGGAGCTAAGAGATAAGATAGACATTGTCCTGTGTATTTATGCGGGAGATATCGAGAGCGGCAGGGTAAGGGGGGATTTCGGCATAACCTATGATGCCGCGACCCTCAAACTTATCGATGATTTGAGGAAGTGGGGGCTTGATATATTGGCGGTTACGATCACCCGTTTTAATAACCAGCCTTCGGCGGTGATTTTCAGGAATAAACTTGAGCGCCGCGGTATAAAGGTATACTATCATTATCCTATCGAAGGATATCCCGGAAACGTGGACTTGGTGGCAAGCGATAATGGATTCGGCAAAAATGATTACATTGAGTCAAAGAAGCCGATCGTGGTCATCACCGGGCCCGGCCCCAACAGTGGAAAGCTGGCGACATGCCTTTCTCAGCTATACCATGATCACAAGCGCGGGATAAGCTCGGGGTACGCCAAGTTCGAGACATTTCCGATCTGGAACATCCCCCTTAAGCATCCGGTGAATGTCGCTTACGAGGCGGCTACTGCCGATATCTTGGATTTCAACCTGGTGGACCCGTTTCATCTTGCGACATATAAGGAAACAGCGATAAATTACAACCGTGATGTGGAGAGCTTCCCGATATTAAAGCTTATATTGAACAGGATCCTTGATAAAGAGGCTAACCTTCCCGTGTACAATTCCCCGACCGATATGGGGGTCAACAGGGCAGGCTTCGGTATCGTCAATGACGCGGTAGTGCAGGACGCGGCCAGGCAGGAGCTTATCCGCAGGTACTTCCGTTACAACAAAGAGTATCTTTTGGGCGTGGAAAAGAAAGCGACCGTTGAGCGCGCCGCGCTTCTTATGGAGGAGCTTGGGGTTAAGACCACCGACAGGATAGTCGTAGAGCATGCCCGCAAGACCGCTTCCGAGGCCGAGTCTACCGGCAAGGGGCATGACGGGATATATTGCGGGGCGGCCCTGCAGCTCAAAGACGGCTCGATTGTCACCGGCAAGAACTCAAAGCTTATGCATGCGGCATCGAGTGTCATTGTCAACGCCGTAAAGATATTAGCGAATATCCCGGACGGGATACACCTTTTATCTCCTCAGATCATGAGTCAGATCTCCGAGCTGAAGGAGGGCATCTTAAAGGCGGATTCGGCAAGCCTTGACCTGGAGGAGGTACTGATCGCGCTTTCCATAAGCGCTACCACCAATCACACCGCGGAGCTGGCGATGAAGAAGCTCAATGAACTCAACGGCTGTGAAGTCCACATGACGCACATACCGACTCCCGGGGATGAGGTGGGCTTGAAGAGGCTCGGGGTGAATCTTACCACCGACGGAAAATTCTCCTCACGTAATCTTTTTATTGAAGAATAACCGCCTGGAAATGTAGTCCGGTTTCTTAGAAAACTCGCCATATGGCCCTTAAGAAATACCGCACAGAAATAGAGTTTCTTGTTTTTCTTGCCGCGCTCATCCTTATATGGTTTGCAGGCAGGAACATCAATATCGATACCGGGGCGATCGAAGGGTCCCTGCGGAAGTTCCCCCTGGCTGCAAGCGGGTTTATCTATATAATCTTATATATAATCGTAACTTTCTTTCTTTTCTTCTCCAAAGATGTATTCTGGGTGGTGGGGGCCGTGATCTTCGGGCCTTTGTGGAGTACGGTGTTTATCTGCCTGGCTGAGTTTGGCAATGCCTTTGTATTGTTTAATCTCGCGCGCAGGCTGGGCAGGGGCTATGTTGAGAAGAGCGTATCCGGTAGACACAGGCATCTTGATGAGAAGCTGGGGAAGATAAGCTTGTTGTGGCTGGTGATCTTCCGGGCAGTGCCGCTTATCCCTTACAGGTTTATGGACCTTGCCGCCGGGCTTACAAGCATAAGCTTCCGTAAGTATCTGGCTGCGGCCGTGATCGGGGCGCCGGTCAAGACCTTTTGGCAGCAGTATATCCTTTGGGCAGTGGGGGTTGCGGTGTTAAAAGACCCGACAGCCCTGGTGCATTATTTTATGCAGAACAGGATATTGCACGTCTTAGGCCTTATTTATGCGGGCTTGGTCATCGCCGCGATCATTAAATTATTATCAAAGGATTGATCCTATGAGCGTCAGGCTTAGATTTTTGGGCGGGGTGAGGAATGTCACCGGCTCAAGCCATTTGGTTTCAACCGATAAATCTCAGGTCCTTTTGGATGTAGGGCTTTTTCAGGGGCGCCGCGACCAGACTTATCAGCTGAACTCCACGTTTAATTTTAATCCCCGGATGTTAAGTGCTGTGGTACTTTCGCACGCCCACATCGACCATTGCGGAAACCTCCCAAGCCTCGTCAAGAAAGGCATCCGGGCCAGGGTTTACGCAACGAGTGCCACTAAGGACCTTGCGCGGCTGATGCTCGAGGATTCCGGGAAGATCCACGAGGAAGATATAAAATACCTCAACAAGATAAACCGTAGGCTAGGGGGCCCGCTAAGAAAGCCGCTTTATACGAGAAGGGAGGCAAGCAAGGCCGCCAAGAAGATCCATCCGATCTCTTATGATCAGAAGCTGCACCTGACAAGCGATATCTGCCTTACCCTTTATAACGCCGGGCACATCCTTGGTTCGGCCATAACCGTGCTTGATATAAAGGATGGGGATGGTGTCCTGCGCCTTGGTTACGCCGTGGATCTGGGCAGGAAGGGCCTGCCCATGCTTGATGACCCAGCCACAGTCAAGGGGCTTGATTATCTTATCCTGGAGTCTACTTATGGCGGCAGGTTACATGCGCCTATCGAAGAGGCCAAGGCTAAACTGAAAGACGCTATCACCCGCACGATCGCGCGCAAGGGCAAGGTCATCATACCGTCATTTACATTGGAGCGCATCCAGGAGGTCATCTATTTCCTTAATGAGCTTCTCAAGGAGAAGGCGATACCCGCCATACCAATATATGTGGACAGCCCCCTGGCGACGGATATCACCGATGCCTTTTCATTCCACTCCTCCTACATGAACAAGAAAACTCACTATGCCATAGATCAGGGGAACAGCCCCTTTGAATTGCTTAACCTTAAGTTCATCCGCGACCAGAAAGATTCCAAGGTGCTTAATAACGATAAGCAGCCTATGATAATCCTGGCCGGCAGCGGGATGTGCGAATCCGGAAGGGTCCTGCACCATCTGAAGAACAATATCGAGGATTCGCGCAACACCGTGCTTGTTGTCGGTTACATGGCCCGGGATACCTTGGGCAAAAGGCTAGTCGACCGCCAGCGGTTCGTCCCAATATTCGGGGTGGAGTATGAGTTAAACGCCGAGGTCGTGATCATCAACTCATTCTCGGGACATGCGGATAAAGAGGATCTGCTTGGGTTTGTGGCGGATTGCCTTCCCTTAAAACGCGTGTTTTTAGTGCACGGAGAGCTGGAGCAGAGCCAGAGCCTCTTTGATTCGCTCGCGGCTTTGGGGGTAAACGCGTATATCCCGTCAAAGGATGAAGAGGTCTTGCTAAGTTAGGGAATGTGTGATATAAATGAACGCTGAACTTATGGAGCGCAAGCGACATAAGTTCATGCGTGAATTTATACCGAAAGCAGCGAGCAAATTTGGTACAAATTTGCGAAGCGATTTGCTTTCGGTAAAGTCAACACGTGTTACTTTGTTAGTTTATTGTAAGAACCGGATAAACTTTCCGGTACGCTGATCGCGTAAAAATTCGGAGGATAATAAAATGATCGGTGGTTTTTCAACTCCCAAGAAGGATAAAGCGGTAAAGGTCTCCGCGGGGTGCGCGGTAAAGACCGGCCAGATACTTGCCCGCGGCATCAATACCTATAAGGCAGGCGTTAATGCAAGAGGGCTGGGGACGATCTTCGCCCTTTGTTCCGGCAAGGTCTTCTTCGTCAGGAAAAAGACCAGCCACGGCAAGTTCCGCACTTTTATCAATATCAAGCCCGAAGCAAAAAAATCCGTTAAATAGTAAAGATGGCCAAGGATGAACTTTTGGCCCGGGCCAAGGGTTACTCCCGGAGCAAGTACGCCCTTTCTATACTGGGCACGCTGTATCTGTCGGCGTTGCTTGCGGTTTTCTTGTCTTTCGGGCTCTCCAAGGGCCTTGCAGGCGCTTTGGCAGGGGTTATCCGTTTCAGGTACCTGCTTGTGCCGGCTTTCCTCCTGGCCTGCGGTATCGCCTACGGTATCCTGAACTTTCCTTTTGTATTCTATGCAACGTATCTTTTGGAGCGCAAATACTCCCTTTCAAGCCAGAAACTATCGGATTGGCTGTTGGATGAATTGAAGTCAGGGGCGATAGGATATATCCTAACTCTTATCCTTTTAGCCGCGTTCTATTATGTTCTGGAGATCTCCCCCGGATACTGGTGGTTTTTTGTTTCATTGTTCTGGATAATCTTTGGCCTTATTCTGGCCAGGCTTACGCCCATAATCATCATCCCCCTGTTTTTTAAATACACAAAACTTCAGGATGAAGCCTTGCGCCAGCGGATCCTGGCGCTTGCGGATAAGATGAAGGTGAAGATCCTGGATGTCTTTGAGATCGACTTCAGCAAGAAGACCTTAAAGGCCAACGCTGCCTTCGTGGGGATGGGCAGGACCCGGCGCGTGCTACTGGCCGATACCTTAAAAGATAAATATACCCATGATGAGATCGAGGTGGTCCTAGCGCATGAATTCGCCCATTACCAGCTAAGGCACATTTTAAAGCTTATCCTGGCCAACTCCGCGGTGACCCTCGGCTTGTTTTACCTGATCTTTAGGACCAGCAGCTATTTTTTAACCTTGTTCGGGCTGGGTTCGCTGTCGGATGCGGCCGCCATGCCGCTCGTCTTTCTTTATTTTGTTGTTTTTGGCGTGATTACCCGGCCGCTGGAGGCTTATATCAGCCGCAGGTTCGAAAAACAGGCTGACGCCCTGGCGCTAAAGACCACGGCCAATAAAGCCGCCTTTATATCAATGATGAACAAGCTTGCCGGGCAAAACCTGGCTGACAGGTCGCCGCATCCGGCAATAAAGTTTTTCTTTTTTGACCATCCGCCGATAGATGAGCGGATCGCGATGGCGGAAAAGAGCGATATTTGAGTTTGTATTGTTGTTAACTAGATCGGCTGATCCGCCCGCTTTTCTGGTTTGAGCTTCCTGGAATTCAGAATAAAGATACTTTCTGTCAGAAAAGCGTGCATAAATTCACGCATAAACTTATGTTCGCTTGCGCTCCATAAGTTTAGCGTTCATTTAAAGGAGCAGGAGATGAGCAGGACATTAAGAAATATTGAAGAGAAGATGAAGGACCTGGATTCAGGCTCTATAAGGTACCTGGTCCTTGAAAGTGCCAAGAACTTTAAGGCTTCATGGGTTGAGCTCGGCCGCAGCCTTTACACCGTGCATAAGGATAAGCTTTATAAAAACTGGGAGTACGGCACTTTTGAGGCCTATGTCGCCAAGGAGATAGGCATTAGGAAGGAGACGGCGGCAAAGCTCATGCGGTCATATTTCTTTTTAGAAAAAGAGGAGCCGCGGTATCTTCGCCCTGATTACCTGCAGCAGGCGGATGCAGCCGCGGTCCCCGGATATGAATCCATTGACGTCCTGCGCCTGGCCAAGAACAAGAAGGGCCTTGATAAAGAGGAGTACGATAACTTTAAGAGGGATATATTCGACGGCAAGGATCATCGCGAGGTTAAGAAGGACCTTACCGCGCTTATCCGTCAGCGCCAGGAGCTTGATCCTGAAGAGGCGCAGGAGAAAAGAAGGCTTGCCACGGTAAAGAGGTTGATCGGTACCCTGAAGTCGCTAAAAAAAGAGGTGGAGCTTTTAAAGCTGGTTTCTGCCCCCGTGATCAGGGATGCGGCAAGCCTTATCCAGAAGCTAGAGGCGGAGATCAGGTAGGATTTAGATATTCGGATTTAAGAAGCTTTACTTAAGGAAGTCTAGGACGATCTTGGCGGCGCGCGCTGACGCGCCGCTTTCTCCAAGCAGAGGCTTTATCGCAGACAAATCCCGTTTCATTTTTTCTAAACCGTCTTTATCGCGCAGGATCTTCAATACCCCTTGCGATATTTTCTTCGCTGTCGCGTTGAATTGGATGAACTCAGGGGCAATTTGTTTGCCCGCTACGATATTTACCATTCCTATATAGGGTAGTTTTATCTGCGGACGGTACAAAAAGTAATTCAAAGCGCTTGTTTTATAGATTACCGCAAGCGGTTTTTCCATTATTGCTGTCTCCAGGGTCGCGGTCCCTGAGCAGACCAGGCAGAAATCCGCGGCATTTACGCAATCGTAGGCCTGGCCGTCGATGATCTTGGCGCTTACCCCGGACTCCCGCAGGATTATTTCATATTGTTTCCATTCAAGGTTAGCGGATTTGGCGATGATAAATTGCGCGGGCAGCTCTTTATTAATAAGCCTGGCGCTTTCAAGCATGATCGGCAGGATGCGGGTGATCTCTTGTTTCCTTGAGCCGGGTAGAAGCGCGATAGTAGTTTTAGATTCGGAAAGCCCGTGTTTAGTTAGAAGATCATGTTTTGCAAGTTTTGGCTTTACGATATCAAGAAGGGGATGCCCGGCAAAGAGCGCATTGACGCCGTGTTTTCTGTAGAAATCCTCTTCGAATTTGAACAGGACGATCAGCCTATCGATATATCTTTTTATAGTTTTGACGCGCCCGGTGCGGGATGCCCAGACCTGCGGGCTGACGTAATAGATGGTCGGGATTTTGTGGTTCATTTCTTTCGCTAGCCTTAAGTTGAATCCCGAAAAATCGACGAATATCACCGCGTTAAATTTGTGAAGGGCCAGCTTATCGAAGATCTTTCTTTTAAGGAGGAAGAAGCGCGGGAGATTTTTGATGACATCAAAGAGGCCCATCACCGAGAGGCCTTTTATGTCGTAGATGATCTCTGCGCCCGCATGAGCCAGGAGATCGCCCCCTACCGCGTAGAACTTTATCCGGTGGTCGATCTTATTTATCGCAGTGACCAGCGTTGCGGCATGGAGATCGCCGGAAGGCTCACCGCAGATGACTAGGACTTGTTTTTCTGCCATATCTGGTTTTGGATATCAAGGGCCACCCGCACCGCCTCGCGGGCAACACGGCCTGAGACGAGGGGTTCGCTGTTGTCGATGATGCAATTGACAAATGACTGCAGCTCTTTCTGCAGGGGCTGCTCTTTTTCTATGGGAAGGTTCTCTTTGGTTATCTGGGAATCAACTTTACGGTAGACGCGAGCTTTGGCTTCTTTGTAATCCAGGGATATATAGGTATTTTCCTGGAAAATCCTGATCTTGCGCATCAATTCATCGGATACGCGGCTTGCGGTGAGGTTTGCCACGCAGCCGTTTTCAAAGGTAATCCGGGCATTGGCGATATCTTCGAAAGGGGTGAGTACGTTTATCCCCACAGCGTCGACCCTTTTGACAGGTGAAGAGACGAGCCCTAAGACGATGTCAATGTCATGGATCATGATATCCAGAACAGCCCCGACGTCCAGGGAGCGGTTGGGAAAGGGGCTAAGCCTATGGCATTCAATAAATTTGGGTTCTTTAATAATTTTGAGCGTAGCTTCAAATGCGGAATTAAACCGTTCGATATGCCCGACTTGGAGGATAGCGTTGTTATCTTGCGCTGTTTTAATAAGGGAGTCCGCGTCTTCTATGGTGGTTGTGAAGGGTTTCTCGACGAGGGCGTGAATACCGTTCTTTAGGAAATAGGAGGCTACTTCATAATGCCATTTTGTGGTGGTGGCGATGCTCACCGCATCGACCTTCCCTGCAAGCTCCCTGTAGTCAGCGTATCCGGTTACGCGCAGGCCGTGGGATACTTCCTTGAGGCGTTCCGGGCTGTTGTCGCAGACTGCCACAAGCGTGCAATTCCGGATCCCGGCGTATATTTTGGCATGTATACTGCCTAAATGGCCTACTCCAATGACCGCTACCCTTGGTTTTTGCATTAGAAAAATCATAGCAAATACCTCGACAAAAGTCAATGAGTATGATATATTGTTGAATCTAATATTAGGAGCTGTTTTTAATGAAAGATTACGGTAAGTTATTCAGGTTTTCCCGGCCCTACTACGGCTGGCTTGTCATTTCCGGCGTTTTTATGGCGGTTATCACTTTTTTTGACGTCTTCCGCCTGAGCGCCATTGTCCCGATCATAGACAGGGTCTTTACGAACAAGCAGATAGTCTTTAGCAGCGGTAAATTCCCTGTTTTTGTGGAAAATATCCTCAATAAACTCAATACCTTGGAGCCGCTTCAGGTGCTCTACCTGCTTCTTATCGTCATGCCGGTAGCGCTCTTGACGCGCGCGGTTTTTGAGTTCCTGCAGAGCTATATCATGTCGGATGTAGGCCAGAAGGTCATCCGGGATGTCCGGAGCATGGTCTTTGAGAAGCTGCAGTCGCTCTCTCTGGATTATTTCACCCACAGAAGGAGCGGGGAGCTGGTCTCCCGCGTCACCAACGATGTGAAGCTTATTGAGAACGCGGTATCTTACGCCCTTACGGATCTGATCTACCAGACGTTCACCGTCTTTTCTTTTTCCATCGTTACTTTTGTCATTAACTGGAAACTTGCGCTTATCGCCGTTGTGGTCCTGCCGATGGTCGCGGTCCCCATGATCGTTGTGGGCCGGGCCCTGCGTAAATTGAGCAAAAGCTCGCAGGAGAAGATGGCGGATATAAACTCATTATTGATCGAGAGTTTTACCGGCGCCCGTATCGTGCGGGCCTTCTGTGCGGAGGCGCGCGAGGCAGAGCGCTTCAAGCAGTATAATAATTATTATTACCGCCTGGCGATGAAGTCCATTAAGAGGATCCTTCTTCTTGGGATCGTCACGGAGCTTGTTGGCGTGGGTATGGCCCTGTTCATTATTTATTACAGCGGCCAGCAGGTTATCTCGGGGGCGCTTTCCTTCGGCGCATTTGCCCTGTTCATGGCTACGCTCCTGTCGCTTATTAAGCCTTTCAAGAAGTTGAGCCAGGTGAATTCCATAATGGAGCAGGCGATGGCTGCGACCGTGCGCATATACGATATTCTCGAGACTGAGCCTTCGGTCAAAGAGAAGGCGCACGCTGCAAAGCTGCCGGAATTTAAAAACAGCATTAAAATGGAGGGGGTCTGGTTCCGGTATGCCGAAAACGATATCTTAAAGGATATAAATCTGGAGATCGGGAAGGGTCAGATGCTGGCTGTTGTGGGCCCCAGCGGCAGTGGAAAGACCACCCTGGTCGACCTTATCCCTCGTTTTTATGACCCCAAAAAAGGGAGGGTCATTATTGACGGCACAGACATAAGGGATGTCAGCCTTGCATCGCTTCGCCGCCAGATAGGCATTGTTACGCAAGAGACCATACTTTTTAACGACACCGTAAAAGGCAATATCTCTTATGGGAGGCCGGATGCCACCCAGGAGGAGATCGAGAGTGCTGCGTTGCAGGCGTATGCGCATGAGTTTATAAAAAATATGCCCAAGGGTTACGATACTATTATCGGCGACCGGGGGATGAAGCTTTCCGGAGGGGAGCGCCAGAGGCTGGCCATTGCCCGCGCCCTCCTTAAGAATCCACCCATCCTGATCCTGGATGAGGCTACCTCGCAGCTTGATTCCCAGTCAGAGCGGCTTGTCCAGGAGGCATTGGACCGGCTTATGCAGGGCAGGACCGTTTTTGTCATAGCGCACAGGCTTTCTACGGTGCGCAACGCCAGCAAGATCATTGTCCTGGATAAGGGCGCGGTCGTGGAAGAGGGCCCGCATACCGAGATTATCGCTAAAGACGGCTTGTATAAGAGGCTTTACCAGATGCAGGAGGTGAGAGTCCGCCCGTAAGCTTGCTTTTACCGCCGTTTTGTAAGCTTAGAGCCCATTAAAAAAACATTAAAATCATTGCATATAGTAAAAAATATGCTATAATTCGCCATTAAACTGCCTATAAGGGCAATTTTAGGTGTACATCATATTAACAATTGAAAAGGGGGAATGAGAAAGTGCCATCAGAATTAATCAAGCAGCTTTTGGAAGCCGGAGTCCACTTCGGGCATCAGACTAAGCGTTGGAACCCCAAGATGAAGAAGTTCATCTTTGGTTCGCGCAGCAGTATCTATATCGTTGATTTGGAAAAGACCGAGGAGTGCCTTAACAAGGCCCGCGATTTCCTGTTGGATATCGCCACTAAGGGGGAATTCGTGCTCTTCGTGGGCACCAAGAAGCAGGCCCAGGAGGTAGTGCAAGCCGAGGCTATCCGCGCAGGCATGTATTACGTGACTGAGCGCTGGCCGGGGGGCTTGCTGACAAATTTTTCCACCATCACCAAGAGCATCAACCGCCTCAAGGACATAGAGAGGATGAAGGAGGACGGGACCTACCAGAAGTTTACCAAGAAGGAGGTAGCCCTCCTTGAGAAGGAGTTGGCCAAGCTTAAAAAGAACTTCTCCGGCATTGTGGCCATGGAGAAGATGCCTAAGGCGGTTTTTATAGTTGATACCATGAAAGAGGATACTGCGGTCAAGGAGGCAAGAAGGCTCAAGATCCCGATCGTGGCCCTTATCGATACCAACTCCAATCCGGAGCTTGTGGATTATCCCATACCCGGGAACGATGACGCCACCAAGTCTATCAAGCTCGTCACAAACCTGCTTGCCGAGGCGGTGATCGAGGGAAGGAAGAAGTTTTTGTCTTATCTTTCCCAGGATGGGGTAAAGATCAAAGAGCAGCCCAAAGAAGGGGAGGAGCCCATTCTTTTGCCTGAAGAGGAAGAGAAGATCAAAGAAATCGGGGAGATAGTGGAGAATGAGGTTTTGCCGGAGGGAGAGGCTGCCAAGAAGATCCGGACAAAACCCGGGGATGATAAACCAAGGATAAGAAGGAAGGTGTAAGTTAAATGTCAGCGATATCAGTGGAGCTTATAAAAGAGTTAAGGCATATGACCTCAGCGTCCTTAGCGCACTGTAAGAAGGCGCTTGAGGATTCAAAGGGGGATTTAAAAGCAGCTGTGCTTCTTTTGCGCAAGCAGGGCCTGGAGATCGCAGCCAAGAAGCAGGGCCGCGCTGCCAAGGAAGGGCGTGTGGAGGCCTATATCCATCATGGCAACAAGATCGGCGTCCTCCTGGAGCTTAACTGCGAGTCGGATTTCGTGGCCAAGAACAGCGATTTCGCGCAGTTCGCCAAGGACCTTTCGATGCAGGTAGCGGCGGCCAATCCCGTATATATTAAAAAAGAGGATGTGCCTGCAGAGGTTATCGATCAGGAGAAGAACAAGGAGGATTTTTACAAGGCCCATTGCCTCCTGGAGCAGTCTTTTGTCAAGGACCCTGGCATGACCATAGCGGATTATTTGGGAAGCATCGTGGCCAAGATCGGCGAGAATGTTGTTATCCGCCGTTTCACGCGCTACAAGATCGGCGAATAATGAAGCAGCCTGTTTATAAAAGGATAGTCTTGAAGTTAAGCGGGGAGGCCCTGCAGGGCAGGTCTACTCACGGGATAGACCACTCTGTATTGGTTTTGATCTCTCGCCAGATAAAGGAGTTAAAGGATCTGGGCGTGGATGTGGCGATCGTGCTTGGCGCCGGCAACATCTTCCGCGGACAGGAGAACACCGGCTCCCGGGGCCTGGACATGGACCGCTCTGTCGCCGATTACATGGGGATGCTGGCGACGGTCATCAACGGCCTTGCCCTCCAGGATACCCTGGAGAAGATGAAGATGCCTACGCGCGTCATGACCGCCATAGGCATGGAGCGCATTGCTGAGCCGTACATCCGCAGGAAGGCGATCAGGCACCTTGAGAAAGGGCGCGTGGTCATATTTGTAGCCGGAACGGGTAACCCCTATTTTACCACGGATACCGCGGCGGCTCTCAGGGCGATGGAGATAAACGCCGATGCCATACTGAAGGCGACTAAAGTAGACGGAGTTTATTCCGCAGACCCGGTCAAGGACCGCTTCGCAAAGAAGTTCTCCCAGCTTAAATATATCGACGTCCTTAAGAAAGGCTTGAAGGTCATGGATGCTACGGCGGTAAGCCTGTGCATGGATAACAGGCTCCCGATCGTGGTCTTTAATCTTACCAAAGAAGGAAATATCAAGAGGGTAGTCTTGGGAGAGAAGATCGGCACGCTCGTTAAATAAGGGGGATTTTTGCTATGACTACCAAAGAGATTTTGCATAATACCGAGGAAAAGTTAAAGAAGGCGTATGATTCGGTGACGCGCGAGTTCCACGAAATAAGGACCGGAAGGGCCAACCCCTCGATGGTCGAGGGCCTGCACGTTGATTATTTCGGCACGCCGACGCTATTAAAGCAGATGGCTTCCATTATCGCATCGGACGCGCATCTTTTGGTGATACAGCCGTGGGACCCAAGCGCTATCGTTGAGATAGAGAAGGCGATCATGAAATCTAATTTAGGCATCACTCCTTCAAATGACGGCAAGGTCGTAAGATTGCCTGTGCCGCAGCTGTCCAAAGAGAGGCGCGTAGAGTTGGCCAAGTCTACGCACAAGATGGCTGAAGAGGGAAGGATATCGCTGCGCACCATAAGAAGGGATGCCAAGGAGGCTATAGAAAAGCTTGAGAAGGATAAGGCTATCTCTGAGGATGATGAGTTCCGCAGCATAGAAGACCTGCAGAAGCGGGTTGACAGCTATATCGCCAAAGTCGATGAACTCTTAAAGAGTAAAGAGAAGGAAGTATTAGAGTTCTAATTAGATCCGGGCCTCTAGCTCATTTGGTAGAGCACCATCCTTTTAAGATGGCCGTGCCGCGTTCGAATCGCGGGAGGCTCAAAATTCTTTTGACAATTTATTAATAGGCGGCAAAAGAATTTTGCTCCGGGCGATACAAAAAATTTTTTATATAGGTTTGAGCCCGGAGCTATGATCAAAAAGTAATTTTTGAACACGAAAGAGGAAGAGTCCTTCCGGGCGGATGGCGAAATTGGCAGACGCGATAGCCTTAGGAGCTATTGGGGCAACCCTTGGAGGTTCAAATCCTCTTCCGCCCAGTTAGTTGATTTTATACTGCAGTCGGAGCCAGTGCAATGGATAAAGAAAACCTGATTCAAGAAATAAAAATGCAGCAAAGAGGCTATTTGCGCGTTTTTATTCTTGGTGTTTTACTGGTTATCGCCGTCGTTACAGGGATTATTTTTGTCGGGCTTAAGATACAGGATTACAGCTATGTCCCTATTATAGGCAGGGAAGTGTTTTTATCGCAGATAAATAAGAACGAGGCATCTAGATCGGAGCTTGAGAAATACGCAGCTTCTACAGAGAAAGAGATAAAGTTAAAAAAGATAAGCTTGGCTTTATTGGAATCTAACCGGAATTTGTTTTCGATCGAAAGCGGAGCTTGGGATGGTGCTGTCTTGTTTATAATCGCGGGAGGTGCTGCTGGGATATTGGGCATTTCAGCCGCGGGCATGCTCTTTACTAAAAGGCTTGAGCGGCTAATAAAGGAAGAATTGGTTCTTTAATACAGTTTATAGCTAACGACACGGGAGTAGCTCTCCTCCTTCGCCCTTCAATAAGTTCTAGATGGTAGGGCTTCGGAGGATTTGCTACGATCCATTGCGATTAAATTACGCGGGAGTAGCTCAGCTGGCTAGAGCGCAACCTTGCCAAGGTTGATGTCGCGGGTTCAAATCCCGTCTCCCGCTCCACTTTCTAAATAAACCCCGAAAGGAGCCCAATTATGCAGATCATGGAATTCTTATCCAAGAAGGCGATCGTCATGGATATAAAGTCCTCTAAGAAGGAGGATGTTATGAAAGAGCTGGTGGACGCCCTCATCAACTCCGGGGAGATCGAGAAACGCTATCGCAATAAGCTCATTGAGGCCCTTATGGCCAGGGAGTCCCTCGGCTCCACTGCTATCGGCCAGGGCATCGCTATCCCCCACGCCAAATCAGATTGCGTACAAAAATTAGTCGCGGCTTTTGGCATCTCCAAGAAGGGCGTTGATTTTGATTCTTTGGACGGGGAACTCGCCTACATTTTCTTTCTTCTGGTGGCGCCCCAGGATTCCGCGGGGCCGCACCTAAAGGCCCTTGCAAGGATCTCTCGGCTTTTAAAGGACAAGTATTTCCGCGATACATTGCGCACTGCTTCCGAAGACAAAGCGGTCATCAAGATAATAACCGAAGAAGATAATAAAAAAGTTTGATATAAACCTGATCTTAAGGGATTATTTCTGATGGACACCGGCTTTAAAAATAATTTTAAGTGGCTCTATCCTGGTATCGGCATCAAGCGCTGGGCAGTCTTAAGCGCGGTCGGCGTGGTCTTTTTGATCCTTGGGGCGAGCCACTTGCGCAGCGAAGATTTCTGGGTGTTCAAGTCGCTGGATACGGTAGTGCTTATTTCCGGGATAATAATTTTGATCCTCGGGATCAAGATGATGATGCGCTCTTTTATTGCCGCGTTCGTTTCTCCTTCCCGGGATAATGATAATGAATTGGTAGATATACTGTTCCACAGGAAGCAGTTGGGCAGGGGCCCCAAGATAGTCGCGGTCGGCGGAGGCACGGGCCTTTCGGTGCTATTGGCCGGCCTTAAGGAGTATACCTCTAATATATCTGCGATAGTCACCGTGGCTGATGACGGAGGCTCTTCGGGAAGGCTGCGCCAGCAGTTTGACATTTTACCTCCGGGGGATATCCGCAACTGCCTGGTCGCCCTTGCGGATGCGCCGGCCTTGATGCGCGAATTGTTCCAGTTCCGGTTTGATACTACTTCCGAGCTTGCCGGCCATAGTTTCGGAAACCTTTTTATAACGGCAATGACCCGGGTGACGGGTGATTTTGAGAAGGCGATCAAGGAGACGAGCAAGGTCCTGGCCCTGCGCGGGCAGGTCATACCTTCTACCCTTACCAATGTCGTCCTGAATGCGCTTCATAGCGACGGCTCCACGACCACGGGGGAGGAAAAGATCCCCAAGGCGCACAAGGCCATAAACAGGGTGTACCTCGATCCCGAAGAACCGGCGGCTACGCCCGACGCGTTGAAGTCCATAAAAGAGGCGCAGATGATAATCCTGGGGCCTGGTTCGCTTTACACAAGCATTATTCCTAATCTTTTGATCAGGCAGATCAGCGAAGCGATAGCTGCTTCTGCGGCTATAAAAGTATATGTGTGCAACGTTATGACCCAGCCCGGGGAGACCGACGGGTATTCCGCCTCGGAGCATTTGAAGGCGCTTATCGCCCATAGCCGCCCTAAAGTCATTGATTATTGCATGGTCAATACCGGCGAGATCCCGCAGGAGGTCCTGAAGCGTTATGCCCGAGAGAGCTCCTATTTTGTCATAAACGACAGGAAAAAGATCGAGAATATGGGATACCGGGTCATAGAGGATGATTTCGGCATGGTGGATAAGGATGTAATAAGGCATAACGCCCCGAGACTTACCAAGATCATACTTGGCTTAATGGAAGAGATCTAGAATGGCCGTAATGCGCAAGGAATTAGTTATCATGAATAAGCAGGGGCTGCACGCGCGGCCGGCTGCCATATTCGTCCAGATCGCCAATAAATTTAACGCGCGCATCACGGTAACGCGCCAGGATGAGCGGGTCAACGGCAAATCCATCATGGGGATATTGATGCTCGGAGCGGAGAAGGGCAGTACTGTCATTATCGAGGCAGACGGAGATGATGCAGACAAGGCGTTGTCGGAATTAGAGAGGGTCATCTCTAACGAGGAAGAGCTATGATACAGCTTAAAGGCATAGCCGCGGCTTCCGGTATTTCCATAGGTTTTGCTTATCGCATGGGCAAAGAGGAGTTCATTGTTGCCAGGGAGCCCATTGTCGAGGGGGATATTCCGTTTCAGATACAGCTTTTTGAAGAGGCCCTGATCAAGACCCGCAGGGAGATAATCGAGCTCCAGAAGAGGATCGGCGCAGAGATGGGGCAGGACGAGGCCCAGATCTTTGACGCGCACCTTCTGGTACTTGAGGATCGCATGCTTATCGAGGATGTCATCTCCCGCTTAAAAAAAGAAAAGATCAATGTTGCCTTTATTTTTTCCGAGGTATTAAAGAAATATATCGGCGTTTTTTCCAAAATCGAGGATGAATACCTCAGAGAGCGTATCTCTGATATCAATGATGTCGGTAAAAGAATATTGCGGCATCTATTGGGCAAGGAGCATAAAGGCCTTTCCGACCTGAAAGAGCGCATGGTAGTGGTGGCGCACGATTTGTCCCCCTCCGATACGGCCGCGATGCACAAGAAGAATGTGAGCGCTTTTGTAACCGATGTCGGCGGGAAGACCTCGCACACCGCGATCATGGCCAAATCGCTTGAGATACCGGCGGTGGTCGGGCTTGAGGTGGCCACAGCCAAGATCAATCCTGGAGACATGCTTATAGTTGACGGCGGATTGGGCATTGTGATAGTGCAGCCTGACGAGGAGACGCTTCGGATCTACCGTCAGGAGGAGGATAAGCTTAAGGGCATCGCTGAGCAGTTCCTGGCCGCCAAAGAGCTCCCTGCCACCACCACCGACGGCCAGAGCGTCGAGATAAACGCCAATATTGAGTTTCCCGATGAGGTGCCCTCGGTCAGGCTCCATGGGGCCGAAGGGATAGGGCTTTACCGGACCGAATTTTTTTATATGAACAGGAAGGACCTTCCCACTGAGGAGGAGCACTATGAGGCTTATCGCTATGTAGCTGAGGCGATGGGCGATTATCCGGTGATCATCCGGACGCTCGACATGGGAGGGGATAAATTCATATCGCAGTTCCAGGTGCCGCAGGAGATGCGTCCGTTTTTGGGCTGGAGGGCAATCCGTTTCTGCCTGGCGCGGCCTGACATGTTTAAACTGCAGATGCGCGCGATCTTGAGGGCCTCCGTTTACGGAAAGCTCAAGCTTATGTATCCGATGATCTCAGGGATCGAGGAGTTAAGGCAGGCAAATCTTATCCTCGAAGAGGCCAAGGGGGAGTTAAGGGCCAGGGGGGAGGCTTTTAATAATGATATCGAGGTCGGGGTGATGATCGAGGTGCCCTCGGCCGCGATGATCGCGGATATCCTCGCCAAGGAATCTGATTTCTTCTCTATCGGAACCAATGACCTTATTCAATACGCCCTTGCCGTTGACCGCGCCAATGAAAAGGTGGCTTACCTTTATGAACCGGCGCATCCGGCGGTGTTGAGGTTCATTAAGAATATAATCGACGCAGGCCACAGCGCAGGGATAAAGGTGGGGATGTGCGGAGAGATGGCCGGGGAGCCGAGCCTTGCTTTGATACTTCTGGGCCTGGGGTTGGATGAGTTCAGTATGCCGCCGCAGGTGATCCCCGAGTTGAAATACATAATCCGCGCCGTCAGCAAGAAAGAGGCGAAGGAGATAGCGCTAGAGGCGCTTAAGCTTTCCACGGGCAAAGAGGTTGAGGAGCTTGTCCAGGCCCGGCTGCGGGGGATCCTGAAGTGAAGGCATTGATCTTGGCGGCTGGTTATGCGACGCGGCTGTATCCATTGACCAGGGATTATCCAAAGCCGCTTCTTTTGGTGAACAACAGGCCGATAATCGATTACATCGTATATAAGCTGCACTCTCTTAAAGATATAGACGAGATCATTGTAGTCACAAACAGCAAGTTCATATCGCATTTCAGGAAGTGGAAGAAGGGCTTGCATATTAAGACGCGCCTGTCTTTGGTGGATGACCTGACTAAGACCCTTGCTGGCAGGAGGGGCGCGATTGGCGATGTTTACTTTACCTTGAATAAGAAGCGCATCAATGATGATCTTTTGGTCATTGGCGGCGATAATATCTTTGACAAGCATTTGGCCGGTTTCATGGATTTTGTCGAGGGCCACAGGGCGCACCATGTGATCGGGGCCTATGATATAAAGGACAAGAAAGAGGCGGCAAATTACGGAGTGATAAGGCTGAACAGGCGCTCTGAGGTGGTTGATTTCAAGGAGAAGCCCTCAAAGCCGAAGTCAACGCTTGTGGGGATGTGCCTCTACTATTTCCCCCGCAATAAATTACAGCTTATAGGCGAGTATATGGGAGACCGGAAGCAAAATAAAGATACGACCGGCGGCTATATCAGCTGGCTTAAAGACAAAGCGCAGATATACGGGTTTGTTTTTAAGGGGGCATGGTACGACATAGGGGATCATAAATTTTATAACAAGGCCAAAGAGAGCTTTTGGGCCTAACAAAAGGAGAATGGAATAGATGCGTAAACATTTTTTTACTTCGGAGTCGGTAGGCGAGGGGCATCCGGATAAGGTCTGCGATCAGATCTCAGACGGTGTATTGGACCAGGTATTAAAACACGATTCAAACAGTGAAAGAAGCAGGGTCGCCTGTGAGACCTACGTTACCATGGGCCTTTTGATAGTCGGAGGCGAGATCACTACTGATGCTTACGTGGAGATCCAGAAATTAGCCCGCGACATAATCAGGGATATCGGATATACCCATCCTAAATACGGCTTTGATTATGAGACATGCGCAGTCATTAATACGATCCATAGCCAGTCTCCGGATATCGCGCAAGGGGTAAATGTCGGAGGCGCGGGGGACCAGGGGATCATGTTTGGATACGCCTGCAAAGAAACAAAAGAGTATATGCCCCTTCCCATAACGCTTGCGCATAAGCTAGTACAACGCATGGCGGATGTGCGCAGGGACTCAACCCTTAAGTACCTAGGGCCCGATTGCAAATCGCAGGTCACCGTCGAATACCATAACGACGAGCCAAAGAGGATCGATTCCGTGGTCCTGGCCTGCCAGCACACCGATGATGTCCTGGATAAGACCGGCAAGCATATGAGCCATAAGGCGCGCCAGGAGATGATAGATGTTATCGCAAAGCCTGAGCTTAAGGGCATGATTGATAAAGAAACCAAATATTATGTCAACCAGACCGGTAAGTTCGTGGTGGGCGGCCCGCAATCAGACACCGGGATGACCGGACGAAAGATCATTGTTGACACTTACGGCGGGACGGTCCCTCATGGCGGCGGCGCTTTCTCCGGGAAGGACCCGACTAAGGTCGACCGTTCGGCGGCTTATATGTGCCGCTACATCGCCAAGAACATGGTGGCGGCGGGCTTAGCGGATAAGTTCATGATCCAGCTGTCTTATGTTATAGGACATGCGGAGCCGCTATCCATATTTGTGAATACTTACGGCACGGGAAAACTTTCGGATGAAAAGCTGGTAAGGCTTGTAAGGGAGAACTTTAAACTTACCCCGAGGGGTATAATCGAATCCCTTGACTTGCTCAAGCCTATATATAGGAAGACGGCTTGTTACGGGCATTTCGGAAGGGATCATTTTACGTGGGAAGCGTTGGATAAAGTCGGAGCGCTCAAGAAGCAGGCTGCCGGGCTTTAGCTCTAAAGTTCTGAAGTTATATCAAGAGAGAAATCTGTAATCTAGGAAAGGGATAATAATGGCTCATGATATTAAGGATATTAAACTCGCTAAGAAGGGGCTTTTGAGGATCGAGTGGGCGGCAAACAACATGCCGGTTCTTGGGTTTATCGCTAAGAGATTCGGGAAAGAGAAGCCTTTGAAGGGCTTGAAAGTTGCGGCGTGCCTTCATGTCACAACCGAGACAGGCGTCCTCATGGAGGTCTTGAAGGCCGGCGGGGCGGATGTGTCTGTCTGCGCATCTAATCCTCTTTCCACGCAGGATGATGTGGCCGCTTCATTGGTCAAGAACCTTAAGGTTAATGTATTCGCGATCAAGGGGGAGAATACCAAGACTTATTATGAGCATTTGAAGGCGGTCCTGGCCAAGAAGCCGGATATTACTATGGATGATGGGGCGGACCTGGTGAGCATGATCCACCAGCGCCCGGAGTCGGTCCACGCCAATATCATCGGCGGCACTGAAGAGACCACTACCGGAGTCATAAGATTAAAGGCGCTGGCCGCAGAGGGCAAGCTGCGTTATCCTATAATTGCGGTAAACGACGCCTACACGAAGCATTTGTTCGATAACCGCTATGGCACGGGCCAATCCACCATAGACGGGATAATCCGGGCGACCAATAAACTTATGGCTGGGTGCAATTTTGTGGTCTGCGGGTACGGCTGGTGCGGCAAGGGCGTTGCCATGCGCGCCAAGGGCCTGGCATCCAAGGTCATTGTTGTGGAAGTGGATTCGCTGCGCGCGCTTGAAGCGGCGATGGACGGTTTTGAAGTGATGACTATCGCCCAGGCGGCTAAAGTAGGCGATGTATTTGTAACTGTTACCGGAAATGTAAGCGTTATCCGCGGCGAGCATTTTAAGGTGATGAAAGACGGCGCGATAGTCTCCAACTCGGGCCATTTTAATGTCGAGCTTGATATTCCGGCGCTGGAGAAGATGGCGAAAGCCAAAAAACGCATCCGCGAGTTTACGGATGAATATATCATGCGCGATGGCCGCAAGATCTACCTTTTGGGCGAGGGCAGGCTGATAAATCTGGCTGCGGCCGAAGGGCACCCGGCGCAGGTTATGGATATGTCTTTTGCCAACCAGGCCTTGAGCGCCGAGTACATGGCCAAGAACGCAAAGATACTCGAAAACATTGTATTCAAGGTTCCAGATGACATAGATAAGAATATCGCTGACCTGAAATTGAGGTCCATGGGGATAAAGATAGACCGGTTGACGGCTGAGCAGAAGAAGTATTTGTCGAGTTGGGAGATGGGGACGTAGGTGAATCACCCATTTTGCCGGGTTTGAATCTCTAGATTCTAGAACAGAAATATTCTCTGCCGGGAAAATGTGTGTAAATTCACACATAAACTTACGTTCGCTCGCATTCGCTCGCTCCGTAAGTTTAGTGTTCATTTATGGGAGATGGGGACTTGAAAAAAGGGGGCAAAATGAAAAAGCGGCTGACCGGTTTTCTTTTAGCTGTTTCTCTGGTTCTTGTTTTAGCCGGGGTTTCCTACTCGCAGGATGCGGTTGTTGATTCGCGCATCTCGCAGGTAACGGTTTATCCGGATTCAGCCCTAATTTTCCGCGTCGCCAATGTCAAACTTAACGTCGGGGAGCAGGCTTTGACTTTCGTGGATATAATCCCCGAGCTGGATGAAAATTCTTTGCGTGTTGCAGCAAGCGACCCGCAAGGCGTAAAGATACTTTCCGCTTCGGTCAAGAAGGAGTACCTTAAGGAAGAGGCTGCCAAGGCTGTGCAGGAGCTTGAAGCAAAGATCGAAGGACTGGAAGATACTTTAAAGCGCCTTGAGACGGATAAGCAGATCCTCGCTGAGGCCAAGCAGTTCCTGGATTCGGTGCGCTTGTTTTCGAAAGACCAGATCCCCAAGGACCTTGTCACTAAAATGCCTCCGGCGACTGAGCTTGACTCTACCTATAAATTCCTTGATTCCAAGCTTAAAGAGAACTACTCTCAGGCGATAGGTCTTGAGATGAAGGAGAGGGAGGCTAATAAAACCCTCGAGGCCTTAAGGAGAGAGCTTGACCAGATCCGTGGGCCGCAGCAGAAGATAAAAAGGTCCATCGAGGTGGTAGTCGAGGCGCTAAAACCCGCGGCTTCGGAGCTTACGGTTTCATACTTAGTTTCGGGCGCAAGCTGGGAGCCTTTGTATGATGCGCGCGCTGATTTTGAAAAGTCCAGTGTTGAGCTTGTTTCCCACGGGATAGTAAGGCAATCTACCGGCGAGGATTGGGAGAATGTCACAATGTCTTTATCAACGGCAAAGCCGGCTGTCGGCGGGGCCATGCCGGATGTATCTAGCTGGTTTATCCGTCCGTACACGCCTCCTGCTCCGGTTGCGCACAAGGCGGGAGGAAGCCGCATGAAAGCTTCCTATGCCGGAGTTAATATGATGGCCTCTTTTGATGCCAGCGTTTCTGAGATGGGTGGAATGGGCGGGCCGGATGAAGAAGCGCCTAGGTATGCTTCGGCAGAAGAGAAGGGCATCGCCGTCGTTTACACCTTGCCCAAGAAGGCCACGATAAAATCTGACGGGCAGGATAATAAATTGCCCGTATCCGCTCAAGTGCTGGCTGCGAAATTCAAATATTCAAGTTACCCGCGCTCGGTGCTTTTAGCTTATCTGGGGAGCCGGGTCACCAATACTCCTGGCCTGCAGCTTTTGGGGGGAAGGGTGAATATATTCTTAGATGGAGATTTTGTGGGCGAGTCCTATATTAATAACGTAGGCTCTGGAGAAGAGTTTGACCTGTATCTGGGAGCTGACGAGAATGTCAAGGTAAAGCGTGACCAGATCTTAAAGAAAGTCGATGATACGCTTATCGCGGGTATCCCGTCGCCTACGAAACGCACCAGCTTCCAATATAAACTGACGGTCGAGAATTACAAGAGTAAGAGCGCGAGCATCAAGCTTTTTGAGGCAGTGCCTGTCTCCGAAGATGAGCGCATAAAGGTCAAGATCGAAAAGGTGGCCCCTGAGCCCAAGGAGAAAGAGTGGGAGAGCAAGAAGGGTATCTGGCTGTGGGAGCTGGAGTTAGCTCCCAAGGAAAAGAAAGAGATATTTTATACCTTCGTTGTCGAGCACCCGCGCGACATGCAGGTAGAGGGTTTATAATATGGGGCTAAAAAAGATCGCGGTACTTACTACCGGAGGGGATGCCCCGGGCATGAACCCGGCCATACGTTCGGTCGTGCGTTACGCCATCCTTAATAAGCTTGAAGTCATGGGCGTATTCCGTGGTTGGCATGGGCTGATCAATGACGAAGTAAAACCCCTTACTCACCGTTCGGTTTCGGGGATCATAAACCAGGGGGGCACTATCCTTAAGACCGTGCGTTCCCGTGAATTTGAGACGGAGCAGGGGCAGGAGAAGGCCTACCAGACTTTAAAGAAGCATAATATTGACGCTTTTGTGGTTATAGGCGGCAACGGCAGCTTTTCCGCGGCGCACAAGTTTTACCAGAAGTATAAAGTGCCCTGCATCGGCATCCCGGCTTCAATAGATAATGATGTGAGCGGAATAGATATCACTATCGGGTTTGACACCGCGATAAATACGGCGTTGTCTGCGATAGACAATATCCGTGATACCGCCACTTCTATGGAAAGGGTCTATGTGGTGGAGGTTATGGGCAGGGATTGCGGATTGATCGCGGTGACTGTCGCTCTCGGCGGGGGGTGCGAGGATGTTTTGATCCCTGAGAGGAAGTTTGACCTGAATGAGATCTGCCGCGATATCGTGGAGGGCAACTCCAAGGGCAAGATGAGCTGGATCATTGTTGTTGCCGAAGGGGCCGGGAGCGCTGTGGATATCGCAAGGAAGATCACTGAGATCTCCAAACTGGAGACTCGCGCCGTGGTCCTCGGGCATGTGCAGAGGGGCGGCCGGCCCACCGCGATAAGCCGGGACCTCGCGCTTCGGCTAGGCCAAGAGGCGGTAAGCGCTTTATTGCGGGGCGAAACCGATAAGGCTGTCGGTATTCATGAAAGCAAGGTAGTGACAATAGATTTCGAGATTGCGATCCAGAAAAAGGTCTGGAAGGTGGAGAATATGTATAATTTAGTCAGAGGGCTTAGTTAGGAGGAATATTCAAATGGGAAGGAAGCCGTTAGATGTTCAGAAGATAGTGATGGAATTGATCATGACCGATGATTCCGCCAAGAAAAAGCTTTTGGCTAAGAAGATCCAGGATATGGCCTATAAAAAGGGCATTTATCCTTCAAGTATCCATGAGTTTTACATGGCCCGCGGCAAGGGTGAATTTAAAGGCTTTACCGTTCCGGCCATAAATTTGCGCAGCATGACCTATGACCTGGCGAGGGCAATATTCCGCGTCGCAAAGAGGAATAACGCGGGCGCTTTTATCTTTGAGATCGCCAAGTCCGAGATGGGTTATACGGCCCAGCCCCCAGTTGAATATACCAGCGTTATTCTTGCGGCCGCGATAAAGGAAGGTTACAGCGGACCGGTGTTCATACAAGGGGACCACTTCCAGGCCAACGCCAAGAAATACGAGGAGAATCCCGAGAAGGAGTTAGAGGGGCTGCAGGCTTTGATCACCGATGCCATCGGCGCGGGATTTTACAATATCGATATCGACTCATCGACATTGGTCGACCTTTCAAAGCCTAAGATCAAGCAGCAGCAGTTGAATAATTACGAAGCCTGCGCAAGGCTTACCCAGTTCATCCGCCGCATCGAGCCTGCAGGGGTCACGGTATCAGTAGGAGGGGAGATCGGCGAGGTTGGCCATCAGAATTCGACCCCTGAAGACCTGCGCGCTTTTATGGAAGGTTTCAAGGAGAGGCTGCGCAAGGGGTTGGTGGGGATCAGCAAGATCTCGATCCAGACCGGCACTTCACACGGAGGGGTGGTCCTTCCCGACGGTTCTGTCGCGCAGGTCAAGCTTGATTTTGATACCCTGAGGAACCTTTCTGAGCTGGCGAGGATTGAGTACGGCATGTCCGGCGCGGTGCAGCATGGCGCCTCGACTTTGCCCGCAGAGGCGTTCCATACTTTCCCGGAGTGCGAGTGCGCAGAAGTGCACCTTGCGACCGAATTTCAGAACATGATCTTTGAGAGCAAGCACTTTCCTGCGGAATTGAAGAAGAAGATCTACGACTGGCTTAAGGTCAATGCCGCAAATGAAGCCAAGGCCGGCGAGACCGATGAACAGTTCTTCTATAAGACCCGCAAGAAGGCGCTCGGGGTCTTCAAGAAAGAGATCATGGGTTTGCCTGATGCGATAAGAAACGCTATTACCGTTGATATCGAAGCAAGATTCGAATTCCTCTTCAAGCAACTCAATTGCATTAATAACAAGCAGCTGGTTGACAAATACGTTACTTTAAAGCGCGTGATCGTGCGCAAGCGCGAGCATGGGCCTGAGGTCGTGCACGACGGGGAAGGCGCTGACTAACTTAAAGTGAAAAGCCTACAGTGTAAAGATTAAGTGACGCAAAGGGGGCAAGTATGCGTTCTGACAAAATAAAGAAGGGTATTGAGCGTATTCCGCACCGCGCATTACTGCATGCGACAGGGTTAGGCAGGAAGGATCTTGGCCGTCCTTTCATCGGGGTGGCCACGTCTTTTACCGACCTTATCCCCGGGCATGTGGGGATGCGCGATCTTGAACGTTTTATTGAGCGCGGCGTCTGCTATGGCGGCGGCGTGCCTTTCTTTTTCGGGATCCCTGGTATCTGCGACGGGATCGCCATGGGCCATTTGGGTATGTGCTATCCCATGGCCTTGCGCGAGTTAGTCGCGGATACGATCGAGACTGTCTGCAATGCCCATCAGCTCGACGGAATAATCTGCCTTACCAATTGCGACAAGATAACCCCCGGCATGCTTATGGGGGTGGCCCGCCTCAATATCCCGGCGATAATCGTTACCGCCGGCCCTATGTTGTCGGGCAGGTTTGACAAGAGAAAGCTTGCTTTTGTACATGACACGTTTGAGGCGATGGCGCTGGCCAAAAAGGGCAAGATCTCCGCTCACGAAATGTCCTGCATCGAGATGGAGGCTTGTCCCGGCGCGGGGAGCTGCCAGGGCCTCTATACCGCAAACACCATGGCCTGCCTTACCGAGACTATGGGCATGTCTTTGCCCGGATGCGCGACGGCCCTGGCGGTATCCGCCAAGAAGCGCCGCATTGCTCAGGCCAGCGGGGAGCGCATAGTGGAACTGGTAAGGAAAGATATTTTACCCCTTGATATCATCAATAAGAAGTCTTTAGAGAATGCGATCGTGGTGGATATGGCGCTGGGCGGCTCAAGCAACACCATCCTGCACCTTATGGCGATCGCCCATGAAGCAGGGATAGATTTTGACCTTAAATCTTTTGACAAGATAGGAAAGACCACGCCGCACATCACGAGCTTAGAGCCTGTGGGCGCGCATTTTATGGAGGACCTGGAGTACGCCGGAGGGATCCCCGCGGTCTTGAAGCGGCTCAAGGGAAAACTAAATAACGCCCCGACTGTAAGCGGCAGGAAGATATATGATATTGCATCCGGTGCCGTGATTTTTGATGAAGATGTCATTAGGCCGCTGGATAAGGCTTATCATAAGCAGGGCGGCCTGGCTGTTTTGTTCGGCAATATCGCTCCCGCAGGAGCAGTAGTAAAGCAGGCCGCGGTCAATCCCAAGATGATGAAGTTTACCGGCCGGGCGCGGGTATTTAACCGCGAAGAGGAAGCGATGTCTGCGATCATGTCCGGCAAGATTCATAAGGGGGACTGTATCGTTATCCGTTACGAAGGGCCCGCGGGAGGGCCGGGGATGCGCGAGATGCTTGCCCCGACTTCTGCGATCGTGGGTATGGGGCTTGCCGATAGCGTGGCCCTTATCACCGATGGAAGGTTCTCCGGAGGCACGAAAGGTCCTTGCATCGGGCATATTTCCCCGGAGGCTTCGGCAGGCGGCCCGATCGCTATTTTAAAGGATAATGACATAATCGAGATAGATATACCGGCCAGGAAGCTGGAAGCCAGGTTATCCAAAAGCGAGATGGATAAAAGATTCAAGAGCTGGAAGCCTGTGCCGCCTAAGATAAAGACGGGGTATTTGTCAAGATATGTGAGGATGGTAAGTTCCGCGGATAAAGGCGCGGTATTAAGGTAAAGATATGAACGGTGCGCAAATATTAATAGAGTGTCTGAAGCGCGAAGGGGTGAAGGCGATCTTTGGCTACCCCGGCGGGCAGGTCCTTCCCCTTTTCGACAAGCTTTATGATTCGGATATAAGATTTATCCTTGTGCGCCATGAGCAGGGGGCGGCTCATGCCGCCGACGGCTATGCGCGCGCGACGGGTAAGCCCGGGGTTTGCATCGCGACATCCGGGCCGGGAGCGACAAATCTTGTCACCGGCATAGCCAATGCCTATATGGATTCGATCCCCATGATCGCGATCACCGGCCAGGTGAAGACTTTCCTCATCGGCAACGACGCTTTCCAGGAGGCGGATGTCACCGGGATCACCCGCCCGATCACCAAGCATAATTTTCTGGTCAAGGATGTGAAGGACCTGGCGCGCACCATGCGTGAGGCTTTTTATATCGCTACGACCGGCAGGCCTGGCCCCGTGGTCATCGATGTGCCATCGGACGTACAGCTCGCCGAATGCGAATTCAAGTGGCCCGAGACCGTTGATATCCGCAGCTATAATCCTACATACCAGGGCCATCCGGGCCAGATCAAGAAGGCGGCTAAGTTAATTGCGGATGCAAAGAAGCCGATAATATACGCGGGGGGAGGGGTCATTACTTCCGGGGCTAGCGAGGAATTGAAAGAGCTTGTGGTAAAGCTCAACGCCCCTATAACTTGGACTTTGATGGGCATAGGTAGCTTTCCCTCGGATCATGAGCTTTCTTTGGGGATGCTCGGGATGCACGGGACAGCTTACGCGAACCACTCTATCATGGAGTCGGATCTTATAATCGCGGTGGGTGCGCGTTTTGATGACCGCGTCACCGGAAGGCTTGACGCGTTCGCTCCACATGCAAAGATAATACACATAGACATCGATCCGTCGTCTATAAGCAAGAATGTAAAGGTGGATGTGCCGATCGTGGGAGATGCCAAAATGATCCTTGGGGAACTCCTGAAGGAGATAAAGAAGATCCCGGATACGACGGAGTGGCTTAAGACTGTCAAGGCTTGGAAAGATAAGCATCCTATGCAGTACAAGCAGGACGGCTTGCTCAAGCCCCAATATGTCATCGAACAGCTTTATGAATTGACCAAGGGAGACTGTATTATCACGACCGAAGTCGGCCAGAACCAGATGTGGGCGGCGCAGTGGTATAAATACAAGAATCCGCGCACCTTTATATCTTCGGGCGGTTTAGGGACCATGGGTTTCGGCTTTCCCGCGGCGATGGGTGCCAAGATAGCCTGTCCTGATAAACTCGTTGTGGATATCGCAGGGGATGGCTCAATACAGATGAATATCCAGGAGTTGGGCACTTGTATCTGTAACAAGATAAACGTCAAGGTGTTTATCTTGAATAACGGCTACCTCGGGATGGTGCGGCAGTGGCAGGAGCTTTTTTACAAGAAGCGTTACTCCCACGTTTGCATCACCAGCCCTGACTTCGTCAAGCTTGCCGAAAGCTACGGCGCCGTGGGCATCCGGGTAACCAAAAAAGAAGAGGTAAGGCCGGCCCTCGAGCGCGCTATCGCCGAGGATAACGTTGTTTTTGTGGATTTCGTGGTTGAGCCCGAGGAGAATGTCTATCCGATGGTCCCTGCGGGGGAAGCGATCAATAGAATAATAGGCGGATTAGCCTAGTGAATTCATAGAGATGTGTACAGTTAACAGTTTACAGTGTAGAGATAAGGCGAAAAATTGAGACACACGATATCGGTATTAGTGGAGAATAAGTTCGGCGTGCTGGCGCGCGTGGCGGGGTTGTTTTCCGCCCGCGGTTATAATATCGCGTCTTTAGCGGTTTCCGAGACGCTGGATCCCTCCATCTCCTATATGACTATTGTGGTCGAGGTCAAGGATGAATCAATCCTTGAGCAGATCATGAAACAGCTTAATAAGCTTATTGATGTCATTACGGTGACTGATTTTACCAAGAAGGAGCACGCTGACCGTGAGCTTGTTTTGGTAAAGGTCGATTATTCCGCGAAGGAGAAGGCAAAACTTGACAGCGTAGTCAAGAAGTATGCGGCCAAGATTATCCAGTGCAATGACGATAACGTGATAATCGAGGCTGTGGGCGAACAGACCCAGATTAAAGAGCTGTTGGAGACGTTGAACAAGTTCGGGATACAGGAGCTGATCCGGACAGGCCGGATAGCGATGGCTTATTAATTAGGAAAGGGGCTAGAAAATGGCAAAGGTTTATTATGACAAAGACGCGGATCTGAATTTTTTGAAAGACAAGACAGTGGCGATAATCGGTTACGGCATCCAGGGCCGCGGTCAGGCATTATGCCTGCGCGATTCCGGAGTAAGGGTGGTCGTTTCCGAAATGCAAGGGACCCCTAATTTTGAGCTGGCCAAAAAGGATGGGTTCGTGCCAGTCTCCGCTTCCGAGGCTGCCGCAGCCGCCGATATCATCCAGATCCTGACCCAGGATCACGTGCAGGCTAAGGTCTATAGCGAGAGCATTAAACCTAATCTAAAAAAAGGCAAGGCTCTTTGTTTCTCGCACGGGTTTAATATCCGTTTCAAGCAGATCAAGCCGCCTAAAAACGTCGATGTTTTCATGATCGCCCCCAAAGGCCCGGGCGCATTAGTGCGCAGGATGTATGAGGAGGGCAAAGGCGTTCCTTCCTTGGTTGCGGTTTACCAGGATGCAAGCGGAGATGCTTTAAAGCTTGCTTTGGCTTACGCCAAGGCTTTAAAGGCGACTACCGCCGGAGTTATCGAGACCACATTCCAGGAGGAGACTGAAACAGACCTCTTCGGTGAGCAGGCGGTTCTTTGCGGCGGGGCGACGGAGCTCATCAAAGCCGGCTTTGATACCTTAATTGAAGCGGGTTATCAGCCTGAGATAGCATATTTTGAAGTGTTGCATGAGTTGAAGCTGATAACGGACCTTATCCAGGAGAAGGGTATTGCCGGGATGCGCCGCGGTGTATCCAATACCGCATGCTACGGCGATTTGAGCCGCGGCCCGCGGATAATCACCCAAAGAACGCGCAAAGAGATGAAGAAGATCCTCAAAGAAATAAAGAGCGGCAAATTCGCCCGCGAGTGGATCAAGGAGAATGAGGACGGACGGCCGAATTTCAATAAGCTGTTGAAGGATGGAGACGAGCATCTGATAGAGAAGGTGGGGAAAGAATTAAGAGATATGATGCCCTGGATGAAGCACTAAGCTGAGTTCGCCCGTTTTTCCGGGTTTGAGTTCCTGGATTCCAGAATTAAGTAACTCATTGCCGGAAAAACGTGCGTAAATTCGCAGACGCCCCGACAGGGCGGATGTGAGGGTCGGGGCTACAACTTACGTCGCTCATTTCACTCACTCCGTAAGTTGTCTGCTCATTTAGCCCTGGATTGAGTGAGGTCTAAACTTACGGAAGCCCTAAGGGCGACGTAAGTTTATGACCGAACTTACCCGCGCGTGGCTTTGCGAAGCAAAGCAGCGCGGGGAGATTGAGGATATAGAGATGGGTACAGAAAAGATAATCATATTCGATACGACTTTGCGCGATGGGGAGCAGGCGCCGGGCGCTTCCTTGAACCCTAAGGAGAAGCTTGAGATCGCCCACGCGCTTGCGCATATGGGGGTGGATGTCATTGAGGCGGGATTTCCCATTTCTTCTAAAGGCGATTTTGAGGCGGTAAAGTCGGTCTCTAAATCTGTTAGGGGTCCGGTGATCTGCGCTTTGGCGCGTGCTGTTGGAAAAGATATCGAGGCTGCGCATCAGGCTCTTAAGTGCGCGAAACATCCGCGTATACACATATTCCTGGCCACTTCTAAGATTCATATGCAGTATAAATTGAAGAAGGCTGAAGACGAGATATTGCGCCTGGCGGTCGAGTCGGTAAAATACGCCCGCAAGAGATGCGCCGATGTTGAGTTCTCTCCCGAAGATGCTTCGCGCACAGAAAAAGAATTCCTTTATAAGGTGGTTGAGTCGGTGATCGCGGCGGGTGCTTCTACCGTCAATATTCCGGATACCGTAGGCTATGCCGAGCCGATGGAGTACGGCAGGCTGATCGAGGGGATAAAGAATAATGTCCCGAATATTGGCAAGGCGGTCATATCCGTCCATTGCCATAATGATTTGGGCTTGGCCGTCGCTAATTCTCTCTCTGCGGTCTTAAGCGGCGCGCGCCAGGTGGAGTGCACCGTTAACGGCATAGGCGAGCGCGCGGGCAACGCCTCGATGGAGGAGATAGTCATGGCCATCGATACCCGCAAAGACGTATTTAAGGGCTTGAAGACCGGCATCAAAAAGACCGATATCTACAAGACTTCACGCCTGGTCAGCAAGCTTACTGGTTTTGTGATTGCCCCAAACAAGGCGATCGTCGGCGGCAATGCCTTTCGTCACGAGTCAGGGATCCATCAGGACGGGATATTGAAGAAGCGCGCTACGTATGAAATAATCCGGCCGCAGGATGTGGGTTTTTACGGAGTAGGCTTAGTTTTAGGGAAACACTCGGGAAGGCACGCTTTTGAGGCGCGCCTGAAGCATCTGGGTTTTAAGTTAGCCAAGGCCGAATTGGAGAAGGCTTTCTTGCGTTTTAAGCAGCTTGCGGACAAGAAGAAGGATATTTTTGACGACGACCTGAGGACCATTATTGAAGATGGGGCAAGGCTCATTAAGCCCATGTGGCAGCTGGTAACTTTTAGGGTAGATTCGGGGACTGCGGTTGTCCCGGAGGCTGTGGTTGAGTTAAAACATAAGAATAAGGTTTGCAGGGGAGATTCCAAAGGGGACGGGCCGGTGGATGCCTGCTGCAAGGCGATAGATAAGATCACCGGCGTCAAGGGTGAGCTTTTGGATTACCGCCTTGAAGCGGTCACCAAAGGCAAAGACGCCATAGGCGAGGTAAACGTCAAGGTCAAGATCAGGAATAAGTTTTTATTCGGGAGAGGCTCCTCAACCGATATTATCGAGGCATCGCTTTTGGCATACCTTAATGCCGTAAATAAATATGCAGCCTAAAAGAATCCTGCCCAAGATATTTCTAACCGTCGGGTTTATCGCTGTTTTTCTTCTTTTCAAATATCAGGCCGTTTTAAAAAAGCTCGTCCAATTCAATATTAATAAGGCGGGAGTCTATAGCGACAATTTCCTTAAGGAGGCCGGCTCAGCACCCAAGAGGCTCATGCCTTTTGTGACTACGGATAAAGAGGCGGAGCTGAAACTTTCTTTGGGGGTTCCTTTTATTGATTTCTCCGGGGGCGACTGGAGGGAGTTCTGGAATATCATTTACGGGGTCTTCCCATTGGATCCGCCTGATGCAAGCGGGCTGCCGCAGAGGCTCAGGCAATTGACCCCTGAAGAGGTCTCCAGCGAACTTATCAAGCTTTATCCTGAGGCGTTCTCTAATTTTAAAGAAGGCGACTGGAAGGGCTTCTTTGAGACTATCTTTAGGCAATGAGCGCATCTTTTAAAAAGATATACGGGCTGCTTGGGCATCCGCTGGGGCATAGCTTGTCTCCTTTGATGCACAACGCCGCTTTTTCACACCTCGGGATAAATGCTGAGTATAAATTGTTTGATGTCCCGCCGCAGGACCTTGACAAGTTTTTCTCTTTGACAAGCGGCGATATCTGCGGCCTGAATGTAACCGTGCCTTATAAAGAAAAGGTGCTGGGCCTGGCGGAGCTTGATGGAGATTCACTTTATTTAAAGAAGGTAAATGCGCTTAATACTTTGGTAAGGTGCTCCGGCGGCTGGAGGGGGTTTAACACGGATATCCCGGGGTTCATAAGGCATTTGCGCGAGGGCTTTGACCCGGAGGGCAAAAAAGCGGCCATTCTCGGCGCGGGGGGCGCGTCGCGGGCCGTGGTTTACGCGTTGGCCAGCTCCGGCGTAAAGGAGATGGCTGTTTTCGATATTGATCCGCTTAAATCAATGGCGGTTTCCAAGATGATAAAAGAGGTATTCCCCGGTTACCCTATATCGGCGGTTGCCCGTCCCGAGGAGCTGAGGCTTGAGGATAAGGAGCTCCTTGTCAATGCGACTCCCGCAGGTTTGAAGGGCGGGGACCCTTGTGCTATAGATCCGGGCCTTCTTCACGGGGGGCTCTTTGTCTACGACCTGATCTACAATCCTCAGGAGACAAAGTTATTGAAGGAGGCAAAGGCCAAAGGCGCGCGCACGCTGAATGGTTTGGGGATGCTTTTGTATCAGGGGGCTTTATCCTTTGAATATTTCACGGGTAAGACTGCTCCTATCGAGGTAATGAGGAGCGCTTTGCAAGGAGGAGTGAGCATATGATAGGAAACATCATAGCGTTTTGTTTCGGTTCGATCGTCGGGAGTTTTTTAAACGTCTGCATCCATCGCATGCCTATCGAAGAGTCGGTGGTCTGGCCCAGTTCGCACTGCCCGCACTGCAAAAAGAGGATCCCCGCTTACGACAACGTCCCCTTCTTAAGCTATATATTCTTGGGCGGGAAATGCCGCTTTTGCAAAAAGTCGATATCCTTGCGCTATCCTTTCGTTGAACTTCTTACCGGCGCGGCATTCGTGGTATTTTTTATGCGCTGCGGGTTAAGCTACGAGTTTTTCTTTTACATAGTCCTTTTGTGCGCCCTTATCATAGCCACCTTTGTAGATATCGCACACAGGATCATTCCCGACGAGATATCAATAGGCGGAATATTTGTCGGTTTCATCTTAAGCGCTATAAAAGGCGTGAGCCTGAATCCGCTGGCCTTTAGTTTCCTGCCCGCTCGCGATTCATTTACCGGCATAATCGTAGGGGGGGCTAGCATATACCTGACGGGCAAGGCATTCGATATTGTTTATTTTAAGCTTCTTAAACATCCGCCGATACAGGGGGAGACTGAGTCTATGGGCGGCGGTGACGTCAAGTTCCTGGCGATGATCGGGGCGTTCTTGGGCTGGCAGAAGGCGCTTCTGACATTCTTTCTGGCCCCGTTTTTCGGCGTAGTCATCGGCGTGGTAAATCTTGTCACAAAAAAAGACCATACAATACCCTACGGCCCGTTTTTGGCGCTGGCTGCGGTTGTGTCTATATTCTGGGGAGAGCGCATCCTTTATTTTTTCTTCGCGCGTTACTAAGAAGGCAAAACATATGACAGGTTCAGCGCTTCTTGAGAAAAGAAAGTCCGGCGTACTGGCGCCTTTATTCTCGGTGTACTCAAAGGATTCCTGCGGCATAGGCGACCTTGGGGACCTGAAGCTTCTTTTGGACTGGTGCGCCTTCACCAGGAACTCTATCTTGCAGCTTCTGCCGATGAATGAGGTCGGCTCTGTATACTGCCCCTACGACTCTTTAAGCTCTTTTGCCCTTGAGCCGTCTTACATATCTCTTGAGAAGTTGCCTGCATCCTCTGACCGTTCCATCCGCATCGAGATCGACAATCTTAAAAGGAATTTTCCCTGCGGCAGAGGGGAGCGTGTAGATTATGCGCTAAAGAAGGAGAAGCTGCGCATCTTAAAGGCGATGTATCTTAGATGGGACCACAGCGATTCTCTTGAACTTAAGAGGTTTGCGCAGGAGAACTCTTACTGGCTTGGGGATTTTGCCCTCTACAAGGTGCTCAAAGACCGTTACAATGGCGCAGCCTGGTATGAATGGGAGGACAAGTATAAAAATCGCGACCCCCTGGCGCTAGAGGCCTTTGGGATCGAGCACGAAGAAGAGGTTAATTTCCAGATGTGGGTCCAGTGGCAGCTAGGCTTGCAGTTTAAGGCTGCGAAAGCCTACGCCGAGTCAAGGGATATCGCGCTTAAAGGCGACCTGCCGATTTTAGTCTCGCGCGACAGCGCTGATGTCTGGGCGCACCCGCAGTTTTTCAAGCTTGAATTTGCCGCCGGCGCTCCGCCTGACATGTATTGCGCTAAAGGCCAGCGCTGGGGGATGCCGACTTATAAATGGGATGTTATCGCCGCAGACGGATACCGCTACCTGAAAGAGAAGCTTAAGTACGCCGAGAACTTTTACCATATATTAAGGATCGACCATGTTGTGGGGCTCTTTCGTATCTGGAGCATCCCTTACGCTCAGCCGGCTGAGGACCAGGGGTTGCATGGTTTTTTTGACCCACTCTGCGAAGGGGAGTGGGCCGGGCACGGAAGGAGCATTTTATCCGTTATGCAGGATACGACCAGCATGTTACTGTGTGCCGAGGATCTGGGAGTCATCCCGCGGGCCTGCCCCGAGGCCCTGAAGGATTTTAATATACCCGGTAATGATGTGCAGCGTTGGGTCAAGGACTGGAAAGTCGCGCATGATTTCCTCCCCGCTGAAGAGTACCGGATACTGTCGGTGGCGATGCTTTCAACGCATGACACCACCAATTGGCCGGCCTGGTGGGAGAATGAGGCGGGCACTGTGGATGAGGCGCTTTTTATGCGCAAATGCGTCGAGCGCGGCATTGATTACTCAAGGGTGAAGGCCGAGCTGTTCGATTTTTCTTTATCCCGCCGGGGGAGGCTGCGCTGGAAGAATGAGATCGCATCAAGCGACAAGCTGGTCTGGATCCTGGGCAAGCGCAGGGAAGAGGTGGGGGATTTTATAGAGCTTTATGATAATTCATACCGCGAGAAGGAGTTGCTCTGGAGGCATTTCGGCATTCCTACCCCAATGCGCGAGGAGTCTGACCGCCAGATCGTGCGCGCGGCGTTTACGATGGTCCTGGACTCGACAGCAGTGTTCTGCATCAATACCATAGTCGACTGGCTGTACCTGGCTAATACCTTTAAAGGTGATCCGTATGAGCACCGCATCAATACCCCCGGGACCGTAAGCAAGTTTAACTGGTCGCTTACTATTCCCTTGCCGCTTGAGGACCTGCTTAAGAACAGCCTCGGCAGATTGATACGGGAGATGGTCATTTCTTCGGCAAGATCCTAATCCTTTTAATGAAAAAGTTAAAATTTAATAAACGCGCCGTTCTTATTGACATGGACGGGGTCATCGTTGACTCGATGCCGTATCACTACCTGGCATGGTATGAGGCCTTGCGCCCGCTTGGGGTGAGGGTCAGCTGTTTTGACGTTTACGAGCGCGAAGGCGAGCGCTGGGATAAATCCTTAAGGGATTTCTTGAGCTACGGCAGGATAAAACCGACCGGCTCCGTGATGAAGAAGGTTTTCCTGGCACGCCAGAAGGTCTTCCATAAATACTTCAAACGTACAATCTTTGATGGCGCAGCGAAGTTTTTAGGCTGCCTCAAGAGTAAAGGGTACATCTTGGGCCTGGTCACCGGGACGCCCATCAAAGAGGTGGAGCGCATACTGCCCGCTGCAATAAAGAATAAATTCGAGGCGATCGTCACCGGCGACCGGGTGAAGCACGGTAAGCCGCATCCTGAGCCTTTTTTGAAGGCGGCGAAGGAGTTGGGTTTAAAGCCTGCGGAGTGCGTAGTGCTGGAGAACGCGCCGCTTGGCATACGTTCGGCTAAATCTGCCGGCATGTACTGCATAGGAATCACGACTAGCCTTCCGGCTGCTTACCTGAAGAAAGCGGATGCGGTGGTGGATACGCTTGAAGACGCCGTCAGGTTGATATCCAAGAGTTGCTAGATAGTAATTCTGCGTCTGTCTTGCCTGTATTTTCTCGGGGACGCTCATTTTGCCCCTGCGAGGCAAAATTTCGCTCCCCTGCGGTGCCTCGCTCTCGCAGACAAGTTTTCTAGGGCGATCCGTGCCCGCTCGGCATCCTCGGAGGCCCCTCGAAAACACAGCCAAGCCAGCCGCAGCTAGCAATTAAACAAACAGATTTGGCGTTTTGCCCTTCGCGACCTGAGCGAGGGAAAACGGCAGAGCTGTTTGTTTTAGCCTCACTAGAAAAAGGTGTTGTATGGCATTATTACAAGGTTCCGAGTTCTATATCTCCAAACGCATCGGAAGGGCGATCATGGACTATAAGATGCTCTCCGAGGGGGATAAGGTGGCGGTTGCCGTTTCGGGCGGCAAGGACAGCCTTACGCTTTTGCGCGTCTTGAACGACCGGCGCAGGTTCGTGCCCATAAAGTACAGCTTAGTCGCCATTCATATTGACATGGGGTTCCCGCGTTCATACGCGGCAAAGCTTACAAAGTACTTCAAGAAGGCCGGAGTCGAGTATCAGATCATAAAATCCGATATTCTTAAGAAGACCGCTAAAAAGGATATCAATTGTTTCTGGTGTTCATGGAACAGAAGAAAACTTTTATTTGAGGCAGCCAACCGCCTGGGTTGCGCCAAGGTCGCCCTCGGCCACCATAAGGACGATATAGTGGAGACAGTGTTGTTGAATATGTTTTTCCAGGGGGAGATCTCAGCTATGTCCCCGAAGCAGGAGCTTTTTGGCGGAAAGATCACCCTTATCCGGCCCCTGGCTTATGTCGAGGAGTTTATGATCAAGCGTTTTGCCAAAGAGCAGAATTTACCGCACGACACCTGCAGGTGCCCCAACTCCGTAACCTCAAACCGCGCCCGGATGGGGGATATTATACAGGATATTGAGAAGGTATGCCCCGACGTCAAGACCAACATCTTCCGCAGCGTAAAGAGGGTCAAGTCGGATTATTTGCTTTAAGAATGAACGAGGCAATGGTATAATCAAGCCATGATCTGGTTATCCGTCACACTATTTTTGATCCTTTCAACCGTCATCGTCTTTTTAGTCCTCAGGATATCCTCGCAGGTCAATGAGCGCTTTAATCAGATGTCGAAATCGCTTCAGGAGGCCAACAAGGCCATAAGCCAGAGCCTGGGCAACAGCGCAGGGGTTTTTGGGGATGTGAACAAGCAGCTTGGGCGGCTGGAGGAGACCAACAGGCAGATCGTCGATATCAGCAAGGATATTACCAGCCTTCAGGAGCTCCTGCGCGCGCCGAAGTTCCGCGGGCAGATGGGCGAGACTCTTCTTGAAAACCTTCTTTCACAGGTCCTTCCCAAACAGCATTATCTTATCCAGCACCGTTTTAAATCCGGGGACGCGGTGGATGCAGCCATACGCCTGGGAGAACGCATCGTCCCGGTCGATGCAAAGTTCAGCCTGGAGAACTTCCAGCGGATGATTGAAGCCGAAGACGAGCAGCTTAAAAGCTCTTTCCGCAAGAAATTCCTTCAGGACATCAAAAACCGCGCCGATGAGATAGCCGCCAAGTACATCCTGCCGGCGGAGAACACCTATGATTTTGCGCTCATGTATATCCCGGCGGAGAATGTTTATTACGAGGCGGTGATCAAGGAGGATATACTATCTTACAGTATGGCCAAGAAAGTGATACCTGTGTCGCCGAACACCCTTTATGCGTATCTGCAGGTCATCTGTTTGGGTTTAAAAGGCATGAAGATAGAAGAGAACGCCAAGGAGATACTTAAGAGCCTCGGAGCCCTCGGGGTGGAGATCAATAAATTCAAGGAAGACTTCGCGGTCCTGGGCACGCACATCTCAAACGCCGGCGTGAAATATTCCGATAGCCTTAAGCACCTTGATAAATTCTCCGACAAGCTTATGAACATACAGGAGACAAAGAAGATAGAAGCAGGATAGGCCAGGAAGAGATGTTTATAGAAGTCCGCGTCGCCCCCAAGTCAAGCAGGAACCTGGTCAAGGATGAAGGCGGTTTTCTAAAGGTCTACCTTACAAGCCCGGCGCAGGACGGTCAAGCTAATGGACAGCTGGTAAAGCTTTTGTCTGAACATTTCAAGGTGAAGAAATACATGGTCAGGATCGTAAAAGGGGAGCGCTCCAGGAGCAAGCTCGTTGAAATCGATGTCTGAAGCCGCACTTATAGGCCCGAGAATCAGGAATCCTTTTGGCGGCATTGGCGCGGACGCCCTTGCCTGCGGCTACAGTAACCGGGGGTTTGGCAACATGTCCCTTTGTTACGGCCCGACAGAAGGGGTATTGGCTGACCGCAGGGATTTTCTGGCGGGGCTGGGGATCGACTTCCGCGATTTAGTCTCTGCTCATCAGGTCCATGGCAGCGCTGTCAAATACGCAACCGACGCCGATAAAGGAAGCGGGGCTCTTGTTTATGGCTCTTCGGTGCCTGCCACCGACGGGTTAATTACCGATAAGAAGAATGTCCCGCTGTCGATATTCACCGCGGACTGTTTATCTATTTTTCTGTATGATCCTAAGACCCCTGCGGTCGGGCTGGTGCACGCCGGATGGCGCAGCAGCCGGGCTAGTATCTGCGGGAATGCTTTAAGATCAATGCGCGAGCTTTTCGGAACGGATCCTTCCTGCGTTTATGCCGCTTTAGGGCCGGCGATCAGGGATTGCTGTTATGAGGTCTCCGCGGAGCTTAACGGATATTTTCCTCAGGCGGTAATCTCAAGGGGCAGAAGCCTTTACTTGGACCTTGCCCTTGTCAACAGGGGCCAGCTTGCGGCTTCAGGGGTCAGGGATACCAATATATTTGACTCCGGCGGCTGCACTTATTGCGGGGATAATTTCTTTTCTTACCGCAGGCAGGGCGCTTCCTGCGGCAGGATGATGTCGGTTATCATGCTTAAATGATCGAAAAATACCATATCGAGTTTATCCTGCATGCGTATGATTCAGAGGCCTCCCTTATTAAAAGCGCGCTTTCGGAGTTCGGGGATGAAGTGGCGGTAGAGGAGTTTCCTTCGGCTGAAGGCTCTTCCGGAAAAGAGTATCTGGTCAAGATCAGCGCTCAGGACCCTACGCTTGTCTTTGATGTGTGCTCTCAGATGGGCAGGATCCGCTCGGTCAAGATCGACGAACAGGAGGGTAAGTGGAGATGAAGAAGGTCCTGGTTGTTTATTACTCCCGCGGGGGCAATACCAAAAAGATGGCTGAAGCAGTCGCCGAGGGCATAAAGAAAGAAGGCGTTGAAGCCTGCCTTAAGGATATCGCCCAGGTCTCTGTGGATGAATTGCCCGGTTACGACGGCTTTGCCGTGGGCTCTCCCACTTATTACGGCACCATGTCCTCCGAGATAAAGAGGCTTTTTGACGATTCGGTGAAGTTCCACGGCAGGCTTGAAGGAAAAGCCGGCGCGGCATTTAGCTCCAGCGCCAACCTTGCCGGAGGGAATGAGACGACGATCCTCGATATCTTGAACGCCATGCTCATCCATGGTATGATAATCCAAGGGGATCCTAAAGGGGACCATTACGGGGCGGTGGCCATCGGCTCCCCCGATGAGCGTTCATTGAAAGAGTGCTTAAGGATGGGCTCGCGTTTAGCTAAACTGGTCAAGTCGCTTCCTTGATCCTAGCCAATAGGAGTGCTTATGTATGTCGTTGTGTTTGTAACTGCGGGGAACAAAAAAAAGGCAAAACTTATTGCGCAGGAAGTTGTTAAGAGGAGATTAGCCGCTTGCGTCAATATCATAGATGGCGTTGAATCGCTTTTCTGGTGGAAGGGCAAGGCCGATTCGGGGAAAGAGGCCCTGCTTGTGATAAAGTCGAGGAAAGATAAACTGCAGGCTTTGATCAAGGCGGTCAAGAAGGCCCATAGCTATGAAGTGCCTGAGATCATCGCCTTGCCCATAGTCGGCGGGTACAAACCATACCTTAAATGGATCGATGAGTCTGTCCGGTAGTCCGTTTGATATCTTTATCGCCTTTTTAGGCGGGGTGCTCCTGAGTTTCACGCCTTGCGTGTATCCTCTGGTGCCGGTCACCGTAGGTTTTATCGGAGCCAGCTCCGCCGGTTCGAAATTAAAAGGGTTTTTATTAAGCCTGGTTTATGTAAGCGGGATAGCCTTGGTGTATTCTTCTCTCGGCATGGCCGCGGCCCTTACCGGGACGATCTTCGGAAGCATAAGCAGTAAAACTTTTGTTCGCGCCGGAGCGGGCGCTGTGATCATATTCTTTGGCCTGGCTCTTCTGGATATTTTTTCTCTGCCCTCGTTAAATATCTCTAAGCCCATAAGGCCGAAGGGCAGGGGGTATCTTTCGGTATTCTTATTGGGGGTAAGCTCTGGGTTCCTGGTCGCGCCTTGCCTCACTCCGGTCCTGGGATCGATCTTGACGTATATTGCCGCTAAGAGGAATGTTCTTTACGGGGCAGCGCTTTTGTTGAGCTTTGCCTGCGGAATGGGTTTGTTGCTTGTTGTTTCCGGGACGTTTAGTTCGGTGCTAGTTAACCTTCCCAAGGCGGATAAATGGATGCTTTGGATCAAAAGGTTTTGCGCGCTTATTCTTATCGCCGCAGGAGGTTATTTTATCTTTACCGCAATAAGGGGGTTTTAGAATGAGAGCTTTTTTAAAGATTATTACAGTCGTAACGTTTTTATTCACATCTATTTCATGCGGCTTCGCTCAAGAGCCGCTGTATCTTGCGCCGGATTTTACGGTTGAGGATTTAAAAGGCAACAGCGTTTCATTGTCTGATTATAAGGGCAAGCCCGTTATTATTATGTTCTGGACGGTATCCTGCGATATATGCAAGAGCGAGATCAAGGCGCTCTCCAAGAGGTATGATGAGGTTAAAAATAGCGGCGTCGATTTCATGATGATCGATGTAGCTGATCCCAAATACCGGGTCGAGAATTTCCTGTCCGCCTACGGGATCAAGTTCGAGCCGCTTTTGGATAAAGAGGCCCGGGCGGCTATGGCTTATGAGATACCGGGGGTCCCCACGTATTATGTTATCAATAAAAGCGGAGAGATCATAGCCGAGGATTATAGATTCCCGTACGCAGAGCTCAATAGTTTAAAAGCGGCCCAGTCGGCCGGTGCAAAGCATGAATGATATGATCCAGGAACTGATCCGCCTCTGGCAGAGGAGGAATATACAGGGATTCTACTGCAGGGATAAGGCGGATGCGGCGGCAAAGGCCCTTGAAATCATTCCTCAGGCAGCTACCGT